>Ga0179593_1431504_pt1 | contig 11145 bp, 9 predicted proteins | sample CZODoug2_1_08_16_FD_185931 | JGI IMG/M metagenome (GOLD analysis project Ga0179593, IMG submission 185931) | Vadose zone soil fungal communities from Angelo Coast Range Reserve, California, USA - CZODoug2_1_08_16fungal (PacBio error correction) | ecosystem: Environmental > Terrestrial > Soil >... | reverse complement strand
AAGCGTAGGAAACTGATATTCTCCCTTCAAAAGTACCTAACTTCTCCCCGGCGGTGGCACACCTCTCCATCTTTTTCCCCTTTAATAGATCCCTATGTCCGTCTTCCCCCCAGTCGCCACCAATGCGTGTAGGAGTAGAGGGAACGTCTAAAAGACAAATTTTACGTCCCCGTCCTTTCGGCCCGCCCCCTTCCAAAACCTCTAAAGCACCCGATTTTGCCTGCTACCTCGCCCGCGGTTCGTCCCCCCTTCAGCGGACTCTTCGTATATTCTTCCTTGTGCCCCTTTTTCCAGCGCGCGCCCGTCATAGAAAGGCCTGCGTCCCTCTACTCGCTTATAGGCCAAAAGACCCGATCCCCCCTGAAGGACTTCTAGAAACAAAGATATCTCCAGAAGTAATCTGCAAGCCCCATCCCAAGAGATAAAGCGAACACTTCAAGAGAACGTTCGCCCGGCGGGCCCTTCTTCCTTTGGGCCCCCTTTTTTAGTTTAGAACCACCGGCTCCCTGTAGTCGTCCCCCCCCCCCCCCCCCTCACCAAGTACATAAAAGCAATTCCTCTCCTCGGATTTGAAGAAAGGTTTAGGAACTTTCTTGAAAAGGGTGATTCGAGATTTCTATCCTGCCGATAATCCCGATGTTTCGCCCCTACGTTGACAGCCCTACAGAACAATCCTTAGTTCGAGTCCCAATTCTTTCTAAGCCAGACCACGAATATAGTGCAGAATGAGACTACTTTCTCCCCCAAGTCGAAGCGGAGCTGGCTCCATCGGGAGGAATAGTCTTCCCCCTGGCACAGATTCCCTCGGATTTGAGATCACAGTCCCCCTTCTTTTTTGACCACCGCCAGGCTCCGCCGATGCAAGCTGGCGCCCGCCTCTCCCTCCTGAGAGGGGTGTTATCCTTTGGTGAGGGCTATGCCCATAGCTTCAAAATCAACGTCTTACCCGTCCATCGTCGGTAACCCCTCCTTGTAATTTTCCCAAACTACGCCGTCATTCCCCTGAAAAAGCCAGCCTTCCCTGCACCCCTCCTCGCTTCCACATCCCACAAACAATGAGGAGAAGACTCCCTTCCCCACGGTGCCTCAGGCCCCCTTTGAGGACGGAAAGTCCTTTTTTGGGAGGGCTTTTCCCTTTTTGTCGAAGTATGCCAGACCTCCCCCCCTTCTTACCAAAAACCCCCCCCCCCCCCAAGAAGACCCGGGAACTTGGGGGTGCGGGTCGCCTCGTGCTCGTTCGTTTTTGCGAGCAGCACTCGTACCCTCGAGGAATGCCCCGAACCTGCAGCTGATTAAAAAGCATCCTCGCCTTCTCTAGCGACCCCTACGAGGCCTGTCGAAGAAGAACCTTGACCCTTCAGCGAATGCACGTCTGGTGTCAACAAAAACACCACCCCCCCAACCACAAAAGTCCGAATGTTTTGGCCCTGCCCGGCCCCTTTAGAAATAGCCAGAGTCACGATGAAGGAGTTTTTTCTTGTTGCTCTGTTGGTGGGGTGGTTTTTGGGTTTTCTTTTTTTTTTGTGGGTGGGGCGCGGGTTTGTTGGAATCCCCTCGCTTGAAACCCCATCCTCCAAGCTCTCCACGTACCCCGATCCAGGCCCTAAGGTATGTCTACTTAGAAACGATTACCCACGACTGTCTTGATGTCCGTCGGGAAACTCTCCTTGCTCCTAGCCCTTCCGTCCCAGGCCCCAGGCATGACTAAGCCACCCCTCCCCGCAACCAACTTGTTTTGTCAGGCAGAAAAGTTATCATAAAGAGGACGACCTTCCTCCTCCCTTTACGGTCATCGAATGTAAGAAGGTTCGTGCGAACCGTCCGTTTTCGACCTTCGGAAGATACACCCCTCCCCTTGATCCATAGTACCCAACAAGCCTTGCTCTTTCAAAGAATTTGATCGCCTTCTGTACTTCCTAATTTCAAGATCCAATGAGAGCATACAATATGAGAGGAAAGAACGTCCCCCCCTTTCTGTGCGAATAGTGCCAGTACCAGCTATTTTGGTGCGTGATGTTTTTACTCTAGCCACTCAAGAGCAAAAGCTTTTGTTAGGGACATGTCCCCTCCCCCCTTGGTTGTATTAGGACGAGCCCTCGATCTCTCCCACACGCTTCGAATTCCCCCCCTTTGGCCACACCAGACCCCACCTAGAATCGTCCCCCCTCCGCCGCCAATGCCACCCCCGTAGATCTCTCTTTTATGAAATATCTAGACGTTTTGATTAGACCGAAGGGCCTAGGTTTTCCGGGGCAACAGCTGTGATTCTGCCGCAAGGCTATTCCATGAATTCTCTCTGTCACCCTCAGAGCAGGATCCGGCCGATGGTTCGTCGCTTTCCCTCTCTGTAGATGGCCCCCAGCCAAGTCTCTTTTTGCTATGACCTTCCCCCCTCCACAATACTTTTAATGACGGGCATCGTGAGGCCAGGCCCGAATGAGTGACCCCGGCCGTCCGGTATTTCGAGTTTCCTGTCTCCTTTCGGTTTGCCCCGAGTAAGCTTTTCTTGGAACAGTTGATTAGATCCTTCCCCCTGTTTGTACGATGAATCTGCGACTCCTGCGTCTTTGGCCTAGGTTAAGTGCTTTTCCCGACTTCCTTTTCGTTGCCGTCACCGTCACCCGTTCGCCTTCTGAGAAAGGCTGCGTAGCTCTGATTTCCTTGACCAACTTTGGCGGGCGGGTTCGGCGTCTCATCCGAACCTTGCCCTCGACTTTTCCTCATTCCGGTCGACATCCACAACACCGCGCCCGCGTCCATCACGGTTTTTTGTATACCCCCATTAGAACAGAAGAGTGTAGAAGGATCTCCTTTAGTTGTTAGAGAATTTTTTCGTATTTAGTGGTCCCTCAGCTCTTGCGGACCCCCTGACACCCCACGGTAGGAGGCTTTAGCGTCTACGAGCTTTCCTTACACCCCTAATTTTCGTTTACTTAAGGACGCCGCGTGTCCCGGCCCCTTCCAAAGGCGTAGGCCGGCCACCTCCTAACTTGGGTCAGGCGTTGATCGTGAAGGCGAATCCCCGGTATTCTTATCTGTCCGAAGCCGCGCGTCGAGGCCGGCAGATCCTCCGTTGGGAACTCCTTGAGGATTGCGCAGAAACCGCAGTAGATCTTCGTACTGGAACCCTCACCTTTTAACCTTTCCAGCATCAGAAAAAATATCCCCGTCCCTCCTTCTCCCCCAGTGGCCCTCTCGGGGACGGGACTCCGGTCCCCCGAGCCGCCCCATTTGTTTCTCACCCCCCCCCCCCCCACACGAAAACTGGAGTATGATTCTGGTAAGGCGTAGAGTTTTAAGACCCGTCCTTCGTTTTATTCTGAAATTGAAGCCCCTCGGAGCGTCGGCCGTGTACGACTTTTTTCTTCCCTTTTTCGTCTGTGGACCACCCTCCAGCAGAGTCCAAGACAATAACGTCCCCTGAAGCCTGGATCTCTTTTTCCCCCCCCCCCAGGCCTCCTTCCGAAGAGGTCCGGTCATGTGATTTTTCTCAGTTTGAGCGGTTTCCCCGTTTCCTTGAGCACCCCGGCGTGCGCATCGCTGACCCTTTTGTTTGGCAATTTCTTCAGCTCGAGTAGGGTGCACGTCGACCTCCGCCAATGTCCTCTGCAAGGCGATGGTGGCTTATGGTTTTCACCGTCTTCCCCATCCGGTTAGTCCTCCGCCAAGGACAATCTTTATTCACCTTTAGTCCGCCCTCCTCCCCCTTCATTCCCCTTCTGACATTACAATCGGTTCCCCCAGGTTTCTGTCGGTGGTCTTTTTCCGACGAAGTTGGCCCATGGGGTTTAAGACCCGTCCGAAAGACGCGATCGACGCGGTTTTTCTGCAGTTTCGAAGAGGCGGTAGCCACCAGGTGTCCTTGCTGGACTTCCCCTTGGAATAGGTTGTGGCTTTTTACCTTCTTAAGTTTCCTGGGAAGGGTGGTAAAAGAGAGCTCTGGTCTTGGAGGCCTCTTCGATGCTCGGCGCACCCTGATTTCAATCGTTGCCCCACACACGAATTCTCTTGCTGACTTTCCCCCCTCCACCCCGGGCTCTGTCTTCAAGGAAAAAGAATCTGGATCCCAGAGGTGGTCGATTCCATAGTCTCTTCTTTCCCAGTTTTGTGAGCACGTTGGTCCCTACCCGCTTGTTTTGTCTTTTCGTCGGCTCCCTTCTCTTAGACCGTCGATAGGACAGAAACTAGGAATAGGACTGTTTTTTCCCACCTCCCGTCCCCTAAGTGGAGTTCAGATTCTCGACGACCCCACTTGTTTTCCCTACGAGTCCATAAGTCTCTCAAGGGCCCCCTTTTTTTCCAGAGTGTGTGCGACTCCCCCCCCCCCTAACTGGCCTGAGTGATTTGTCGCTCCTCACGGTCCCGGCAGGGTGAATAACATGAGGCCGCAGCAGGAACACGCCTCCTTTTTTCTCCTCCCGCCCACCACCAGCGTATCTGGCCGGCGGCGTTCCTCTGTTCGAGCCCTCTTCCCCCTTCCATATTTTTTTCCGGCCCGTGGGCCCGACTGAGGTTCCCTTTTGGCTTCGTACTTAGCGGGCGTGCGGTATCTTCCGAGGTTGTTTATTAGTTGCGGTTATGCCCCGCAGAGTCGACGGTCCTTTGTTTTGTTGAGACCGCCGGCGGAACTGCCCCTTTTCCTTTTTTGAGCGCTCTCTTCCCGCCGCGATTCATTTTTTTTCATCCCCAGTCTTTGCATGTGATCCCGATGTTCTCGACCTGCGGGCGAGTGTTCCTCCAAGCCCCGCTCTGGACTCTCCTCTCCACCAGTAGTTGTAAGGTTTTCCCCCCTTGTGCTGGTAATAACGGCGAAGATCGAGGCTACCCCCCGGAGTACTGCTCTTCTCGAGCTCTTCCAACTTCCTGATGGACTTGCCTCTGCTCGTTTTTTTTTTCTCTAAGCTGTCTGCTGATTACTCCCCCTTCATGGTTCCTCCCTAAAAGAAGGCGCGAAGAGGGTACTGATGCCTACCTGGAGTTCTTTTTTTTTTCTCTCCAATTTACGGTTGTTGTGCGATAGCGACGTTCGTTGGTCCCTTCCAGGGGGTTAGGTTCCTTACAATTGGTGATGCATCACCTCCAGCCTACCTCCTGGCGCCACCCTCGATTTCTCCTCGATCTGTCACGGCCTCCTATTGCGTCGACGGCGACGACGTAGTTGTCAACCCCACACCGCCGCATCCTAGCAGTTCTTCTAAATAACGTGTTGAGCCGTCTCTTATATGTTTGTGTGGGGTTGCAACTCCACCCGTTAGCGAGACTTCTACGCCAGTATCCTGAAACGAGTTCACACCTTTTTTTTTTTCCCCCGCAGGCTAGGTTAGAGTCACCATGTCGATGTGAAAGTTAGGATTCCCCCCCTCTTCCTCCAACTTCTCAGGCAAAAGTGAACTTTTCCCGATTTTTTTTTTTTCGGTCTGGCCATGCTCCTTCTTGAGATCCTTTGGCGTTGCCCCTCCCTGATTTCTTGCCATTTCTCCAGAACACCGATCGTCCCGCCAAGGGCCCCCCCCTCGTGCCCCTCCCTAATCTCGCTAGGAGAACTCTCAGTATTGCTTGTTTTACTTTCTTATTTGCGTTTAGGTCAGAAAAAGGCTTTTCAGCACGTCAGGTCCCCCGTCTGTATTTTTCTTCGCTCTTCCAACGGATAAGGATTTTAGGCAAATGCCGCCAAGTCGATTTCCCCCTTTCTGTGGTAGAAGACAAAAAGGCCTTCTGTAGTTTTCATCTTTGCGACACGTAACGTTTTGAGTTCCGCCTCCCCGTCTTGCCATGTACCCCTCCGCCTCTCTAAATATGCGTGGCCTCCTCCCGCGTACTTCCACCATTTCCCCTTATCAGAGAAGGTCAAAGTTGTAACTTTCCACCCCTCTCGACTTACATCCGGCCGCGCGGACCCTCGTCTACCCTCCCCCCCCCCCAGACCCGGTTTGTGTTCGGTGACGACAAACCGGTGTTCTTGCGCTTTGCCTTTTCATGTTGCCTCCTCTGACTTAACCAGGAAAAGGGGTTTTTTTTTGTCTTTTTTCACACGCACTCGATCCGGTTCCGTTTTCGAACGTTCATCGAGTAGATAGGAGGGTCCCCAGCTGGGTTTTTGTCCGTTCATGGTTCGCCTTTTCAAAACGACCCTCTTTCGACGGTGAGCCAAAACTCTTTCAAGATTTGTTCCCTCTCCCTTTCTCAAATGACCTCCGTACATAACGCCTCTTTTTTTAGGGTCGTCAGTTAAACCTTTTAAGCACCTTCTTCTTGCTGGACCTCTTTCCAAAAAATAGACAATCTAACGCGGGAGCCGGACTCATCTTGGGCAGGAAAAAACCTTTTGCTGAGGATATAAAAGCGGTGTTTAGATGAGTTTGGCCAGACATTTTCACTCCTTCGAATTCCCTCCAGAAGCCCTCAAGAGGCCCAAATTACGTAGTCCAATCCTTCACTTTTCTAATCCCCGCCCACCCCTCTGCTATTTACCACCCCCTTTCCCAAAAGACCTCGGTCCTGGTTTCTTGACTACGCAACTCGAAATGTCTGAATTTGGATACCGGGTTTGACCAAGAAATAGGTACACCACGCGCCTGGCCTCGACCCTTTGCAACCACCGACATCACCGCCCCTCTGTTCCATTTCCTACTTTAGCCAGAGAGAGGACGGGCACGCCCCGTTCTACCACCGATATGACTTGATAGAGTATAACTCTGTTTCTTCTTCCAATCACCTTCCCGAACCAGTTTACGCATCGACCTCTCTAGAGAGAGTTAGTCAAAAGAATTTTTCGTAGTAGTCGATTTTGACCTGGCGAACGTCACGATTCGCTGTAGCGTCGAGGGGAGTTCTCGGCTCAATTCCCTCCGAATTACCACTCCCCATGCCAGACACAGCAGGGCCCCTCTCCCCTTTTTCTCCCGGCTGCTGCTTTCTCCTCTGTACCGGTTCGTCTTTGCGTCCCTTCGCGATGTTCAACATGCAACTTTCTTTTGGACGTTTCCTCGCCCTACTTACCCCCTCTTCTGAAATCAACTGCGCCTCACCCATGCCGTTCTTACTCCCCCCACGACGCCTGACCGTAACAAAATAATCTCCTTCCCCCCCTGCCCCCCCCTGCTTGGGCGCCTTCTGCCGTGAGGTCCCTTCCCCCCCCTTTACTCAAATGCCTTCCGCGTTCTGTCCGTTTGAGTTTTTCTTCTTGCGCCGGTTTTTGCCCCCCCCCTCTCCGTCGGGACGTCTGACCCAACCCCCCCCCCCCCCCCCCCGGTCCTTGGTGCCCTTGTAGCCCTCCTTTTGACGCTGCTCTCCCCTGGCCTCGACCGTCCCGGCTAGGACCAGAGCCCTGCCGCGGATTCCACGATTCCCTGCCGTTTCCCCGCTAAGGGGCGCGCTACACCTGCCTGCGCCTTCCGTAGTTTTGTTCTGAAAATCGCCCGTTTCCAGCATCCTTGCGGATCTCGTCGTCCCCCCTCTCTGACATGTCTGTCCTTTGGGTTGTTTCTTCCTGCCAACACCTCCTTCAACTCTCTGAAACCCGTCCCTTAGAGCACTCTATGATTACTCTCTCATTCGACAATGATGCGCAGTTTCCGAATTTTTGCCGTCCTTTCGATCTGCGTCCGAGGGATACAGCAGTTGTAGGACCCCCTCTACACCCCTCCCACCGTGGTGCGACCTACTCTACCGCAGGCCGTGCCCGACAGTCTTTCCACCTGTAGGCGAACTTCCGTCGCAGCTCTAAAATAGACCCAATCCCCCAAACGAAGCGAGATGTCACTACTTTCCAAAGGCGGTTTCTGCTTTTAATAAACCGACTCCCCAGCCGGCCGACAGTACCCCCGAAAGTAATGAGCGCAGACCCAATCCCTTTCCTGGAAAAGTTACGTTTTGGCCTTCGATTCTTCCATCTCTTGTAGGTTGTAGGATTTCGGACGCTCTCGAGTCCGTTGTTATTTGAAAAGCGCGGAGTTCCCCCCAGCGAACCTATCCCCTCAGCCTACTCTCCTGGTTTCCCCGATTCCTCCTCAAAAGTGCTGTTCAACCGTGCCCCTTCCCAGGACCAACTGCAACCCCCTCTAGATATCTCTTCTTTTTAATTCTAGAAGTTGTTGTTGTGAGCGCGTATTCTCGGGGGGGTAATTTGTCGTGGCGGATGTTGCCCGGAGGTCCCCTTGAAGAAATGTCCATCTTAGTTAAACCTTTCGGCCACGAACCTCTAGCTTTTCCCGAAGCTTCGGCAGCTTAGAGTCCTCCAGTCCCCCGTTAGATCTAGTACCACCACCCCCTCCCAACCCAATAAGCATGCCGGGCCATCGATGACTTCTCAGACATGGTCACCGGAGCCGGGAAGCGTTATCCCCGTTCGCATTGGTTTTCTCTGGAGTAGACGTCCCCATCCGATCAGTCCGTTTGCTGGCACTTAACCTGACCTGTTCGTTGTTGACGATTCCGTCCTTTAGACTTCCTACAGTCCGGCCCCCCGGCTACGGCCTTTTCGTGTCCCCCCCGTGCAACGGGACTCGCCGTTCCCCTTCCTTTCGAGGGATTTCACCATTGCGGCTCCAGTTGTAAGCTCTTAGAGACTCCGACATTTCCGACTGCGCTGAGAATTGATCCGCCTCCGTCCCACCAACCCCCCCAGGACTAACCTGGGGTGAGCGAAGTCGACCTGCTTCCCGCACCCCCCTCTCCCTGTCTGTTTGAAGAGGCACCTTTTTGTTCGAGCTTAGGATTCTTTCGTGGCACTATCCCGCGGCCCAAAGGACCCTTCATTTCTTAGCGCAGATGAGTGTTGACGGCTCCCCTTAACTTAGGAGTCCATTTACGACTCCCCACCCTCCCCTCCTTTGACGATCCATTCAGAACGGGTCGTTCTGCCACTCCTCAAGCGTTCGGAAATGTCCGGAAGGGATATGCCTTCCTTGACGGTATTAGTTCTCCCTGTTCCTTTTCGTCTTCCTCAGAGCGTCCCATTATGAAGACACTTCAAAAGAAACTGTCCGGGTCTTGACTAGAAGAATTTACGAAAGGTCCCCTGCCTCAAAGACCTCCACAATAATGGACCCCCGCCCTATCGCCCTCCTGTTCACTGTGGCGGACGGGTTCAGGAAGGCGCCCCCCCAACGTTTTTAGTGGCCCTATGTCTTGTCTGCCCCTCTTCAGTCGTAGGGTTCGGGGCACTCACCGAGCTTTGCCGTCGATTTCTTCCATAGATGGTATACCGGCAGAACCTTCTTTTTTGAATTTTGTTTCCAGATCGACATCTGCCTCAAAAACTGTCCCCCCGAGACCCCCCTACGACCCGCGTCGAGAGGCATAACAATTCTTTTTCCAGAGTAGGTCTCAGGTCCCCCTTTTATGTAAAGGTAATTTTACGCCATAAGCTGGTAAGTCCGTAGTTTTAAAGACCCGAGAAGCAAGCGAATAAGTAGGTGTATAATTCCTCTCCCTCCTGTACTAATTTCGTGGGTTGAAATCCGACTGGTTACCCAGGGAGATGCAGTTCGGAGGTCTGTGGCACTTAAAATTCTGTATAACAACATAGAGGTGATACCTAGTATCACTAAGAGATTTTATGACGGAAAGGAAGTCCTTGACTGAACCTAAAAGATCTTCATCCTTCTGGTTTGTTTTTTTTTTTTTTTTTTGATCGGTCTGTTTCGACGGTCTCACGAGACTTTTTCTGTCTTCTAATGTAACTGAACTCCTTCCCTTCTCTGTCCGATTCCTCCCCCCCAGGGATTCAGGGTGCGTAATCCTAGTCGGTATGATCGTTTGCATGATGGTGATCTCTTTGGAAATTGGTCTTGTCCCCTGGGATGAATCTCAAGTGACCCGGAAGTTTACTAAGGCTGATTTGTGGCTACCAAGGAGGTCTTAATTTCCGATGGAAATTCAGTATCGAGTTTGGGAGACCACCCTCTTGGACCATTCTTTCCCCCCCCCTATCTTGCCTCCTCGCCATCCAGGGAGCACCCCCGAAGCTCCGAACCGGCTGATCGCCTTCCCCACTGATTCTCAGGTTAGCGTCTGTTTTAAGGGATTTGTCCCATCACGTGAAGAGGTTCTGATACTTGGGAGGTTGTCACACGTTCGATACCTCGACCCCCCTCGGTGGACGATGGCCTTCGGCATGGAGGGCGACTTCCGAGGCCCTTATCTTCCAAGTAGTCCGTCCCAGATTGTAGAGTTTAAGAGTCTCCTCTAGTCGTCGACCAATTCCCCGCAGATTTTTTTACACTCCCTGGCTCAATGGGCGACTCGTCCCGTGGCCTTGTTTTTTTGTTGTGCCATCCTCTCTCCCTGGCAGGTTACATCGATCAATAATGCGCAGAAAAGCATGACCCACTTCCATGTTTTGGCCCCCACCAACATTCCTGGCCGGCTTCTTAAGCTTTCTTTTCTCCCGAGAGCCGATTAGGCGGCACTTATGGAGGTTTTGGTTAGCTGCACAGAGTAGGTGAACCGTGTGTAGAGCGCCCTTACTGAGTTTTAGGATGGAATTCCCTCTTTCCGAGAAGTTTCTGATCATGTCGTTATTTTAGCGATGTACAAAGATGAGGTATTATGTCTGTGGACACCTAAGAAGTCGGTTCGTCCTGCTCGTGTGAGTCTCTCCTTTGGCGTCGCCGACGAGCACGGTTTTGCAGCCGTCGCCCGACCCCTTATGATGAGGACGGGGCTTCGCATACCACGCCTGCTGACTTCCCCTCACGTCCATCCTCTGGTGTGTTCCGGGAAGGGCCCCGCGCCCTGTTGGCGGACCTTTAGGCCTCCGTGACAAACCCTGGAAAACGTTTCTAGTTTAGAGCAGATTAGATCCCTGACTGCTTGCCGTTTTCTTTCTCCGTTGTTTTCTTTCTGGACCGCAATTAGGTCCGGGTCCCTCCACGGCGCGACGAGGCCTAGAGTTCTCTTGACCTCCTAGACGCGAAAACTCACCTTTTGTTTGGAGCTCACCTTTTGTCAGTTTTATTTTAGGGGAACCCGCGCCCTCGACATTTGATCAAACCAGCTCCCGAACCGTTTTCAACTCGATGTGATCCTCGATTTTTTTCATCCGATTTGGGGGTCTCAGATCGTTTTTTCCACCACTTACCCCCCCACCCCCCCCCCCACACCCACACCCCCCCAACACCCCCCCCCAAACCCCCCTTCAGT
>Ga0179593_1370515_pt1 | contig 11145 bp, 9 predicted proteins | sample CZODoug2_1_08_16_FD_185931 | JGI IMG/M metagenome (GOLD analysis project Ga0179593, IMG submission 185931) | Vadose zone soil fungal communities from Angelo Coast Range Reserve, California, USA - CZODoug2_1_08_16fungal (PacBio error correction) | ecosystem: Environmental > Terrestrial > Soil >... | reverse complement strand
ACTTTCTAGAGTGGCGCAACCTTCTACCTAGCTCCATCCAGTTCTACTTCATCCTTTTCCTGTCGGTCGACGCCTTTCAATTTTCGACGAAGACGATCCCCATAATTTCCCTTCGCTCCATGATTCCTTTCCTCTGGTCTTTTCCCAGTAGCTCGCTCGTCCGGGCGTTGTCAGTTCCTTCTGTTGCTTGACTTCTTGACCGGCACACGTGCTCTGCTCCAGGCGGCCTTCCCAGTTTTCCCCTCCCCTTTCCATCCTCTTGAATACTTTTCCCAAAGAAGTTGTTCGAAGCGGACTTTCAGAGCGCCCTGCTCCCTCCTTTGCAGAAGAATCTCTCGAAATGATCTTAACCCCTCAAGTCCCCCCCCGGCCTGAGCTTCTGCTGCCCCCTACTCCTCAGCCCTTTCTCACTTTCCCTACTCCGGTTACGGTTATCCTCTCTGAGTTTCTTAACATTCGGATTTCTCCCTTTGGCCACTTAAGGCCCGACGCTTTTAGCCGGAGGATTCCCCTATCCCCCAGTCGTTTCTCCCTCCGGAGATCTGCAAGATAAGACTTTACCATTTTTGAGGGCTTCTCCGTTCTTTGACGATTCTACTTTGATGTTCGATGTTTCTCGTTTCAACCCTCTTCTCGCATTTCCTTGTTTTGACTTATGTTCCCACCCCTTGTAGTCCTTCCAGGTCGAAAGTTAAGATCTTTTTCACACGGTTTTCTTTTTAGTACCCCCCCCGTCACACCGCCGTCCAGTGCCTCCCTGCTCACCGTTTTCTTGACCGCGCTTTAACAGGCGGCCGCCTCTGGTGTTGTTTTCCAAGTTGTTGGGCAAGACGAGATCCCCCTCTAGGTAAGACACTATGTCTGTATTCTGCTTGCCCCCCCTTTTCCCTTTTTTTCGGGTTCTTCTTTTTGTGTCCTCCCGATAGGTCCCTGCTGATGCCCTTAAGTGATCGTCTGCCCGGATCGTGTGTTTTAGGGAGAAGTCCGTTTTTTTTGCCACGCAATTCAATTGACCACCCGAAGCTCTCCCTCCGGATTTTCTCATTTTGAACGGGCGTTTTGGTGCCATGTTTTTTGGTTTTGCTTGGTGCTGCCCCCTTGCGACATTGGTGTCTCTAACTTTACGCTCGTACGGATTTCTTACACCTCCTTTTCCTCTGAGTCTCGTGTCCATCTCAAATTGGCCAGATGATGCCCGTTTACCCCCTCACTTGCCTTCTTTTCCTTAACCAAGCCTTGTCTGACGCTTTTTTTTATGCGCGTCTCAGATCTCCTTTCTTTTTTATACCTCACAGGAGAGACTTTTCACCTCGGAGGGACAAAGCTTTTTTCTTTTTTTTCCCTTAGACTCTTAGATCCCACCTTCGAGTTACCATCTATATATTTTATACTCTGGTTTTTACCTCGTTGTGTTAACGCGAAGTTTCTACTTTATCATTTATACCCCACAGAAAAAGATGTGGTCCCCGTATTACGCGTCTCGTGGCTTTCGAATTTCATCTCTGGAAGATTCGACTTTTAGATTCTTCCAAATTAGGCTAAAGGTGCTTGTCCAGAGACGCGGCCTTTCGGTTGGGTATGATAGAATCATTATGCGGCACTATGTCGCCCATCGCAACCCCAGCTTGGAGCGGGTGGAGCGCCTTGTGCGGACTGCTCCCAGTCGCTCTTTCGCCGGTGCTAGACCTTTTCACGTGTTCATACTAAGGCTCCTTGCCCCAATGCCTCCCTTTCTCGCCCCTTTATCCGGATTGTTTTCTTTGATGTGTGGTTCTAGGCGGCGTTCCCCTAACACCTTACGTTCCCCAACGCTCCTTTTTCTCGGCAAGCACAACTTCCCCTCCATTGTGTCCACATTCTCTCCCTTTCCCCTCCTCCCATACGGCGTCCGTTGTGATACCGACCAGGTCTTACCGCGAGTGGTGTAGCGGCCGTTCCGGTCTCCAAAATGGCGTCCGCTCTTTCTTGCGCTTTCCATCCGAAGTTTCGGACTAACCCCATATAGTTCTTGGTACTTTTGTTCCTTCGCGCCCTTGTATTCTGTTTTTCTTAGAAGTCAGCTTTTTTTTTCTCTGGGTCCTTCGCTATCTTTTAGTTTTTCTTCCGCTCTTCTGACTCTGGGACTCTTCTACCTTCCATTCGGTGGAGTCCCTCCAAAACTTTTCATCTTATCCAGTGATATTTTTCGAAGGAGTGATTATTCTCTTTGTGCCCCTTATCTTTTACTTTTTTCCCGGCGTCGACGTCCTTCTTTTCTCACTGGTACCTTTTCCGTTTTTCTTTTTCGAACTCGCTTAGTTAGGCCCTCTTCGTGCAGTCGTGAGGGCGATGCAACATTATTACTTATTTTGTGGTTCTTCTTTTTTTTCCCATCCCCCCTCTCCTTCCTGGCCGTCGGGTGCGCTCACTTCGATCTCTTTTGATTCTTCCTCGAAACTTTTTTTGCGGACCCAGCTATTTTCAACTGTTCTTTTTGCCTTCGTTGGTAGGCATGACAGTTTGTGGCAACCGCTGGTTTGTTTGAAATCTTGGGTTTCCTGGCCTCTTTTCTCAAGTTAGTGGTCCGTCCTTTCTCCTCACCAGTTTTCCACTTGATATCAGCACGGCCGCGCTCTTTTTTCTCTTGATCCTATCTCGACTTGATACCGTTTGCTATTTTAGTGGTACTCTGAGTTTTAGCGTTCTTTTTTTTTTCGTCTTCGACGCTTTCGCGGGTTTTGCCTTTTCTTGATCTCCCGTCGTTTCTATTGAAAATCCCCCAGGTCAGTCCATTTTCCCACTCTCACCCCGTATCTCTGCATCTTTCTCTCTTTTCATTTTTTTTCGTCCAGAGATGATTCGTTAGTGCTTCTTTTTCAGAAATGTCCCGCGCTGGTCCAATCTTCTTCTACTCATTTCTCTTTCCAGGGTTTCTAAGCGCGAAAGCGGTAGCGATCCCACATCGTCCCGTCTCTTTCATTTTCGGGAATTTTTTTTCCGTCCCCCTCCTCTAGCGCGTAATGGCGGTCCTATCAAGGGCGACCCCATTTTTTTGCTTCATGGTCTGCCCCCTATTCTTTTCAAGGAGGCCACTTCCCCGCCTTTCCCGCGTTTTCCATCTATTCGCCCCCCCTCATGCGCACAAGCGCTTTCAGAAGAGAAGTATTGAGCTCCCTTTGCGACTCTGCTTCCCTTTTTCTTCCCTCAGTCTACCCCAACGACGGTCCCCCATTGCGGTGATGGCGCCCCCCCCCCCCTAACGACGCCGATCCCTTTTTTCTCGCTCGAGGCTCTCGTGCCCTCTCTCGCGTTTTTACCCTCAGAGCATTTTCTGCACATTTGTGACTGAAGGCCCGCTCTCTCTTAGGGTCATCCTCTTCCCCGCCTTTTCCTGACCCCTTTTCCCCCTCCGGCGTCGAGGCATCTCTCTTTACCCCAGGTTTTTGAAAGGGCGCACCTTCGATTGCATCTCTACCTCTTCCACGAGGTTCGCGCCCCCCCCCCCCCCCCTTCCCCTCCCCCCCCCATCCCCCCCCCTCCCCCGATCTTCCTTTCCCCTCCGGTTGACGCTTCACTGCTGCCCGCACACCCCAGACATCAGCGAGCTGCCAATCATAGAGCACTTTTGGCTTCCTTTGCGTCCAGAGATCTTCCCCCGAAAAGTAGAGGCTAGGCCTCCTTTCTCCACATCTTTCCTCTCTAGCGTGTTGGGGAGCCGGACGTTTCCGCGCCTCCTTTTTTGTGACTTCGCACCGCTTCAGGTATAGACGAAAATTAGACGTATCTGTGTCTTTGAAAGTTTTCTCCTCTACTGTCCATTTGATGCCCTCATTTCTTTCTTTTCCTGACGGTGTGCGTCCTTTTCTTCAGGTGATAATCCGGCTTTCCAAGCCCCCTCCCCCCCCGTTGTTTCAGGATCGTTGATTGAAACGTGGCGCTTGCCTGGTCTTTGGCATGGAAAATGACGGTTTTCGATTCGTGAGCTTCCGTCGATCCGTAGTGAGAGTGCGAACGCGTCCTCGGTTTTGTCTCCAGGCGGATTATGACTACCTCCACTCCCTGGCTCCTTTCGGTACCGCTAAGAAGTTGGCCACGTCTTTGATTTTAGGTTGCTCTTCATAAGCCTACGTCGATCAGACCATTCTCTCTCGTCAAGGATGGAAACCCGCTCCGTTCTTGTTGAGATCTTGAGATTTCCCTCTACAATTATATGATATCTTCCTACAGTGTTGTTGTTCCCCTATTTTGTAACGCGAAGGGCCTACTTCTTTCACAACTCCACCCGTGTGGGTCCATCCCTTTCGCTTCTCGCCTGGTTTCTTTGTTGGCGATCTTCTGAATTTCGCTCCCTCTCTTTCCCCACTTCGTCGTTTAACACGTTTGGGTCTCTACTGCACTCGTGCGTTTTTTTTGTGAAGTTTATAGACATTATGTCCGCTGGCGCCTTTCAAGATTCCCTCTTTCTTCGATCGGGGCAGACTGTCGGCCCCCGCCTTGCTTTCTTTACACCGGCCGGGTCTCCATGGCCAGCTCCCCTTAAGCGTTAACGTGTTTTTAGAGAAACGATCCGGCTTCTTTTCGTTTCTTTTTTTAAATTGTTATTTGTTTCCTAATAAAATTACGTCCCCCCTTCCGACCGATCTGTAGCAAGCACTTTTGTTTCATCTCCTTGCCCTGATCCGCGTCCTGGCCGCTCACCTCCAGCAGACGTGTCTCTTTCTTCTGTCCCAGTAGTCGGATCTCCTACCGATTGGCTTCCTCTGTCCCTTCTTACTTGTCCGTTTCCCGATTAGTAATCTCTGGCTTTTCTGATGCTTTTAACGCCCCCCCCTGAAGTCCTTAGTCCTATCTCTTTTTCTTTTGTGTATGACGGACGCTACACAGTCGATCTATCCATTATGACTGCGTTCAGCAGCTCTTGTGTGTGGAAGAGGCCTGATTTCCTCTCGATTTTGGTGGTCTTACGGATCTTTTAACCCTCGGGTCACTACTTCCTCTCGTGCAAAACCTTTTTTTTCTGTGCGCCCTTCCAAAACTTTTCCTCTTCTTCGTTTGACAGTGCCTTTTTGTGGAACGGCAAGTCATCTCCCGGTTTCCCGGACCTCATGAGATGCATCGCCCCCGAATGTTTTTTAACGACTGCAGTTACATTGAGAAAAGTTACGGTCTGATTCTGGAGGGGTTTCGCGAATTAGGACCTCTTGATAAGGCGCCTATAGGCAGTCGCGTTTTTAGGGCGATATGCGCAAACCTGATCAAGTAGTGGCTCTCTTTTGGGTCCCCCAGACAATAGAAGGCTTTTGTGACCCTAGTTGTTTGCGTGTTTCCAATTCCGATGGGATTTAAGTTAATTCGCCCTTGATGTTCTGATGACTGCTCTCTTGGCCCCACCTGGCAGATGCTTCTTTTTGTCTTATTCCCCAGATTCTTGGCAAACGCTGGTCGCGTGTTTTTCCATCTTGGGAATGGCCCTCTTGAGCATCTCCTCTCCTTCCGTCGTCAGGTCCCCCCTGCCCCAGATACACTGACCGTGATATTCCCGCCCTTACTCTGCGCTGCTATTGACGGCAATAATCGCCTTATCGGTTCGCGACTTTAATCTTCTGTTTAGAGGATTTCCCGCGTTGCGTCACAAGGAGCGGTCCCCGCCTCTCTACGTTGCCCTTGAGATTTGACAAGGGTCGCAGAGGATCCTGATCACGCTGGCCTTTCCTTTATATAATAAGTGTTTTGTGTCTCTCGATGGAAGTGGAATCGTTTCTCTCTTTTGCCGAATTTTCCCTACCCACTCTTTTTACCATTTTCATTACGCCAGCTTTTGGTTAGGTCTTTTTTCCGAATCCGAAGCTGCGCTTACACTACTCTTCCCCCCCCATCATATTCCCTCGCTCACTCTCTTCTCTCAGGCCGTTCTTCCTATTCCCCTCGGTAAGCGGCGGACTCCCCGTGGGAAAGGTCTGGTCTTCTTCTGCAGTGACTGACGGAAAAACGGTTTGAGCTGCTCACGGTATTTCCCCTTTCCCGCTTTTCCATCCTTGCCACCGACCTTCATGAGAAACCCGGCTTCATTGGAAAGAAGAGCATTCGGCTCACTTTTTGCCTGAGCTCCTTAGACCTTTGTTGAGCGCCCCCCCCGAAGTTTCCCCCTTAATTAGAGGTGCTGCGCAAAAGTTCACTCCCTCTTATCCCTTTGACGCATCCCTCCGTCCTCGGTCGATCTATTGAGTTTTAGACCAAGAGATATTCCGTAAAGTGCATGGAAGTGCCGACCTCCTTAGACTTGAGGGCTCTCTCTATGCCCCCACTAGTTTCACTTTGCCACTTCGGCGTTATCTGCCCTGCAATCCCAAGTTGTTTAGTTCGCGCCACCACCCTGCTATCTTCAGATTCCTCTTCCCCCTCGTTCGCGTCGTCCATCAACCTCCCGCCGTATTTTTTTGTTACTATTTCCACAACTTGCTACAGGCGACCTTGATCGATTTGGACAGCTGTTGTTCCTCCCCCTTTCCCCCTTCCTAGATAGTCAATGAACCTTCTGGATTTAACGCCGTTCAGCACTCTCGGACTTTTCATGTCGGGCGGGTTTTGCCGGGGTCGCGATCATGGTAGATCTTGACTCTGTCTGGTTCCGATGCCCCCTTAGAATTTTTTTCGTGGTCCCTTGGCTCGATCCTTTCCCACCCCTTCTCTGACCTCGTGGGCCTGAAAGGATCTTGTCTGGCCCTTTTTAATGCCTTGTTATTTGATTCCTCATGAATCGCAACCACAGATCCGAGGACGCATCTTATCCTGTTTCCCTAGACGTGAGAGTTGCCCTGTTTTTTTTCGCAGCGCCATTCGTCTTCTATGAAGATACCATTCTAAGAGACGTCTACCCAGCTTTCCCTCCCTCAGTAATAGTGCAGTCTCTTTCCCATCTATGCTCGCATTTCACCCCCTCCTTGAGAACGATTCTTTTCAATTTTTCTACTCATTTCTTCTTCCTCGTTCTCCCCTAGCCTCTCCCCCTTTCTCTCCCTCCTTGTCGCGCCGCAGTCCTTTTTATTTCCCCCAAAATCGGTTTCTTTTCTCGATTATCTGTTGCAATCTCGTTCCTTTTTCTATACTAATTGTGTTTTTCTGAGAGATGGCCACTCGAAATTTTCCCTATATCTATCTCGCACACGACCCCACGTGTCCATCCGAGGCTCGGCGCGCCTTGGTGTTCTTCCTGCCGGACCGATCTTTTTTTTCTCTAGTCGCCAGCGATTCCCCCCGGACACTTCTCAGAACTCGGGGTGACCGACTGGTCCTTTAGTTTTTTGTGTCCTGCTTTTTCGCATAATTGGCCGCTGGAGACTGCACGATTCTTTTTTGCTTTTTCTGCTGGTAGACTTCGATCGTAGATTGACAGGCTCGACCACTTTCAGTGGCGGCATATCCTTCCCTGTGCAAGCGCACCGTTCTTAGCAACGTATCCTTATTTTCTCTCTGCGTTCGCATCCTTTTCCTTTTTATAAGACCTTCCTATCCCCATTAAAGAAATCTTCCGCGTCATCCCGTCCGCACCGGTTTCATCAGCAGGGACCGATCTCCCTCCCAATTTCGAACTTGCTTTTTTTTTTGTCTCCCCACACGTTTCTTATCGAAAGAGAGTGGTCTCTCTGAGGAACGTTCGTTTTTCGTCGGTTTCGATGTTAGTTCTTTCAAGATTCTTCTTCCGGCGTCCTTTTTCAAGAAAGAAGTCGCCTATCGTTGACTGCGTTTTGCCTTGCCTACCCTCCCCCATCTTTTCTCTCTTCCCGATCAGGTCGGCCGTAGCCTGCATCGTTTTGGTCTTTGCTCCTCGCTATATTGGGTGATCGCTTTACTAGTGAATATTAGATCTTCCGGTTGGAGCCTCACACCCTTTTGACGTATATTTGAAGATCGAAGGAATTTTTCCTTGTCTCGTGGCCTCTTGGAGGATCCTGGCCTTCGAAGTCGTTCCCCTTCAGTGAGTCTTGGGACTGTCCCCTTTTCTGATCTTTTCTCCATTCTTCGGCCGATAGGCCGTTTCGTTCCGACGCCACAGTACGTAGTCGTTTTCTTTTGGATCCTTCCCCGCGAGGCTGGGGAGTCGTTGGGGTCTCTTTATTTTTTTTCTTCCTGAAGCGTCCCTTTCAACTTTGGCGGCCTTCTCCAATGCCGTTTTTTCCTTAGTTTGGAGAGGATTTTGTCAACTCTTGCCCTGCTTTTCATGGTCCCCTGCTCTCTCCATTTTCTCCCCCTTTTCAGTTCTTCCTCAACCAGTTGCACAGCTCTTTTCCGCCCGGAAGCGCGTCTCTTCGCTTCCCGGGCCCGTTTTTCTCCTTTGGTTTTGTTTGTTCTAGTCGAACGCTTCTGCGGAGTAGACAGAGCCGCACTGCTCTAGACTCTCCTTGCTATTCTGACCTCTTTCCTGGTCCCTTTTTTTTCAGAGTCAGATTCCATCATATATATATTTTCCTCCTCCCTCCGGTGTTCTATTTCGTTATGGCTCTTTCCTTTCTCTCTGTCCGAAATGGAGAAGAGCTGGTCCTCCTGTAGAAGTTAATTTTTGTGCGTCGACTCCTCTCCCTCCTTCGTTCTAATTTGTTTTGATCCCCATCATTCCTTTCCCGGATTCACCCCCCCCCCCCCGTGGTTTCTCGTCAGAGTTGTTTTTTTTAAGGGGGCAAGGGATGGTCTTGTTCAAGTTGAGACACTTGAACGACTGTCTGCTTCTCACCTTTGTTTTCCCATTCCCCACTCTCCATCCTGCCCCCCCTCCTTCTTCATCCTACCAATCAGCTCAAAGCTTTTTGGCATTCTTGTCGCGTCCCTGTTTTCCTTTTTCTCTTCATTATATAGAAGTTGAGCGACCCCAAACCCTCCGAAATTTGTCGCTTGATGGCGCCAAAGCCCCCCGACGCCTTCCTGTTGCCAATATCTCCGTCCCTTACTATTTTTCTCGAGTCGAGACCCAAGCCTTCTGCATTCCGAATTTTGTCCTTGACAGTCGACGTCCCTCCTCTGCTTTTAATTTCCTTCTTCCCCGAGAATGAGCCATTCAGGCGAGCTGCCTTCTTAGTCCTCCCCCACGGTTTGCTTTGTCACATCCCGTCCGATTGCGTGAGAGTCGATTCGAAGCTTTCGTCATCACCTTTCTGAAGGAAATAATTTGCTATTCCCAAAACGTGCGTCTAAAGGTGTGAACCCTTTTGTCATAAATCTCTTTCAGCGTTGCAGCCGTCACCTGGCCGTCCGTTCTATGAACCTTCTTGCTTTTCTTTTTCTGAGCCGGAGAATAAGGTTTTTTTTCTTTTTCGGGAACGGGTGAGATGACATTCCATCCCATAGAGGTATATCTAGTCACTCTTTTTGTATCGACGAAAGTGCCGTAAGCGGTAGTTGGCCTTTTTTTGTCTTCCCGCTTGCCTCCTTTTTTTTTCTTTATTGGATGAAGTTGGACAGTCTTTTATGTATTTAGGAAGATAAACATCAGCGACTAATCCTGGATTGCAGCTCCTTTTTTGAAGTCTTTTCGTTTTGCCCTTGCCCACCCCCAACCCCCCACACCCCCCCCCCCACCCAAAACCCCCCCCCCAACCCGGGTCGAGACTGCTTTCCTTTGTACGTTCCGTAAGTCTTCCCTCGTTGCCGACCCGTACTAGTGACGGCTCCTCTGTTCCTTTGATGCAGGAACAACGAAACGGTCCTCACGGATTTACCAACGCTTGTCGGACGAGTGTTGCTAGCCGTCTCGATTTCCTGCAAGATTAGTTTCTTGATTGACAGAAAACTGCTGTGCCTTTTTCTTGCACTTGTAGTTTGCTATCTCTCGCTCTAGAGTTACACATCCCTTTTTTCCTCCCCCTTGTTGTGTGATCTCGATTTAAAGCTCAGTAAGAGATATAGACACCCTCCCCCTTTCTTTTTTCATCCCATTGGAATCTGTCTTGGAGTATAGAAGTTTACTTAAGAAGCGAAGACTATCGGCCTTCGTCTACAATTGCTTTTCCCGACATCCGTTCGGTGGAGGGGGGTTTCTCTTGTCTCCCTTTACCAGACGTTTTGACTATGAGTCGTTTATCTTCTTGAGTTTTACTACTGCTTTTCTGTCTATGATCGTTAAAAAGTAACAGTTGGCCTTTCCCTATCCTTTCTCGAGCCCTCCCCTACCTTTCTTCGTTTTATATGTTGGCTCGATTGCCGTGAGTTCCTTTTCTCCATTATTTTCCCTCGAATCTTTTCTTCCAGCCTTTTTTCATCATTTATTTGACTATCTCCTAAGGGCCCGTCCTCCGGAGGACGTTTCGTCGTCTTACAGACCTTCTTTGAGATTTCCCCTTGAGGGTGGAGTTTTTCCGGCTACCCCACCCCCCTTCTTCTCTCCTTTTTTTGGATTTATCCGCGTCAAAGCCCGACGTTTCGGCATATGCTGGACTGTTTTTGTTTGCCTTTCTCGCGCGTCCCTTATGCCCCTCTCCTGGTAGACCTCTCTCTCAGCGTTTGGTGATAGCTGAGGGCCTTCCGCTATATTGATTTGCCCCTGACCCTCTTTTCCTCTGAACTTTGGCATTCTCTTCTTGGTTTTTGATGGAGCAAAGTTCCACCCCAACTTGTCGGACGTATTTTTCGTCGAGGGTGTCCAGTCAGGCTCTTTTACTTTTCTCTTTTTTGCTTTTACGTTTCGCTTCGTGCGTTCATTGTCTTCTGCTGATTTCTCCTACCCTTTCTGATCGGCTCTTTGCCAGTTGTTGAGGGCTTGGCCCCACAGTGATCAAGTCGTTGTCTTGTTGTAAAAGCTTTACGTGGGGGACGTCTTTTTTTCGCTCCTCGACTCTCTTCCTACCTTAATTTCACCTTGTTCCGCGGAGCGTTCTTGCCCTGCCGCTTTGCGCCTTCTGTTTTCGTATTCCCTTTTTTTTCAACTTTTATTTTTTTTTTTCTCTTAATTTTTCGTTCCGGTCCTTCTCGAAGAACCTTCCCTATATTCCTGCCCCCGTTCCGCTCTGGCTTCTTGGCCCTCTCCCCCCTTTCTTCTCTTTATAGGTGAATTCGTAGACGATGATGGGTTCTTTTCTCTTTCGTCCCGTTGCGTCCCTCCCCCTGTTCTTGACGATGTCCGCGACCTCTCTTTGACCCCAGTTGTCAGTTCGGCCAATATTCTCCTTCCTCCTTCCC
>Ga0179593_1305890_pt1 | contig 11145 bp, 14 predicted proteins | sample CZODoug2_1_08_16_FD_185931 | JGI IMG/M metagenome (GOLD analysis project Ga0179593, IMG submission 185931) | Vadose zone soil fungal communities from Angelo Coast Range Reserve, California, USA - CZODoug2_1_08_16fungal (PacBio error correction) | ecosystem: Environmental > Terrestrial > Soil >... | reverse complement strand
CCCTTCTGCAAATTTTTCGCCCTAAGACTTCGCAAAGTTCCTTTTATCGTCTTTTGCTGGGCGTCTTTAGATTAATGTGAATCTTCAGTTCTTGTCTGGCTCAGTCCAGTCAGGTTTGACATCCAAATTCTGTGTGGAACGGGCTTCACGCTGATTTTTCTAGAGGGTTTGTTTCCTGTGTCTTCCTTTTTTGAACTATTTCCCCACGTGTGAGGTTTTGTTTGGTGGAAACTTTCCTTGGTGCACCTTTTTCTTATATCTTTTTTTCAAACATCATCGTTTTTCCATAGTGATTCCTTCGTTTTCTTGGCTGCTTTTAGGTTCTTGGTACGGAGGGGGGGGGTTTTTTTTGTCGTTGCCCTCGCCTCCCTAGTCCGGTCATTTGCCCCAAACTTGCGCTGTTTTTTTTCCCTTTCTTTTGTCCCTGCTGTTTTTTTCCCCCTGACTTTTGGCCGAACAGATAATTTTTAGCAGCGTCGGAATGACGGCTCTCTTTTGCTCCCGACTTTGTTTTCCCTCAATCTTGTTTGCCTTCCCCTTTTTCATCCTTAGGAATTTAGCGCAACCGTGTCGGGTCTTCAGCTGGGTTTTTTTTTTTTTCGAACAAAGTCGGTTCCGCTTACCTCTCCAAGGTTTGCGCATCCCCCCTTTTGCCCCTCCTTCCGCCGACCCCCCCCCCCCCTGGTGGTTGTTCGGAACGGCTCCCGTTTCTCTCGGCACTTTTATGACTGTTCCCCGTTAAGTTCCGTTTCGTTCGCTTTTTGTTCCCCGTCCACCTACCCAAACACACCCGGTGCTGCCTTGCATATTTCGGTTGTAGAGCAAGCTTATGCCTCTTGTGGAGCACCTCGCACCCAGGGGGAAATGATTTGGGGAGTTGAGGTCTTTGGTTTGCATTATGTAGTGTTCGGTGTGATTCTGTTTTTTGTTTTCGAGAAAATTCAGCTAGTTATTCTCGCGAAACAATGTCAATGGACCAACCACGCTTGTCCTTTTATTTTCTTATTGATTCTTTTTAGGGTTCCTTTTCCAGAAATGGTTGATTTCCGTATTTTTTTGTTTCCCGCCCCGGTTCTCTTTGTCTACAATTGCCTTTTAACACCCCAATTTTTGGTGGTCAGTTGTTTTACCCTTTTCTTTGCTTTGGTCCTCTCGTTGCGACCCTTTGCAAATTTGTTTATTAGGTTGGTTTTGAAGGATGCCCTTCACCCGCTATTGTTTGGGCGCCTTTTTTTTCCCCCCAGGTTCGAGTGTCTGTCGGGAGTTTACGGTGGGGTTCACCCCCCCCCCCCCCCACGCCGCCCTCAGGGAAATCCGATACATGACCGCTCCACATTTTGCGGTTTTTGACTTGGTTTCCCCCCCCATTTTCTAATGTGTCGCAACCCCGAAGTTTCGCCTTACGTCTTGCCGGGCGTTTCTGCTGGTGTTTTCCGTCCTCACATATCCCGTCCTACAAACCCTAACACACCTCAAACGGGTTCCCTCCGTGTCGGTTTTTCCGTTCCGTTTCCCTTGCCCTTTTTTCAGATGGGCCGTTTATCCCCCCCCAGTTTTCATACGGGTTCTCGGTTTTCCAGGGTCTGCTTTCCGCTGTCTCTCTGTTTTCCTTTGTCCCCTTCTTTCCGTTCTTTTTTGTTTATTTTCATGCCCATCGAGTGGGAGGTAGCATGCGGGACTAGATTTTTTTTCCCTTTCCTTGTTGTCCGGGTTCCAATTTCTCCCTGCAGGCCCCCTTCTTTCCTGGCCTTGATGGGGCAGTGGAAAAGGAGTACCCTTTCACTTCTCTCTCCTTTTTTCTCTGTTTGTCCTTTCTGGCCTTCCGTTTCCAACCTGGGTCGTCTGTTTTTTCAGACCTTCCCTCATTCCTATCGTTCTGTGTCATGAATTTTGTGTTTCCCCCCGGCTTTGGGGATTGCTCCACCCGAATGGACCACCGTCCTCTTTTTTTTTCGTATGCTCCCTTTCGTTCCGTGTGGTGTGGTTTGTTTTTAAGGACCCCCACCCCATTTGCAATGTCTTGGCCTTCTTTCTCTTATGAATCAGGGAAAACTTCCCTTCAAGTTTTTGCTCTTTCCATTTGTTACGTTTCCCCGACCCAGTTTTTTGAGACCCCGCAGATCGCACCTCCCCCGCAATGGCGTTCTTCTTCCACTGGCCCCCGCCCTGTCGGGTGTGTGCCCCCAACCGACAGGACTCTTTTTCATTTTACTTGTTGCCTCTTCGTGGTCATTGGAGTGTCCCTTTTTTTTTCCTTTTGTATATGTCGCCCCCCCCTTTTGGTGAAACCCACGATTCTCTCTTCGCGGGGAGTGTTTCTTTTTTTTTTCCCATTTTCTCGGCCAGGCCTTGCCTCTTCTCATGTTTTCCACCCCCCTCTTCTGGTTCATCCACCCCCTTCTCCCCCCAGCCCCCCCTCTTCCACAATTTGCTTCCCCCTTTCTGTCACATGTTTTTTTTGGTCGGCCTTTTTCCTCGTCTTTTTTTGCAGCGATTTTGGCTCCGACCAGTTTTTTTCTGGCTTTGGCTTTTCGTCCCGGTCACCGCCCCTCTTTAAATCCCTTGGTTTTTTTTTCTCGATCTAATTCCGCTCACGCTGTGACCTCCTCCTTCCGGGCGTTTGTTTCGGCGGGATGGGGCCATTGGCGAGCCGTTGGTCCCCCAAAATTTTGTTTTTTTCGTCCTCCTCTTTCCCTCCCCACTTTTTTCGTTTTCGTGTTGCCATTCTGTGTCGGTGATTCCTCCCTTGTTTTTGGGCTATTGCGTGTTTTTCCAAGATTGCTTTTTTTGCTGATGCTTCCCTAAGTTTTGCGTGTTCGCTTCTGCTTTTCTTTTTTGTTTCCAGAGGTAAGGTGCTGCGCCTCCCCCCCCATTGAGGCCTTTTCGTGGTTCCGCGAAATTTGGCAGCTCCTACCCTCGCCTGCCTGGTGCGACACCCCGCCGGACTCTTTTTCTTTCCGTTTTTTTTTTTTTTTGTTTTTAGATCGGATAGCGTTTTTTCCTCGCCTAGCGATTGGTTTGGTTGTTCCTCTTTCCGTCCCCCCCTTGCTCTTGTTTGCGGCTCTTCTCTTTGGTCCCCCACCGCATTCTTTTTTTTTCCCATAAGCTTACATATTTTCCTATAGAAGTGGCCATCTTGCCCCTCCTCACAAGGTAGTGACCTCCCCGCTTTTTTTTCTTTTTCCACAACTTCCCCCCTCCCCAATGCCGATTCGCCTGTCGGGATTTGTTACCCCACGTTTTTTCCCTTCCGCACTCCCCCCGCCCGGAAGCTTATTTCCCCTCCCAACCTTCCTGGTTGGACCGAATTTCACCCGTTCGCTGACCCCCCCTCTCTTCTTTGTCGTCCCCCCTTTGTTTTTTTTTCCCCCGGTCTGCACAACTTTTCTCTTACCGATCGGGGTTCCCCCTGCAATTGATGCACCATCCTTTGGCGGTCCCCCCCCCCCCCCATGTCTCCCGAATTTTATCCCCGATTTACTCGGTCTTTTTATTTTTTTGGCTTCGTTCCCTTTTCGGTTGGCCCACATCTTTCTTCCAAAATGGGCCTGGCGTTTTTTTGATGAGGTTTTCTACCCTCCGTCTCAGTTTTCTATGAATCTTTTTTGTTGTCCTTATTCGTTTGTTCCTCCTATTTTTCTTTTCCAGTGCATAACTTCCTTTCTTTACCTTCATGTCCCCCCTAACTTCTCCCCTTCCAATGTCCCGATAGTTTAGTCTGTTTTTTTGCCCACAGACTGTTGGCGTTGTGGCCCCCTCCTCATTCAATTGTGCTTTTGTGAGCTCTCACGTTCGGGGCGTCAACGTTTGAACAACTTTGGCGTGCGTCCACCCCGGCTTTTTCTTTGCGGCCACTTTTTGGCAGGACCCCCTTATTCTTCTATGCTTTTTCCCCATACTTGTCACTTGTGGGTTGTTTCCACCCCCCGTGTACAGAGTGAGCCTTTTATCCGGTTGGTACGTCTCAGTTGCTCACCCCCCCCTCCTGAAAAACCCAGGAGGACACCCAGACTGGGTCTTGCCCGGCCTTCTTTATTTTTGTTTCACCGCACGTGGGGCGTCCCTTTCCTTCAGACCTGCCCAAGGTGCCTTATATCTTCTTTGCCTTTTTCCCCCCCCTGCCAGCAATCGGCCGTGTTTTTTCCTAAGTTTTTTCCCCTTCTCCTGCTCATTCCTCTATCGCCGGGTCAATTTTTCCTCCTGCCGGCCCTAGCTGGCATTCTGTTTCACTTTAGGTTCCCTTTCCCCCCGCCCCTTTTTTCTGTCCAGCGACCGGGACACCTCGGACCATGGGGATGGAATAACGTTGTATTAACCACCGGTCTCGCTTCTTGACCTTGTCATGCCCCGTCGCCCACCCCGGGCGTTTTTTTTTTCTTGTTCTATTGTTGTTGGCATTGACAACCCTTATTTGCTTTCCTTTTTTTTCCCTTGACCCCTTGTTCTTCTTGTCTTGCAACCCCTTTTTTCTGTCCCATGGTCCCCTGGTTGGTTTCCGTTGTTGATCGGATTTACCCCTTGTTTGTTTGCTTTACTTTTCTACCTTCCGTAACTGTGGTCGAAGTTTCCTTTTTTTGACCCCGAGGCGGTTATTCCTATCTTCTTTGTCCGATCCTTGAATTTCCCGGTCTGCCACGGGATTTCTGGCCTCCTTTGTGCCCAACGGGGTACACCACTTTTTGCCCCCAACAATTTTTTTTTCCTCAATGGTCTTGGGACCCACCCGTCTCCCCCGCCTCCCGACCCATATTCCCATTATCTGCCTGGGATGGACGTGCTAGCTAAGGGCCTCATTTCCATGTACCACCCGCGGTTCCACCTTGTTAGTCGAGATAGGCGCGTTTTCCCGTGGTTTCTCTACCCCGCTGACCGACTTGTTATATTGCTCCGTTCAGAGCTTATCCCCTCTTTCCCCCGACTCTTTGTTATTGCCGGGACCAGCGTAATCCGATGTGACCTTCGTCCAACCCAGTCAGGACGGCATTTCCCTCTTTTCCTGTTGGGTTTTTTTTTCCCTTTTGCCATGGTTTTTGACTTTGAGTTAGTTTGGCCTTGTGTTTAATGGCGTCCGTCCCTGGTGTTTTCGGATTCATGTGACCTAATTTTTTGTTGTCTTCCCAAACCATCTCTGCCCACATTACCCCCGTCTGCTTAACTTTCCTGCCCGTCTGAATGTAATGGATCCAGTCTTTGTTTGCTTCCACCCGGGGTCTTTACTTTCCTTTCTCTTCTTTCGACGTCTTTCGTTCCTCTTGTGCGGTTTTTGCCCTTTTCGGGGCACCCCCCCTTTTCAACCCCAACCCCTGCACGGTACAAGAAGCGTTGGCCTGTTTTGTCCCTCCGTTGCGCTGGTCTGCGTCGAGAGTCCATAGACGGCCAGCGAGTTTCACTTCTGGCCCTCCTGGCCCGATGGTTGTGTTTTTTTTTCGGACTTGCCGGTCAAATAGTTATTGTGCCCCACGCCCTTTCCCCCCCCCCACCCCTCCGGCCAATTCTGCCCAGGGCCTACAACCCCGCTCGGCGTCATCGGCCACGTTTTTCCTATTGTGTCTTCTTGCGCTCTTTTCGGTGACTTTTCCCAACATCGTTCCCAAAGCCATGCCCGTTTCAGAGACTATCTCCTTTCTGATTTAGTTTTCGACGCCCTCCTGAGGCTCTCTCTCTTTCATCTCTTTGTTGTGTTTTCTTCTCGATCCCTTCGACTTTCTTTTTTCCCCGTCCTCACCTACCGGAATTATGTAGGGGGTTTGCGTGTTCTTTCTTTTCCGCCAAATATCTTTTTGGCCGTTTTTCCCGCACAACCGTCAGCTCTTTCGCACAGTAAGGCCCACCCCAAAGGTGGCCTGTCCGAAAGGAGTTGTTCCCGCTTTTCATTTTGTTAGTGTTTGGGCCTGTTCCCTCTTGGGCCTTTTTTTGGGTTTGACAAAGCGGTCTTGTTTCCCCCAATTCTTGCTTCCGGCTTTGGTCCCACAAGCCCATATGTCCCTTATGGGCTTGCTTCGGCGATTTTTGCGTTTAGGTTTGACGTGTAGGGCGGCGCTCCCCCCGCCAGGGCTGCCCCCTTTTTCTGACTTTTTTCCTTGAGGTTTTGCCCGTGCGCTCGTTTGGGCGTGCCCTGCCACCGATATTCCTCCCCGCTTTGAAATTTTGGGATCTTGAAGGCTCCTGATAAGTTGCCCCGATTTGTCTATTTCCTGTTCTTTTTTCAGTGTCCTTTATCGGCCCCCCTTGTGTTCGTGTTCCCCCCTCTTGTTTCCTGATTGTTTTTTCCCGACATTGGGTTCCTTTCCTTCACCCGTCTCCCCGGGGGTCTGCTCCCCTTTTTTTTTCCACAGGCACAAGAGTTCCGCCCCGCACCCACAATTGGGGTCCAGGTTCACGCCCCCCCCCCGTGTTTTTTTAGACATGGCCCCCTTGCCGTTTGTGACTGGTGGTTTGTTCCCTTCCCAAGGTCAGATAACTTTTTCTTTCTTCCCTCTTTGCCGTCACCCGAAACCCCACCCTTCGTAGTCTGCTTCCCGGTGCATCTGGTTTTTTCTGGCACAAACCCCTGTTTTGGACTTACCCCCGCCGTGGTGTTCGGGGGGTGTTTTTTAGGCTGTTTGCATGTTGGTTGGTTTTGTCTCTGCAAACGGTCCCCGGCTTTCCGATCGCTCGAAGACCATTTGTACAAGCTTTTCATGTCCTTCTTACCTGCTTGAGTCGAAGACGTGGGTTTTTCCTTTGTCCCCCCAAGGCCTCCTTTCAATGGACTATTGGTTGGCCTTGTCGTTTTGTTTTCTCCTTTTGGCGTTTTCAAACTACCCGTTTGTTGGGGTTCTTCCCGTTACAGCTTGCTGGCGTTGGTGTTCGTCTATCATTTGCGGTGTTCAGGTCGGTGGATGTTTTCGGGCGGGGATGCGTTGTCAATGACAAGCGATTTGGGCGCATCGGCCCCCAAGTCGTGTCTTTGTAAGTCGTCACGTTTTGCCCCCCCCAGGGAATTCGCTCAGCCGCGGCCCCACAATTCGCGGTTTCTGCACGCCATATCCAGGTCCGGTTTGTCCACAGTCCACCATCCTTTAGGCTGTGTCCTGCCAGAAATATTCCCGTGCCCACAACTCAAAAAACAAACGGCGTTTTTTTCGTCCTTTCCTTCACTTTCAAGCGAAGCGGTATCCATCCGTCGTTGATTGATTCCGGTTTCTCCTTTTGTCCCTTGTGGGGAGCTGAATGCAGCGAACTCTTTCTTGTCCGGCGTACTTCTCTTCTTCGCGTGGTCCCAGGGCATTTTTTTATTCTTAGTGGATTAGCATGCGGCGGGATCTCTCCGCTTTGTTAGTTTTGTTTCTCCCATGGGAGGCATGCAGCCCACTGGCTCCTTCGTTTTGTTTCCTATTCTTTTCCCGGTCAACACGGATGACCTTTCATACTCGTTCTGCAGTCTTTTCTCTTTCGTAGGGGGCTAACTGGCAAAAACTGGAGCGATTTTATTTGCGGCTGTTTGAATTTTCCCGTTTTTCATTATTGTCCCGTATTTTTTTCCGTGATGGTTCCTTGGATCACTACATCGCCCCACAAACGCCTCGTACGTAGCTTCCCCCAACCGTCCGGTGTTTTTTTTTTTTTAAGGCACCCCCCAGGGCCCGGCTTCGTTGGGTCTTTCCGTCCTGCTTCTTCTCGCCGGCATGGCCGCCAAGGCCATCCAGGTTGAGCTTTTTTTTTTTTTTCCGCCCAACCGGTGTTCGCCGTTTCCGCTTTTCTTTTCGTTGAGAACCCGGCCTCAATTCCTGTCGATTTCCCCTCCCCCAACGCCCTTAGGTTGTTTTTGCCCCCCCACATTGCTGCCTATTCTTGCTTGTCCGGTTTTGCAGAGTTTTGGGCATGGCAGTTCCCTATTTTCTGCATCTTGCCTTTTAGATTTCGCTCCCAATTCGTACACAAAAGATTCTAGACTTTAGATTGCGAGTTCGGTATTTCCCATTTTGTCTTATCTTCACTGGGGCGACGTTTTCTTTCCCGTTCGTTTTTTTTCAACTGGCTTGTGATGTTACAGATCAACACACCGCAGACCGCGTACTTCTACTTGATGTTTCCATTTAAGGTCCTGTTGGGTCTTTTTGTGCCGTGGCCGTTATATGGTGCACTCCTGACGGGGGTCGTTCTCCTCTGACTTTTCGGCTCCATCCAGGTTCCCCCCACGCTTCTCTTCTCTCAAGACTGTGGTTTTTTTCTCTTGAACTACCCGGTCTTTTTTTTTCTCGCAGCCTGTTCTTTTTCTTTTTTGGCTGATTCCGCTTCCGGCGGTTTAATGTTTTGTGGAGTGGAATGGCTGTAAGCGTGCGTAAACTAACACCTCCCGTCAAGTCGGTTGCGCCACTTGCGGTTGCGTGGGTGCATTATGGGCGGTTCCCCTACCTGTGATGGTAGTGGCCCCCAGTCGTATGCTGCTTCTCTCCCGGTCTAGAAGCTTATTGTGAGTTCCGATTTTGGTTGTTCCCCGCTTTAAGCTTCAGCGTCCCTAAAAATGCTTTTTCGCTCTGTTCTCGCGGTTCAAGCGGTGATCTCCGCCCCATTTCCTGAGTCGGGCGCGTCCTCCTCCTGCCCCCCTTATTCTCTTTAAATTTGTTTTTTTTGAGAGTTGATCGTGTTTGGGGTGCGGCTCGCCCTTTTCGGGGTCCTGTTACCTCTTCTCCTCCCTCGCTCATGGTTTGAGGGAGTGTTTTTTTTTGATTTTTTGACCACCCCTGAAATCATTTTTCGCTCAATAGCTTCTCTCCCGGTCGATAGGCTCATTCTTTTTTGAGCAACTAGCCAGCCAAGGTAAGGCTCCCACCGTCCCGATTGCCAACCCCCTGCACCCGCAAAATTGTTGTCCCTAGCGGCTGCGGGGATTTTTTCCCAGGTCCGCCCTTCCCTTCCCGCTCCAAACACAGCCCTTGAATCTTCTCTTTCTCCCCCAAATTCTCTTTTCTGGCCCTGGTGGATTATCCAGAAGTCATTCGTTTTCAGGGAATGCAGCTGTTCAAACCTGTCAGTTTTTTGGCGTCCCTAATCTGGGTCGGCACCCGCGTCCCCCGTTTTTTCCCTCCGTGGTCCCCCCCATCCTCATACTATACCTTTTGAACGTGTCTTCGGGTCGTTCACTCCATCGTGTCCAACTCTTGAATCGGAAAACTTCCTTTGTAGATCAATGGACCGACCCTCCCCCTCTAAGTCTGAATGTTTTGGGACGTTTTCCTGCTCTTGCTGTCCTTTTTTATGATTTGACCGGCCATTGACCACCCATGAAATAGTGGCCACCCGTCACTTTTGCCAGTCTGGCTTGGTGGCACACGAGGGGAGTTGTTTGCTGGCCTCTCCCGCAATTGGCTTGGGTTTCGGCGCGGTACGTTCGGCGGGGTTTTTCTTTTTTTCCTATTTTTTCGTGCGGACTGGAACCTGCCTTTTTTGCGGCTTTTTGCCGGCCTATCCTTAACCGCTGCTTTTTCCACAAGCCGGTTCGTTGTTGTTCCTTAAACCTTCCGAGGGAGCTAGGTCGAGTGGCTGTGGTCGCTCTTTTTCATCCGGTGCCCAATTCCGGCAACCAATGCTTTTTTCATTTTGTTAACTGTGTTTCTCTTCATCCCGACCGCCAGTTTTTGCCTGCTCCTACGGTTCCCCTGAGCCAATTCCTTTATGAGTCCCCTGGGCCGTTCCCCCATGAGTTCACCCTTTCTCTTCTGCAGGGTTTTGCTGGAGCCTCGTACCGGCAGCTATACTCGCCGCATTCTCGGCCTTGGCTTTTCTCCTTGTCTTTCCCACTGTCTACTTACGTCCGTTGAAAAGCCCTTTCCTTTTAGTTTTTTTTCGGACCTTAAATTTCCACCGGAATCACAGTTGGATGTGAGAACGGTGTCCTTTCCCTGTCAGGTTGAACCGTCTCCCCCCCCGCCGTTTTTTTGACTTTTGAATTTCCGCGACAGGCTTCTTTCGTCACGGTCTATTGCGGGGCAACCGCGCCCACTTCCCTTGGTGTCGATGGCTCGGATTCCGGGGGCGCCGCTCCGCTACCTATCCCACTGTGTAGTTTCACACCCGAGCGTGAGCCCCGCCCATCCCTCCGATCAGACATTCCAGGTTATCCGGATTTCGGCCCCGCCCCCCCAAAGGGCAACGGGTAAGGAAGCCACCCCCCCACAAAACGGCGTGGACAATTGTGCGTCCAAGTATCCGTCGAACCTAATTTTCGCCAGTATTTTGGGCCCCTTTTTGTTGGCTGACCGGCATCGATCATTTCCCGCTGACTCCCATTGGTTCCCAAACCCACCGCGGGGTTCACTGTCGGTTCTCCCGATTTGGCGGGTTTTGGTTCGCGTCCCCCGGCGACCGAATTCCCCGGGGCTCCCCTTTTTTTGCCCTCAGTTCTTGCGTGCCTTTCCCGTCCCCGCACGGATTTGGTTTCGTTGCCCAGGCGGCTACAACTCGGTCTTTGACTTTCGTTACCCACCCCCATGGTTTCTCTTCCTGTCCCTGCTTTGAAACCGTTGGGTTCTTGTTCATGTCTTACCCACTGTTTGTGGGCTGTCGGCAATTGAGTTGCATTGGCACTTTTCGCAGGACCTTGCGGTTCTTGGCCGACTTGCCTTTGTGCTGTAAACAAACCCATTTTTTGCCCAAGCGTTACGTTGTCGCTTAAAATCCGACTTCTTTGGCATGACGACCTGAATTTTTGGGTCGTTCCTTACCCCCTAGGAGCTCGTACTCCTCAATTTTCCCTGCCACGGTTTCGACTTTTCTCTGTGTGGCAATTTGTTAACCGACCGGCAACCCCGAACTGGGTACAAGAAGTCAGCCGTTTTTGCCATCCGTTTCTCAGTTTTTTCGGCTGGGTCCCAAAGATCGACCCGCCTCCGCAGAATGCCTTTGCTATTGGTCGCTGCTGTGGGTGCCTGACTCTTGCGCCATTTTCTATTTTTTCTTTCCACCACAAGTTCCCGTCCCCCCCCCCTCCGGCAATCTGTCTTGCCTACCCTAACCCCTCTCGGCGTTTCCTCCCGGCCCTTGCACTATTTTTTCTTCTGGCTTCAGCGCTTCTTGTGCTGGAAATCGCCCAAAAGCCAGGGCCCCGAGGACGACGTCTTCAGTTTTTTTTCTGAATGCGGGGTTGGACTGAAACTTTCATCT
>Ga0179593_1696677_pt1 | contig 11146 bp, 18 predicted proteins | sample CZODoug2_1_08_16_FD_185931 | JGI IMG/M metagenome (GOLD analysis project Ga0179593, IMG submission 185931) | Vadose zone soil fungal communities from Angelo Coast Range Reserve, California, USA - CZODoug2_1_08_16fungal (PacBio error correction) | ecosystem: Environmental > Terrestrial > Soil >... | reverse complement strand
CTTTCCCCGTACCCCCCCCCTTTCCTACTACAAATAAAGGAATTTTGAATTTTCTCTTTTGTAAATGCTGCTTCTTTCTACTTTCTCAAATTTTGTGGATCTTTCCAGATTGGAGGAATCCCCTTTAGAGGGTTGACAATCCTTTTCTCCCCCCCCTCCTAGAGAGATTTTTTTTCCTTTTTTGTCGCGGAATTCGCCTTCTCCACTTTTTTAGACTTATGAAGCGGAGAGGAATTCCGTGCCCGGTCACAGATAAGCAACGCTCTAGATAACGAAAAACGTTTTTTTTCCTTCTCCTCAGACACCCCCCCAGACTCAGAAATGTTGTCTAACCCCCTTTGGGGATGACTAATTTTTGCTCCCTCCTCCACTAAAATTCCTAAAGGAAGAGTGAACTGATGACACGGACGGCTCTTCTTTTCTGCTGATTTTATGATTGGAAAACCTCATCCCCTTTCCACGATAAGACCGTTAAAAAGGGGGGATAGAGCCACCTCTTCCGATAGGTTCCTTGTTCTGAGATCCGGGAGACGATTCAGATCTCTTCCCGCCAGGAACCCTCCTTTTTAGGCTGACAAGTTTTTCTTCGACGGCAGATCCTTCCTTTTTCTCCGATTATGGAAAGGAAAGCATTTTCCCCTTTTATGATTGGACTCTCCTTCCCCTTCAATTTTTCTTCACGATCCCGCGGACGCCTTTTTTCGCAATTTTCCCCCCTTTCCCCCCGGTCCCAAATAGGACCAGCCACGACCCTTTCCTTTTTTTCAAGCTCTCCCCTTTTCCAACAAAATGTCCTCCCATCCGATCAATCTTCTTCTCAGGATGACTTTTCTTTTCGGTGTCTTTACCTTGTATTGGGGGAATGCCTTCCTTCCGGCGAGGAACTCCTCCTTTTATGATTTGCCCTTCCCTTTTTCTTTTCCCGGATTTCTGTTCTCGCTGTGAAACAGTACCCTTTCCTTTATTGCATGTAGAGAGAATCTCTCAACTGACCTTCGCCCCTTCCCCCCTCTTTTTTTTCAACCCGCTGGGTGTCCTCTCTTTTCCTTTTTGTGTGCGGATTGGTTAACACCCTTTTCTTCCTTCCCCCCTCGTCTCATTCTTGGGGAAACACCCTTTTTTCTACTCCTCAGGTTCGAGTCTCCCTTCAATCGCCTTTTTCCTTTCCGTCTCGTCGCCAACGGAGAGAGCCCTTCTCCACTTTGGAGGGGGTGCTACCCCTTCCCAAATATGATAAAACCTCCAGGCCTCTCTTTTCCCGTTTCCCTTCTCTTACCATAGAGGGACCCCCCACAAACCTCTTTTTCACGTATCTCCTTCGTGGATGAAAAGATCCTCACCCTATGCGGGATAACCCGGGGTTTTTTTTTCTTTTCCCCCCCCTTCTTTTTCTCCAGGGTCTCGATGATTTACCTCTTCTCAATGGCACACAGTTTTCTTGGGAATTTTCTTACCGATCGAGGATTCCTCTCACTCCCTCTCCTTTCAAGACCCTTTTCCCTCCCTCCGGTTCATCTCGCAACACCCTTTTTTCCTTCCTTTGCCAGAAGGAAGTTGTAATCGGCTTTGACACTCATATTGCCTTCTTTTCTTCTCCCCGTATCAGCCTTTTCCCTTTTCTTTCCCCTTCGAGGGCGCAGAATGATCTTTTTCTCTTGCTTTTCAGAAGGGGGTTCGAGGTTTTTGCTTTGAAGTTCTCGTGGGGCCCTGTGGGAGCACTTTTCTTCCCGTACTGGCTTTTGCGTCCAAGATTATCTTATGGATGAGTATGCCCCCTTCTTCCAAGTTCCCTCCTTCATTCTTAGGGTGCGGACCTTTTGATTTCCTTTTTCTCCCCCCGACTCCTTCTTCCCCCCCCTGATGGCGGTCTTCCCCTCCTACAATTCGACTTTTTTTCTTCGCAACGAACTTTTTTAACCACTTTTTCCCGAGAGCGTGGCTGAGGGAGAAAACTACTCTAAGGTTTTTCAGGTATTTTGGGGACAGGCTAGCTGAGGGCAATTTGTCCGCGTCCCCCCCTTCGAGATATTCGCACTCCCTCTGAACCCTTCATTTCCCAATTAGCGTTTTGACTTTACCACACACACCCCCCCGCCACCCCCAGAAAACTTTTTTTCCCTTCCCAGTGATAGTCTCTCCCCCTCTTTTTTTTTGTTGTGAGAGAGCCTCACATTTTTGGTTTTCTCCCATAGGATGTATTGCTTTTTCTTCTTAAAAAACGCGTCAATTGTTTTTTCTGGGTTCAATTGAATTTTTCCCTCTCGTATTTTTTCTGATGCATCAAATTTTACTCCCCAGTTCGTAAACCCTTTAACGCCCCTGATTTCCCCCTCGATTCTTCCCCTTATTTTTTCTCGCTAGTTAAGTTAGTTTTATTTTCCCTGAGATTTTTTCCTTCTTTTATCTTCTTTCGCCATCCAAAGTTCCCCCCTCCCCGCGATAGGATAGAGGCGAATAATCCACACTTTTCTCTGGGTTACCCTGCTCCCAGGGTCTTGGTAATGGCACCTGAACGCAGACTCATAGGATCTTTTTCTACAAGACCCCTTCTTCCTCTAAGCTAAAAAGACATTCGTTCCAGATGATCCTCCCCCCAGAGAACCCCCCCGGCAGAACCTTCTCGGGCTTTTTCCCCCTTTTCCCCATAGCAGTCGCTCTCTCTGTTGATAATGAACTGCGGATCCTTTCCCCCCTACTTTTTTCCATGCTACGCGAAGGGCCTACCTACTAAGGGCAGTACTTTTTCTTTTTTTGCGATGCCCCTTCCTATCCTGCCGCGACAGTTTCTGCCTTTTCGTGCGCAGGAGCTCCTGAAAAGGTCTGTACTAAGGATCTCTTCTTCCCTCATCAGACTTGGGGGGCCCCATTGGAGGCCTCCTGGGAGACTCAGAGCCCTCCTAAAATAACTCTCCCAGTGTGCCAAAAAGACCTCTCACAATTTTGGGAGCCTTTCCAAGGGGCCTTGGTGATCAAAACTTCTCCGGCGCTCCCTTTTCAACGGAGGTTCCTTGCCATGTGAAATCTTTTTCGACGCTGCGCCTCTAATGTCCGTCCGCGCCGGGGATCAGATTGTCCCCTTCCCCCCCAAGACCCTGCGCGACAGCCTGTTTCTTCCCGATACGCCCGGCTGTTCTTTTTTTGCCCTCCGCGCCCTTTTTTTTCTTTTAGCGGGTTTTCCTCCTGGCCCGCTGTTCCCTTCCCCCCTTCCGGCCATTTTTTTCACCCAGCCGCCCCCTCCTTTTTTTGCCCTTCGTACAACACTTTTTTTTTCCCCGATTCGGATCATTTTTCTCGGTCAGGAGATTTGATTAAGAAAATCTCGTTTCGTCGGGGAAGGGGCACAGCTCCTCTCCCCTATCCGGGACGCCCTGTGTGCGTAAAAAAACCTCCTTTTTCGGTACGGCCGCTCTTCGGCCGGCGGCCGGCCGACTCCTCTGTCTACAACAATTCCCCCCTCCCACGACTTGGGGCGCTTACCTCGGATCTTTCTGCTTTGGTTTCATTCCCCATTTTGTGCAAGCGCTCCTTCAATTCGTGATTTTCCCTCTTTGCCATTGTGCCTTTCCCCCCCCTGAAAATTTTTTTTTGATCCAACTCTTCCAGAAGGAACTACCTCTTTCTACGATTCGTTTCGAGAGTAAGTCTTCTAGAGGGAAACCTTCTTTCTCTCTTCAAGGAAAAGCGACCCCCTGTTTCCAAGCTGAAGGATTTTTTCCTTTTTACCCCCCCCATTCGATAAGGTGACTGTTTCCCCGGAAAATAAGGCGCCTCTTTTTAGCGATTTCTCGACTGAACTGAAAGATAATCAATCGAATGAGTTTGCTTCTCCACCTAGCTTGCATTTCTCCTTTTTTGATCGTGGAGGATTTCTTTTCTTTTTTCACCCTTTCCTCTACGGTCATCCCCTTTCTCTTCTGCAATCTTCCTTTTCCCCAGGGCTGGCGGGCGCTGCTCCTCTCCTCAAACCAATAGCAAATTGCGGTCTTCTTTCTTCGGACTTTTCCCCCCCTTTTGACGTTATCGCTCTTTCTTACTCTTTCGCTGATTGCATGACTCTTTCTTTCTCGCCCGAGGTTAAGGATTAGAATCCGCGCCCCCTTCTCGGACTGGATCCTTCATCCCCCCTCTTGCCACCCCTCCTGCTCCCGTGGCGCGAGGCGAAATTGCTTTCTTTTCTGGAACCGAGCAGCGGCAGGATTTCCCCCCCTCCAATAATGCGGACAATTCTCTTCCTCTCCTCCCTTTACAATCCTGGCACTCTTCTTCGCCATGAACTTTTTTCCTTTTATTCGGGAAAGAATGAAATAAGCCCTTATTTCCGAGAAGAGATAATATCTCTTTCCCTTTTTTTTTGAGGGCTCTCTTCTTCCGGGTCGAAGGTTTCCATACTGGATTCTTTCAGGCTTCCCCCCCTCATCGTCGACCACCCCCCCCCTTCCCTTTTCATTCTCCTCCTCCCTTTCGTTGTAATGCTTTCCTTTTTTTTCCTCCCCCCTAATTTGGGGGGGAATCCTGCAGCTTTTCCCGTGCGTAGTGGCTTCAGCAATGTTGCGCCTCCTTTGTTGACCCTCGGTGAATGATGATCCCAGCCTCTTTTTTTTTTGACGACCCGTTTCCTTTTCCTTCCGACTCCTTCCACTCCCCTCTGCAGTCGTATTCCTGCTTGAAGTAGGGCATAAGACGCTTAATTGGATATTCCTTTCCCCCCCGTCCGAAGAAAAGATTTTCTTTCCTATTTTATTGTGTTGACTTTGGGGTTCCGACGGCATGATTTTTTTCTCCAGCCCTTTGTCATAGACCCCCTTCCCTATTTCTGGTTTGGCCACTGGGGATTGCGTTTCTTCCAACCTGCAGCCCTTCTCCCCCCCTTCCCGTCGACCTCCCCGCTCTTCGATAGTCGCACCTCTTTTCCGAGGATCTCCTTACTTGCCCTGGCCCCCCCGCATCTTCGTCCACTTCGAGAGTTCCCTTCAAATCCGAGCTGAAAAGGTTCTTCTCCCCTCCTGAAGCTGGGCTTCCCCTTTTCTATTGTCATTTCACTCGTTCTCAAGTTGCCCTGAAGAATTCTTTATTCTTTGAAGAAGCTTTTTAGAGGCGACTTTCGGTCCTTCTTCTCTTTTACGAATTGGAATTAAAAAACCTCCGTTCACCCCATAGGAACGCTTCCCCCTCCCTTAATTTCAAGAACCTTCTTTTCCCCTTTCGTATTGAAGCGGACCCACCCTCAAGTACAGCGCCCCTTTTTTTCCTTTCTTTCGCGGTTCTTGTGGTGACCTTTTTATTTGCCGAGGCTTCAGGGGAGGAGTACCTTTTATTTGGGCTTTGCACCCTTTCCCTCATGCGTCCTTTGGTCTGTGTAGTCTTGCGAGGTGAACCCCCCTTTTCCCTTCTTCTTCGAGTTGATGATAGAGAATCTCAATGACCTTCTCCCCCCGATTCGCACTCTTTTTCCAAACAGCTTTTTTCTATTTCTTTGAGTGTGGCCTTCTTCCGGACGTGTCCGTAAAGGCCCTCTTCTCCCGTTAGGATAGGTTCCCCCCTCCTTGCACGACATCATTTCCTTTTTTTTTCACAGATGCCTAGGCCGGGCTCCTAGCGAGAAACCCCCCCTTTCTGCATCTCTTCTGGCTGGTTTCTTCCTTCTTTTTTTTACCCATGCCCGGCATTGAGGGAGATCTCGGCAGAGCGTCTTCCCCAGAGGGGAACATTTCCCCCAACAACGACGTTTGCAAGGATTTCCCGCAGGAGGAGCCAACCTCTTCTTCTTTTTTTCAAAAAACCTTTTCTCCTTTCCCCACAGGTATAAGAGTGTCCTTTCAGGACTGCCAAATGGAAAAAAGGTCTGTCTTTCCGTAGGTGAGTCCCTTTTCCTTTTTCTCGTGATAGTGCCTCCTAAACCCCCATAGAGTAAAGAATTTTTTCTTTTTTTTTTCGAAAAAAAACAGTTTCTGAGAATGACTTTTCCTCTTCTTCTCCGCGCTTAATGGACCTCATATTTGCCCTTTCCCTTTCCTCATTATAATGCAGTGAGCGATTCTCTTGAAGGAAATACATTCTTTCCCCCCTTCCTCATTTTTTATCGATTTTTTTTTTTCGCTTTGGAAGGGGATTTTCTCTTAGCATGAGGAGTCAAGTCCTTCTCCCCTTCCTTACGATGATTTCTGCGGCTTCCTTTTTTTTCTCCCCTCTCTTCCCCGACGCCCCCCCTTATTCGGTGGACAAAGATCCTCTTTTTTCCGTTTTTTACGCCATGAGAGGAACTGGTAGGCAAAGCCGTCCCCTCCCCTTTCCTGCACACCTCTCTCACTTTCTCTGCAACGAAAGGAATTTTTTTTTCCTTCTCGCTGAGAAACTCAATATCAGGGGCGTTCTTTTTCCATGTGACTATACCAGCTTTCCTTCCTCCTTTCCCCAAAGGCCGCCCTCTTTTTTTTCCTTCAATTGCACCCAGATACATCGTGGCTCTTTCTCTTGAAAACAACAACCGGCAAAACCTCCCCCCCCCCCCCCCCATTTTCGATATCTTCTTCTTTTTTTTGTTGCGTCTCTCTCTACCTTTGCGCTATCAGGAGGTTCCTCTTTTTCTGACCCTTCCAAACCTCTCATTTGCTCATGATATCTGGTTCAATTGTCCTTTCGTTCCTTTGGGACTTTCTCCCCCAGTGAAATCTGTCTCTTTCATCTTTCCCCCGCCTACATGACTTTTTCCCGCTAGGGGAACACGCCTTTTCCTTTCGGGTGCGAGCAGTCACCGTCTCTTTCTGCAGTGGTCTGCGGCCTTACCGCCAGCCCCTTTTTTTTCCTTCTCTTTCTCCCGTGGTTATCACCTCGAACTCAAATGCTCACCCGAATAACGTCCATTGTCTTTTCTTTCCTACGCAGCTGACCCGCGCCCCCATAGTAATCTTTTTCTCAGCCTTCATTCCCCAGTCAAAACGAAATGCCCTTTTTTTGGATCATCCCCCCCCCGCGAACACCCGACCATCCACAAATTCGCTTGAGGGATCCTCTTCCTCCCTCCTGACGGATATGAACTGCTGATAAGTCACGTCCGCCTTTCTTGTAAATGAAGATAAGCGACGGCCGCTTCCCCTTTTCTTCAGCGAGGGGGACTTTCCTTTGGGTGTGGCACGAGATTTCCCCCTTTTTTTTTTTTTTTCTGGTAGGGACGGCGACCTTCGTAGGCACAATCCCCCTTCTCCCCTGTAAATACTACTTCCCACCTGTTTTGTGACAATTGGCTTTTTTCCTTAATCGTCTCCACTTTTCATCTCCTCCCGTTTTCCCAAGCCAGTTGAGAATTTTGTGTATCCGACGGCTTCGTGATAAGGCGCTCCGTTTCCCTCTTTTGTGAATTTCCATGTTCCCTCTATTTTTTCCTCTACGCGGCCGCCTTTTTCCCCTTAAGAGCCTGCAGGGTTTCTCATCACGGAGAAAACCCTCCCTCCCCCAAGTGCGCTCTGTTGGTTCTCGCTACGGAAATATTCTTTTGCCTCCTACCTACTCGAAATGAGGATGTTTCCCTGTGGTCACCGATCCCTCTTCCCTCTTGCCGTTACGGCCACCGCGGTTGGTCCCAGCGACAAAAATCCCCCCCCTTTCTTCTGGGTTGTCGCAAGATGCGAGCGCGCTTTCTGAGACCTCGCTCCCTTCCAAATATCGCGGTAAGGATTTCCCCATGCACGCAGAACAGACTGAATGAGGGCGTTCCCCCCCAATACCTTAATCTTTTTTCTTATCCCTCCTCGATGCGTCGAGGACGCTGTCAATCACAAGAAACAGCCTCCCCTTTCCTCCTGGGCGCTTTCTCTGTATCTCTTTTCGTTGGTCTCCTTTCCTTCTCGAATGTGTGAAGAGCTCCATTAGTGATTTCGTTTCCCCCTCCTCCTATTTTGAATTTGTTTTTTTCGAAAATGAGGGTTTTTCCCCCAGCCCGAAGGACCAGTGACTTCTTCCCTCTTGGACATTGACGCTGCGTCGTTCAAAGAGCTCATCCCGGTCAATGAAAAGAGCACTCTTCTCATGATCTGCCGTCCCTTCCCTGAACCTTTGCAGCTTTTTCTTTCCCTTTCCGGCCAAGCCCCCCTTGGTTTGGAGCTCTATGCCTTTTTTTGCAGAATTCCCTCCTCTTTAAGGTTCCCCCTCTCCCACAGTAGCGTGCTTTTTCTAGTGCGGACTGCAGGTGTTCTCCCTCCCCCAATCACCGTGCCCGTTCCCCTCTTTTTTTTTCCCGTAGAGTGGCAACCAGTTCTATTACAAAGGGCTGGCTTTCTCTTCTTGCCCCACAACCGTAAAAACAAATGCCCTTTTCTGGAATAGTATTTCCTTTTCCCCCCTGTTTGACGTTCTCTTTTGCTATCGGTCAGACTGCTGATGACCTCTAAGACTCACCAAGAATCGATGTGTACGGATTTCCCCAATGGTAGTCAACACTTTTTTCTGAGCAGCATTCCCGGAGTTTCCGACCCAAAGGGCGACGACTTTCTTCCCCTCCCCGAAAAACTTCTTGCCGCTACCTCGAAGTATTTTCCTTCTTCCCCAGGTTTTCCCCCCTTCAACGGGCAATATGATAGAGCTTCGGAGTTTTGTAGACGATGAGGTTCTTTCCCCGCCTTTAAAGACCCAAAGGTATGGGCTCCTTTCTCTCCTTAGTTATATATATTGTAATCCTACTCCCTTCTAGAGATAGTTCCCCTTCTTGGTCGCCGGCGGAACCCTCTTGCCGAAAAAGACCCTCCCCCGCCATTTATGGCATCGATTCCTGCTTTCGTTGTTCTGCGGCGGATTTTTCTTTTTGGATCAGGAAGTGCGCGAGGTCTCTCCGTTGCGTCTTCGGCCTCTTTTGTTGTCGGGTGCCACCCGGGACTTTACCTTTTTGTACGAACAGTGGCTTCCCCATCGAGCGTTGCAGTCGTTTTTTCTTCTTTTCTCCCGGAACTCCCTCAGCGCTGAACGAATCCTGCCTCCCCCCCCTTTTTCGTCCGAAGACCGCGGCAAGTCTTTTTCTGGTATACGGCATGGATGGCTCGCGCCCTAGAAGAACGCCTTTCCCACACGTCCTCCGGTGTGCACAGGCTTTCTTTTTAGCTTACTTGTCCGAAGTAGGCCCCTCCTCTTCCTTTCCTGACAATCATCTCCGCGCAAATAAGCTCCCTTTTGAGTGAGGTATTATTGACCTGGCCGTCCTCCGCAAAGTCGAGCTGTCTTTTTTCCCTTCGAAGAAACGCTTGCTTTCCCCCAAGTTTATTTCCCCTATTATAAGCAGTGGGTTTTCGATGGTAAGTGTCTTCCCCCTCCAGGTTGACCTCGAAGTCCCGGCTGCTTTGAAGACTCCTTTTGTAGGCTCCCTTTACTGAGGGATCCCTTCCCATTTTTTCATTCAAAACCCGTGTCCCTCTTTGGCGGTTTCCCAACAACTCAACTAGGCAGCCCGGCAAGAAACTCCCTTCCACAATTGATAACGTTGCGTCTCTCCGATCAAATCTCCTCCTTTTCGTCCCCCAGGAGGTGGGTTTTCTGTGAGTGACATTTTTCCCTCCTCGCCCTCGCTTGAGGGAACACTGGAAAGATTGTGGATTTGGCTTTTTTCCCCTCCCCCCCTCATTTCCCTGATTTTTTTTTGTCTCCTGTGAACAGTACCCGCTTTATTGTAATGCTAGAGATTTCCTTCCCGATTAACTGACCCTTTCCCCTTCTCGTCAATCGGGTGCCCTCTTCCCCACGTGTTTAAGAAGGGCATAGCGAATGGTCTTCCCCCCACAATCTGCAGGACTTCCCCTTTCCCCTTTAAAGGCCCTCGTCCTCCCCTTTTCGCGATAGGGGGTAAAAAAAGAACCCCCCCCACCGCCTCTCCTTCTTCCAACCTCCTCCTTTTTTACCCTTCTCACCTCCCCTCTCTCCCCCCCCTTTCTCCTCTGTCTCACGTAAATCTCTTCCCATCACCCTCCCGCCCCCTTCACTCCCTCTCTTTCCCCCCCTCCTCTTTTTCCCACCCCCTTCCTCCCACTTATGCCCCTCCTTCTCTATCTCCCTCACCCCGCTCGCCCGTCTCTCCGGCCTAATCGTTTCCCGCACACCCCCCATCTCCCGCCCCTATGCTCCCCCACTGCTCCTTTTTCTACCCTGCCTTCTCCCCTTGCTCACCCTTCTTAACTCCCCACCAACATCTTTTGCTACCTTCCGCCCCTACTCCCCTTCTACCTTTCCCTTCTTGCCTCCACCATCCTCTTTTTTTCGAGGATTTCTCGGCCCCTAGGCCGGGAGTTTCTTTCCCTGAAGAACCACTGGGCGCGCATTCTTTTGTGATGAACAATCTCCTCCCCAGGCTATTCCGGGTCTCTCTCTCCGGCAAGCGTATAGAATCTCACCTCTTTTGTCATCACCCTTTTCCCTGAGCGACTTCTTCCGTTGGAGAAAAGCGTCCCCTTCCTCCGTCCAACACGGTTATAACTGGCTTTTTCGATTTTCCTTCCTTCTTTTAGCGAAAATGCTTCGCCACTCACACCGGTCTGCTTTTATCCTTTCCCTCGCTACGTGCGACGATCACGACCCCATGTCGCTTCCCCGTTTTCATCTCCGCCACCCGCCGAGGAACTCCCTTCGACTGACGTTTGTTAATCGCCTTCTTTTGCCACTCATATGCCGGAGGCGGCTTTGCTTATATATCCCCTTTTTTCCTCCCAGGCGCGAGGAGCGACTGATTTCCCTCCTCCTCCTTTTTCTAGATTGGGGTTTTCGCTTGGCAGGGATGATCCTTTTCCTCTTCCGCCTTGGAGAAAAGATTTCTGGTCAGCTGTGCGTCTGATTTTCTCCCCCAACTGGAAGTTATTCGGGTTGCCCCCCCCCCCCCCCCCCCCCCCAGCTACAGCATTGGCTTTTTCCCATTGCGAAGGAGATGACACTTGATGGCGGTCAGCCGAAGATAAACTTTCCCCCCTCCCGCTCTACGGGATTTTTCCGGCACCCGAAAGGAACGACCTTTTTCTTTTTTTTTCTTTTTCACCATTATCAGGGAGTTAAGGTAGGCGTCTATAAAGAGTTAAATTTGGATGTCCTCTTCCCCTTCCGAATCCCTCCCCTTCAATTGAAAACATCTCCTTCCCCCTTCAAGGAAACACACAAAGCCCGCAAACCAACCATTTTCCCT
>Ga0179593_1542818_pt1 | contig 11146 bp, 15 predicted proteins | sample CZODoug2_1_08_16_FD_185931 | JGI IMG/M metagenome (GOLD analysis project Ga0179593, IMG submission 185931) | Vadose zone soil fungal communities from Angelo Coast Range Reserve, California, USA - CZODoug2_1_08_16fungal (PacBio error correction) | ecosystem: Environmental > Terrestrial > Soil >... | reverse complement strand
TGTCGAGATGATCTGACCTTGGTCCAGGGACAGCCGTTTTTTTTTACCTTTATCTCCCCCCCTTCCCCATTTTCCTTCTCCCCATTTTTTCCCCCGCGCCCCACTTCCGCTGTTCTCCCTGCCCGGTCTTTTCGGCGATGAGTAAGTTTAGAAAACGCGATCTTTAAAACCTCCCTGTCCCATCCGTGATGACCCCCCTTCCTTTTTTTCCAATCCCCTTTTTTCGATTCCTCCTATCCCCTCCCCCTTTTTTTCTTTGTTCCCCTTGACACTCCTCCCTCATCCGCTGAACCGCGAGAATTGCGAGAAACCCTGGTTTTAAGTGAGAAATTCATATTAGGACTCTGCATGCACCCACCCTGCCCCTCTGTCACTCCCCCCTTTCCAGTTTCATTTTCCAACTTTTTTCCTCCCTTGGAGTCCGAGATTTCTCTATATCCCTTCTCATCTCCTCCGTGTGGTTGTTCTTCCGATCCTGATTGCGTGCCGCGAAGTCTGCACCTTTTATTTTCCCCGCTCCCGTCCCCATCCTTTTTTCTTGTTTGTTTTTCCTTTTCTCTCCGATTCTTTGCCCAATTGATTAAGTCCAACCTCTGATTCTCGCATTTTTTGCGGCTTATCTTTCCTTTTTTGTTTCAGGTCTTTACCCCCCCTCCCCTGGTTTTTTTGTTACGTCTACGCCTTCCTGCTTGTTATAACCCCTTGACAGGTTGCTTTTGCCCTTAGCACCATCTTACTTTTATAATACGCCAACTTTGACGTTTTCTTTGGACCTTGAATTTCTTTTTCGGTCCGAAACTTTTTTGCATATTCTTTTTCGGCCGGCTTCCTGCGAAGTTCCGGGCAGGCCGTGGACCATCGGACCCTGGATTCCTTTTTACCGTCCCTTTAACACTTCCCCAGGCTCGACGTACGACTCTTCTTAAATGGTTGAGGCCACCTGAATTCGTGCTCCCTCCCTGCCCCCTCCCGTCCTTTCTCTGTCCTTTTGGCCCGTGGGCCAAGATCGGCTCCTGACCAATTACCCCGTCCTTTTTTCCTCCCGCTAAGATCTTTTTGTTGCCTCGTAACTTCTCACTGTGCAAGAGATGCGAAACTCGCCTTTATTCTTCAACCAGCCTTAGCGGAATCTTTCCCTCTTCCAGTCCCCGATTCCCTCGTGTGAATATTTCTTTCCCCGAAACTTGTTTGATGACTCCCCCCTTTTCTCTCTGGAGGTGGCTCGTTGCCAACTGTTTTTGAAAACTACTTTTTCTTATGGTCTTTTTTCTACACCCCCCCCCAGGATTTCCTAACAATTCTGAGGGCTTAATCTGTTAGTCAGCCAGTACACGCTAGCGGGCCAACATTTTTCGCCTCCCTTTTCTTCCTCTTTTCAATTCTCACAATCCTTCCTCCCTTATTTTTTCCGGCACTCGCGCCGACCGGCTACAGTCTCGTATGCGTGTCAGTTTGAAGGTTTGGTCCTTTTTTTTTTCCCCTTTTATTTCCTCTGATTGCCTACAGTCCCAGCGCACATAAGAGTTTGTTTGCGTTGGCTTTAGGTGCGTCCCGTGAGCGTCTTTTTGCGAAGGCTCAATACTTTTTTTCCCGGTTTTTTTTTTTTTTCCCCATATTTCCCTCCTTGGTTTTTCTTTATGAAGCCCCCTCCCCTCCGTTTGAATTTTGCCGTATTGCGGTTTTTTTGTTCGAGTGTCTCGCTTGGGAAGCTGTACCCCCTTTCGCTTTGCGGCGTCAATGCGATCCCCCCCTTTTTGCTTGGTCGATCGCGGACCTCCCCCTCAGAGCTCCATGGGGACGCCATTTGATTTTTTGAATGTTGAATTGTCGCAATGGTATTACCGCTGAATCTAGACATCCCTTCCTTTTCCTCTGGCCTTTTTTTTCTTACCCTCCCTTTCCCCCTCGGCCTGTGCTTGGACCTTGCGCTTTTTTAAAAGGCATTGTCCGGTTGGTGAATCCCCTTTCTTTTTTTTTTTTTTTCCCAACTCGACTTGCTTTTCTTCTTCTGACTTTTCCCCCTCCTTGCGGCTTTACTCTCCAGCTTCCCTCCTAGGCCGTGCAAGAGAGACAGGCCCTCCGATGATCGCTTCACTGAAGTCTTTGTTTCTTTCCCCTGCTTTCTCGCCTCTCTGCCTCTTTTTTCGCTTCCGATCCGCAATGTCTCCTTTCCGCCCAAACCCAGTTGCGGAATTTTGTTGGCGCGGTAGTTTCTACAGCGAAAAGATTTTTCTGGTACTGCTGCCGTAGTGTCATTTTCAGACCCTTCTTCCCATGTCCCCCTCTTTATTTCAATCCCCCCTCTTTTTTTCCCCCCCCTCCCTTTTCCGCCATGTCTTTTTCTGCAGCCGAGGTGGTGAGATTCGAAACACCACGACTTGCCTCAGAAGCTTTTTTCTTTTATTGTTCTTTTCTTCCCCTTATCCCCTTGATGTCTTCCAGAGTACTCCTATTCCTCAGTCAAGCGCGCCGAACTTATAGTTCCCTCGGCAGGGTTGAAAAGGTTTTCGTCTGGACCAGTTACGGTTTAATGCCCCCCTCTTCCTCTTTGAATCCCCTTCCCCTTCCATCCGTGCTGTTTTTCCTTTTTCATGGTCTCCCCCCCTTCCTCCAAATCTTTCAACTCCCTAATCGAAGATCTTGCCGTGGTCCCTTCCGCTAGAGCGCCTCCTTTAGAGTATTTCCCCTCCACGAAGCCGTTCCCCCCCCCTCCTTTTGTTTTTCTTCTGAATATTTTTTCCGTTCCTGCTCCCTTTTTTCCGAGGCTCCACTTTGCAGATAGCCCCCCCGGCCATTACCAGGGTGCGTGTTTCTACCGAGCGATGGGGTTTCTTTTTTACTTCTTCCTTCTTGGCCCCCCCCCCCCCTCCCTCACCTCACTCCCTTTCTTGGTGACATGCCCTTCCGTTGATTGGAGTAAACGGACCAAGAGTCCGTCCTTGACTCGAAACCTCTATTACTTGGTTGCGTGACGTCTGTTCCTTTTTTGACCTTTTTTATTCCTCCTTTTTTCCTCCTTCTTTCCACAATGAACCCTTCCGGGAACTCCCCTTTCATATGCGTACCTTTCCACGGCTTAATGAGTCATTCCGTTCAAAAATTCGTCGCCTCAATCTTAACCAAAGGGTTGTAGGTTTTTTACTCCCCCTGCCGACCCCCTTTTTTCTCCCCTTTTTCCCCCCTGGTGTTTTTCTCTCTATTCGACCTTTCCCCCTTCCTTTTTTACGGTTTTCTTCTTCCGTTGTCTTCAATGCCGGTCTATTTTGGGAGTAGCAATGAAACAGTTACTTCTGCTGTTTCTTTTTTTTCCCATCAGGCCGACTGTCTTTCCCCGTTCCTTTTTCTTTCCCCCCACCTCTTTCTGCCGTTTCCCTCCCTTCTTGATCGATTTTTTTCTTTTTAACGGTGCCAATGAGTCCCTCCTCCCTTCAATGTCCAGAATCGACTGGAGACAGTAAGGTGATGGGGTGCGTTTCACTTTTTGGCGGATTTCCTAACCCCCGAGATCCCCTTTTTTTTTCACTTTTTCCACCCTTCCCTCCCCCTTTCAATTTTTTAGTTGATCTACCTGTTTTTAATCAGGAACGTTTTTGAATCCGAAACGATTCGAACATTCCGCCTCCTGGGGTGGTCTTTTCTGTTTCGCAGGGGCAGACCGTCCCTTTTCTTTCCCTTCTCTGCGCAACTTCCCTTTTGCCCACTCTTTTCAACGGATTCTTTCTCTTGGCTGTGCACTTTGTCTGGACCAGACAATTAGATTCGGATTTTGGAAAAACCTTGATTTTTTTTAGTGATTCCCCCCCCTCCAACCTGGTCCTTCCCCCTTTCCCCTTCCTCCCTTTCCGACTCCCCTCCCCCCTTCACAATTTCCCTTTCGGCGCGGTCGATAGTTTGCCCGCGTCGTAAGCTCACGGAGCTCCATCAAGGGTCCCAACCTGCGACTTTTTTTTTGCTTTCCTTTTTTCCAAGATTCCTTCCTCCCTTTAATGTTCCCCCCCTCGCTCCCCCCATCATTTTTCCCCAATTTGACCCAGTTGCCTGGACGCTTTAACAAAGAACTTTCATCCATTTTTTCTCCATGTCGTCGGAACTTTGCTGTGATTCCTCTTCTTGACTCAAGACTTTCCAAATCTCCAGTCGTCCCCCCGCCAATGCCCCCTTTTTTTTCCCGCATGGCCCACTTTTTCGACGGGGATCTTTGACCTCCTCCAATTTTATTTTCTTCAATAGCGGCGAAGCCGCGCTTCCCGACCTCTTTTTTCCTCTGATTTTTCTTTCTCGCGGTTTTTGATTGGTCAGTGCGTTGCCTTAACTCACGCATCCCCCCCCCCTCGGGTCAACGGCCCATCGAAATCTAAACTCAGGTTTCGATCTTTTTTCTTTTCAGCTGCCCCCACTCTTGATCTCGAAGTTTCCCTTCCTTTCCTTTTTCTCCTTCCACCCTTGTCTGCCGATGAAGTTGTTCCCTCCCACCCGCGGTCTTCCTGAAGATTTCTAGAGTTCGATGCAGCCGTTAATTTCTGCTTCAGTTGGCTACCCCCCCAAATTTTCCCCCCCCCCCCTCCCCCTCTTTCTCTTCTCTTTGTTTTTCTGCCGCAGCTCCCTGTTGCTCGACATTTTTCCCTTCCCGCGCCGGTAGGTTTCGCAAGCGGCAAGCGCGTCCTGAAACGCCCTACGGTCAACGGCATTCCTTCCCTTTGAATCACTCCATGCTCCCTTTCGGTAGTTTTTTCTTTATCCCCCCTCACCCCAACGGTCAGCCCTCTTTTCCGCCGTCGCAACGGATTCCAGCACGTCTGACGCTGCCTTACGTCCACCAAAACTCGTTTTTCCTTTTTGGCTTCTCCCCCAATCAGACCTTCCACGATCCCCCTTTCCCACCAATTCCCTCTAGAACCCGATTTTCTCGTTAGAGGCGAGCGTTGTATCCCTTTTCCGTTAATTTTTTCTTCCATGGTAAATCGTTGTCCGCTGTCTCTTTTGCTCGAAACCCTATTTTTTTTTTTTCCTTCTGACGCTCCCCTCTCCTAATGGTTCTTTATCCTGGAGATAGGGTTTGTGACTAACGGGGAGCGAAAATTTTCTTTCCCTTTCCCCCCTCTAACTCCCCCCTGAAATTTTTTTTCCAGATGTTTTCCTTTCCCACCCGTCCTCCAATCTTGCATGCAAGATCGCTCTGTCACGGCCAGTCACTGCTTGTACGATACCACGGAAGTTCTTTTGACTAATCGTTTCCAAACCCCTTTCGCGCAAACGATTCCATGAGTGAATCCCTCCCTCCACAGTCGTTATTATGAATTTTTTTTCATTAGGACTTCGCAAGGAACGTTATCCGTCTCCTCTCCCCTTCCCTTTCTTTTTTCGGCCGCTCCCGTCCTTTTTTTGCCCGCGCCCCGGGTAAGGTAGAAGAGTAGACAGGCTTTAGTATTACTCAACCCACGTGCACCTTTTTCTTTTTGGATTTCCCCCCCCGGGTTCTAATGCTTCCGAGAGCGATAAAGAAGGGAAAAGGACAAAACGGGTTCCCATTTGACAACAAGCAACCCGACCTCCGAACACCTTGCGCCCTTTCCGTTCTGGACTGACGATCCCAGGGTCTAAAAAGACGCGAGATGGGCGTTCCCAAAAAGATACAGGTCCATTCTTTCTACCCTCCTCCACCCTTTTTACGCCGTCTCGCGGAATTCTTGTTTAGGAGTCGAACAGCTGACCCCAGTCTCCCCTCCCCCCTGCCCCTCTCAGAATTTATCCTTTTTCCTTTAATTGAAGGGATTGATACCTCCCCGCCTCCGCAATTTCCGATGGTTAACTTACTTCCCTCAGAGGTGTTTCTTGGTACGTTTCCCCCCGCACCCCTCTCTTACTCAGTTGTTTTGGGAGAGAGATCGGATTTTTATTTTCAGAACCGTCTCACATTTTCCGCAGTCTCCCCCCTCAATGCTCCTCTTTTGATTGGGAGAAGGCAGAGTAGCGCATGAGATGAATTGTTAACTTGAACACCCTGAATGTACTCTTGCCCCCCGGCTCCCCTTGCCCTTTTGGACTTCGGCCTGTTCGACTAAATAAAGCTCCGATCTGTTCCGCTCGCTTCCCCTCCTTCTACGCCTTGTCCTTCTTTTTGGCTTTACAGGGATGTTGTTGCACCTCCCCAATCTATTTTAAAATCGAGAATTTGCCCTTCTCCCGCGGACTAAGCTTTTTGCGTTCCCCCTTTTTTTTCCTGAAATCTTTCTTTTGCTCTCCCGTTGATTAAGGATTGAGTCTTCCCTTAAGGCAGCTCTCTCCCTCTTGCTCCGTTCATCCTTTATTTGTTCCCCGACGGCGCGCCGGTCGAATTCTCCCTGAAATTTTCAGATTTACTCCCGCTCGGAGGGCTTTTTATTGCAATGGCTTCTTTGCGTATACGCCCTCCTTCCACTTTCCATTTTAACCCTCTTCTTCCCCCTTTCCCATGGACCATTGCATACTACGTTTGAAGATTGCTGATCAGCTTTTCCCGGCCGTTCTGGCGCCCCCCCCCCGCCTTTGTCCATGGCACTTTTGTCCTGTGCGAACTTCCCTGCGTTAACCCCCTCTCCTCTACTGGCCGACCCAGACTCGAGAGGGCCTTTGATTGGCGTGGGACTATGTGGGTTTTTTCGACATTCTGCGGTTTTCTGCAATTTCGCTCTTGTCTTTTGTCAAAATCCCAGACCTTAACGTTTGTCTACCCCCCCTATTCCAGGATTGACGAACCATGACTTTGCGGCGGCCTTCAGGGGTCGTAAGGAACATCGTTCCCCCAGCCACCTCCCGATTTCCTCTTGGTGAACCCCCTTTTCTTTCCAACTCCTCCTTTGAATAAACTGAACCTCCTCCCCCCCCCTATTCCAGGACTTTGCGCCGCGACGGATACAGTCCTTGGATCGTTGCAGTTTGGCACGTTCTTTTGGCTTGGCTCTCCCTGGCCCTCATTTTTCTTTTCCGATACGGTTTTTTTTTTGTTTTCTTTTCTTTGTTAGCGTAGGACGTTGCTGCGGTTTCCGACGGATTTATCTTGGCCTGACCAGGTGGTCTTTTGCTCTTCCTCTCGCCGCGGTTTTTTCCCCGTACAGAAGTGAGATTTCCCTTTGCATGATTGTTCGCGCTGATCGCGATTTCCCCACCCCCGCGGCTTGTTGCAACATTGCTTTATCGCGCTGCCATGCCACCTTCAAGATTCCCCCTTGACGACCCTTTTTCTTTTTCTTTATTTTGTAGCACTGACCGGCCGAATTGACGCTACCGCATCGAAATCTACATGAAATAGGTCAGTGCTCCCTCCCTCCTTTTGGACCCTCCCCCATCCTCCCTCTTCTTACCGGCTTTTTTTGGAAACTTCTTTTTGCTCTTAGATCCACTAACCCCCTCGACTGCTCTGCCTGAAGCGTTCTCCCCCGGAAGGTGTGGTCTTAGTTAGTCCTTCTCTCCGACCTTCCCCTTCTCTCCTACCGAAATTTTGGTCCAACTCCGCTTTCTTTCCTTTTTATTCGTCGGCCCTTTCCTTGCTTTCGCCGATATGCCTTTTTTCAAGATTGCAGTCGCGGATGCCGCCGCATGCATCAGAACTTTTTTTCTTCGTGCCTCCCCCCCCCCCCTCCCCTTTTTTTTTTTGTTGTTTTTCGGTTTAGTTTCTCACGCGTGAAAGAGTTTACCACTGGGAGTGGTACATGTTCTTGCTTTCCATAGGTAATTCACTATTCCCGTCCCCCTGCCCTGCACATTCATCCCTGGCTCCTTGCTTTCCGCAATTTTTGTTTTACGGCAGCCGCGGGATCGTAGAAAATGGCCCCTTTTTTTTCTATCTTGTTCTCTCCCCTCGACCTCCGCGTATTTTTGTCCCTTGTTTTTGCGCGAACGAAGCGGGGCGAATATGTCCTGAGTCCTCCTTCCCTCCTCTTGGCTTTTTCTCACTTCTTCTGTGTCTCGGTAATTCTTATAACCCCTTTCCAGTGTGTTCCATCCCTGAAATATTTTTTGTTCTGTGCCACTGGGAAAATACCACCCCCCCCAAAAAAACAAACAAAAAAAACCATGTCCCCCGCAAGATTACTTCTCCTTTCTAGCGAGGTCAGTTTCGAAGAGGCGTTTTCCACGAAGCCGTCCCCAAGTTTGAGATCGGAATGTTGTCTCTTTTTCCTTCTTCTGGTCACTTTTTCCCCCTACTTTTCTTCTTGGACTCCCCCTTGCCCTCCTCCAGGCCGTGGATGATTTCCCCTCGATGGGTGCCGGTGGATGAAACCTCATGCCGCCGAGGGCCCACCGCCCCGACTGGACAGCCCAAGTGGATTCTTTGGTGTGCCCGCGGCCGTCTTTATCTTTCCTTCCAAGTCCCCCTTTCTTCTCGATACCTGTGTGACGCCTCCTTTTTTTTTTCTGTTATCCCCGGTGTTCTCCTCCGTCGTGCTGAGGGGGAAACCCTGAAGGAAACCGCGAGAAAACGAGCTTATTTCAGCTACTCACCCGGAGTTTTCCTTTTTCTGACCTTTTTCCCTACTCGGTCGGCCAACCCTCCCCTTCTACCCGCGGGGGTTCTCGCTGCCGACACTCAGGTGTTTTTGTGAGAGAGAGTCGGCAGGATCGCTTTCCCAAGACTACCCGACGGGTGGATTTTTTGCACGGTTACGGATAATCCCCCCCTTTTCCCTTCACCAGCCGTTTGGAGTTCGTCCTGAATTTCATCAGCCCTAGCCTTTTTTTTTTCGATAACTCTCCCGGAGCCCCCGTGGGAAGACTTTCCGCACCAAGCGGAATCTACTTTTCCTTTCGAGATGTCAGACGGACTTGGTCGTTGTACACCCTCCCCTTTCCCGCCCTTTTTTGAGCCTTTCCGTTTCTTGTCTTTGCACCAGTTCAACACCGATCCCCATCGCGCCGGAAAGACCATCCGGGGCGAAACCTGGTATTTTGCCTGTCTGCCCCCCGCGACGGACCCCCTTTTTTTTTCCCGGCCTCTTACCCTTTTCTTCTCTCCCCTGCTTTCTCAGTGGTCTTCTTCACCTTCGAGATCCCAGTGTCAAAAGAGGGACAACGGCAAGATCTGCCAGTTTCTTTATGTTAAATGTGGTCGGTCCCCCATGTTTGACCAGCCCCGGCTCTCTTTTCCCCCAAACAACTTTTTTTTCCCTCGTGCTGTTTTCCGTGTGCCTATACTCAAGGGACGGGGCTACCAGTCGCTTTTCCCCCTTTCAGTGATGAACATTGCAACCACCCCCTTCCCTCTATTCCTAACGATCCCTTCTTCTGACTTCTTCCCTGTTTCGTCCCTGTTCGATCCTTTTTGCTAGACCTGGATCTGCCCAAGGCCGACAAAAGGGAGTGGAGTCTTCGACAGATCGGTTTACATTATTTTTCCCCCTCCCCTTTCAGCCCCCTCCTCGGAACCACCCTTCTTCCCCTTTAGGCGCATTCCTTTGGGTGCCCCTCTTTCGGAACTGGGTCGGCATAGTGATGCCGATTTTTCTTCCCCCCCTACCCCAAGCAAATTTCCCTCCAGTGGACACTTTCTATGGGAGACCAGCGACGCCCCTTCAGCATGCCTTGCTGATGCATGAGGGCATCGTGACATTACGCGAACTTTCCCCCTTCCTAGGGGAACTTGCTCATGTAACCTAAGTCTTCAGAGGCTGACCCGAGGTTTTTGGACGCGTGCCCGGCCTAGCGCTTTTTCCTGGGCTAAGGTCGGCGTCCCTTAAGAACGCCCAAAAACATTTCGGGTCCACTGGATTCCGATTAAGTAATAACCCCCCCCCCCCCCCCTGTTTTTTTTTCCCCCCCCTTTCGGATTTTTAGGTGTCTCAGCTTTTTTTCCCCAATGAAGTTTGTTCCCTCGCAGGAATTACTCGGATGCTGCCGATGAACGTCCCCCCCTAGCTGTAAGAACTTGCCTCCTTCGATTCTGTATGCTCCACCGTCCCCAAATGGCTGAACAACTTTCCTTCATGCGTTGATGTGGGCATTTACTCTGAAAGAGGTTTCGAAATGTGCCCCCCCCTTCTCGGTATTTTCCAGGCGTCCCCGCGATCAACAGCCCGTAAACGGATCATTCGGACCTACGGCAGAAAGACAGTGCGCCATGGTCTAAGAGTGGCTATGCCCCAAACGCCCCCCCCCCGTTCCTTTTCAAGCCGTCCCCCGTTCCGCCGCCTCCACGTTCGCACCCCGCAACCTAGGTGCGCTGCTTCCGGTAGTAGGCAATTTTTTTTTTTTGATTGAGATCAACGATAACCACTCCGTTCCCCCTGCGTCCGCTAACTGCGCTATGCGAGGGTTTTTTTCCTTTCTTGAGTTCGGTAATTGCATTACGTCCACTCGGTTTTCCGACAGAAGCGAGTGTACCCTGAGCGACCCCTACTATCTATTTGTCTGTGCTCTTCTGACGAAAATCCCTCACCTTCCCTTTTCCTGGAGATCCGCTGGTTTTACGTACGCCCTCTTTCACCATTTGCCTCCGGACCACCTCAGCGACCCCTTCGCTTACCCGGAGATGTTTCTTCCTTTCCCAAACTATCCACTCCCTCTTGCATGACCTGCGTAAGGCTACGATCCTAGTCTCCTCCGCGTTCCAGTGAAGAAACCGCATTTACGAGACGCGCCCCGATCTTTTTTAATCTGCTTGCTGCAAGATTCAACCCGTCTTGGGGATTAATTCGGGTACATTTTTTTTGGAAGGCTCAGTGAATGCACTTCCCTTATCGAGTCCTCCATCCCTGGCATTTCGGCTGTAAGATATACCCAGTACTCTTTTTCTTCGACCTTCGCTCCTTCCGAATGTCGCGGATCTCTGCCTTAGGCCTGCTCCTTCTCCTTGAGACTGCCGCAACGGATAGCACACGGCTTCCCACAAGCCCCTGGCTTTCCCGAGACCCTCACCCCCCTTTCCTCCGCGCCCGGTCCTTCCCTTTTTTTCGATCAATTTTCGCCCTTCTAGGGTTTTTCCAGGCGTCCTGGACCAAGGAGTATCTTCCCTCGAACGCCAACATTTCAAGGCTGGTTATCGGGCGAAGCCTCCCCCCACCCCACGTTCAAGCCCGGGCCAACACGCCGAGAATTGCGAGCATTTCTAAGTCCTCTCTCTGAGCACGCGTACCTTCTCCGAACTCCCGCCATAGTTTCGACGTAGCCCGCA
>Ga0179593_1514484_pt1 | contig 11146 bp, 14 predicted proteins | sample CZODoug2_1_08_16_FD_185931 | JGI IMG/M metagenome (GOLD analysis project Ga0179593, IMG submission 185931) | Vadose zone soil fungal communities from Angelo Coast Range Reserve, California, USA - CZODoug2_1_08_16fungal (PacBio error correction) | ecosystem: Environmental > Terrestrial > Soil >... | reverse complement strand
TCGCGGCACGCCAGACTCATCGAACGGCTCTCTTCTCCCCATCCCCATGCTCGAGATTCCTTTTTTCTCACAAAACCGTGTTTTTAGGATCTTAACTCCTCTCTTGCGACAGAGCAGCCGACGCGCTGACCTAGTCCGGTCGATTAACTCCCCTCCTTCACTCGCGACTGCTGCCACATGATCTTTGCGAAGCTTCTTGCTGCGGAATGTTCTTTCTCGCTGGATGTGGGCAGCCGGCCTATAAGAGGATAGTCCTATTCTCGCTTGGTTTGTTCCTCCTTCTTCTTCTTCCCCTATTCAATCAAAAGACCCATTTTTTCACCCCTTTCCCCCCCCTGGCTTCATTTTTCGACTTCATCGCCTCTTTGCGCTCTTGCAGCTTTTTGCTGCCACGTTTTCCTTTAGTCCATCTCCGAGACTGTAGTTGATCATTTTCCGGTTACACAGAGTCGATGGCTCTGTTTCCCCTCTTGGATCCAGCCCTCGTGTCCTCCTTGCCTTTGCCCGCATAGTCAAGTCCCGGTCCCACACAAGTACCTTTGTTTTTAGCTGCGGCAAGCGTGGCGGGCGTTGCGCAATTGTTTGGTGCCCTCATCGTCCGCTCCTTTTTTTCTTGTCCGGCCGGCCCAGTCACTTTCTTGGTTCAGACAGCGTTTTTGTGAAATTTGTTCATCTTTAACCGTGACACGACTCGTTCCCATCATGGTTCCTTGGTCCCTGCTTGACATTGGTGACCATGAATAGATTCCTTCCGTATTCTCTTCAGTCCCCTGTGGTTTCCGCCCCCAAAGCGGATGGTCCTTCCTCCCACCTACGGCCAGAAGATCCCCACCCAGGGAGACCGAATTAATAAGGCTCCCAAGGATATCCCCAAAGGCTTTATTCTTGAGGTTTCGAGCGAGTAGACGACAAGTAAATTGTTTTTCCTTTCTTTTGATGGTTGTCCGCCACCTTTTTTTTCCCCAGGGAAAGTTTAACTTTTCCTTTTTTTCAGCATTTCCTTTTTTTTTTTCCCCAAGGTCCACAACCAGCCAATCAGTTGCGGCTTCGAACTTGAAGGGATTCCGGTTTTCACCCTTCCTGCGTTTCGTTTCTTTTATCCCTACCTCTTGCCCCCGGGTTAGGGCCCTTACTCCGCAGATGTCCGTTACGGACGCACGCCCGGCGTTCCAATCGAAGACCATCCGCTGGTTGTCCCCATTTAAGCCACCCCCCCCCCCCCAACCCCCCCACCACACCTCATTGACGCTGAACGCCCAAATCCTTTGATAGGAAGTTATCCTTGTTTTTCTAACGTACCCCAGTGCGTTTGGGGCTTATGGCAGCCTTCGGCCCGCAACGATTTTCCCTTGACATACTCCGCGCCACTCCCCCTTTTTCCCCAGAGTCTATGTCAAGTTCGAGAACCCCCCCGTTTATTTCTTCTGTGTCAACATATGAGCCCTGTTTTCCTAAGAAGTCTCGTGCTTCCTTTGTAGCGTTTGTCCCCTTCCCTTGAGTCATTCGTCCCTCTCCCTTTATGCAACCTCTGTTTGTTTTCGACCTTTCCCCCACCCACTGCCCCGCAAATTTCAGGAAGTACTTACGCAACTTGTTGTGTGGGTTCGTTCTCTTCTCGGCTCCCGCTGAATGCAATCGGCCCCCCCCCCTCTTTTGCCTCTTTTCTGTTTTCCCCCCCCAGTAAGATTTGTGTTTCTTCTTTTACCCCAATACGGCCGCGTACCTTGTGTCTCCGGGCTGACAAGCACGGCGGGCATAAAAACTGCTGTTGCCTTGCGATCGAGGAGCGTTTGACCCCCCCCCTCAAAAAGGCCCTCTTCCTCCAAAGCCCCCTCCTGGTCTTCCCCAGTAAGGTCTCTTGGGCTATCCCAAGCAGGACCCTGCGTGCCTTGGTTCATTGCGGCGCCTTTTTGTGTACATCTTTATCTCTTCGTCACCCATCCCCCCTTTGTTCTTGCCGGTTCCTGCCTTTTAAAGGACCCCTGACGGTCCCGTAATGAACATGCGCGCTTAGGGAGCCGACCTTTTTTGTCCTTATTTCCCGCCCCCTCTACTTTCTTCCCCTTGCCCACCGATCGCTACATTCCGAATGCACAATTCCTCGACAGCCACCTATTTTTGATCGTGCGGGCCAATTTCTGGCTTTTGGTCGAGAGTTGCCTTTTCTTTCTGTCTACGCTTTCGCCACGTATTTACACACCCCCCCCCTAATCTATGTGGCAATTCCCTGCTGCTTTTTTCTCCCATAACTCCTTTCTTCTCCCACCGTTCTGTCCCCCCCCCCTCCCCCCTGCCTTATACAAGTGGTATGTCGACGAAGTGTGGGGACACTTTCACAAAGTTTCGGCAACCCTTCGCTTTAAGAAGTGATTCTCGTAGTCAGCCCCCCGACACTCCGCGTGCAGCAGTTTCCAGTTGGACTACCGCCTCTTCTTTAGTAAAAGACTTTGTGTCTTCTTCTCCGTCAAAGCAACTCCGGCCGCTCTTTCTCACCTGCACCCCCCTGTCTGCCTGAAGGCGTGCTGGCCCCCCCGCGCACGTTGTGTCCACTCTTACAGCGGTCCTTTTAAGATAGGCGTGCGAGCGAAGAAGTGACTGTTTGCCTATGTTTCACGCCCCCGTCCCTAACGTGTCTGGTTTTCTCCCCCACAGTTTACTTTTCGGATACTTCCTTTTTCTATTGTGCCTTTGGCTGGTCACTGTTAGTCTCTTGACTTTGCTTTCGGGAATGTTGTCCATGATTAACTTTTCTCCCTCCCCTACTTTTACCCCTTTTTTTTTGAGAAGATCGTAACGACGTTCGCGTTTCCAGTTCTTTTTTCCCACCTGTCTAGCCCTGGCGGTACGACGACGGTGTAGTACCCCCCCTCTCGCGAACCTCAGATAGTCTTTTGCTGATCCAGTTCTTCGGGACCTTCCGTTTTTTCCCAGACAGGGCCCTTTCTCCTTTGTTTGTTTCCCCCACTGGTTTTTTTCCCCCCCCCGTCCACACGGCCTCTCCCCCCCCTAAAGATATGTCGGACTCCGTGGCAACTCCCGCATGTATCCACCACGCTCCCGGTGAGTGGCAAGACTAGTTTCTTCCTTTGTGGAATTTTTTTGATCAATCGCGGCCGCTGCTAGTGAGATAAGGTAACCTCTTTCATCGGCCGGCCAATGTTTTCGTCTTCCCACGTGCCCGTTTCCGGGATTCGTAAGTTACCCTTTCTTCCCTTTTCATTGTTTTTCCCAAGGTAAAACAACTCGTTTCCCCCTTCCTGGTCTTGTCGCCTGCTGTTGGAATGTAGGATCAGATAGTATCCTGTTGTTTTTTTTTTTTGTTTCAAGAGGTCGTGACCCTAGAATCTTTTTTCCCCATCTGCCTTTGCTTTTATAATTTTTCACCATGTCTCCTCTATCTCCCCCGTGCCAAACTTCAGGTCCCCTCCCGCTTGGAAACGATCAATTCCTATTGTGTTGTTCTTCGTGTTTTTGCCAGGTTTTTCCCACTCTGAGAATATAGTTTTTTGGCTTAGGACCCATCTCTTTCCTCTTTCGCGTTTGAAAATCCATGATTCACTAATAGTTGCTTCAACGCCATCGAATAGACCTTTTTGACCTCATTCCTCTTGAACTCACGGTCCCTAGTTCCAAGAAGTCCCCCTTTTCTTTTTTCTTTAGTACTCCCAGCTCCCTACTACCCGGCCGCCCGGCTGGAGTGCCATCGCCCGTATGAAACTGTCTGGAATCCATTCTTTTTTTCTTTTTTTTTGTTGATTGGTCTACCCCCCCAAAGACTCCCCGCCTTCCCTCTAAGCGTTCAAAGTCTTCTTTCCTGGCTTTTTCAGCCCGGATACCACGGACGGTGGCCAATGTATGTTTTTTGCCCTTGCGGCGCGCCCCAAGCGTCTATGATTTCTTCTCCTAGGGCAAGATTTTCCTCTCTCAGGAAGGGTAGTCCCCTTTTGGGCATCCCTTCCTCACCCCCCCTGCCACCCAAGGGCGATGCCCAGGCAGTGATAGTTGAGAGGGGGCCTATTGGCCGTGCGTCTAAGTCGTCTTTCTCCCCGATGTGCGTTGGCGTCCTTTCAGTTTCTAAACGGCTTTTCTTTTTGAACCCTCCCACCCAATTTCTGTGCTCCCCCTTCTCCCCCTGCCGCATCGGTTCACTCCTACTTATTTACGATCACGAGAAGGATGTGGTCTTGCGCCTCTTTCATTTTCCAGAGTAGGTGAGTTGTCTTTTATTTTGCCCAACCGACCCCTTTTTGCATGGTTCCCCTCACTCCCCTCCGACAAGACGTTTGTTAGCGAAAGAAACACGTCGCCGGCAGTCCTTCGACTATTTTGGGCGTTCCCCTCTCTCCCTTTACTCTTTTTTTTCCCCCCCTCCTTTGTTTCTTTCTTTACCGCTTTGGGGCGACGGCTGCGAGAACCCCGCCAACCTTTGTTTGATCGTCTTTGCTCAAGCCCCTTCGTAGAAAAACGGCCTTTCCCCTCGGTGTAAACCTTTAAAATCCTGTCCCCCTTCCGACAATGCGGGGCCGATTCCTTTCCAAAGACGTGTCTGTACCACCCCTCCCCCCCCTTTTGCCGGTCCTCCTTGCACACTGTTTTTTACCTCCTTGCCCCCCCCACAAAGGTCCCTTTTTTTCCCCTCCTAGACCCTCGTGACTCCTACGCGACTTAATCATAATTGTTGAGCCCTCTTCTTTCTTCTTACCAACTGGCTTTCATATTCGTTTTCGAGTCACTCCTTTTTGTTCTGAAACAACTTGCTTTTAATCCGTCGACGAGTGTAACACACGGTTCTATGTCACTCTTTTATCTGACACTACTCCCTATGGCGGTTTTGGCTTGTTCAGTAGGGCCCTTTTTCCCTTTCCTGTTTGTCATTCCTAGCTTCCCCCCCCTCCTGTCCTGTCCGACGCGGATCATCTGTAAAAAAATTTTCGCTCCTTTCCTACTGGTCACTCGCCGCCTTTATTCCCTCTCTTTTGGTTCCGTTGGCCCCTCTTTTTCCCAACTATCCACCCCATTTTAAAAGCTTTCTTCCCATCTTTACTAGCTTATTCAGACTCTTAAGGTCGTCAATAGAGTCGGGTACAATGTGAATGAAGAATGAAAATCTTTTTTTTTATAACCGAAAGTTCCTTTTCCCCCCTTAGTCTTTCGATTTCACATGGCCGTCTACGACAGACCCACCCCCCCCCCCCCACAACCCACAAAAGCACCGTTCGGCACGATATCCCCTTCTTCTATTCTTTTCTTTTCCTTGAGAATCGCGCCCTTTCCTTTTTTTTTCTGGGTCTTTTTTTCTTTTATCTTGTAGTCCTCCCGCTAAAAAATTCAAAGTACCGATGTCGTCTCCTTCCTTACCAACCTCACTTTAAGATAACGACTTTTTCCTTCCTCTCCTACCCCGCCTTCAAGACCCAACTTATTTGTCTCATTGACGGCCATCTGAGTGTAAGAGAGGCTGTTCTCCTCGGATCGTTCCTTGGCAGTCTCCCGTCTTCCTGGCTGCGATTCTGCTCTTCTTCCCCTGAAGAACCCCACCCTGGGTTTTTTTTTGGCAACTGTATCTGCTCCTCTCAGGAAAGGTTAACTGCTGCCTGTTCTAGGTCTTTCCCGAGACGATGACCCTCTCCCTCCGTTGTTGTTTTTTTCTCTCTCTTCTAATGGCACTCTGTTTTTCATCGACCGTTTTTTTTTTTCCTTCTTCCCTGCTCTCCGAGCATAATACTTCTCACCAAAAACCACCCCTTTTTTTTTACCTGATCTATTTTATTCCGAGCTCTTCAGTCCCAGAGTTACTTTTTTGAGCTCGAGTCCCCTCCTTTTTCATTACCAATTTTCGGCGACATTGGCTCGTCATAGTCATTTGAGACGGATTCTCTTGCCGTTATGCTTACTGTAGTCTGATCGTCTTTGATTTTTTCTTTTTTCCCCTTGATCCTATCCCACTCCCTCAATCGCGTCTCGATTGGTTTTCCATACGGCTCTTCTTGACGCTAAAGCCAAGCAAAGGAAAACCCGTCGCTATGCGTCGATCTCCCTTCATCTCTCCCCGAGCTCTCCCTCTTTTGTTTTACCCTTCCTGCTCACTTATTTGCCTGCCTCTCTACCGGCGGCGGACGTCTACTTCTCTTCCCGACCTCCTTTCCCTTTTTTTTCCTAATTTCCCCCTCTTCGGCCCATTTTCTAGTGCGATGGTTCCCTCCCCTTAAAATCTCTTTCCCCACGCGGGCACCCAAAGTACACATGGAGCTTGAATCGGCTAGTGACCACGTCCCGGGATAGCATTGCCTTCCTCCTTTTTCTCCCTTCTTTCCACGGATCCCCCAAAACTCATCCCCTTGGATTGCCAGCCGGAATGTCTTGCCGATCGAACCGCTCTTCGCGCCTTTCCCTGCATCTTCAGCTTTTTCCCTATGTTTTTTGTGAATCATCTCCTCGCCGGATTCAGATAGTCGAAATGAAAAGCAACTTGGTGCCCGCAAGCCTTCTGCCATCCTTCTCCCTTCCAGGAATGTCATACCCTTGAGACTTGCCTCTCCCCTTGTGTCTTTTTCCCCTTGCTCGAGTCTCAAGCGGCCTCCTGAGTTTTAGCGACAACGTCACTTTTTTTTTTTGAACCGGGCTTTCCCCCCGGATTTACTAACGACCCGTTTTTTGTTCTACTTCAAATTTGGCAGGATCTCTGATCGGAATACGGCCACGCACATCAGTCCTTCTTTCCCCTACATTGACGTGTATTCCCGGGTTTTTAGTGTTCTTTTTTCCCTGCGCTTTGCTTGAGCACTAAATAGTTCCCACCCAACCCCCGGTGCCCTGCCGTTAGTTTAATTTTCGTAGACGCCGCGCCCCCTTCCCAAACTTTGACTTCCTTTGTTTTTGTCCCTTTCCCCCTCGGTCCCTCGCATCACAATCTATTTGCCTATCATTTGTGGATGCGTCTAAAAGTACTTGTGTAGGCCCTTGTTATTGCCCTCACCTCATTTTCCGTTGCAAGGCCCTCCTCCTCACGACGTCAAGGGTCGCTTAAGTTGCCGCACCCCCCCTATCCATTTTCTAGTGATCGGCCCCATCCGGCACCCTTTCCTTTTTTTCATAGCTCGGATTTTTTTTTAGATTTTCCCCCTTTCCCTGACCCACTCGGTTTATTCACTTTAGACTAGAATCGAAAAGAGGTTCGCACTCCTTTCCGTCGTGCCCAAGGCAAAAAATCCTCAGCACTCTCTCTTCCTGTCCTCTCCCTTTTTTTACTGTCGACTCTTCCGCCAAACCGAGCCTGCCCGTCTTCCCATCTTCAAAATCCTGTTTTGCTACCTTTCGCTGAGATGAACTACACTCTCATGCGTCCGCAGGTTTTCTTTCCCCCCCCCCCCCAACCATCACCCTTTTTCTGGACCCCTCCTTCTTCCCTCCTTTTTCAAATGGCGGCGTCCGTTAATTTTGCGTCAGGAGCGGCTGTGTTAACCCCAAAACTCTTCCCCACTTCGATGATCATGGCCGACCCCTCCCTTCCCCTGATTGTTTTCTGAATGCACATGGTCTTGCGGTTTTGTATCGGAGATTATGGGCTAAACTTCTTCCTCAACTTACCATTTTAGTCAGTCTCCAATTTCCCTATTTCGTCATCTTGCCATTGTCTTTCGCTCCTCTTTTTTGTTTGATATTTCACCGATCCTTCTACGAGATCTCTTTTTCCAGTTTCCCCTTGAGATCGTTACCTTTTGCACCCCTCTGTTCCATCTCCCCCCTCGTCTTGTGATTCCCCCCCCCCTCCTTCTTTTTTCCGCGCTCGGAAGTTGCTCTTACGGCTATAGGAGCCACGTTGTTTTAAACCTCCCCCCCCCTCAGATATTTTTTTTCCCTCTCCTTTCGGCAGGCTTGAAAGCTACCTCCCTATGCACCAACCTATTTTCCCTCACTGTCCCATGCCGGCGGTAATCAGATCCTTTTTTCCACTTTCCTTCCACAATTTTCTGTTTTTAAAGTAGTTTTCCTCCTTGACGTTTGCCGCACCGACCAAGCCGCTCCGCATTTACGCCTCCCTTCTGTAGGGCCTCTTGTTGACCCCCTGACTTTGTTTACCTCTTCCTACTTTTTCCATTCGGACAGCGTTTCCCCCCCCCCTTCCCCCCCCTTACTTTCTTGTACTACCTGCGCCGTGTTATTCGCTGGCAAGCGGAGATGGTTCCACGATCGAAGATTCTCCTCCGTGATGCGGGCAGATGGTAAGGCCAATTTGACTGTCCTAGAGTGTTTCTGTCCTTGCTCCCCTTTCGGTTGTCGGTCCTCTTTCCCGCACTGCTGCGTGCGCCGTTTTGTCACCCCACAGGACGGCGTGCTTTGCTCGTCATTGGAAACTCCTTTGATGTCCCTGCGCAAGTGTCCTACTCTCTTTAGACTCTTTGTTTTCGTTCGATCAGTTTTTTGAAGTATCCCCCCCCCCCATCCCTCTACATGGTCGGCACGCCGTTTGATGTGACCCGCTCGATGCATGCCGTCGGAGCGGTTTGGCTCATGTTTTTCCCCGGAAAGCCTGTTTTCCCTTAAGTATAGTTGCCCCTCCCCCCCCTTCTTTGTTCCCCCCGGAAAAAACTCACCTTCTACTCGCCCACGCGTTTGTCGACCATTGCCGTTTGTCGTGTCCTGGAGCACCAAGTCTTTTCTTGCAGCACGCCTCGTTTTGAAGGAGTTCTCACCCGCCTGGCCCTCTTGGCTTTTAGTCGGAGTAAAAAAAGTATTTTTAGGCCTTGGCCCAGGGGATCGAGTCCCCCTTTCCCCCTGGCTTCCCCCCTTTTGATGATGAACTGAAGACGTGCACCTCTTTTTTCTCCGTGTGTCCCTACGCCTCCTTTTCCCCCCACTTCGTCGACAATGACTTAGTGCATGGGGCTGTACTTGTCATATCGTGGGGTCATTTTATTTTTTTCCAATGGACTCCTCAAATTCTTGACCCCGGCGTCCTCGGTTGTTATACTTTTTCCCAAACTTTTCTTCCTCCGCCGTCCTCGATTCCCAACTTCTCGTGAGCCCTCCGCCAGATCCGCACTATCATAATCCGTTCAAGAGATGGTTCTTCTTTCTTTTTCGGTCCCTCTCTTTTCACTTTCCCCCTTCTCATCCATCTTTGCGGGACTCGTGAGCGGAAATCATTGATCAACCAAGCTCGTTTCTCCCTCAAGCTCGCTAATGGGGACTTTTCCCCGATCGCTTCCCTTGCTCAGTCCTAAACCTGACCCCCCAACACATTTGAATCCCCCTCTTCGTAGAACTCCAAAGGTTAGTCCGCATACCCCGGCAAACCCTATGCGTGCCATGCCACGCGCGCCTGTATTTTCCCTGTTCCCCCCATTTTTTCGAATCGATGTTCCCCCTTTTTCTTTGGGCTTCCCAAAGAGTTCTCCCCAAAACGTCGGATGCCCGCGGGGGTCCTCCTGGAGAACCAAGGAAAACGGTCGCTCCACTTTCTTTCGGCCCTCAACTTCCCCCTCTGCAGCTTTTTACTTTTCTTTCACCTTCTTTGGAGATGACGCTTTGTACCTTTTTTCTTTTTCTCCTATGCTGACGAACCAACTTCCGGTCGATGCAAACCCGTTTTTCCAGTGAGAGTTGGTTCTTGCCGTTGGCTTACTCCCCTTTTTCACCCGAGCGTTTCGAAAGCCACCGATCCTGGTGTCCGGCACAACGTACAACCAGCACAGAAGTATGCGTCGAACCCAATTATTATGTCCCCCCCTCCTTTCATATTGGAAAATCTCTAGATCTGTTTATGTTCTTCTTACTGGTGTTCAACATTGATATCCCTTCTTTTGGATTGGTTCTTGCCACCCCTCCCCCCCTGGCTTCCCAACGTTCTGTGAAATACACGCCGACGACCGACGTTTTTTCGTGAGACCTCCCCCCCTTTCTGAAGGAGGACCTCCCCCTCCTTTTTTTCTTTTCTCGTCCCTTCCGGTCCCCCATCTTTGTCTTCGATTTGGGACGCGGAGGGAGTGAGAAGGAAGGTCGACCTATTTGCAACCGTGTTTGGCTGCTCTGTCGTGTCCTTCCCTGCCCACACCCCCCCCTCCAGTTAATTTTTCCAAAGATCCCCTTTTCCTTTTTTCGCCCCCTTTAAATGCTGGGCCGGATTCCTTTCTACGTTTGACGACCCAACCGCACCTTTTGGCCCCTTTCCACTAACCTTTTCGGTTTCCCCCCGCCCTCCCCCACCCCAGTTTTTCCATTTTGGATTACTCGATTTCCTCCTCCCTCTGCACCCAACTCTATTGAATAATTTTTTTGAATATGCTGCGGAAACATGTGTTCTTCTTTCCTTCCTGATTTTTGCCCCTCCTGTTTTGGTGTCACCTCCCTCACCCCCCCTCGCTTCATCCGATTTTTACTTTTCGCATCCGTCTTGCTATGGTCCCCTGGTCAGTAGAAAAAAGAGAAGGCTTTTCTATTCGTGCGTTCCGCTCGGGTCCCTTAATTTCCGATGTAGTCCACAGCCGCGCCCCTCTTTTTTCATTTTGTCGTCGAAGCTCATCTTCGATTTCTGTAACCACCTTTTCATCGACCCTCTCACGAAGATGTAAAACGATGCCGCAGCTCACTCGCCACGGTATTTCCTGAGTTGGGACACGCCTTTTGGCGACCTTCTTCCCTCGCGTCCTTCTTGTCCGAATTTGTACCATGCCAATCCCGCTGAGGGACAATGACCGAAGGCGAAAAGTGATCCTAACCGTCCTGCCCGTTCTTGGCTAGTCTTTATACATGCCGACGGCACAGGATCAGTACCCAACTCGATTTGGAGATCCTCCCTCTTATTTCTGGTCCCTTCAGTAAGACCTGCGACGGGCAGTGTTTCAGGGGTCTTTATCGTCCGAATACGCTTATGTCTCCCGATCCTTAGAACTGTTCTCCTAGGATGCCCCACCCCCCCCCCCCCTTCCTACAAGAGGTCAAGAAGATTGCCCGTCAAGGTCTCAGTGACTTTAGAATGTTCTGCGAGTTACGCGGGTATTCCTTTCCCGCTATTTCCCAAGTCTCCTTCTTTGCCCGCCGCCTCTTTCTAAACTCTCCGACAACACTTTGGTGTGCTGTGGGGAGGACCTCGTCTGCTAGGCTGAGCATGGAACCGGACCAGCCATTCTTTTCTTCTTGGCCTGTT
>Ga0179593_1496501_pt1 | contig 11146 bp, 10 predicted proteins | sample CZODoug2_1_08_16_FD_185931 | JGI IMG/M metagenome (GOLD analysis project Ga0179593, IMG submission 185931) | Vadose zone soil fungal communities from Angelo Coast Range Reserve, California, USA - CZODoug2_1_08_16fungal (PacBio error correction) | ecosystem: Environmental > Terrestrial > Soil >... | reverse complement strand
GCGTCCGCCTCCCCTATTCCTTTTCCGCGCTTGCCGGGCGGCCGCTTCGGCGTGTTCCTCTTGTACCCCCCAGATTCTCTCCTTTGTTGAAAACTGTCCTCTTCATTGAGGCGTTTCGAAAACGCCGATTTTCAGAATTTTTTTTTCTTTGCGTGGCGTGTTATTCCTTTCTTCCACTCCTTCGGCTAGTGTGCTCGCGTGCGTAGGGCCTTTCCAGCCCCCATGTCGTACCTTTTCTGACGTGGAGGTCGATGAGGGGCGTTTTGACACCCTTTAGTGTCCTTGCAAATCCCCGTACCCCTGTCGCGGCGGCCTGAAAGTTCCCGTGAGTTCCCAAACTTCCCACGTTTTGCTTAGGCGTAGGATTATTAAATCGGGCTGGTGTGACGTGCTTTGTTTATACTTGGTTAAACGACGAGCGCATTTCCCCCGGTCCCACCGACAAACCGATCCTTCACCCTTCTTTTTTGCCCAACTTTCCGGGGCTCGTCCTTTTGCGATTTCCCTGCGGGTGGAAACGCCTAAGTTCCTTTCTAATAAGACGAAGAGGTGCCACCCCCTCGTCCAATTTCCCACTTCACAGCAAAATGGTTTTTCCAGCTGTCCCCTGTGAAAGTTCTCTCTTTCAAGACTGCTGGACTTTCTCCAGGTTTTCCTCCTCCTGCCGCACTTTCAGTGAAAACGCCCCGACCTTTTCTTTTTTGGACTTACTTCCTAGCCGACTCAGCGTCCGCTAAAGATTGAGCGCACGCAGCCACCTCACTTCTTCTTTCTCCTGAAAACCCCCCTCTCCCTGAGAATTTCGCCGCTCTTTTCCTTTGACCTTGCCCACCACACCGGGTCGCGTCTTTTCCCTCTTCCTGCCGTCAAAACAGGTCGCCTTGCGCTGTCCCTCTTCGGCGGTCCAGGGTTCAGGGCGCGCTTTCAGCACTTGTCCCCTTCGTCTGCGTGCAGCATCTCGATCCCGCGAATGACGTTCAGCGCTCCGCGTTGTCCGAACTCTTTCCTTTTCCCCTCCCGATAATATTTGCACAGGCGCCGTCGAGCAGGAGAATCACCGCAGTTGGGCCTGGTGATATCTTTCGTCCTCCCTCTTTCCCCCGTCACATCCCATCCTTCTCCTTCGTGCCAGGCCATTTGCCCCTCTTCCACTTTTTGATATAATTAGCCGTGGGCCCATTCTGATCAGGGCGGTTGTTCACTTTTTTTCCTCCTCCTCCGGCCGTATCTGTCACGCCGTTGGCGCGTTGGCCCCCCGAGCGAGAATGACCTCTCGTTTTTTTCCCCGACAAGGACCCCCCCAGGAGCCAACGGGGGCTCCTTTTAGGTATTCCCATGTGAGCACCGCGTACATATCCGCTTCCCCCCCCTGTTAGCTCCAATTCGAAAAACGGCAAATGCACGTTGCGTCCTTTTCTTTAGAATGGGAATCGCCCCGTTTCAGCTTTTTTTATGCATGTTTGACAAGGATCTTATCCCTCCAAACCTCGGCTAGACCGCGCCTCTTTCTCTGCCAATGAATGGAGGAAAAGCTGAAGCCAGTTTTCCTCCCTCCTACGTTTTGTTTTCCTATTTTTGTTTCACGAGTTTCTCCATCTTTTTTTTTCCTTCCTTTCTTGAAGTAGTAGAGGCCGGCGGCCTCTCTCTTAGTTCTCCCCAGGGGATTTCCGCTTGCCGCAGTAGATTGGACACGTTGCCTCCTCCCTTTTGATGTAGGTTCCCCCCCTCTCCGGGATTTAATCTTTCCCGGTTTTTGAAGTTTGCCGTCGGACTTTTTATCTTCTTTCTTACTTGATATGAAGCTCTATGGGGCCCTCTACTTCCCTCATGGAGATGTCCCCCCTTTCTCCTTGTATGTTGTCAAGCAGACCGGCATTCCTCATCCTTTGATCTTCGCGCGCAAAAGGACGGCTTTCTTCTCTTGGCCTACGAAGGAGATGCCCCCACTTTCTGGTGGCCACCCCCTCTCCTCTGAGCATGAAGCCGTTCTCTTTTTCCCTCCCCCACGAGGTGTCAGTTGACTGTGCCAGATCAGTCCGCCACTTCCCTATAGAGCGGCGGGCGCTGCCCCTCCGCCGACGCGCTGGGACCCCCCCTTTCTTGATTTACTGCAGTCTTATACTTCCTAGTCTTTGCTGAACCGGCATGCGCCCTTCCCTCTCCTGTACATCTCAAGATCTGAAAAGCTGGGATTCCTTCCCCGACTCCGTCCGCATGACTTCTTCGCCCACTTCTCCATGCGACCTGTTCCTCCTTTTTCATCCCGATTCCCGGCTACGTCGACCGGTTGTTTTGCTTTTCACATCGTCAACGCTTGGAACATTCGCGGAACATTTCCTCTACCTGGTGTGATGGCGGGGCCGCCCTGCCCTCCCTTTTGATTTTCCAGCCCGTTCTTTATTTTTCAGAGTAGCTGCGCTGGTCGAAGGCCCCCCTTACAACACCCGCCCCCCGACCTCTTTCTTTTCGTTTTCCCCTCAAATGATTGCCCTTAAGCGGCTGGCTTTCCCTCTCGCTATAGGCATCTTTTTCAGCTCGGCCTGTACCCAAGAGTGATGTAGCCCCCGGATTTTTTATTCTCGAGCTGGGGGAAGTTGTTGGTTCCTTTTTCCTTTCCCCACCTTTCGTAGATGTTGGACGTATCTTCTCCCCCCGTCCGCATTGAGGTGTCGGGCGGATTAAATTTTGAGTCCTTTCACCCCTTCGGATTTCGGTTGTCTTTTCCTCTTTTATTCCGAAGATCCAGTCTCGCTGGAAACCAATCTTTTACGGAAACCGCGTCTCCCTCCTCTTGACGCTTTGTCTCATCCGGTCTTTTTCACTCTGCTGGAACCTTCAGCCGCTTCACACCCCCTTTCCCCCTTTAGTGAATTCACTTTCTGACCTAATGTGCGCGACAACAACTTCCTGTACCAACTTCCTTCCAAATGACCGTCCCCTTACCTCCCGAATTTTCCTTCGACGAACTCTGAGCCGCACTTCGAGTGAGTGAATCCCTTTAACCCCACTTCCGTCTAAGGCCCCCCACATCGAGTTCCGCCCCTTCCTCGCTGGAGATTCTGTGCACTGTCAGGCCAGCTGTTCAACAACGTCGCGCCTCGGGTTCCACAGCCTCCGCTCCTAGGCCGACCCGGCCCTTTCCTTTTCCCAGTCCGTTAGGCTCCCAGACACCCCTCTACCGTTTGTGTGTTTATCTCAGATTCGCTTTTAACTTTTTGACCCAAAACTGGATGACAAGGCTTCTTGCTGGGCCTTATTTAAATGGTGTTTCCGATCTTTCGCATTTTTTAACTTTTTGCCAATTATTTCAACTTCTTCCAGCGAGGGCTTCTAACTATGTGCCCTTTTCTTGTTGTTTTCCTTTCTAAGTAGGTTTTGTTTTGCCTCTCAAGTAGCCATTCTTCCGAGTGTTCGCGTTGGGTCCTGGACAATGAGTTCTCTTCCTTGGCGTTCGTGGCTTAAGTTTTGTCCGCGCACAGGGCCAGTGTCAAATTACCCCCGTCTCTTTTCTTTCGTCGTCGCCGAAGTGTCTCATTTCCCAAAACATTTTCCTTTAGGATTTCGCCAGTTCATGATGGCTTTCTTAACGGTAGGTGTGTGCCTAATCCTTGGGTTTTCCCCCCCCTTTCACTATGGAAGATTGCCGACATCCTGTTCCCCCCGACCACACCCCATCCCCGGCCTCTTTTTGACTCCCAGGAGGTTCTACGCCGCGTTCCTGGCGCTCATTCTCGGGGGCAACTTCAACTAGAATTGTTGCCCGTCCCTGACACTCGCCAAACTGGCCAACCTTTACGTCAAGGGTGAAACTTTTTTTGACATTCGCTGACTTTTCCTTTCAGTCCCACGCTTCTGGAAGAAGCTGTCTCCTCCTCAGGCTCTTACTCCTCATTTTGTTTTTTGACCGGGAGTTTCTTTTGGCAGGATTTATTTCCATAGAGCTCGCAACCTCCCCCACTGCATGGATGACGTTTCACTCCTCCTCTCTCCGACCCCAGTCAACACTCCACAAGTCAGGGCCTGGACCCCCTTTTTTTGAAGATGTGAACGTCCCACCTTTTTTAGGACTTCGCCCCTTTCCTGCTTTGAATTGCCGAAATTGAAGGTATAGCTTTTCAGTCCCTTTTTCTCCGTTCTTCGTCCGACTCATCCCTTTACTTCACTTCTTTTTTGTCAGCGCTAAGCGGCGCATGCAGTGCGGAATTTTCTTAAGCTCCAGATAACTTTTTTTCCCCAGAGTCTACATGCTCTTCTGCATTCTTCTCCTCGCGCCGGTGACGACGTCTCCTCCAGATGGCTGGCACCCGTTCTTGCATCCATTGACCAGCGTCCTTTATATCCTCTCATTGTTGCCCCCTTCCTTGCTTTGGTGATTTCAGTCCTTCTCCGATGCCTACGCCTAACCCCTTTTTTGCTCGGGCGACGCCCCCCCTTATGACGTTCTCTCGTTCAAAGCCCTGGCCCTCCTTGGACTTCCTCTGTGAAAGGTTTTTCCCGGATCCCCATGAGCCGATCCACCCCCAAGTTTTGTTCTTTCAAAACCCCTGCTGCCCCAAACTGCACTCCGTCATGCCCATCGCTGTCGCCTTTCACATCATCCCCCCCCCTGAATTTGCATATGGCTTTGCCCCCTTCCTACGCGGAAAGTCACCCTGGTGTCCCCCTTCCTAATGAAGACTTTTCTCCTTCCGGAAAATAATACGTTTTTTTCCGATTCATGCTCCTCCTTTTTTCATTCCTTCCTCTTCTCTTTCTACTCCTCCGGGTTGATACTATCCCTAAGGTTTCGGCCTCAGTCTTTACTCTTTCCCCCCGTAGTTTTTAGGCATTTTATCGCCGAGTTCAGGTTTTCCCGGGATCTTTCCTTTGCCACCCTCTGAATACAAAGATGAAGTCGGCGTTATTCTGGCAGATGCTTTCGCCTCGTTACCATAGCATGGGATGACAGGAGCACGTTCTTTCTTCTTTTATCACTTTGGGGCTAGGCTCAGGTTTTCCTGTGGGACTTTCCTTTTAGCTTAGTGACCCAACTTTCTTTGTCGTGTCTTTTTGTAAAATCCGATCACGTCCTTCTCGCTCTGGTCGTTTTTAGACAGAGAGACTCTTTCCCAAACGGCGTATTTGTCGATCGGAAGGCCCAGATGACAATCACCAAGATATCCGGTTTTTCCCACTTTCCTGTCTCTTAAGCAGTGGCTGTGGTTTATTGTCATGTGTTCCGTTCGTTGTGATTCTGGTCTGAACTCTTCTCCGTTTTCCTCGAGCGTCCTTCCTCCCAGGCTGCTCTGAGTTTAAAACCTTAATATGATTGTCCTGCCCGCGGGACAGCCGCCTTCTCTGAACAGGCTGCAGCTTTTTTTTTCGATTGATTCAAACAGAACCGGATTACCACTGGTGGTCTTCTCTTTTTTGCCCTCTCGGCCCCTTACCTCCAATCTTCTCCCGGAGCCAACTTTTTTTGCTCACTCCCCCGGAAAAAGCTTTTGGTCCCTTTTGGTGGATGTGCCACCATGTAACCAGTGGTTGGTTCCACTTCCTCTTCCTCACCTGATTTTTCTTGCTGCTGGGCCTTTTCGAAATCCGGGAGGTGGCTGCGGCGTTCTTTTTCTTTCTATGGAAGCGTAGATGTTTTTTGGCTATTCCTGACAAACAGAAAACGCCCCTTTCCTGTTCGTTTCACTCCACTGGATTCCAGCTTTCCTTCGTCTTCGACCACGTTCCATATCTTTTCAGCTTGCCATGGTAACAGTTCCAGCTGATGCCCCTCTACCCGTCGCCTTTTACGTAGTGTTTGCCCTGGACCAACTTCCTTGTTTGCTACAAATTTTCTTCGTCGGATCCCCCACACCCTCCAGGAATGATTTTTCCCCCTTTTAGTTCTGAATCCCACCCTTTTAAGGCTTCCCTTCTTGAGTCTTTATTCTGTTTCGGGATTCTTTTTTCTCGCTTTCCATCGTGGCTCGTTTCTTATTTTCCACACACCGGCCCCCTCCCCGAATAAATCCTAGCTAGCTGGGTCTCATCTATGTGATTTTTTTTTGCCTTTCCCTGGAATCCGTGCCTAATTGTCCACCGTATACGGTATTTCCACCCCCCTTCCTCATTTGTCGGCGGACAACCCTTAAACCCCTCCAATTACCAACATCTGAAATTCCCTGGCCTCTTTACCCCTTTTGTGATTTTCCCTACGCACGCGGCTCGACCTTTCGAGTGACTCTGTTTTCATACCAACCTTTCACGCGTTACTGCCCCCCCCCCCAGTGATAGTAGCAAAGAGTCAAACGCCCCCCTCTCGATGTGGCTTCTTCTGGCACACTGTCCCCCCATCTCATTGGAATCACCCCTTCAACAGCCTGACGCCCTCCCGGTTTAGATGTCCTTCCTACCTGGTAAAGCAGTCGTTTTATCGATTTCCTCATCCGTTCGTTGGAGCTCTTCGTAGACTCCGATCTTGCGCCAGTTCCTCCCTTGGGCGGCCTGTCGCTTTCGTCTTTCCCTTGTTCCAGATTTCGGCGACGTTTTGAACCAGGTCCCGGACTGACTTCTTCACTCCTTCTTAGGTCCCCTTTTTGTCGAACTCGGTGCCGACGATCATTGTCCGTGTTCCTCTTTATGGATGCACCTTTTTCCTCTCCGTGAGGATCGAGTTGGTAATCTGGGTGCGGGTTTACTTAAAGTGACGTTCACCTTTTTTTCCCTGAGTTTCTATTTCAGTTTTCCTCCCTCACAACATAGGGCAGGTCCTGTGTCAAATTCAATCCCCCGGTGGCCTTCCGATAGTTCCAGCATGAAAAGGGCCCAATGGCCTTGTACCAAGTCTTCTTGGCTCTCCCAGATTTCTTTTTGGTAAAATCTCACCTGATCAGAGAGTCCGTGGACGGTAAGTTTTCAATGATCCCGTCACCCAGATCATCTCCCGGAATCCCCATTGCGGTCTTTCCTCCGTTGCACGGTTCCCATGCTTGTGGGTTTTAATAGCCTACGTAAATCACGAAGGACCTAAGCCTAAAACCGTAAAACTTCACAAGACTCTTAAATTTGGCCTTGCCCGCTCCAAGTCATATTAACGGTCCAGGCCTTTTCAGAGATTTGGAAGAAGAATTTTTTTACGGAATTTTTTTTGTGACCCCTCCCCCGCATTTCCCCCCCGATTGCGTTTTCGTTGGCAGGCCGCATTTCTAGACGACTCTTTAGCAATCTTCACTCAACCCTCTAGCCCCCCCCCTTCCTTTTCGTCCCCGCCAGACCAGGGTCGACTTTTCATCGCCCTGACTTTTCCCCCCCCTTCCCTTCCACCACCACCGGCTGTTTTAGATCTTTTTAATGTCAGTCACAACTTTCTACCGCTCCTGTCGAGTTTCTTTCTAGGTTTAAGGGCAGGCGAGGCGTTATCATTCCCCTTTTAAGTTCTGCTGTTGAAGTGATCAGTTTTAAGCGACCCGTCCTTTTTTTTGCCCTCTGCCTGATCTATCCCATATTGGTCCAGCGTCGTCGAGAGGTTAGGACGCAGGCGCCAAGAAGTCTTTAACGCGAGTTCGGACTTCGATTGGCCCTCCTGCTCTCTCAATCAAAATTCCACCCTTTCCCCTCTTCCCTTCTCTGGTCCTTTCCTTGTTGGTGATCTCATTTCTCCTTCGTTCCGTTTTATAGGTCTCCCCTCTACGCGCGCTTGACGTCACCATCAGATGCTCCTCCGCCCCACAGACCCCAGACAAGCTTTCATCATCGCATTGAGTTTCCTTTTTCCATGCACCGCTTATGCCTTCAATCTCCCCCCACGGTGAGAAACCCCGTCCCTGAACGTTTCGGAGCAGAAATCGTCGGCATGGTACTTTTCTCGACGGCCCACAAAGGCATGCTCATCTTGCTGCACCCCTTTTGACTTCCTTCAAGTCCCCTCCATTGTGTCTAAACCTTGCCGGCTAGAAGTCTTCGGCCCCTATAAGACGGAAATACCCCCTGTTGCTCATTTTGAACTCGTTCGTAAGCTCTATCCTCCGATTGTAAGACATTCCCTGTTATTCACTGAGTTCCTCCTTACAGTAGTTTCCGTAGTTCTTTTCCTTCGTTCATCCGAAGATTTGGAAGGTGAACAGTGGATATTGTTTTCAGTAGGTCCCTTTTCTTCCTCCAAGATGCGCAGGCCCTTTTTTTGCCTTCTCCTTCGACAGTTTTACGTGTGCTGCTCTCCCCTTGCATTTTCCCGGACGGTGATTTTTCTCCCGTCTCGGTACGCGGGTGTTTTCTTTTGCCCTTCTCCTATGATGCCCTTTTCCGACTTACGTGTCTTTTGTCACTGCGCTTGCATCGTCTTTGTCTCCGTCTTTGCCACGGCGTAGGCTGAGACCTTCGGCCAGTCCTCTCCTGAGTCATGAACCTTTGAAACCCACCCCCGGATAGGAGAGAATGGAAGACCTTCTTTCCTGTTCTTGCCTCCCTTCCCTTTTTTTTCGGTGGACAGCATCCCGGTCCGAAACTAGTTCCCCGCGCGTGAGTGAGCTGATGTCGCACCTGATACGACGCGCTGGGCGGTCCCCAAATATTATCTTTCCCAGGATTCTCACAAGGGCGGAGGGCGCCATTACTTGACCTTCTGTCTAGCTGAAATCCGAACGATCTGAAGCCCGCTGGTCCGACTCTCCGAAACACTTCCGACATGCATTTTTTCGTTTCACCTTATAGCCTCTGTCACGGATACGTAGCCCCCTCCCGGCGTGCAATCACCCCAGCCAGTGCCGGGCCGGCGCGTCCCCCTTAATCCTGTTGATAGTTTCCCGCCAAAGACGGGATGTCTCTTCTGAGTGCATTGCAGCTTTGGAGCCTCATCGTATGCCCTAAGTCCGCCACGCCCCCTCCCGCTTTAGGTCGGGCAAACCCTGATGCATAATCCCCCCTCCCTGTTCTACTTTATTCCAGTCTTTTTACTTAGGCGGCTTTCCAGCTTTCGGTCACTGCCGTTCCTTGACGGTTTTCTGAGATGGGGGGTTCAGGGGCGTTTGCAGGGGTGCTTTTCCCACTATCGTTAGTGCTTGAGTTTTTCTTTTAGTCACCTTCCCGGACCTTGGGAAGTACGGAGTCTCGATCGGTTAGTTTCTGGTCGTTTCCATTCACGTTCCATAGCGCTTGTTTGAACGTGACTTTTTCCCAAACAACGACCTTCACGGATCCCCCAAGCTGGCCAAGCCGAGGATTTTTCATGTCTTAACTTCGCGACGACTGCTGCCTTCCGTCTAACGTTATTAATTGCACGGCCCCCCAAGGTGTTCCTTTTAACAAAACTTTCTTCAACCCCCATCGAATTTCAAAAAGAGGAAGTAATTTCATACCCTCCCCCTCCGAGAAGCACTCGAGCCGTCCTTTTCGGTTTACAGGAACATCACAACCCTACTTCCATTCCCCCCCAACAGTCTGTTGGAACTCTTTTTTTCTCCCCTCCTCCTGTGACGCGGTGAAGAATCGACCGCTGTTCAACAACGTTTGCTGCGACCCTGTCTCCTTGTACGCAGAAGCAGGCCGCCAAGGCACTTCATTTTCAGCAGTGGCGGCATTGACGACATCTCTCTTTTCCCTCATCGTTTGTTTTTTTCGCTTCGTCCCCCCCCCCCCCCCCTCTTTTTTCCCCTCCTACTGCTCAGTTTGGACTCTGCTCGGCGTCAGTCTTTCCCGACCAAGTGTCTTCCCCGTCTGACGTTTTGAACAGCTTTTAAGGACTTTCCGAGTTTTTTAGAACTGGAGACAGACTCTTGTTACACCTGCTCCCCTTTCTTTTTTCTTTCCCAGGTCTAACGCCTCATGTGCGGCTCGTTTCTCTTTCTTAGGGCAATTTAGGGGAGTAAGGCTTTTTGCAAACTTGTAGTTAGGGGGGGGTTGTTGGTGGATTTTCCTCACCCTAGTGCATGTACCTGAATTTCATACCTTCTTGTGTCCCCCTTCCCCTCGTTCTGCCGGAAGTCTTTAAGGCAAAAACCAACTCCCCCAAGCTTTTTGCTTCGGCGTTATTACGGGCGGTGGTACAATAAGCACTGTTTCAACGCTCCTCCGCTTTCCTTCTGTAACGGATAATTCAGAAACCATATTACATTCACGGATTACACCCCCTCGGAACTGCAGGCTCCCTTCTGCGGGGTGGGCACACACTCCCCCTCTATCAGACGACTTTTGAGACGCACACACTGCCCACCCCAGTTCCCCCACCTTCCCGCTCTACGTGCAATGGTTAGCTGCGATCCCTCTGCCCCTTCCCGGCCGGCAGTTAACCCTCTTCTGGAAGAGGGGTCAATTCATTCAGAGTAAGAAATTCACGCAGCACACTGAAAGCGGTGAGTCTTTTGGCGTATGTCCTCTCCTCCTTCTCTCAGATACCATATGCACCTCCCTAAGAGTACTCCTCCCACATACAGGTTCCTTTCCGGCTAGCCCACCTCCACCAGGATCAATTTGCTTTCATACCTGATTTTTGGTATGTGTCCCACCCCCCCCCTCTTTCGTTTCAGCCGGGCAGTTGACTTATGCAGGAAACATTTTTTGCCTTCGTTTCGGCGTTCAAGGAGTCAGGGCCCGGATTCTCCGCCATCCAGTGACTCAGCGTTTGTCTTACTCTCATCTTCGCATGAGTCATACACGCCTGGTTCCCGCCGTTAGGCCAAATATTCATGCAGGACGAGCAGGCGCTTGTCGTCCGCCCGCTTTCCTTTGACTACTGAACAGAGGTCTTTCCACCAGGACCCTTCCTCATGACATTGACAAGGTTCGGACAGACGGGGGAAAACGGGATCTCGGTTTCCTGGTCCTTATACTTTCGTTATGCCTGTTCGCTTCCTACTCCCTTTTTTGCGCGCCGTTTGGCGATGACCCGATTCCCGTGACACTGGAAACGCAAAAGCGGGGTTGCAAGTCTGTGAGAATTTCCACCCCCTTGGCCCGCTAAAATATCCCCAACCAACCCTTGTTTCGCCCCTTTCCTCCGCGACTGCAAACTTCTGCCTCATCGTCGGATTCGGCGAACCGCCTCATTCACCCCCCTTTTTTCATCGGGATTTCAGCGGTGGCAATTCCCTACGAGTTTCCCCTCTCTCAACGGTGGAAACCCCGTTACTTACTCTAAGGCAAACTATTGTCCGTTTTGATGAAAGTCTCTCAGGACCTT
>Ga0179593_1474653_pt1 | contig 11146 bp, 7 predicted proteins | sample CZODoug2_1_08_16_FD_185931 | JGI IMG/M metagenome (GOLD analysis project Ga0179593, IMG submission 185931) | Vadose zone soil fungal communities from Angelo Coast Range Reserve, California, USA - CZODoug2_1_08_16fungal (PacBio error correction) | ecosystem: Environmental > Terrestrial > Soil >... | reverse complement strand
CGGCTCCTTGGGCTACACTCCCGTTTGCCTTCCATCGTCCCTTGTTTCGTGTGCGATGTTTTTCCGCATGTCCGTTTCCACGCAATGCAGCGTTCCCCCTTTGAAATCGTACGTTTTTGAGAATATCCTCCTAAATCGCACGTTAAAGTACGATCCGTCCGGCTCCTTTGTTGGCCAGCCTTTCTACACCCCTTCTTGCCTCGCCTTAATGAGAATCTTCTCCCGATTTCCTCCCGACGAAAAATTCTAGCCGTTTTCTTTCCCCTATGCCAGCGGATGAACTTGAGAAACCCGTATGTGTCGCTGACCTACCTATGTTTTTCATCTGACCTCTTCTTTTAACGTTGTCCAAATAATATTCGCTTTTTTCTTTCACATCCTTGTGGATTTCCCCCAATGGTCATGAATTTATCGCGTCTCCTAGTCCTCCATCTTTTCCGGTCGAACGATATAATTTTTGGTTTCCGAACGCGGTCGCGATACGTTGCTATTGCAATCCAATCAAATGCCGACACCTTTACTTTGTAGATTGATACCCTTGGGACGAGTACTCTCTCTTTGTTTCCCCCAGGCCGGGTCAGTCTCCCCCCTCAACGTCTGACCACTCTGCTATTGCCCGAGAGTTATCCATTTGCTCTCGACCCCCAGGAATCTGAATATCCTTCCCCCTCCCCCCCCTAGTACGTGGGTCAGAGCCTTTCCTTTTTTCGATCTCGCGTGGCTAATCGTCTTCCACGATATATCAGCCACTCTTAGACCCTCCTTCCCCGACATACCCCGTCTCCCCTCCAGCAGTTTTTTCTAGGCGGCAGAATTCGTTCCCTGCTTCCTCCACCCGGTTGGCTCCTTTTCCGGGCAAGCCGGAAGCCGTTTCCTTTCCCTCTTTCCTCGTCCACGAAAGTCCCCCCCCCATTTTTCACCCCCTTACTGGAATGACCGTTTCTCCCCTCGCTTTCAAAAGTATTCCCCCTGGTCCGTTGCCGAACTTCCCCTTCTACGTTGCAGGAGCTATCAGCAGTTTTTTATTCATTGCGCCTGAGGTCAAGCTGAATCAACTTCATGCCCTTTTGCAAGACTATGAATCTCCTTTTTTCTTCGGCCCCGTCCCCCTCTTGGTCGCAGAGTCATAAGGATGGAATCCAACAATTTGATTGTCCCCCTACTTGTTTTACCCGTAGGCTTCCTCAGTTTCTCGTGAGGAGGCTGACCTGATCCGCGTCCTTTTGTCGTCGCATCCCACGACGAGGCCAACCGGCGCTTTTTCTTTACAAGGGCCAGACTCTTCTACTTCCTCGAGTTTCGCTCCTTCTACTCTTCAGGTTACACTTTTTGCCTGAGACTTTGCTACTACATTTCCTCCGCTTGCGGATTCCCGATTTCAGCAGTCCTCTGGTTCCGACCCGATCTCTCTTTTCATAACGCTCCTGGCTTAAAGTTTCGACCCAGGCTAATTCAATCACTTTCTGTTTACTGTTGAGCTCCCCCAGGGAAGTTTTTTACTTTTTTCGACTATACCGTAAACCTATACGACGGTTCAAATTTTCCTCCCTTTCCTATGGATCCTTTTCCTGGCATGTCAGTTTTCTTTTCTACTTAAACCCCCCCCTTCCCTCATTGACTGCCACACTTTACCTTTCTTAATTGCGTTCCAAATATTCGTCTTCCGGTCGTCGCTGGCGCGCTTCGTAAAAAACTTTTTCCCTTTGGTCCCAAAGGTTCTTTGCCCCTTCCTTCCTTCTGTTTCAGCACATCGAGAGAAACCGACGGGTTTTCAGTTTTCCGTCCCTCGCGATTCATTTCGCAGTTTTTTTGCTGCCCCTTGGAGGTAGGATTTATACTCTTTTTTCATCTCTCCTCCCCTTTTTTGTTTTTCTAGATTGAGCACCCCCCCTGCGGCTGTCTTTATCACCACGAAGCGTCTTGGCCACCTCCTTCACATTTCCTTCTGTTTTTCGCAAGGAAACATGGCGTTACCGCTGCTTTGCTTGAACCGCCTGATCCGTTAGCCAGCCCCTTCCCCCCAAGGGCTATTTTCCCCTCTCGCTCCTAACCGCGCTAATTCGTTTCCATCGAGTCGGTTTCCCTTCTTTCTTGCTTTTGTTGTTTAAGGATATTTTTTTAACTTTCCCTCCGTGAACCTTTCTTCCATCGGTTATGCGTGTCCTTGCCTCAGTAATGATGTCAAGGTTGTCTGTCTGCAACCCCTGGCAGTTCCCCAAACGAACTTGTAAAAGCCGGGTTGCGCTCCCAAAATTTTACACCTCCAGGTTTTTTCAGTCTTTCACGGTCGCGACCTCTTTTTTTCGTTTTCCTGGGAACTATACTTCTTTCTTCCGCCCTCTTCCTCATTGCCTCGGGTCCCACCCGAGCACCGCGGTCTGCCTTCCTTTCTCCAGTCTCCGCCCTTTGACCCTTAAATTTTCTGCTATTTTGGAAGAATACGCTGTTTGAAGCTTCGCACTTCCTGGCCTTAAGTTCCCCCCTTCTCCTTCATGTCTTCCGTTGGGCTCTTCCCCTTTCTCTTTTCCTTCCTTTTCTCCCTTCTGTTCTTTCGATTCCACCGGTCTTAAGCAGCCTCGTGTAAACTTTAGTTTTCTGTACCCCAAATCAATTTCCCCTAGAATCAACTCCATTCTTTGAGCGACAAACCTCGTTTCCCCGGCGAAACTCGTAATTAGGGTAGGTGCCAGTCTCTCCTACAGTGCTGTCATGCACAATTCAACCTACTCGCCGGCTACTGCCGTCTAAGGGCCGTTCTTCCCACGGTCCAGTGCTCCTCTGATTTTAAAAAAAACAGGGTCCTTCAGCCTTTCCTTCAACTGAATTGCGGGCAAAAACTGTTTTCTTTCTTGATACCGCTTGAATTAAGCCTGAGGCCTTCTAACCCAGATAAAAGTATGGATTTAGACCCCCCCCACTCATTTAACTCTCCACCCTACATCTTCTCCAAAAAATGATTACTTCGATTATGTGGGAGTGCTCTCTCTCTTTGATGTTATAACCTTTTAGCCCGCCTTATAAGCTCCCTCTCATGACAACGACCAAGGTTCCAAGAACAACCCACGTCTTTGTTCTTATTCGCCCTTTTCGAGGGAATAGTGTCCCCGAGAGAACGTCCTTAGTAGTGACCTCGTTCCTCCCCCCCCGAAATTTGGTTCCCTGCGATCGTGCCGTCGACTTGTAGCCACGCTTCTGCCTTCGGCCCATTTTCATTATCAATACGGCAATCTACTCTCCGTGGCTTCTTTCGTATTCTGTCAATCTGTTGTCGAGACTAGGAGAACCCCTTTTTGGTCGTGTTCCGTCCCCTTCGACTCGATCCTCCCCCCCTTTATTTACCCTTCCATTGACGCGATCCCCCTTTCCGGTTTCTTTTCCGCGAATAAGCATGTTCACCTGGACCCCTTTCGCCTATCGCTTAGGCTTGATCCCAGCCTAGTAAGTCGCTCAGCGGCGATTTGCAGTTCCATCGTTCCTCCCCAGAGCCTTTTTAATTGTGGTTTTTTTTTAAATCTTGGACATTTCTTCTGCCAGATTTTTGAGGTTCTCGTTTGGTCGTACTCTTGGTCCACAACCCATGAGCCTTCCTTTTCGGCTCCTTGGAAGGGCGATGACTAGGTATTTAGACCGTGATCCCCCCCCTCTTTTTTGAACGCCTGCTTCGCTGGACAAGCCCATGTGTTTTCACCCCTTCTCATCGCGCGAGGCAGGCCCCAGTTTTTGCGCCCTCGAGCCGGCCCCTCTATTTTATAATCTTGGTTGTTGAGTGAGATGGCCGGAAGTAGTTGCGACCCCCTTTCTTTGCCTGCCATCGCTTTCTTTTTGCGTGATTATGGGGCATTTTCTGTGCTGTCCTTTTTTCGTAATTTTGCTGACATACTTTCCACGGCTCGAATTTCTTTCCAGCCTTCCTCTCCCCGGTTCAAGGTCCATGAAACCCGAGTCCTTTTCTCCTTTGGTTCATTTTTTAACACCAATATCCCTGCGCTCAAGCTCCTTTCTCAGACATGTCCACATTATTCCCTCACCGAAATTTTCTTTCCGGATCGGCCTGTCCTCGTCGATATTTAAAATTTTTTTTTCCCGAGTGAGCCGACGTAAATTCTTCCTGCAGCGATAGGCGTACGTGTTCCATGTTCACCCTGTTTCCCCCCCGGTGGTTCGCTCCTGGTGTTCTCCCCGGCACGGGATTCAAGGAAACCTCCCCTTGGATCCGATCCGCCTTGGCATCGCGCAGCTCTACGTTGTTTTTACTGGCGTTGACTCACTTTCCCTCTTCTTTTTTTACACGCGAAGCCCCCACTGGCCCTTCAGCTGTTCCCTTCTTTCAGTTTTCTTAATTCTGTTTTACACTGATCCCCGTTCGTAGTCTTCTTTCCTTGCGAATTACAAGAGAGATTGCCGTCCGATTTTCCTTTGCATCTCGTAAACGCGGCCTCAGTGATCCCTCACTCTGAACCTAGACGCTTGTGCTGTTACGGTGTCCCCTCTTCCCATCGCGGCGCTTTTCATGTAGCCGTCAGACTGTTTTTAGACGCTCCCACTACTTGTCCTCTATCCTACGGTCCGTCACCCCGGCTCCCATCTTTGTTTTTGGATAGGCGGCGAATGTGTGCATTCCCTGCGTTTCTCCTCACAAGGTGGTATTTTGTTAGCGTCCCATGCAATCACCGTTTTAACTCAGTTACGTTTCCCAGCGGAGCTGCCCCCCTGACCATGTTTTCCACACCAATACACAAGACTCTTTTTGCACGTTTGCTCTTCCGATCTTTACCTTAAGTATTGGGATGTTGGAATATCATTTTCGGAGGTTTTTCGGTCTGAGCCCGTCTCATTGTTACATTTTCGCCCACTGTATGCCTAGGAAGTGTTTTCTTGACCTCTTCCTTCCCGACGCCTGTCCCTTTCCTAAGGTTTTCTTGACGCAAAGCGCTTCTTTTTCTGAAGGATTCACAGGAGGTGCTTTCTTGTACCCCTTGATTTTTTTTTTTAAGTTTTTACCCTCTGTCGACCGTTGATCTATAGGACGGATCCAGCTCCCTCCCTCTTTCCGTCCAGCGAGTCGATGCCCCCCCTTTTTGAGTTTGGGTCATAGTGTGCGCTACTAGATTTTTCTCCCTTAGACGTCCTCTGTTCATTTCCGTTTTTCGCAGCGCTTCTCCAAGCTTTTCTACACGTTAGCCACGCAGTGCGCCGATTTGTCCTTGGTTGAAGCCTATTTTTCGCCACGATTTTTTTGACCTGCAAGCTCTTGGGGGGGGTTTGTTTTTTTACAAAAACCGCATTTTGACCACTTTTTCGCTGACCCTTCTTTTTTTCTTTTTTCTTCCCTGTTTTCGCTTTCGTTGGTGGAGCCTTTTTTCCTTTCAACATTTTCTTTCCTAATGAGGTCACCATGCATCCCCTTCTTACATACTTTTCCCTTCATTCGCTGTGCCGTATAGTTCCACACTTGTCTTTTTTTGGCACAAAACGGGCCTTCGGAAGGGTTTCTGCAAAATATTTCTTCGTTGTGTTTTCTCTCCTCCTCCGTTCCCCCAATCGACCATTTCAAGTGCTGGATCCCTCTCCTTCGTTTTCAAGTCACCTCAAGTAGTTTAGTTACTTTTACGGGTATCCCTAACTTCGTCGAGTTCCTGGTTTTTTCCCCGTTTCCCTGCTATGGTCATTTATATATTCTTTCCCCCCTATCCGTTTTTTTCGTCTATATCATCAATCCCGCACTTGCACTTTTTTGCACTGACGAGTTTTTGGTAACTCGCTTTGACGTTTTCCCTCCCGGATTAACCTTGAATGTTTCTTATCTCTTTTACCCTACCTTCGTCCCGGTAGCCCTCCCTGACCCACTTTTCGTTTCCCGCGATAGAAAAGGCTCTAGTCCGATCACCCTTCCCCCCCCCTTCCGCAGTCTCTTTTTTAGTTAATGCTTTTTACTGGCCCTTCCACGCCTTGCCTGTACAACTATTCTTCTGATTTATGGGCCTATCCAGTTCTGTCCCCCTTTCCTGTTACTCTAACCCCTGTTCCCCCGGCCTACCAGAAAGCGACCCCCCAGCCATTTTCTCTCCCCCAAAAGTCACCGTCTTTCTCTTTCGGCTTCGAATTTGCCTTCTTCCAGGTATGTTACTAACCCTCTCTTCGTGACGAGTCATATGTCCTTGAACTCCAGAAAAGTTTCCCGACTTAGTTATCCCTTTTTTTAAATTCTCTCTCTTGTAATTAGTTGCTCAGTTTTAAGCTACGATCGGTTTGATGTGAGATTCCCTGAATATCACCTATCCAGTTTCCTCCCGTCTTTTGTTTTCTGCTTATTTTTTGCTCTTTCGCTTTTTCTCCTTCTTACTAGATCACTGTATAAGTATACGTTCAAGGAGTTGATCCACCCAACTCAACACTTTTCATAGCTACTAGTTTTTCTATTCATGACCTTCTAACACCCTCGCTTCTCTGATCTTTCCTTTTCGTTTGAATACGGGGTGTTGCCTGCCATTCTTCAGATGTCCTCCCCGTTTTTTCCAAGGCCCTTCAAATCAGTGCTCGCCTGTCCTTAGCCGGTCACCGTTCTTTTTCACTTTTACCCAGTTTCCCTTTCTTATTACATTTCTGACGGCGCCCCACGGTCCTTTCCCCGGGCCTTTTTTTTTTCACCCATTTTTTGGACCATTTCCCGTTGCGATTACGCGGCCCGTACTTTCGCCCCCCTCGTCGTGCTGGGTCCGTAACAGCAACGGATGGGGCTTCTCACGCCTACTCGTTTCTTCGCCCCTAAGTCTACCAAAAACTTTTCATTTTGCCTCTTTGCTTACGGCGAAGGGCATATCGTTTCTCTTCTCAAATTTTGAACTCCTATTGGAATCCTCACCCGAAGACCGAAATTTGAGTTTCGTGTTCTTTGCTTTTTCTTATGTCCTCGTGTTCGAGTTCACCGTCACTCCCCCTTTTTTTTCCCCCAAAGCAATTCGACAATCGTTTCAAAATGTTTGACCCTTCCGACTTGACCGTCGCCTTTTTTATCCCCCCGTCTTCGATCGGAGCCCCTCTTTCTCAATCTCGCCTAACCTTCCTGCCTTTATGCTCTGCGGTGTACACAATCGGTCTCGGCAGGAGGACCCCACGTCTCTTTCTGAGTCTTACTCATTATGATTTGTCTCTCTAATTTCCTGACTTTGCGATCCCCTTGCGGTGTGCAACCCCTCTGATTCTGTTGAAAATGGCCCCCCTTCCCATCCTCTCGATTTCCGGACTACATTTCCCTATTTTCAATTCGATAAGAGAGATTTTACCCGTTCCATTTTCTTTTTTTGCGACATCTGTGACCTGATATGATGAGGCGTAGTTCGGACATTTCTTTACCTTTTTTCTTCTGACTTCTTGGCGTCGAGCTTGTTCCTCTTTTTTCCTGCCTGGTCCACCCCCTGAGCGGCAACGGCTAGTTTTTTTTTTTTATGAAAGGGAATTGACCTCCTTTCTTCTCCCTTTTACACCTTCGATGTTTCTCTTGCTCCATGCCTGCCGGGCCCCTCCCTGCCACGCCCGATCCGGCGCTGAAGGAACCCTGGATTTTTTCGATTTATCATATTTTTCATAATCAGCCCTTTTGTTGTTTTTTCTCTCTCTTTCGTCAGTCGGGGGCATCTGTTGCTTTGAGTTTTGCTTTTCGGCTTATGGCGTCTTCCTCATGGCCTTTTTGTCCCCGCGACGCGAGTTCAAATGTTTATGGAAAGAGAGCAATGTCGAGCCCCCCCTGACGTCACCGCCCGCCGAAAGCTCCTTCCTTTTCATGGGGTTGTTTTTTTTTTTTTTTTTGCCCCCGCGTCTACAAATTTCAAAAGCCGCGTCCAAATCTCCCTTAGACTCCCTTTCCTATGTCCTTTTCCCCATTCTTAATAGTGCTCGATTTGATTTCCCTGAGTCACTTGAATTGCTTGGCGACCCATTTTGTGATAATCCTTGACTTCTATTTTTTTTCCGTGTCCTTAAAAGATTCTTCGTTTCTCGCCCCTCCTATGTTTTTTTTGGTTCGAGTCAATGGTTTGGTCCACCGATCGAGGACCGGGCAGAGCTAGCCAGTCCTCTCCCCATTCTTTCTCTAAGTTGGTTCCCTTTCGGCGGTCTACGTCGTCCCCTCTGACCCATCTCTAACTCGCCCCCCCAAAAATCGTGGTCTGCGATTACTCCATTTCTTCCGAAGTTCTTAGCCCTGGGTTACAATCCTCCCGTTCCGAAGTACAAGGATTCACCTTGTATTTTTATCAAATCGAGATTTGCCGACCTCTTTTTCGCATGCCTTAGCAATGCCTTCTTCTTCAATCCCCCACTCACATCAGACGTCTTTTCCCTTTTCTCGTGGTTCTACCGAGTTCGCTTACTGTGTTTCTTTTTTCTCCTCCGCTCCGTCAGCTTCGTCGCACATACCCGGCCTCCCCGCAACTCGGCCTGCGTTCTGTTTCCCCTGTCAATGCTGGTCCCTTTAAAAAACCGTGTGGTTCGCGTTCACCTCCGATTCCCCCTCCTTTACCTTTCCCTACGGAGCTCGAACCCGTTCCCGTCCAACCAATTTTTCCCCCACATTCTTGCGTTTTCTTCCCTCCGTTAGCCCCTGGTTCGTTTTAAATCCGTGCCAGGCGGGACGGGTCTTGAGCGTATTCTTCTTGTCCATGGGGGACTTTGGCCCCCGAGGCATGCGGAAGGAAATCCCTTAGCCCTATGTCATCCGCAGTTTTTCTTCCGCCCCCTTTTTATGTCTTTTTTTACTCATCAGGAGGTGCTCCTAGCACATTGATTTTGACCCCTCACCTGTCACTTTTTGCTTCCAGCTCTATCTCCGTTGAGAATTCTTTCTCCCTCTGGCGAGACGCCTCCCCCCCTCCTAACACTACTTTCAGAGGTGCTATTCCTTTATCGCCGTGCCGTTATTCTTCTCGTTCTCTCCTGTCAAGTCCAGGTTCAGTGAATTTCTCCCTTGACCCAACATACATTTTACTTTGCGCGAGTTTCCCTAGGCCTGAGATGTCTCTCCCTTCGCTTTAACTTCCTCTTACTGGACCAGCCCTGTTTTCCCTCTTCCTAATCACTGTTTTGTTTATCCTGCGCCCTTTTTTTTCTTTTGTGCTCCTGGCCCTTTTTTTTTAGTACCAACTTACTTTTCATGCTTGACTCTTCCCGCCCCCTCTTTCCTATTGTTCTGATGCAGTCCCACCTGCACCTCTGCGGTGCCCCCTTGTCGGAACGTTTACCCAACTAGATTCTAGTGTCCCTTTTCTCTTCTGCTCGAGGCCACCACCAGACCCTTCTTTTTCCTGGTCTTGTTTGTCTTCGGAATGCTCCTGAACCCTAAGTTTTTGACTTCCAGTTCGTTCCGACGAGTATTGTAGACAATGTTAGGCCCGGTATGTCTTTTTCTCTCCTTTCCCCTCACATTTTGGTTTTTTAGAGATCCCTACAATACAGACTGTGCTTTTTAACTCCCTCGCAGGTGAGTCGGTCCGTTCTGGCACGACCCCTTTGAAACTTCGTTTCCTCCACAGGCTTTGTCCCTCCTTATTTAATCCGAACAGCTTTGACCTTTTCGACTTTTTGTCGCAGCGCTCTCAAACCCGACTTTTTTTCCCCTGAATTTCTATTTTTCAAACCCCCCCATTTCCCTATATGTTTTCCCCAGTTTTTGCCCGCTGATTGGCACTTTTTCACTTAAGGATATTTTTTCCACGACCTGCCCGTGCCCCCTTATTCCCCCTTCTTCTTTTTGCATCAGTCTTTAAATTTGTATACTCCTCCCAGGTTCCCAGGTCCCCCACGCCTTTTTTCCCAGCGTGCCCCTGCTCCCACCCATTCACCTTCTTGATTCATGAGAGTGCTGACTGGTCTGCTGGATTTCGCAATTTTTATAGCCTAGGTTTCTCTTACTGCTTGAAACTTTCCACAAGCTGCTCTTTGCGTCCAGGTTTCGCCCCCTTCCTTTTGCCATTTTTTCGGAGCTGGGAAGAACCCCCCTCTAGCAGATTCGCACGCCAGCCTGGCCGAGCATCGTCCTGTTTTCCTCGAGTCGGTCTTTTTTTACGCCGCGGAAGTCGCCTTTTTTTCTCATGTTTCTCGACAGGTTAAGCCGACTTTTTCCCCCAGGTGACGGGGCAGCCCAACTCAACCTGGTTCTTCCCCCTCTTCTTCTAGACCCCTACGGTGATGAAAAATTTACATAGGAGCTAGGCATGACCTTTTCCACTCTTCTTTCTTGGCCTAGTGCTGCTCCACTGGATATATGCTATAGATCCTGCCGTAAGCCCCTTTCACTTTTTTTTCCCACCGGCCCAGTGATAACTTGATTTAACTTCTTCCAGGCCCCCCCCCTGGTCTTCGGACTTTTTGTAAAATGGTCCTTTTTTAGTCACGTTTGGCACGCTTATTGTCTGGGCTGGCCGCGACCCTCTCCACACCCTGATTTGATTCATTCACCCGTCAACATTCTCCCTCCAGACACACCTTCTTCTTTCCGTTATGTGCGGGGCGCTTTCTCGGGCGTTCTCTAGTTCAGACTCCCATAAGATCCTCGTTTTATCGACCCCCCCGTAAGTCCCTCCAGGTTTGAGGCTGGTCGTCTACTGATGTTTATTTTCTAGATCCTCGAATCGTCGGGCAATCCTCTTCCCTACGAGTTCCTTTGATTCTGTCCTTCGACGTTTAGCCCACGCTTCTACCTTACTGCTGCCATGTGAATTATTTTTAATCTTTTTACCCCCTCCACTTTAGTCGGTTTTTATTGCCTGATCGCTTGTAATACGCCGTAGTTCGGCGTCTTCTTCGAACCCAAGTTCCCCTTACCGGCCTCTTCGGCCTAGGTCTCCCCTTTATCATTTTACCTCGGACAGCCAGGCTGGCGAGACCCTAGAATAGCATGGCCCAGTCTCCCCATCTTCTCTCTTTCCTTCTGCATTCCAGCTGTAGCTTAGCTGTATTTTCTCAAGTTCCATTCGCCGTCCATTTTCTCCGTTTCGTTGTATGCCGTCTTTCTTGCAGTTTAAATTGCCTGTCTCGCATATTCTTGTCGCTTCATATGGTAGTAACGAGATGTCCCAAAACCCCCTGTCTCGAACGGATCGTATTGGCCTTTTTATGCCCTTACGGTTCGCCTCGACTTTTCCCCAATCAA
>Ga0179593_1438991_pt1 | contig 11146 bp, 9 predicted proteins | sample CZODoug2_1_08_16_FD_185931 | JGI IMG/M metagenome (GOLD analysis project Ga0179593, IMG submission 185931) | Vadose zone soil fungal communities from Angelo Coast Range Reserve, California, USA - CZODoug2_1_08_16fungal (PacBio error correction) | ecosystem: Environmental > Terrestrial > Soil >... | reverse complement strand
CCAACCGATTTTTCTCCTTCTACCCCCTTCCTGGGCAATTCGTGCTCCGGCAATGAGGCTGGCTTGTTACCTATCGTCTACTTTCCAGGTGAGGGTCAATGCTTCCGTAGTTTATAATGTAGTCGTTTACTTTCCCCCCCCCTTCCCACTTTAACCACGACTTCCCTTTTCGTCCTCTAGACGCTCTGGTCGACCCTCCTTAATTTTTGCAAATCCATCTCTGTAAACCCCGCCCTGGCTCCAGGACATGTTTTAGCCGTGTGCGCGTTGGCTTCAACGGTCTGCTGCCTCTGATGATTGCTGCGCACAACCCCTGCGCTACAATGTACTGAAATAGCAGTAAACTTGATTTTTTCTTAATCCCCTCTTCGGAATTGATTTTTAAACCGCATTAGATTCGTAGTCTCCTTCTGCAGGATACTTGACCTCCTGCCGTGGATGAAATTCCCCTGTCTTCTCACGTTGGTCTATCTTTCAAGTTGCGGCCTTCCGCCCCGGGATTGAGCCCGTTACCTGGAAGCTCACCAATCTTCTGAAACAATAGTGACCTTTTTCCCAAAGCCCTTCCCAACTTTCTTCCCCTCGGTCACGGTCGACGTTAGCCACCTCCCTGGGAAGGGTTTTCTATCGCGTGTTTTAGTTATGCGGGACCGTACTCAATCCATCCATTGTGCTACGGTAAGCTCAAGGAGAGGGGGTCTTATGGGCCTTAGCGTTTTCTCTGAGCTGAATGAGGAAGTGTCTACGACGCTGCAAGGACCGAGCCTTATCCGCAAGTGCTTCCTATCTGTTGTCCCTGTGTCTCTCTTAACAAGATTTTTTTTCCTGTGATGCCTCCCTCTCCTGAACCGTCTTGGATAAAACTGAAGCAAACTTCTTTCGGAAGCTTGTCTGGGTGAGGTCGGCGACCTGACCCCTCGCGGTGCCTCGATGGCAGCTCGGCATCGTCTCAGATATCAGCTCCGCCTCGGTCCCATCCGCTCGTCTGTTTCCCTTACTCCCCCAAGATTAGGACCCCGAGTGCAAGACCCAAGACAATGAACCCCCAACTTTTGCCCTGCCTTGTCCTCTCTCCCAAGAAGTCAGCTGCTTATTTAGAACAACCACTATCGCATACGCCCTCTGCGAAATTGACCCCTCTTCTCAATCTTACGCGAAAGCCGCGATGCAGTGCCGATTATTGGCCTTTTTCCTCTTTATCTACCGGTGATTAGGCTGCTCCTTGAGACATGCACTCTGTTCGATTGACTCCCTTCCAGTTTCAATAGCGGAAGACTCGCTGTTGCTCATCTCTTTCCTGAATCACCACGGGTTCTACTAGAGCCCTTTCGCCTACGTAAAGGAAGTTCCCTAAGGGCCCTTCTTCTCCTTCAGTAGAGTTTAGTAGTCCCCCCTCTCTCCTGGAAGGCCTGATTTATCCGCTGATAATGGCTAAGCGTTCTCCCATCCCCGTTGTATTTCCCGGCCCCCTGGTCCCCTCTCGGCGCAATAAGCTCCTCGTTGATGTCTGAGATCTTTTTCATGGTAATTTTAAGCCCTCTTCGATTCCACAACATCTTCGCCTGGTCGAAGAATAGTGCCGTTTTCACGATTCCCTCCGATGCGTCCTTCTAGCCCCTAGTTTCCAATTTAGCTTTCTCCCTTTAGAGTAGATCTCTTAATTGAATAGAAAAAGAGTGAATGTTGGTCCGTTCTGAGCCGCCCTGATATTGTTTCCGCCGTACCGATCGGTTAGCGATACGGCATCTTCCGATTTTCTAGTCGGCGGGGAGTGTTCACCCCAGCGATCTCCGTGATCCTTCGAAGGGTTGGCTGTCCGGATGGCTTTCTTTCTTCCCATACATCGCCCGGGGATGCCTCCTCACCAAGCGAAATAATTTCCTCCTTCTAAATGCCTGACGCGCGTTTGCCACTCGTGGTCCTGCTGTGATTCGGCCCTCGTCGCGTCCGGGCGATCGCCACCGATGCTTTTTGACCGCTTTCTCTTTTCGCCCCGTTTCGTGCTCCATTTGTTTCCTGACGAACATTATTGCTGTCCCCAATTTTGTGTCGCATCACTATACAATGGTTGCGGTCCCTCCCCTCCTCCCCTGAAATCGCCCCTGCGTGGACTTGACATGACCCTAAAAGCGCATGCCGCGCCTCCCTCACTTGTGGATGGCGAGAAATCCGCGCCGCCTCCCACCACATTGTCCTTTTTTTTGCCCCCATTGTCCATCCTCCTTAACCAGGTGTCGTGATTCCGAGAGAGCTTGACGTGGCCATCCCTTTTTTCTCCCTTTGCTTCTCTTTTGCTGAAAAGGCTAGTCGTTTTTCTCCCGGTTTTTTCCTACCTCTTATGTTTTATCGTCCCTCCCTACATTTTTTTTGGTCAGTCCTTGGCGCGAACCGTCTGCGCCATCGGCATTCTCTGGTGAAGGCTCCCGTCGACTTGGTCATCTATTGTCCCCAGTACTAGGTCCTTCTCCAAAAGCCCGGCGATGCACTATCGTGGCCAAATGCGGGCTTACCATGAAGTTGGCCTACCTCTCCTTCGGCCTTTGAGTTATCTGCGGATTGCCTTTTAGCTATGCCTTCGGCCAGCATTAATTGCAGCGTAAATCCACCCTGTCTAATCAGCGTTAGTCCCCTAACCTTATCTCCGATATCGGTAGCAGGCCTCCCTTATGCTAATTGCCCCAGTGAAATGAGTGCTGCTCTTCTGCTTGATTACCATACCTGAATAGTCACCTCTCCGCCGTTGCTCTCCTCGCATATTTCTATATTTATGATTTTTAATCTTCCTCACCTTTTTGTTGTTGAGCTCGATTAAACCGACTAATCTACGATGTGATTTCTATTTCGTTTTTTCTTTCGAGGCATTGAAGCAGCTCAAGAGCATCACTCTTCCTTCCTCTAAATTCGACGACGTGATACTGAGACCTATCCGTCGATTCTTTTGTGACCTACTACTTCTCGCCCTGGTGGATTGAGTCAGATGTTCTTTTGACGGCACTCGCGCCCGGACTGCCGACGTCGACTCAAGGCCGCTAGCAGTCTTTCCCCCACTTCAAGCCACCTTGCTTATCAACGACTCTGGATCTCTCATCTGGGGCCTCCCCCGCCCACCCGGCTCCCTTCCGGTTTGGATCTCCGGGAATGGAATGTCTTGACACCATCTCCAGAGCAGATGTAGTCTGCGCTTGCGCGCCCCCGCCTGGCAAATATCAGGCCCTCATTTTCCTCTCCACGCCGGAGGTTCTGATAAAGGCTGCGCCAACACGTCCGATCCTTGTAGAACCCTCTGACTTCCCCGGGCGCCAATTTTTTGACCCCCCTAGGATCTCGTTTGCACCATCACCCTCCACCTTTTTATTAAGGTTCCTGGGAAAATGGCTCATCCCACGCACAAAATGTCGGTCGGAGGCGAGGACTCGAAGAGACGACCACCCACTGTGAATGTGGCTCTTCCTGCGTTTGGATATGGGACTTACATTCCGAATTGCGCTTTCCTTTCGAATTGGTCTTTCGACAACCACTCTGGCTTCGATTCGCGTTTTTTCTTCCCTTTACTTCCGTTTAGTACGGAGGTCAATTACTGCCGGCCCCTTGCTCACCGTACCCTTAGTACCCACGTCCGTGGGATTATATCCCATTCCGCCAGAAGAGGGGAAGCCCCCTCAGGACCCCGCTGGCCCCACCTCGCTTAGAGGTTCCTCTCCGACAAATCTTTTTTGGTGATCGGCACCCTCTCTTCTGGATTTCTAAAATCCATCACACGCGCCCCCTTGCAGATTGCGCCCATGCTGAGGCTTTGTTGTCCACTCAAAAGACTTCTTCTCCCACGTGAGAGCCCCAATTCCATGGATGGTCCGACCCTCGCTTCTCGTCCCCCACTCTATGGCGCTCCCCTGAACAATTCCCACCCTCACTACGTTCGCTGCCATATTTTTTTTTTGTTTCCCCTGAGCTTTTCTAGAATGCTCAAGCTCTGATGGAACTATAGCGAGGAAAGGCGACATAGGCTTCCCGTGACCCGGGCAAATGTTCTGACAAGCCCGTGCAACTTGTTTTACTATCCCGCTAGTCATGCCCTCCCATGATGTCCCATACAAGTCGGAATTGTTGAGAGACACTCTTCCTTCCCCTCGTTGACGAATCGATCAATGAGGCGAAGATTTATCCCATGTTCCGTTATTGCCGTCAATCGGACTTGATTAGCAGACCATATACGCGGTTCTTCCTTCCCAGAAGCCGGGAACAGACACCAACGGATTCCCCCCGCCTTTACGCCTAGAGAGAACGTTCGCGTTCTTTTTGCCTCCTTCCCCTGATATTTCCATTTCTAGATAGGAGCTGAGGCGCTTGCATCCTGATCAGACCATCCCCTAAGATGCTCCCCAGAGTATCTCACAGTCTCTCTCCTCCTACCCTGACGTCGATCGGATTAGTCATCATCTTCCGTCATTCGGCTTTCATCTCTGAAGGATTTCTAAGAGGCCTGGGACCCCCGTGAATAGTCTTTCTTTCCGCAGGCTGTTTTCAGGTTCAGCCAAAACGCTTCCTCTAGTGTTATTGATAGTCCCTTCATTTCAGTTGTTCTTTGTATTTTTCCTTCCCTCCATAGGGCTTCCGTTGAAGCATCTTTTTTAGGTAAAGGGTCTCGTCTTATTCTGAGCCTTGAAGTACCCGTTCCAAGCGGCGTTCACAGCTCGGGTTCAGACTCCACCCTGACGCAGCATCTTTCTATGTCCCCTTTGGGTGCCCCGGTTTGACCGTGTATTCTCGCTATCACCTTAATCGGTGGGACCTTTTCTCGTGCCCATTTTGACCAAACAGAATCAGCTTTTGTATAGTATGTCGTTCTCTTATTACTACTCCATCGAGAAGATTCTTCCGCTAATTCCCTTAGCCTCGCATTTTGCTTCCAGTCCGCAATGGCGTTGATCTGTAGGTCACGTAACTCCTCTCCACCCCGATCTAGCTCTCCTTCATAACCTTGCCGGGGTCCCCCCTCCTTTCCAGTGTCCCCCTCAGCATGCTTTTGTTCGGGCTTTTTGGCCCTCATCTTTGGTTTGTCATAGTCTGTGGTGCGCAGTCCCGTTTACAATCCCTGGCCTTCCTCCGCAAGGGTCCATATCGGCATTGAGTGCTTTACATGCGATGGTACTTGCGTTACTTCTCTTCTCTGCCTTGCCGGCTCGAATCGCTATGCGTTGAGCCGCACAATCGCCGCGCTGTGTATTCATTCAACAGCACTCCCCTCTTTTTTTTCTTCTTTTTGTACGTAATCCTCTACGCTCGAATCAAATACTACACTGCCACGCATGCCTCCCTTTGCAGCCGGAGAAACTGTAAAACTGCCTTTATTCCCGATGTTGACGAGATGTCTTTCACTTCCTTCGAGTTCTTTACGATCTTATCGGAGAAGATTTTACAACCGCTTTTATCTTTTCCCCACTGGCCCGAGCTCGGTTTAATAATGACGAATTGACCGCCCCTTCAGGTTCCCCGCCTTCCTTCTCCGGAATTTTTGGCTGAGTTTAATTCTCTTTCATAGTGGTTTTCCACCACCCCCCACAACTCTCTCTCTTTCTCCTTAGGTGGTGTGTTGATTTTAGATGTTTTTTTTTTTCACCCCCCCACAACTCTTTCTCTTCCTTTACCCAAGGCTGAATAGTTCTCCGTTGTATTATTTATGGTGAAGATTCTTTCTCCGGTGCTGTCAATGCCTTAAGTAGTTCATGGCTGGTGCCCTTTCTCCTCTCCCCAGTTGGGTTCGCGAGCCTCCTTGTCTACCCTCATTGAATTGACAAATAATCTCGGCCCCCCCCCACCCCGACATGTGGACCCCTAAGTACTTTTTATCCTTTTTCTCGCTGAGTTCCCCTTTGCTGGCTCTCCTTCTTGTATTCTCTAAACCTTTGCTGACTTGGAGGCCCCTTTCTTACCATCGCCGACCCGTGTTTCTTTAATACCCGCGTTTCCCCATTGAGTCTCCACGCATCGCTTAGTAGTCTTCCAGACTGATCGTCCGGCTCCCTGCCCCCTCCCCGGGCTGACAATCGCCCCAAAGTCATTTCACGTTTCCTCTGTCCCCTGAGTCTTATCCCGGGATGTCGTTTCCTGTAATGGAGCCGTTTTGCAAACACGCATGACCCCCCTCCGACCCCAAAGTCCCCTTGCGAGTCACGTTAGGACTTATCCTTCAAGTTGCCGTATGTATCTCTTCCCCCCCCCCCCCTGTCTGCGGGCCACTTTACTCTCGCCCATTTCTCTGCATTTCCGACCTTTATCGGTGTTCCTATGGGATTCCCTTCTGCTGCTCGCGGCACTTCTGTCCGACAGATTTTGCAAGAGCCCTCCCCGCCCAGCTTCTTGGTATCTGTTCACCGCGGTCTTGAGATGGAACCCCACCCCTGCCCTTGATCTCGCAACGCCCTTCTAAAACGCATGTCCTCCCCCCCTGGAGAGTTTACCTGTAGTTCTTCCTTCGTATGGGTTTAGGTCGGAGCCCTCCCAGCGCGGTTGAAAGAAGCGTGGCTCTTTTTCTTAATGCTCTTCCCCGCCTCTCATCACCTATGTCCCTCCGCTCGCGCTTCCCCCCCTGGAACCCCTCCTGATAGGCCCGTTTTTTTTTTTCCAAGACAAGAACCCTCCCTGAGGGGACCCAATCCCAACGATTAAGCTTTTCCTGTCCCAATCCAACGCTCTCTCATAATCCTATTCTTCCGAGAATCTTAGAAATCCTTTTTTTTGCCATCCGAGATGCCCTTTTGATGAGGTTCCCTAGGTTCTCGCTTCTCCAGGTTCTTTGTTTTATGCTACCTCCTTCTTTTCGCTCGGGCTTAAGGATTGCAAGTCGCCGAGCCTATCGCCAGTGCTTGAAACTTAGGGTGAAGGCACGTCCCACCCGTTCTCCGCGCTCCTTTCGAAGAAGGAACGGACCTCTCATATCGAGTTTGCACCGGATTAGAATGGCCTGCGCTCGCTTCTTCTTTTCTGCCGGACAGGTCAGATAGTCAGGAAGAGAATCATGCGTTCAGAGGGAGACAAATATGGCTTAGCTCGGAACCCTCGGTTCAGGAGGAGCCTCCCCCTCCTCCGATTTTGTTTTCCGATTTTGTACGTTCATTTACTCTTTTCGTCGATGCATTGGCTTTTAGTAATACTGCAGTTTTCAAGAGGAATTCCTTATTTCTAGACGGAAAGCCGCTTCCCTCGATTTCTCAACTTTCTCGAGAGCAGATAGCTCCCTGGCCTTCAACCTCTAGTATTCCGGGTTGTCCCGGTCTGAGACGCCCGTAGAGTGGACGACTACTCTCTTTAGAGCAGTTTGCCAAGTCTCTTGGGAGTGTAGTGGTGAGTTGTTCACCCCCCCCCCCCCCCCTCTAGAGAATTCGCATACCCGTTTTAGTCAGATGTCGATTCCCCCACCCCTACCCGTTGATTGACTCCTCATTAAAGAATTCTCATAGACGCTGAGCGAGTTTAGTTTTTACTTTTTGCCTGCCCAGTTTTTGTCCACCACCTCCGCTGGACAGAGTTCTCTGGTATAATGTCTCGCCGATTCCGCCATTTCGAATTCCCACACATGCGTAGACAAAACGCGTCGAGCCCTCGACAGGTTTTTTTTCACCCCCTTCTTTAGGCATAGCCTTACCTCGAATTCCTTCCCCGAACAGACGTCTCAGGAAGAGCGACCACTTTGTTTTCCGTTTCTCAGAATCCCTCTACAGCATCACACATGTTGTTGGATGAGTCCCCTCTGTATTCGCCGTAATACACTTTGTCGTGCCTTTGCGATTGCTTGACTTTTCCCCTCCTTGGAGAAAGTGTCAGATCTTTTTCAATTATCGGCGTGTCAGCCGGCTCGACCCGCGTGGTCCGTCCCCCGTAAGCTGCGGATTTTTCCTTTGTTGGAGCGCATGTCTCCCTCGGAGGAGAGTTCCCCTTTTTCGTATTTGCCTTCTTTGCATTTTCTGTCGTCGGTCTTCCCCCCCCTGGACTTCCTGCATGCACATTTCTCTTGGTGATAACAATGGGTTTTGAAATGAAGTTGTTCCTCCCTCGTTTGCTGAGTCGTTTTTTTTTTCGTTTTTTTCTTTTCTATTGAAGTCCTGCATCTTCCGCCCCCTTACCTCACCCCTTTGAAATAGTCTCCGGCCTAGAACCTCTTCTTTAGTTCAGGCGCCCTTGGCTTCGCCGCCTTTCCTTTTTTTTAATTGAGTATGCGGTCCAATTCCCTTCCCCCTCCCCCTCGAAGCACAGGACAGTGTCCCTTTCCTTGAGAGATGAGATGGTTTTTTTCTCTCTCTACTTCTCCTCACGGTGGTTAGAGAGCCCCACCTTCCATCTCGCCGTTCCCCCTCTTATAAGCTGCCATTTTTCGTGTGAGTTTCTGCTTTATGGACTCAAATTCAATGGCATCACAATGTTTCTCCATTTCCTTCATCGGCTTTGACCCCTTTAGCTCTGCCTTGGGAGGCCCGACTCATGATTTCGCCCGGGTTTTCCGAGTCCTCTTTTGTCTAGTTTCTGACTTTTAGTCCCTTCTCGCCGCGAACGCCCCCCCATAAGCGCACTCCGGCGGCCAACTTCATTCAGCCGTCCTATTCCTCCACTTAGATGTGAAGACGGCTTTGGCCTGCATTCCTACGACCTTTGCCGGATATGCAGGCTGTCCCCCCGTTAGACATGCCCCATCTCGAGTTACGCTTGGGCTTTCTGGCTCCCCATCTGAAAAACATCCTTTGAAGGTTGCGGTGGCCTATCCACGCCTTGTTCGCTTTAAAACTTTTTGGCTCAAAAATGAACTTTTTTTAGCCCCCGGACCAGACCCTTTCTCCAACGATGGCCTTCACGCATTATATATTTGACAAATCAAGAAACGGTATTACTTTTCGTCATGGCCAATGGAACGGCACCCCCCGAACCCCGTCTTTCAGGGCTTCTTCCTAAGAGAGCAAACAATTTCGGAGGTTTGAGAGTCTGTTATTTTCCGTCATTTCCCTTCTCCTTAAGTGCCTCTACCGGGTTATTCGCCCCCCCTCCAGATTGCCTCTAGCCTGTTTTGTGTCCTGAGCTTTCTTTAGATAGACCTTCCGGAATACATTGTGCTCACGTAGGCCAGGAGGAACCCCGAAGCTCTTTGTCGAGCGAACACGCACCCGCCGCATACGTGATAATGACCCATGCACTAAAAAATTGGCACAAAATGCGCCGAGGGAGATCGTACCAGTGTGTGTTTAGGTGCGCGGTATACATGATTTTACTGTTTCCCCAGCCTCATCCCCATCAGCCGTCCTGATACCCTTTGAATAGGGCAGCATGTTTAGGTTTGGTTGCACACCGCCCCCCCTCCATTTTTTTTTTTAGAATATCCTTCCTGGATCGCGGACCTTTTCCTTAGTCGTAAACACTCTGGCGGCCTCAATCCTTACCCCCCCAAGTAATGCGTAGATTCGGCCTTGCCCATGCCTTTCTCAGAGCCTAATTCTAATGTCGTTGGAACCTATATGAGCGGCCAAGTCTCAATTGGAGGCCGTGTGCCAACTTTAAGAGTAGCTCCCCCACATAAATTGTTTTCAAGAGGTAAGCGCACAGCGTTAGCAATTCCAGTCCCAGAGAGAAGACATCACAAGAGGCGTGATGTCCTCCTTATATTGCTATTTTAAGCTTCGACACAATCTTCCCGACTTTTATCAATCCAGGCATGGAAGCCCTTTCCTCCGAGGACTTTCCCTTCCTCCTTCCTCCCGCCCCCCTCGTCGCGTCGGCCAGGGGCGGTTTCGGAGGAGGTCGCGCTTCCGGGCGTGGTTGCACATTTTTCGGTAAACATTTTTTTCTTTTTGACCCTTTCTTGAGCAGCCCTGCTGGCCGGCCTCTTCTTTCCCTTGACCCTTGACTTTTTTTACGAGAACCTCGTCATGTTGAAAGTATTCAGCCCCTCGCCCTTTCGATATTAGAACCTTCCTCCTCTTGCCAGCATCTTTGGAAGAGCCGACCGGATTTCTATTGTTCAGGTAAATTTGTAGAGGGCGTTATTAGCCGTTTTGTCCCTTTGGATTCAAAGAGTTCCGATCTTCTCTATTGCCTACTTTGACCCCCTTAATGTCCTTTTTTTTTAGGTTTTGGGCAGTATTTCATAATTGAGGCCTTTTCCAGACCAGAGATTAGCGGTACATAGGGCTTAGATCTTTACTCTTCCTCGCTTCGGAACCATATTCCAGCGTTTTTTCCCCCTTTGGCAGGGAGCCTCCCCGCCCCCTGTTGTTTTTCTTGAAAGGCCTTTCTTCCCTTCTTTGGCCCTTCCTTTGAGGTCTCTTAGGATGATTCCCACCTTAACGGTTTTTCAATCTATTCGCGGGGGACCAACATAGTCCCGAGAAGGTTAGGATTCGGCTTTTTTTCCTTTATCGTCTTTTTCTACTAATACTCGTTTTCGCCGATCGCCGTGCCTTTACTTCCAATAGAACCCCTCGCCTTCCTCTGAGCCAAAAGGATTTCTTTTGTTTACCCTCTTTTTCCCTCATCCACAGACCCCCACTGAAGCGCCCCCAATTTCCCGCTTTAAGAAACTCTCCCGTGGACCCGCAGATGTTGCTGCTTTTGTCCCAAGTTCAGGCTTTTGTTCCTCTTCTGTTTCGTCTTCCAGGCCTTCTCCATCCCTTGCGGTCAGCAGCAACGGGTAATTATATGCAAGTGTTTTTCGAGTCCCTTTTAGATTTCCGAAAGGTTTTCCCTGGCGCCTGCTGAGCATGCGCTCGATCCCGCTTTCTTTTTAGATGAAAGTCTGCCCTGCTGGTGAGGACAGACAACCCAAACCTCAATGTTCCTGAGTTCGGCCATTTCTCTCACCTTTTGACGAAGAAACAGCAGCACGTCTTCGAAGAAGTTTAGTCCCTTTTTCACTTCTCTACACATTCCTTCTTTCATTGCTTTTGCGGGTTTCCCCTCTCTGTATTTTGCACGTCCTTCATGGGTCGACCCCGAGCGGCCCTGCGACACGAACTTTTACCCACTGGTCAGCCCCTTTGGCCTGAACGCCCATGCGATCCGGACCTGCCTGCCGCATCGGTCCTTTTTCTTAAACATACACATCAATCCCGGTTTTATGCCCGGAATCACCTCTTACTTCTCATCTTTTGTTCCGATTTTCCCCACA
>Ga0179593_1404147_pt1 | contig 11146 bp, 10 predicted proteins | sample CZODoug2_1_08_16_FD_185931 | JGI IMG/M metagenome (GOLD analysis project Ga0179593, IMG submission 185931) | Vadose zone soil fungal communities from Angelo Coast Range Reserve, California, USA - CZODoug2_1_08_16fungal (PacBio error correction) | ecosystem: Environmental > Terrestrial > Soil >... | reverse complement strand
TTCCCCTGTGTACGCTTGACCCCCCCACCTCACATTTTACAATTTTTTCTCCGCCTCCTGTTTCCCCCCACCCTCTGCCCCCCCCGGGACCTTGCCTGTTCCTAGATTTTTACCGCAGTGATCGACTTAGTCTTATTGACGTTGAGTTCTGCCCGAAACCCTTGTTGTGAGCTCTCCAACGGGCTCTCCCCCCCTGTGTACTTTTTTAGGGTTGTTCTCACATTAGCGATTGTTCCCTTGGTACATTCGACGTGTTGTCGTACCTATAAAGTCCGTGTAAATCCCCACCCCTTTCCCACTCAGTTTTGTGGGAGTTACTGGGTGGTCCCCGTCAGTGGTACGATGACACCCCCCCCTTTTGCCGTTCGTGGATTGCTCTTTTTGCTGGACTCCTGTTTCCCTTCGTGGAGCTGCAGTATTTGCTTGTGTTGTACCATACTGATACCCCATGCATGAATTCTGGCCAGACTGCATGTAGCTACATGGAGAAAGATGCCAAGATCTTCTTTATTTTTGCACAATATGGGAGAAAACTCTCTCGTCAGACTCATGGCTCTGGGGTCCGCAAGGCCCCCCGATGCCTAGTGCGGTCCGCGTAGCAAGTTTTCCCCCCGTTCCACGTTGATGTGCTTAATTTGTACATCTTACTCGGGGTTTCTCTTCCGGTGGTACACCTTGTTCCGAGGAGGGGTAATACCCGGTGAAGTCTGGGGACAAGGCTACCGGCAGCAATGGTAACACACAACCCCTGTGCGCTAGGATATATCTTATCTGTTGGTCATTAATCCAACCCTCTCCGACTAGCTTCCTGATGCCCCCCTACAATCACTTATTTCCCCGAAGAACCCCCGGCGCGTGATGCTCCCTCCGATGCGATATCTAGACAACTTAATATACTGGCGCTTCTTCCTTCGTGGTGTCTTTCCGCAGCAGTCGCGGTGATGATGCTGCTTCTTTGTTGCTTCCCCCGCATCCTTTCTATGATTAATTGCCCCCTTTCCTTATGTGGCCCGGCACTTCCGCAGACCTGTGGTTAGCTACATGGCATATCATCTTTGCCATTTGATTTCCCCCCAAGGAGTGTCCCGGTCCATTGTGGTGGTTCAAAAAACACTTATCCCTGTCATCCCCGTTCCACCTCACTGACCGCCCCTGACCGAGAGTTCTTGAATTTCAGGAATTTTGACTGATCCGAGCCGGGAGTAGATCCTGCTTAACAGTGTGTTCGGTCCTACTGACAAACGCGGCGTGGCTGCAACGTCATTCGATCCTAGAAAAAGTAGTATTCGTTCGGGCGTCAACCGTAAGTGATTTTCTAAGCCGCATACATAAGAAGATCCCGTTAGTCGCCAACATTTTTCAGCTCAACGGAAGTACTCCCAGGGGGGCATGGAGATAACTGCTCCTCGACTGTTTAGAGCGATCCTTGAGACCTGGGGTCAGTCTTTTAATCTCCATACTAGGGACGGTAAAAGGGGGGGAGGATGGCCTTGGGTGGTTCTTAGCCACCCAGTAACAAACCTTGTATGACGACCCAGGCCGGCTGCAGATTACACATGACAAGCTTCTAGTGGTGACAATTTGAACAAATGTCAACGGATTACGCTGCCTTAGTGAAAAAAGGAATACTTTGCTTATATGAAGCATAATTAAGTAGGTTCCGGTAAGGAAGATGTCGTGTATGAGGAAATGGTGGACTGGGACGATTTGTAGTTTGGGAAACACCTGAGGTTCCTTGATCGAGCCATGCGTGTCGTCCTCGGTTTTGTTAATAGTTTTTGAACATTACCCTTGCCAGAAGCCGTCAGCCAGTAAGTCACCATGGTCTTAGTACGACCGAAACAGTACAAGGCGGAATCCGTGTTTCCAGTTTTCCTCCCCGCGGTGGGCCACGCATTTTGAAAGTGCGTATCCCTCAAAGTTGGTTAAGCTACTCCTGGGCGGAATCCAGACGGTCCTTATCCTTTTGATGGCCCGCGGTTTTCTCGTCGTGACGTTAACTGTTTAAATACTAGGCAGCGGCCTATATAAGTTAGGTCTTTGTCCCGGCTGTGGTCTTACGGCGTGATACATCAGTTTTTTATGAGTTACGCCCGAGCTGTCCATTGGACATTTAACAATTCTGCGGGGTAGGGGTTTTTTCAATGAAGGTCAGTGATGTGGTGGTGGATCCATCAAGTAGACGAGGATTTCTCGGTATTGCCGAGTTTCGTATCTCGCCGATTATAACGTCCTTAATTTTTTGCCTCATGCCTTCCAGGTGTTCCCTCCCGGCACAAGACGACCTCGTCAATTGCGAACGAAATTAATTTCTTACGCAGAAATGCATCAATATAGTGATTCTTTTCATCACTACTCCCGGTTTGTTTTTTAGCTTTCTACTGTGCTGTATGCTTCTTGAAGGCGCCCAGGACCGCTTCCGCGTGTGCCGCTGGACCCCCGCTTTTAAGGCCGATTGGTGGATTAACTTCCGTATCCTCGGGCCCTCTTTCTTTCCAGCGGCACTCCGAATACCCAAGGAGCTAGCTGTATGAGAAAAGGTAATACCTGATGCCGCCCCCCAGAACCATTGATTACCGCCCTACTGGACAACTATATTGCGTCCCTCTCCCAGGGACGTTTTTCGACGGACTGCAACCCGTATCGCCCCAACCTCCCGGAGCTAGTCGCGCTAGGAATTGGCAAAAGTGCCCCGTAAATTTGACTGAAGAGCAATCCACCTGAGCTAGTTGCCGGCTGCGATGACCCCAGAATTCGGAGTCAGGTCGCTCTCTAAATGATTTCCAACAGGCGTTTCTGCGGAATGTACGATTTGCTGTGCAGGTTCTTGGCGTCCTGACAGCCCCGGTGCTTCCTTCCTGGCTGCTTAGATCCAGTACTGGGAAAACACCCTTTCCCTCCGCCAGTGCCTTCGACTTGGACCCGGAGGGCTTAAAGTTACAACCGGCCGCGCTCCCCATTTTCCCTCCCCCCCCCCCTCTGGCCCCGGCCGTGTTAACCGTTTAATGACATTCTTCACTTAGTCAATAGCAATTTTTCTTTACCAATCCTGCCGCGTTGCTGCAGTTTCCGCTTGTGAAAGAGCATAGTTTTTAGGGAGCCGTACCATGAAGTCCCAGAGGCAAGGCACGAGTCCGCCTCGTCTGGTTCTGGTAATTGGTCCATTCGGCATTCAATGTTTTTGAGGGTGCTCACATAAAAACGGCCTAGGGCCCATACCCCACCCCGCATTCGCCGCCTTCACCACCCAAAATTTTCAATCGACTTTTTATTTGAAACGGGGCTCACGTCTTTTTTCCCCTGTCTTCATTGACCAAACCTTTGTGTCACCCTCAGTGCTTCTGACAGGGGTGAGACGTGTCCGTATGTCGTCTCTTTCCATTTAATCACAAGGTTTACAGACTACCCCCCATAGTTGTATATAGCTTTACGCCACCCACCTCCTCGGCCAGGACGCCCCTTTTTGTCAGATGATAAAACTCCCCGGACTAGTATTTTGTTCCAGGTCCCCGTTGCTGATCAAGATGGAGACATCTTGTGGTCTGCGGACGGTGAGAATTTTATTCAGTGCATCTGTTTTGCGTTCCCATGTACAGTGAAAACTCTTGGTGAAAGTCACTGGGCCTTCTGAGATTCAGGTGTGGTAACCCCCATCAGGCCGCGAGTTCCGTTAGAGTTCAACGATGTTCTACTGTTCGTAAATAAAAGTTTTATGCCAGTTTTCCACAAGCAACACCCCCTCGAATCCTACTAGTCCTTGGATGTTCTTTTGAATCCCACCCATCCAAACGACGACATCGCCTACATTATATTAGTTTGTCGCGAATCTCCCGCATCGTGGTTTCGAGCCGGCACCTTTTTTCGTCTGGTTCCCAGGTGCCTGTCATGGGGTGCTCACCCCCATGAGATTGTTTTATAAATATCCCCCACCGGGTCCCCCTGGAGCTTTATGCCTGAGATTCCTTTGGTGTTTCACAGGCGGGTCGGAACGGTCACTTAGTCCAGTAAACTGTCAGGAGCTGCACATCCCCCTTCCACCCCGCGTGTTTTTTCCAACGTGCCTGCCTAGACACGTGATTCTGCCGACTGACCTTTCACCCCGAAAACTCAGGGCAAACGTGGGCCCGAGCATCTAGGATAACTTCCTGGTTAGGTGAATTTCTTTGTCCCTTGCAGCAAACCGACAGCACTTTCTAGCGTTCGCATTCTTCACACCCTGATATGTTAGCCTGAAGATATTCCCCCTCCTCTATGCGCTTACCCCCTTCTGCCTCGCCCCTTAATTCCCCCCCCCCCCCCTCGCCCCAGTTGTATGTCAAACCCCAGCAATCCCCGGCCGGCCAGACTTATAAGATCCAATCCGCCCCACGATTTAGTGCCAAGAACTTTTCTCAGTTTTTGTTCCATTTGACGTACACTACTGGTCCCCACCCGGATGGGCCCCCCCAACATGGCTTTGTAGGCTATAAGGTATGAGTTCGAACGCCAGTCGCCGTGTGTCCATTCCCGCTTTTTCCAAAGGTTGCGCAATACTGGACACGCAGGCCTAGCTTGTTTACTTTCAGCACCCCCAGCATTGTGCATTCACTTCTTGTCTCCCTTGAAATAGACGAGGGCCGTAACTGCGGTAGAATCCGGCCATGCAGTACGGTTGTTTGCATTTCTGTGGGTAGCTGCCACCCATAGGCCGGACCCAACAAATTGTCTGAGTTTTTCACCCAGAGTCCCCTTATCGCCTCTTTCCTCCCCAAGTTTGTGTGTTTTTTCTTTCGAGATCCTCCTTACTTAGAATAATGCGGGGCCAACCTCACCACCAAATTGGTTCCCCCACGACTAGTGTTCTCCCTATGTCCACCCAATCCAGTATCGTTCGAAGATTGAATAGGGAGTCTTTTCGCTTCTTCAGCAGGGGCGCCTTCTCTTTCCATTCACCATCTGGTTGTTTCGCTATTCCCCCACGATCGCCGCGTGTCCAGGGATTTTCGCCTGAGCGATTCCTTGGACAGTCGCTATGTCGCCATCCACGTTCTTTAACCTCAACACAAGCCCTTGACGCCCTTGTGGTACACCGGTTACTAGTTTCGGAGACACCAATATGTTGACGTCCTGGGCTGCGTTGTTCGGAGTTTGCTTGATCGGCGTGGAGTTTGAAGTCCTTGTCTTTTGTGTCACATTTCCGGTCGGCAGGAGGATAGGTCGATGCCGAACTTGTCGCGAAGGATCCATTTCATGATTCGTGCCGTTTCTTTACCGCATGCGTTGTTGTGAAAATTGTCGAGTTCCCCTTACTAAAGATGGTGCGTAAATGGTAAAAATCCGATGCAGACAAGGGGCGGTAAGCCGTTGAAAGTCACTAAAAGTTCAAGATTGTGCTTGTTCCAAGTTCGCGCGCAGTCGGCTGTTCTAGTGAAGGGTGCAGACCTTGGCCTACGGCGGGAATCCCGTGCATTTCACTGGCAATACGTCCCTGCCGCAGCGTGGTAACACAACCCCACGAATTTGATAATGCAGAGACCATTAGTTTTCTATGTTAGAAACCTCTTTCCTTGCACTCTGGTTTTTTTGTTTTTTTTTGTTTGCGTGCATGCACGAACGTCCTGATTCCCAATCAGACAAACGGGGCAGCCGACATACCGATGCGGAACCGGAACACGAATTGGACGAGGCTCCGGTTTCGGGGCCTCAGCCAGACAGTCGCTTTTTTTTGATGCTTCCGGTATGCCCTTCCTCCGGATTATGAAGAACTTCGGTAATTCTTGACAAGTTCTAAAGGACAGTTCAGGAGGCAGCCCCCCTGTTCATCTCCCGCCCGGCCGTTGACGTCACCCGGAGTTCCCGGTCCATGGGCACACAACCCATAGCGCCGACCATTCCCCGCCGCAGCCCCCGCCTCGTTCTCCCTTTTCTTCGCGCTTTAACATTGCTTTCCTAGCCGTGGCAGTCCATCTGCAGGCCTTTTACCCGCGTGTGGTTTTCAGGTTTTGCGATGTCTCCCCCCTCCCCTGCTTTTAGGGGCCAACCGTAAAGTGACATGACCGGACTTACGACTCCGCCATTTTTCGCCCCAATGGTAGATCACCTGCGTTTCAGCCCGGTTTCAGATGATACTTTTCCCTTCGCCGTTCCCTATATCTATTTTGAGCATGGTGGCTCTTTGTAAGCGTACGGGCGAGGTGTATTGTTAGGGGGACACCTCCACCATTGATCAGAACTTCTTCATAAGACACCACCAGTTTTTCGTGGGCCCTTTGAAGTAAAACGTCGATGCCCCGGATTGAAAAGCTTCTGGTGTCCTCTGCAGCGTTCTAATTCTTTACCGGGATGATTAGGATGTAGCCTGGACCAGTTCTTCATCCGGTGATGTTGGACCCACGACGTTTTTCCTGTTAGATGAAATGACGGTGAGGTTGTCTTCATCCGAAACTGACTGCCCATCCTACTTTTACTTCCCCGGCAATGGGAGGTGAGCAGCCATTTTTCCCGGAAGCACCTAGGGAGGTGCCATTCCCATGCCTTGTGCCGCATGTTTTTCCACAAGACTCCGCCGGACGCCCCCCCATTATGGATGTACCCTGCTACGGATGCCGATTTGCCCAGTCGTCTTCAGTGAAGTTTGCACGTTGGCCTTTCCGCTCGCCGCTAGCTACGGGATTTTTGGAGGACGTGCCATCTGGATAGTCGAAGAACTACTCGGAGTACGCTAGCTCCTTTCCAGTATTTCCCGGTTAACATTCCTCTTGGTGGTTTTTTGATAATTCCCCCGGTTTAAAAGGATGCTCACACGAAGTCGCTTTGTCTCTCGTAGTCCGTTGGATTTTTCCCGCTTTATTCCCCTTACATCTGCCCATCTACTTTACTTCCGCGGTGTCCCTACTGAGACCGCGTTCATTTTCAAGTTCTTCCCTGTGACGCAAGACGACGACATTATATTCTTTTCCCATAAGTGGTTGGATAGATATGTCGTTCGTTTCTCCCTTCAGTTTGAATGGTTGCACCCTTGACTCCCCCCTGGTAGTCCGTGTTCGCGGGACCCTTCGAAGTTCATGGCAGAGAGGCGATCCTTAATGGCAGTCGCCTTGGCGCGATCTCCAGCGGCATCCTCTTCACATCCCGGCCGCCCTCTTGATTCAGGGGATGACCGGCTGCGCAACCCGACCCAGATCCCCTGTCACGGCGCAAGTTCGGCGTTCTCAGGAGTGCTTCAGACGCACTACGAAGGAAAACCTCCAGGATAGCTCCTAGCGTTCTGAGTCCACGTGTCCTGAAGCTAAACTATTTTAATCACCTGCTCAACCGGCTTCTTTCTTGCCTCCGCAATTATGGCGTCCGTGAGCTTTCCCTTTTCCCCCCCATGCGCGCACCGGGCCTTGCGTGCCAACGCCCTGGTGAGTGGCCGTTTGCTGGCGGGCCGCCCCCTTTTTCTCCCTTCCCCCTCGGCTGGTCCGTCTCATTTCGATGCAAACCACGGCCAAGTCTCGAATCCAGGGAACCTGGTTTCCACGACCATCTCTTGCAGACCGTCCCCATGCATCTCCATCTGCCGGAAGGTTAAGAACTGTTCTTCGTTCCCAGTCCAGCTCAATTGCTTTTCACTCCGTACACGGACTCCCTTCCCCTTTTCAACGCACACGACGATTGTTCTTTGTAATCTGGCCGCCTTAGGATTTGGAGGGTGCGCCAAAGCTGACTAGCCGCCTTCTCCGCTACCCGCTCCCCCCCTTCTCCACATCTACGCTCGAAAACGTCGAAGTCCTCCGTTTCCATCGCAAAACGTTGACTATTAAAGGTTTTTTTCGAACGACCGTGTCTCGTCTGTCGTTCTCGTTGTCCCCCAGTAGCACTTACTACTAATAACCGCTAGTTGGATAGCTCCTCTCCCCGCCCGAGTTCCCTGCCGCCCCCGGCTGTGCCTCTACTGGTCGAGCATGTCATGAGCGACCGACCGGGGATGACTCTGGCCTGTTTTCTTTGCCTTTTCTTTGGCTGCCTCCTGTTTTTTACTGCCTCCCCCACCACCTTAGTTTCCAAAATCCCCCTACTTTGAATTCCACTTTTCCCCCCCCGACGTGCACTCGACGCACCACTCACCCCGCCCCGTCTCACCCTCCTGTCACCCGTACCCTTCCCCCCCCTGCCAAGCGCCCCCCCCCACGCCGCAGAAAGACTTCATTCTGTTTCGCTCATACTCTGGATGTCATGCTTCACCCCTACAGCATCACCGCCCTTTCCCTTTTCACTTTTCCCGAACACCGCCGAGAAGTCTACAGGCTATTCCTTGGGGTGACCTCCCTCGCCTCGATATTCGATGACTGTGTGCTGCTTTGTTCCGCAGTTTCCTTTGCTTTCTTTCAGCACGATCGGTGTGATAATAGACACATTAGGACGGAGCTATTGCCCTTGCTTGTTAGGGTGTGTAGAGGCATGCCTAGTGCCGATTTCTCCCCTTCCCTGACTTCGCATGCATCTGCCCCAGGTATTCAACCCTCTTCCGGAAACTTCTGCTCTGGACAACCTGTGACCCCCAAGTGCCCCTAGGAAACGTTTTTTGTTCCTGCTCTTCCGGTCCTGCCCGTAGGCCTTCTAGTTGCCTTGCCGTGTGGGGGCAACACAGTTTTCGTATAGCCTGGCGCGTTGCGCCCATCTTAGTGTCTCCCTTCCCCACGCTCTTGCCCGCTTCTTGTGCTCGCCCTCGTTTCGCCTGCCTTATCTCCTGCTGATGACACGCAATTGCAGCGCCACGAGCCTGCAACTCCCTCACCACGCATGCCCTTCCCGGCATCCATTTGTCTTCTTCTTGGCGTAATAGTGATACACACCGGCTTGGGAAATTTCTTTTATTAACCCTTTTAGCGTGCCGACCATCCAGTCCTGTTTTCCAGTCCTCGCTCCTGCGAACCTCCTCTTGAACGCAGGCCTGTTTAATCGCGCACATATGGTGCAGTTCACGGCGCCCTTCCCGGTAAAGCGGCCCGATGCCGCCCTGCTTTTTTTTTTCCCTTTCTCTTGTCCTGGGTGGCATCTGTTTAGAAAAAATAGGCTCCTTGCCTTGAGGCCAGAGCGTACTACGTGCTATATTTTTACCACCCAAGTTGGTTGCTCTCTATCCGCTCCACTTTTCTCCGATTCCCACCCTCACTCCCCCTTTGGGTCTACTTGTTTTCTTCCCCCATGCCCCCAGGACTTCGCCTGAGCCCGCTCCAGTTCGATGATGGCGACGTTATGAACTGCCTCTTTTTGGTGCGCTTTTTCCACCTCGCGTCAGTGTTTTAGCCAACGTGATCTAGGCAGGACACACTGCCGCCTGCTGTTTTTCCAGTCATTTTTACATTCCCCAACAACATTTCCAGCACGTGTTGTTATCCCGTATTTACGTCGAGTCTGAAAACATGAGCACGCGTTCTCTGCTTGTTCTTTTTCGCGTATCTGTCGTGTCTCCCCCGGCAGGATTTGCTGGTGTGCTCAGGCAGGATTCCAAGGAAGGCAGGAGACCTCTCATGCGCGATTTTGCCAGAGTGAACAGAGCGTTCCATCGACACTCCTATTGCGAACCCTCGTCGTCATATGACCTACTGGATGGTTTGGCCAGAAAAATCGAGGTCAACCGCCCCAGGGCATGGCGTCCTGAGCAATAACCCGACCAGTTAATGCAGGTACTTCTCAGCCTCGCGTACTTGAGAGTTTACGGCAGGTGAACTACCTGGTGAGGAGGGAATAGCCGTTACTGGCATCGGCAATTGTTTCCGTAGAGGGCCCAAACCCCCAGTCGCTACTGTCTTAGCCCGGGCGTCCCGGTTTTTTTAGCCCACGTATCCGTATCGTGTGATTCCGCCCAGGCCCTTTTTCCCGAAGGCCCCATTCTCCCCGCTACATCGTTATCGCGCACCCCGGACTGATCCTGTCACTCGTCTGGCCGGTGTGCTGGATCTCCCTCCCGCTCTTTGATTGCTAGGGGTGCCACTGCATACCTTCTGGTACGCCGGCAAATCTTTTGCCCGGCTCGCGATGTTCGGGTAGCTACCTGTTCCTCTCGTATTAGCCGCCCCAAGATTGTCGTCATGGGCAACCCAACAATGTCGGGCACCGCCACACCGACATTCCCCACGCCCGTCTTCACCGTGCCCCCCGTTCTGACCAGCCGGGCGTCGGTTTGCCGTTTTCCCTTCACAGGGGGGGGCAGTTCTTTCAGTCGCAAACTCACTCCTTGGTGGTGCGTAACAAGTAATTTTCCTACTGACCGCATCCAAGACGAATTAGCAACCCATTTTGATCCTTTTTCTTACTCCTTTTTTTCCCCGATTCCTTTTTTCGCCCCTTTTCTTCTATATGTGAGCACTGGTGTTAGTGGTAAGCGGCGCGAGGATAGGGAGGTTTCTGTCGACACCCACCACTTCATACGAAGGCCGCCATACCTCCCCAGATGTTGGTTTTTTCCATCCAATTCCACCTGCTCCCTTTTCCTATGTTGACCCCAAGATTGTTAGTCTTTTAAGTCCTGATCCCCCCTTTTCTTTACCGTTGCTGGTTCTTATCATTGGTACGCCGCATGGTCTTGAACCCGCAGGTTTTTTAGAGCCAGCGCTTGGTTGTTGCTATTACTCCTCTGTCCCCATCCGCGGCACTTCCAGAAACGTGCTGTGCCACCGCCAGACAGCACGAAAAAGTCAACAGGAGGAGTTGACGGCACCCTACCCAACGGGTCCCGCTTTGTCCCTGAGTAGGAAGGACTTCTAATTCTCTTGCCGTCGAAGCAGTTGTTATCCAGGTGATTGCTCGTTCCCGTTTTTCCCGTTCCGTGCACGTGTGACCATAAGGCGCACCAGCTCAGTTTTGCTTCGGTGTCTTCCCTGCGACCGTTTCGGGGAGCGCTTGCCCGCACGTGATTAATCCTCGTGGTCGGGTTTTTTCCTTCTTTACCCCCCTGGTTCTCCCCGGAGACACTACCTTCCGTCGATTTTATTCGTAGTGGTGTGGCGATTCCGCCAGTCTACGGCCTAATTTACCTTATTGCTCAGACGTGTAAGAAAAGAGACCTTTTTTTGTTTCATGTTTGGTGGTGTTCGTTGTCTTTTTTTTTTATGTTTTTTTTTTTTTTTTTTTGGTTGCGCTTCATGGGCACAAGGAACATTCAGTACGCAACCGCCGACAT
>Ga0179593_1610438_pt1 | contig 11147 bp, 19 predicted proteins | sample CZODoug2_1_08_16_FD_185931 | JGI IMG/M metagenome (GOLD analysis project Ga0179593, IMG submission 185931) | Vadose zone soil fungal communities from Angelo Coast Range Reserve, California, USA - CZODoug2_1_08_16fungal (PacBio error correction) | ecosystem: Environmental > Terrestrial > Soil >... | reverse complement strand
TGTCCCGCCTTATCGAGTTTTCCGTTAGTGCCGCGGTTTTTCCTGTCGATCAAGAAACGTCCCCTTTTCCCCCCTTTTCCCCCTTCCTCCAACCCGTGGCCCGACTATGTTCCCGTCGTCCTCCCGAGTAGACAAGGAATCCCTGCCTTTTTTTTTAGTTTTTGGTTTTTCCACAATTTTTCTTTTTCTGCACGCTGGCGCCCAGTCCTCGATAATTCCCTGTCTCCCGTTGCTGTTCGTATGCATTACTGATTCCACCTTTCCTTGATCCGTAATTTATTTCTTCTTCCGCCTTTTTAACTTCCTGAGCACACCCGATTAGCGGTATTTGTCAGAGGGTCCAACCCCCAGTCAACGTTCAATCCTTTCTTTTCTCCTTTTCTTTTTCCTGTTCACACTTTGTTGACCCTCCCTATCCTCTTGTTTTTTTTCCCCCTTTTCCTTCGGCGCTAGCAGTTCAAATCTAGTCTCTACTGCGCCCTTGTTTTTTTACTGCGCTTCCCCCTGACCCCATCGGCATCCCCCGCCGTTCGAACCTCTGCTCCTGGTCCCGGTTTTTCTTTAGTCAACCGAGGTCGACGCCCAGGAGGTTTCTCCTTAACCTTTTTTTTTTCCCCTTTTCTGTCAACTCCCCGCCGCCCCAACCCCCCCTCTGACTTTCTCCCCCTACAAGCTTTGGGTTTTAGGAGGGTTTTCCCTCCCTTCCGGCCGCTCCCCCCCTCTTTCCCCAGAGCTGGATATAGGGGACTTTCTCTTCCCATTACGAGATCCTTACGGTTTCTGCGCCGACGAGGGCCGCAGCTCATTTCCCCAACCCCTTCCTCCGTTCCCCCCCCTTTCTCTTAGAAACGTCCTTTTTAGAGGGAGAATTTTCACCCCCCCCCCCCCCCATGTTCCCTCTCAAGATCCTGCACTGAGGGATTCGCTTTTTCTCTTTTGAGCGCTTTCACGAGACCCGTAGTCCCAAATCGCACTTTATCTCTTTTTTTTTTTTCGAGACACGTTTCAAAGCAGACTCGCTCCCCTTCCCCCCCCCCCCCATCATTTCCTTTCCTGTGAAGCGTCTTCCCCACCCCTTCTCTCCCGCGCACCGGGGAACGCCTTCTTGGCTTTCGTTTTTTTTTGAGTTCGGCCTTCTCTTCTTGTTTTCCCTTGACTTCCCTTTTATTTGTTTGAATTGTCTCTGTCGCACTTGTTCACCTCTTCCCAAATTTCTTTTTCTTACTTTCGGGCATTTGTCAGACAGTGCTCTCAAACTTTTTTTCCCACCCCGAATTCCTCCTCTTCCTTCGTAGAGAGTTTTATTCCCCTTCTCCCTAGTCCGTCGGTTGCTCCCCCAAACCGAATTCTCTTATTTTCCCTTTACCAGAACCCCAAAATCAGGCATTGTCCGTCTCTTCCCCCCCCTCCTGAGAGGTCCAATCCAGGCGCTTCCCCCCCTCTTTCGAACTTTCCCGTCTTTCCCCCTCACCCCCCCAGGACACAGCTCCCCTTACCCCAACCTTTTTTCTCCCTGATTTTTATGTCTTCAGGATATAGAGTTTTTGTAATTATGCCTCAGTTTTCCCACTTCTTGCCTGGATCAGGTCCTTAATGATGGTAGAATCCTCCCCCTTTTTGAATTTTTTTTTTTCCCAATTCGATGTCCTAGTCGCGAGGGCCCGGCCCCGTTTTTCCCCTTTTTGTTCCTTTTTCGCTCTGCCCCCTTCCCTCAAACGTCTCGTCCCTGATGGTCCCGCCCTCTTCACCTGGTTGTCTTTCGGAACGGACGTCCTGCACTTTCCCCTTTAGAAGTTGATGGCTTTTTTTTTCTAGATATTGGAAATCCAAGCGCTGTCGTTTTAATCCTTTCTTTCCGTTTTTACTCTCCCCTCTCCCTTCTCATGCGCCACGAAAAGCCCCCCTTTCCCTCTCGCGTTTCCGGCCGGGCAGATGCCCCTCCGCGGAATTCCTCGGTCTTTTATTTTCAACCGTTTTTTTTCCCAAATTTTAAATGACGGTCTACCCCCCCTATTCCCTTTCCCCCCCCCTCACCTTTTTTTGGCCCTTGCGCTCAACAATTCCCGGTCCTCATCATTATACAGTCTTTATCTTCCAATTTGCGACCTTCTCGCTGTGGAAAACTGGACGTCGACCTTTTCTCGTTTGCGGGCTCCTACGTTTTTTGTTTTGCTGTTTTTCTTGGGAGATCGTCGAAATTCCTCCTAGCTTTCTCAGTCCTTTTCAACCCTGGGACCTGATTCTTGATTAGAGCATTTTTCTGATCTCTTCCTTTTCGTGATCTTTTTGGATTGTTATTTGACCTTCCTTTTTTCTTTTGTAGCCCTGTTCCTCTTTTCCGCCTATTCCCTTTTGGTGATGAGATGTTTTTTTCGATATGCCGGGCCTTCCTGCCGTCACGCTCTTGTTCTTTTTCTTTCTTTTTTCCCATTGCATCCCCGTCCATTCTTTTAGTGGCGCATGTTACTTAATTTTTTAGTCCTCCTTTACATCTTCTTCTTCTCCAGATCCCCCCTTCCTCAGACAGCTCTCCCGGCCCCTCCCCAGCTTTTCCCTTCTATGATAGTTTTCCGGAAGTGACCAACACTTTTTTTGATTCCCCCCTTTTTTTAGCCCCTAGGGAGGTCTGCCCTTGCATTTCCTCGCACTCTCCCCCCCTCCTAAGTTGTTTTCGAGAGATAGGCGAATGTCTTCGCTTTCTTTCAACGACCCATGGTTTTTCGTTCCCTTGCCTGAGCGTTCTTCATCAGCAAGTGTTGGTAACCCGTTTCTTCCCCCTTATTTAGGTTTGGCCTCTTAACTTTGCCCCCCCCCCTTCGTCTTGCCTTTGCGAGAGATCTGTAGCAGTCCATTGCTTCTTAATGTGACCTTTTGCCGAGGGTTGATGCAAATCTTGTCCCTTCCTCTGGCCATCCTTTACTTTATTTCTTTGCATCTCCATTGTTCCCTCCCCTTGGCTTTCCACTATCCTTCCCCCGGAGAGCCTCTTTGCTAACCAGCATTTCTTTCCCCTTCACTAACCGCCAAAACTATAGCCCGCAGCGGCATCTTTGATGCCCTTCATCTCGAACCTCCTTTTTCCGACTCCCTCCCTTCCCCTTTCCCAACTTTTGCTCTTCCCTATTTCTCTTTAGTCATGACAGGTTCTTTCTTTCCCAGCCCAAAACTATTCCCTCAGCCAACGGCGTCTACTTGATTTCTCTTTCTCCTCAGTTCTTCAAATGGCGCTCCAAGCTCTTTCTTCTTCTTTTTCCCCAGCCCTTTCCCCTGGTCCCTGCATTTGAGCCGCCGTGGCCCCCTTGGCCTTTTTTGCTCACGGTCCCAGTGTTTCCCGGTTTTCCCCGTCCTTTATGAATCCCCGGACCGTCGCTGAGGCGCTCTTTCCCCTCCCGCTTCTTTCCTCTCCCCCCCCCCCCCCCCCCCCCCCCCGGGTCTGACCTCAGCTCCCCTCCGAGGTTTCCCCTGACAGCGCGTGATTCCATTCTTCCCCGAATCCCCCTCTTTTTGCTTTCCAGGGGGTTCCCCTTCCCTCTGTCCACCCCTCTCCTTTTTCATTTTTTTGGGTCCTCCCACCAAACAAAAAACACCCCCCCCACCCCACCCCCACCCCCCCCCCAAAACAAACCCCAACACCCCCCCCCCCCCACCCCAACCCCCACCAAAACCCAACCCCCCCCTCCCCCCCCAAACCCAAAAAAAACACACCCCCCCCCCACCCACAAAAACCCACCAAGCATCTTCGTCTCTTTTTTTAAGGTTTTTTTCTTTTTTTTCCTTGCGAAATGTCCCAACCGGCAAACCAGGTGACACCGTTTTTTGGCCCTCTCCTCTCTCTTTCCTCGCGTTTTTCCCCCCGGACTCTCCATTACATGCAGAACCTTCTTGGTTTCTTTCCCTTTAGCCCCGTTTTCCTTTGCCTGACATCATATCCGTTTCCCTCTCTTCATTTCCGGTCTGAAGGTTGGAATGTATCTTTTTCTCCCCCCCCTTTCCTTTTCTTTTTTTTTTTCCCGCGACCTCGTTCGTAAATCTTTTGCGTCCCCTTTTGCCTTTTACCTCTCGCGATTTTTTACGAGCGCACAATGTATTATTTTCTTTTGCCGTAATGGATTAGGTTTGGCTCCTTGACCTCCTCCCCTCACTTCCCTTTCGCTTCCTCCCCCCTTTTCTGATCACGTCTCTGAGCCCGATTGCACATTCTTCAGTGTTTTTTCCCCCCCCCCTTTCCTTCGTCCCCCCTGAGTTTCTTTGTTTCCGATGCTTTTTGGTAAGTGCGACAATATCCAATTCAACACCATAGAAGCCCCCCCTTCTTTCTCCCTTCCCTTTCCCCAGACTGCCCATACCCTTCCGAAACGCCGACCTTTCTTCTGGCTCTTTTCCCCTTGCCGTGACGAGTGCAACTGTTTCCTCGGAAGCCCCCCCATATTAAATGGTTTGAGACTTTTCCCGTCTCCCCCCTATCCTTTTCCTCAGCAGCCTACTTTTGAGGCTTCTTGGTTCCTTGTTCTGTCCCTTCTGTCTTTTTCCCCGCGTCAGTCCTCCAGGTGCCTTCTCCCCCAGATTGTAGTGTTTTGGATATTTCCATTCCTTTTACGTTCTCCCCCTTTTTGAATTGGAGGATGGTGTCCTTTCCCATGAAGGGCGAACCTTTATGCCTTTTTTCCGGGACCCTTTCTCACGGGAAGGTACACCCCTCTACCTCTAGGAAGAGGGGCGTTTTGTCCATGCCGGCCCTTTTCTTTTTGCAATGAATTATCTTTAGCATTGAATGAGGGGGTTTCTTGTCCTTTCCCCTTGTTCACATTTTCCCTCATTGCGCGAATCCGTTGACCCTTCATCCTCCCTCTCCTCACGCTCCAGCGCTTCTTTTCTTTGAGCGGGCGTTTCCGATGGGCAGCTTTTTTCTTGTCCCTTCGACCCCGACTTTTTTTTTGGCAGGGAATCAAGAAGAAGTTGACATCTTGCTCTTCCGCCGGCCAACCCCCTTCTTTTCTTCTTCCTCGCCAACATGGGAAAATCCTTCTGAACCTCCATTTCGGATTGATTGGTCTTTTGCACTCTATGCCCTTTTTCTCCGAGAGTACTTAACTTCTTCCCGCCTCCTTTCCCTGCTTTCTTGAGGACGGACTTTTTCCAGTACATGTTTAAGCCAGCCCCTGCCTGTTCAAATTGTCGCTTGTTTCCCTCGTTCTTTTTTTGTGCAGACCGAAGAGGCCCTCCTTCTTCCCCTTGCCCCTTCAAATTAGGAAGATCTGTCCCCCCCTTCTGTCGCCGTTTTTGTCGATTTTTTCCCGAATTGACAAGGGCTTCGTGCTCCTTACCATTTACCCCTGGCGGCGACTCCCCCTTTCCTCCGAGTGCTCCTGCTGTCCAGGGGATTCTCCCAAGGTCTTACTTCCTTTTTCTGCCCGGAGAAGCCTGATTCCCCTTTTCTCTCCCTTTCATCCTTGACGGCATGCCTTTCGTACCCGGTCCCCTCCGTTTCCCTCCCTTTCCATTGACCGTACCACCCCAGCCACGACTACTCGGCGCAGTTCGATAAGACGTTTTTGACCCCCTCCCCTTCCACCCCCCTTCAAAGCTCACCTTTTTCCCTTTGGTTCGGCGTTATTTTTGTCATTTGATGTCTTTTCTTCTCCTATTCCTCATTATCCTATTCTTTCCTCCTCGTTGTTTGTTTTTGCTGACCCCGGTTTTTTTTCCTTTTTCGGCAGGCACCCTCCGGCCCCCTTCCCCCCCCCTAGCCCTCTCTCCCCCCGATAGATTGAAATATTGTTCTTTTGATTTTCTTTTCTTTTCCTGGATCAGTTCTCGATGTTTATTGTTTCGTCCCCCTCCGTCCCTCCCGTCATCTTTCCCTGCCCCTCTAAGCTCCTTCCCCCAGTATTGAGAGTTCCTCCGCCCCCCTGTTAAATCCTTCGGCTGAATTGATTTCTTCCCCCCGAGACATTGTCTCATCCCCCTTTTCTCTTCCTCCTTTTTCCTTGCCCTTGATTCGCAGCCATGTTCCGTTTCCCGCGCTGACAGTGGACCGCCTGGGAAATTCGGTTCCAACACTTTCCCCCGAACCTTTTCACGGGGTTTTTGCCTCTCTTCCCCTTTGCTCCTTTACCCTATACCGCAGCATTTTTGATTACTGATCTTCTGCACCCCCCGCGTCTTTCCCCCGAGCTCGACTTGAAATTAAGTGGCTGTTCTTCCGTCCTCCTTCGTCAAAATTGTACGTCCGCACCCTGATTCCCCTGTTGGCAGCTTCCGGCCTTCTCCTTTCCTGAACCAAGCGCCCTTCTCCTTGCCCAACACAAGGTCCATCCGTTTTCCTCCTCCTTCGCTCCCCCTGTCTTACCCTGGAAATAGTTTCTTTTTTTGGTGTTCTGCTTACTCCCCAACTCCTTATGATCGCCTCTCCTGTTTTCGGCCGCTCGCCAGAGCTCAACACTCGTCCCATTCCCTCACTCTCCGCTTCCTGATTGAAACGGTTGTAGACGCGCTGATGATAGTTCCTCTTTCCAGGCTGAACACCCTTTATTTCCCTGTGAATGCCCTTTCCCCCCCCGCAGCAAGTCCTCCCCCCTCTCCCTTCCCATCCCCAAGATTGCAGCCTTGATTGCCTTCTCGTCTTCTCCGTCCCCGATGCCTAATCGAGTGTATATACGTTCTTTGACCTGTAATCCTTGAGCTCCTAGAGGTGTCTCCATTAGAATTGCCCTCTGCTTTCCTTGCTCCACAATCCCTCTCTTCCCCCATTAGCCCTTCTAATCGGTTCCATTCAAATATCCCCCCAAGTTTTTCTCTCAGATCTGCACCTTTCCTGGAGGACTCGTTTTTCCCTCCCCCGTTGCGCCAATTTTTTTTCCCCTCCAAACATTCGCCTGTCCCTTCTCCCCTTTTGCTTTTTTTCCCTCTTTTTTCCAGCCGATCGCTCGTTTTCCCACCTAATCGTGTTTGAAGCCCGGACAACCCCCCATTTTCCCTCCTCCCCCTTACATTTTCCCGGGAATAAGCCCGGGCTGCTCCTTTTTGTTTCGGCTTTATGGCGTCTTTTTGGACCTTTTTCCCCCCCCGTCCCCCCTCCTCTTTTGATTAGCGTACTTTGACTTGTTTAACCGCCCCCCCGACCCCCCCTCGCGATTTCTTCATTGTATGTAAGAAATATCTGTCCATCCTTTTTCTTCCCCCTCCTGCTTCTCCTTCCTTCCTTTTCATTCAAGCAGAGTAGTATTTGACCTTTGGCGGTGCCACCACCCCCGTCCAGTCAGTAGTCTGCCCCCTTCTCAAACCCTCGTCGGGCTCGGAAAAATCGCTCGGTGAGGTCCCATCTCTTGCTTTTGACGCGTCTCCCCGCCACTCTTCGCCCTACATAAAGACTGCGTCCCCCGCCCCTCTTCAAAAACCCTCTGCGAACCTGTTGAAATTCTCCCCTCTTTTTTCTTTTCTAGTGGCTTTCTTCCCCTCCGCTTTCGGGGGTTTCTACTTGCTTTTTTGAGTTTCTAAGCCTTCCAGGGAAAGAAGGCGAAGTCGATCTTCGCTCCCTTGTCCCCTTTGCCGTTTTTTTCGCGTTTTTCTTCTTTTTCTGCTTCTTCTGAAACTTTCTCCCGATTCAAACAAACTTTTTCGTCTTCGGTAAGACCTCATGGCCCCCCCCTGTAAGAAGTGGATCTTAATTTGTATTATCATGGAATGAAGCGCTTTTTTTACCCTCCTCCTTTCCCTCTTCCCCCTCCTGTCTTTTCTTTTTTTTATTGCCCCATCGCGCCAAGCTCGCGCTTTTTTTTACTTTTTTTCCGGTATTCTCTTTTCTGAACACCCCCACGAGTTCCCAAAAAGGGGACATTCCTTGACCCCTTCCCCCCAACCTTTTTGTCTTCGCTTCTCCCCACTTTTCCCTCTGTTTTTTTCCTTGATCGACGATCCCCGTACTTCTTCCCTCCTCAGGAACAGCTTCTCTCTTGCGCCGTTGCTTCTTCTTTTTTTGCGTTTCGCTGAGCTCGTAGAAAACTTTCCCCATGTATCTCTTTCCTTTTTCCCTGAGAACCCCTTTTTCAGATCGTGAGGCTTCGAAGCATCTATTCTTCGAATCCTCGGGCTAGGGTTTGGTTGTTATTGACCAACGTTCCCCTTGCGTCTTCCGTTTTCCCCTCTTTTCTCCTTGGCAGCCTATCAAAGGTGATTTATCTCGTATTCCCTTTCGCGACCTTTGCTATTCCTTTTGGACATGAACCTCTTTTGGCTTTTGGACATTTTATCACCCCCCCTCGGAACACTTGTGATTTTCATTTTCCTTCCTTCTCTTCCCTTTTTTTTTTTTTCTTCCGTACCTCGGCTATGTCCTGCCCCCCTAGCGCCCCCTCTCCCGTCTCCCATTTTTTTGAAGATGATGGATCTCCCCCTCAGTGACCCCCCCCCCTTCCTTGGAACGTTCCGGCGTGCGCCCAACCCTCGGCGTTTTCCAAATGTGGCGAGCTCCCTCTTCTTTTTCTGCTTAGATACTAGAATTGAAGATCGAAATCCTGGCTTCCCGTTCCGAACCGCCCTTTTCTTGTTCTCCCAGGCCTACGTGGTGGTCACGTCGTCCTCCACCTTCTTTCGTTTCCTCGTGCGATGGTAGGAGAAGGGTTTCTCCTCTTCGCGGCCGAGTCCCGACTCGCGCGCCTTCTTGAGTAACCTTGCTGCATCACCTTGTTTCCTCTGTGATTATGTCCAGCACGCACCCCTCCCCTACGCGTTCATGTTTTTTTTTTAATATTTTTTTTCCCACCCGCTGGGATTGATCAATACCCTTTCATTTGCGAGCCCCATCCTCCCCCAGATGGAACGTGCACGAACACCCCATATCGCCGACGCTTTTGTTTTTCCTCCTCCTCATTCTCAGCGTTTCTTCTTGTTAATCAGTTCAAACTGGTTGATCTTCTCGCTTTGAAGTATCCGGGACCCAGCCAACGAGTTATGCGACGTCTCTTCTCCCCTCTCACGTACCGTTCCCGCTTCGCATACTTTCCCGTCACCTTTTGCGTACCACGTCCTTGTATTTTTTGCAATTCCTCGAGCCAGTTAACTTGCCATTGACCTGCCACATCTCCCCTTTTTACGCGGCCCCTGTCATTTTTTTCCCCCTTTTTGTCTAAAATCGAATTCCTGACGCCCACTTTCCTCCCTGGAGCGCCTTCTGGCCGCGATGGTTTTTTCCTTCCGGTTATAGCAAGGAATCCCCCTTTCCAACCTACCTTCGTCTTCCCCCCCCCAGCGCGGCCCCTTATCCGAAGACCCCTTAATACACCCGCTGCATCCTTCTTTTTCATTGGCGTAATCTTTCAATCCCCCCCCGAACGACTGCCCTTTCTTTTCCCTGCTTGTCGATGCAGGCTCCTCGCGAATGCCAAACCTTCCACTTTTCCCCCTGAGGGCCTTTCCTCTAATTCGACTGCAGATCGTCGGTCCCTGTTCTTTTCTCTCAGACCCTTTACCTCCTGACGGGAGAGCCTTTCCCCTGCGCTTATGACTTGCCCTATATCCTCAAGACATCGATTCTTTTTCTCCCTTCCTCCTGGTACTGTCGAGGTGCGCGCAGGCTTGAGGTGTTTTCTTTCGAACGAAGTCGGCGCGCCTTGGTTTTACCTTCGCGTTTTCCTGCACGAAATGCCTCTTTTGCTGTTTTGCCCTTTAGGGTTCTCAACCGCCCCCCCCCCCCCTATCGCTGAAAGGAAGTGAATCTGATTTTCCGGGTAGCCGATTCCTCTCTCCCTGTTCTGCAACAAACCATACAGTAAATCGTCGAGACTTTTTTTCCCCCAAGTGCGTCCCCTTACGAATAAATCACATAGCATCCACAGCGTTTCACAGTCTTTTTCCCCCCCCCCGACCATCCGGCCGACGCACGCACGCGGCGTCCCCTCTTCGGACTTTTTGCGACGTGACAGGACAAATTGTGTCCGTACGCTTACAAGCGGGACCTCTTTCTTAACCGCGCCTCGGGTCACGTGTCTCGCCCTCGCCCCCCTTTTTGCGGACTTTTGGCGGATAAGGGATCTTTAATTCTTCGTAGGTAGAACCCGAAGTCATTCCCTCCGGTGTGGCCCATATGATCGACCACGCTTCTTGGGTTTGCTTCTTTGTTTCTACGTTTCGCGATCTCTGGAACGGATTCTGGTCTTCTTCCGCCGTTACCTCGGGCTTCATGCGACCGTCGAGATAGAGGTGGCCAATGGCTGACTCTCAAGGGCTAACCGAGATAAAATCTTTCCCGGGCCAGGGGTCCGCAGACATTTCGTTTTTCAGCTTCCCCCCTTCTTTTTTTTGCGTTAGAAAGTCCCCAAATGCATTCGTCTCTGACTTTTTTTTTTTGGAGGTAACTTGTCCCCTGTTTACAGTCTTGCCCCACTCGGTGCCACGATCTGCGTTTTCTTTTGCCAGCGCAGCTGTATCGGTGCGCGGCGTTCGATGGCCTGCCCGCTTTTGAAACCCAAAGAAACGCTCCTCGGCCTAGGTTTTGAGTAGGCTATCTGACTCGGGCCAAACACCACGACTTGCTCTCCCTTGTAAGACCCAAATATGGAACTCGACAATTCGAGAGGATTGACGGGGTTCTTTTCCCTCCGCTATTGGTTCCGTACTACGGGCTTTTCAGACCCCGTCCGCCCCAAATTCGGATCTCTTGCCCCTTCTTCATCTACTGCGTCGAACCGCCCCGGCGTTCCTGTCCGCGCTGTGCGCAGCGTGCAGCCGCTCATTGTTCGAAAGACGGAAAGCTGGATATGTTGTCCTTGTCTCCAACAATTAGGCCTATCTGGCCCACCCCCGTATTTCTTCTTTTTTTCCGACCGACCTCCCGTTTGGACTTTTCTTGCTCGCTTCCCACCTTCCCTGGAGGGAATAACGCCTCTTCACGTTCGGGACATTGGACGACAAGGTTCTTGTCAGTTCCACCTTCCTGGATTAACTAAGGCTGACTCTCTAGTCTTTTTTTTCTTTAAAGTGCTATCGGAACGCTGACGGCGGCCTTCCGTATGAGACAACGCCCCCTCCCTATCATCGAATACGCCGACGGTAGCTACTTTTATCCTTTAAAACATACCCCCCTCCCGCTTTTAGCTTTGAAGGCTCGCTCGGCTAGGGTAAGGTGCTGATGTGCGAGAAGAGTACCTAGG
>Ga0179593_1584779_pt1 | contig 11147 bp, 19 predicted proteins | sample CZODoug2_1_08_16_FD_185931 | JGI IMG/M metagenome (GOLD analysis project Ga0179593, IMG submission 185931) | Vadose zone soil fungal communities from Angelo Coast Range Reserve, California, USA - CZODoug2_1_08_16fungal (PacBio error correction) | ecosystem: Environmental > Terrestrial > Soil >... | reverse complement strand
TTTTTTTTTTTTTTTTTTTTTTTTTTTCTTTCTGGCCGGCGATTTTTTTTGAGTCCCCCTTTGCCGCTCGACTTTTGGAACGTACAAGGCTTTTCCTCTTGGACATTTTCTTCCAGCCATCGTTGTCCACGGTCCCTCCCCTTATTAATTTCTTTTTTTTTTTTCCCGACCTGACGCCGTATTGATTTTCCCCTATCGAATGGTAACCGTTTCCTCTGGGTCTGACATTTACAAAAGCAGAATGTCTTTATAAATGTCTCCCTTGCCAGGTTGGCGGAATATTTCTTGTTTTTTTTTAACCAATGGCCTTCTTCGTGCGTTTGCTATTCCATTAGTAAACAGCCCTTTTTTTCCACACCGCCTTATGTTTGGAAGGCTTCGAGAGTCTGTCCCCCGGGGAAACCTCCTTCGAAGGGTCAATACCCCTTCCTTTGGTTGCAAGATTTGTGAACGACGTGCCCCCCCCTTCTCTTTGGGAAGGTCCTATCCCCCCTTTCGTTAGGTCTTTTAGTTTCAAATACCCGACCTCCCCTCCCCCCCTTGGAAAAACTCTTGTTCGACATAGTTAACAATGGGTATTCCTTTTTTTGCACGTAGCCTTTTTTTATCTGCGATGCGTGGGGGTCCCCCCAAGAACCGAACTCGATAATCGGAAACCACTCCCTCCTTTCCCCCTTTTGCCCCCGGCGTCGTTTTCCCTTGTTTTTCTAGAAGGGGAATTCCCTGGGGGGGACCTCTCCGTGAAACGCCCGTTGGACGTTCAACCTCCCTTCCTTTCCTCTCCTAGTCCACGCTTTCGTTTTCGGGTTATCCTCCCGACGAGATTTCGCACTTCTACCCTTTTTCAGCTTTTCTGCCCGAAATGCTTTTTTTCTTCCCCCTCCCCCCAACATTGCAGGTCCCCGAGACTTTGAAATGATTAAAGTCCCCCTTCCTTCCCCCAAAGCTTTTTCAGCTGTGTTAGGAGCTTTCACTTTTTTCTTTCCTTTCTTTCCCTTTTCCCCTCGATCTTTTCCCCCCCCCCTTGCCTGGAGAGCCTTTTTTTTTCTTTGACCAGAAGTGCGCTGTGACCCTTTTTTTCTCCTTCGAACTCTGGTCGCTTCTGGATTTTCCCCACGAATACGTTTTTTTACTTTTTCAAAAGGAGGGACAGCTGAGTTAGAATCATTTTCAGTCGCGCCCCTCATGCAACCCCTTTTTTTTCGAACATGATCGTACCCTCCCTGAATATTGCAGATTCTCTTTTGAAAAACCATTTTCTTTCCGGCACCCCTTCTCCCACTCAGCTTGATTCAATACCTTCCCCCCTCCTTTTTCTTGGACTACGCGCAGTTCTTTCCTTTCCTTTTCGCAGCCATACAAAAAACCCCCAAAATGCTTTTTTTTTTTCCAGTGCGACCCCTATCTCTTTTTGCCCCCCATTTCTTTCCTTTTTTTTTTCAGCGTTGATTTTTTTCCGGATCAGGGCCGCTGACAATGGAGTTCTGAAGTGTTCGCGTTTTTCCCTGGCGCTTTTACACGTCTATCTTTCCTTTCTCTCCTTTGTCCTTTCTGCGATGTGTCTTTGCGGTCCAAAGAAATCTTCTTCCCTGGACCTTCACCCCTTTTTCCCGGACCATTACGAAACTTCTTCTCGAGGAAAATGTCGTGCCTCTTCTCTCTGGAACGAAAAAACCCCCCTTTCTAAAGGAAGGTACGGGATCCCCCCCTTTTCTCTCCCTTTTTGGTACCGGTTACACCCTCTCATCCTGCCCCCTTTGGCTAAGAGGTGGCCCCCTTCGCAAGAGTTTCTTTTTCCCCCGCAATCAAATCCTCTCTGTTGTTGGCCGTGCCGTCGACCCCTCTTCCCCCTGCGTGAACTCATCCTTCTTGCCCTTTTGCTGAGTCTATTGAAGGTGTTTTGATTTAAGACAGTGTTCACCCTTCCCAGGATTACAGTTCTTGCCGGGACCACGCGTTCTTTTCTTTCCCCCTGTCGGGAGTTTCGGCACCGCCGCTTTTTTCTTTTTCTTTTTTCAACCGCGGTTTTCATCTCGCAGGGGGGGCGTCTTTTTTTCCCTTGACTTACAACGGCCTTTTTTTCAAACCCACGAGGTCCATTTTCCCCAGGGTTACTATTTCCTTTTCCCCTTCGTGGTACTCGTTTAGTTTACGCTTCCCTTTTCCTCCTCCGTCGTAACGAAGTGTGGGACTATAAGAGACCTTTCAAAAAATTTACTTCAGCCCGGCGCCCTATGCGGGAAGACCCCGTTTGCTTCCCCCTTGGGTTTTTTGTTTTCCCCCCCCCCTTTGGGAAAGTGTAAACCCAACCCCCCTCTGCGCGCTGCACTTTCCCAAGTGTTGCTCCCGCCATCCCCCTTTCTCCCCTTTTTTCCCCCTGGTACAAAGGTGCCATTTCTTTGATCCCCGCCCCCTCCCCAGTCCGTTCCAAAGCGGCGTCGCAGCAAAAGGTCTTTTTTCCTTTCCTTTTTGATTGGGGCGGACTGCTTGTGCAAGCCGAGGCCCGTCCTTTCTAGCATTTCGTCTTGATTAACACCTCCAAATCTATCTATTTTAATCATCACTCCCCTTTTTTTTTTTGAGAGCTCTTCGTCTGGTGTACACGAATGCTCCCCCCCCCTTGATTAGGAGTGCGTCGTCCGTTCCAATTTCAACTGCCTCCGGATTCCTCGGGCTCAGAGCGGCTTTGCCTTTTTTTTCCCCCCTGGCATTCAGCTTTGTTCAATTCTTTTCTGACTTCTTCTTATGGCTGAGACAACACCCCTATTGTTTCTTTTTGGCCAGGAGCTCATCAAGCTGCGTGTAAATTGGAAAACCCTTTTTTCAACTCCCCCCTTTCCGTTCCGCCGGCTGAGGTCGGCTATTTTTGTCTATAGGGCATCCCGCCGTTTCTTTCTGTCAGCCGTAACTAACCCCTTATGGCGACAAATAGTACCCCTTCTTTCGCAACGCATTTTCCCTTCGTGGGTTTCGTCCCCCTTTCCCCCTTTTTCAATCATTTGTCAACCCCCATTTTTTTGCGAATATTTAACGGCTCCTTTTCCCCAAAGCGGGGTGCCGGTTTTCTTTCCCCCGACCATTTACACAACTCCCTTCCCTTTTTCCCCCCCCCCTCAACGTACTTTTTTCGTTTACTCAAATGGCGGAAATCCTAATAAACCGTAAAATCCCACTGGTCCTTTCCTGACTTGAGTTCACGCTTTTTTTCCAGACTTACCGGCGGCCCCCCCCCTGATTGATGCGTTTTTCCCCCCTTTCTCAATCGTCTAATGGCACGCGGTTTTTTCCATTATGGCTGGTGTAAACCCTTACCCTGTCAATAGGGGCTGCATCCTTTTAGACAGGAGCAAATCTCCCTTTTTTTCTCAAGAGTTCTACATTTTCTCGTCCTTCTTTCACCAAAGCTTTGTTCCTGTACCTATTTACCTCAGGTGTTTCCCGCCCCCCCCCCGCCAATCGAATATGTCCTGTCTCTCCTTTTCCCCGTTTTCCCACGCGCCCGGCCCCCCCCTTCTTTCAAAAACACAAAGTATTTTTCTCCCCCCCCTGCGGGCTGCCCGCACCCAAACAATCACGCTTTTTATTTCCTCTTCCTTCCAACCCGGGTCGCTTTGCCGGTGCGAAGCGTTTTTCCTTCAAAAAACGTCGGAATTACTTTTTTTCCCCCCCTTTGATTGGATTTATTGCTCTTTTTTGGCTAGTGATTCGTGCACTGGGTTTTTCCCCTAAAGGCTGGACTTTTTTGTAATATGCAGTATTCATTTTCTTTTCCCTGAAGAAAATTGTTTCTGTTTGCCTTTCGTATAAGGACGCGCTTTTCTTTTTTTCCTGATTACTTCCCCCCCCCCCCCCCCCCCCCCCCCCCCCCCCCCCCCCCCCCCCCCCCCCCCCCCCCACCCACCCCCCCCCCCCCCCCCGCTGCCTCTTGCAATCTTTTTGGAAACCCGAATCGTGTCAAATATCAGGTTCCCCCCCATAAGAAGGAAGGGTCATTTTCTTCGGGAACCGCCCCTGTCTTTGGCACATCCCGCGGCTTCTTTGGGTTGTAATACTCTTTCCCGCCCCCTTTTTTCCCCCCAAGGCCAGTGAACCTTTTTTTTTTTCTTCATGTTAGTGGATTTATCATTCCCCCCCCCCCTCCTGACATGTTTTTGGAGTTAAAAACAAATCCCCCCTTTTCCTCTAAAAATTTTTTTTGATCTCGTTACTTTTTTCAGAACAAAAGGTCCTTTGCTCGTTTCAACAACGGGGCGTCCCTTTCCTTTTAACGTCCAAGAAACTTTTTTTTGGGGTCAAAATGTTTTTCTTCCCATACCCCGTTTCGTCCCCCCCCCCCCCCCCCTTCCGCCCGTCCCAAACACGGTTTTTTTTTTTTTTTATTTTGTCTTCTTATAAGGAAGAGGCTCTTTCTTCCCTTCCGGAGCCTCTAAGTCTGGATAACGTTGTCCTTCTTTTTCCCCCTCCCCCTTGTAAAAAACTATTCCGCCTTGAAGTTTTGCAAGGTTTCTTCTGCCAATACGCCCACTTTTTTTCTTTTAAGGCCTGCCCCCCATACCAAGGAGGCACTTTTTTTCCCCTGAACTCTTTGTCCCCTATTGGCCACAGTTAAAACACTTCCCCTTTCCCAGCAGTTTTTCCCAGGGGTCAGCGATCTATCCCCCCTCCCCCACCAAACAGATTTTTGCTGCAAAAGGGTCTTCCCAAATAGCACGCCCCTCCTTTTTTCCCTTGCCTTCACCTTTCCCTCCAACTTTTCCCCCCCCCCCTGCAATGATCACTATCTTTCTGGAATCTCCGGGGCCCTTTTTTAAAATAGTAGAGCCCCCCCCTTCCCGTCTTTTTTCCCTTTTTTTTGCAATTAATGGCGGATTCTTTTTTTCCTTTATTGAATCACTTGGTTCCCCCCCGCGTTGCTACAATTGACCCCTCCTCTTCCTGGGAAACCTTCTTCCCGTGTCAAAAACTCCTTCTTTCATGATAGCTCCCCCCCCTTCCTGCCGTTGTTTTTTTTTTTCGAGCAATTCTGACCGTCCTCCTTCCGATCTTGCGACGTTGCCGCCTTCTTTACTCGACGTCAAATTTTTTAAGGCACGGATTTTTCCGAGAAAAACTTTCTTTCAACCGGTAAACCTTCCCCCCTTCATTCGGGCAAGACCCTGACGGGGGACGTCGTCCCCGTATTGATGATCGACTATTCTCTTCCCCCCGTCCCCAACTGCCCGGGAGCATCCAGGACAAAAAAAGAAAGGTCTTTCAAGTGGCGTGTCCGTGGCGGTGTTCAATAATGTGACCCCACCTTCCCCCTTTTCCGCTGGCATTTTCCTCTTTGGTTGGAATAGTACCCCCTCCCCCCACCAGGAAAAATCTTTTTTTTCCCTTTCTAGGCGGGCTTGGGTGGACCCTTTTCCAAGGCTTAATATCCTGTGTTTAAATCTTTTACAAATGAATTTTTTTTCTAACATTGCACGTGCTCCCTTTTTTCTTTCAGTCCTAGGCTTTAGGAGGTCGTGGTAGTGGGCACCTTCTTTTCTTCCCCCCCCTTGAACATGGATCCCAAAAAATTACACTCTTCTCTTTTTTTAACAAGGGGGATTCTGTTTTTCTTTCTTTCCCCAGGGGCTCTCTGTCAGATGAGTATTGTTTTCCCCCGCCCCGCCGTCTTTTTTCTTTACTAGAAGCAACCAACACCCCCCCCCCCCCTTCTTTACCCCCTTTTTTGGTGGGCTTTTTTCTTTTTGAAAGAAAGGGTTTTTTTTCCCTTTTCCTCCCAGATCTTAAGAGGGGGACGCCCCAATTCTCCTCATTTTCTGGACTGCACGATCGATGATGGTGACGCCCCAGAACCTTTTTGTACCTGGGTTTTTATGCATCCAACCGCCCCCGTCCGAGAGGATGAGAAAGTTCCCTTTTTTTTTTTTAGCGATTTTTTTTCCCCGTCCCCAAATGCTTTTGTTTTTGTCCCCCCCCCCCCCCCCATTGCAGTCTTTTTTTCAATTTTCCCAATTGGAAATGATTTTTTTCCCCCTCAAAAGGCGTGATTTTTTTCTCCTGGGCCTTTTTCTATGCCTTTCCTCGTGATGACACCCAACCCCTCCCCCTCTCCCGAGGCCTAACGTCGCGGACTGTTGGCCCTCCCCCTCCCGAAAAAAATACCCTTCCCTAACTTCTGGCGCCCGCCGGATTTATTTTTTTTCCCCTGTTTCCTTTTTTTTTTTTTCCCAAATTCTGGCTTTTCCCCAAGGCGGCGATGATTGATATTTTTTTCCCGCGATCCTCAACTGCCTTTTTCCATCCCCCCTTGATCTCGCATCACGGGTCCTTCCTCTTCCAGCCTTTCGTCTTTGACCCCCCCGGCACGAATTCCTCAGAGGATTTTTCCCTTTTTAAATATGAATAAGTGTTGATCGTTTTTCGCCATACCCAAAACCCTTTTCCCCCCCCTCTTCGCACTGCCCTTTTTTTGTGCGATAAGCGAACGACCTTTCTTTGATTCTTTCAGCTTGCTGTTTTATGATCCAGCCCCGCGACCAATTTTCCTCCCCTGTTTTCTGAGTGTCCCTCTTTTTCTAGGCGAGAGTTTTTTCCTGAAGGAGATAAGTTTTTTTTAACTTATGCCCTCTGGAGGTTGGTCCGTCCCCTTTCCCTATTTTTAATATGTACCCCCCCCCTGAAAACGCTTTGGTTCAGGACCCTTTTCCTCGGAACTTTCCGCAAAAATTTTAACCCTATGCGCGATTGGGAACCCCTTTTTCCAATTCAGACGGCTAAGATGCCCCCCTTATGGAACCAGTCCACGCACAGGTTTACCCCCTCTCCCCTTGGACCCGGGCCCCTTGTGCACAAGATGACGATTATCTTGAAGTTCTTCCCATCAATCGATTTCTGGTTGGCTCCCCTCCCGGACACTTTTTTGCCTAGTGAAATAATCTTCCTTTTCCCCCGAGGGACATATTTTGCCTTCCCCTCCCCCCCTACCCCTTTCAAATATATGGCCCCCCCGTTTTTTTCCCCCTTTTTCGTTTTGTAAAAATGTTCGGCCTTCCGTCAACCGGTCCCTAGAAAACTGTAGTTCCCCCCCTTCTTGCAGCCTTTCCCTTTTGTTACAAGGATTACACCTGATTTTTCTTTTTCACCCTGAAACCCCCCCCCTGCGGACGCAAAGGCCTTGGGGTAATATTCGCCAATATGCTTTTCGTTTCGTTCCGTGCCCTTGGCCAGTACGAGGTTTTTTCTATCACCACTTAGCCCTTCACAAAAAAAAACCCCCTCCCCCGGGTATGGGCGGAAGTTCTTTTTTCCCCCCCCCTTGTTTTTTTCCCCCACCTGCTGTTGACGTTCCCTTCCTTTAAGCGGCTGTGGCGCTTTTTTTTTTCCCAATATGTTGTTGCTTCGACTCCCCTCTGAAAGGAAAGTAGCCCCTCTCTCCATGATCCAGCTCCAGTCCCCCCCCCAAGGGCGGGCGGCTTTTCGCCCCCCCCTCCACCTTCCTTTTTCGCCCTGACGCAGTGATTGGGCCTTTCAAGCAGAAGAAGTTATATTTGGCTTCCTCTCCCCCCCGACCCATCCCTTTCCCCCCTTTCCACCTCCGTGGTTGTTGTTGTCTTTTACTCTTTCGGGATTTTTTCTTTTTTCAAGGCTGAGCACAAATATTTTTTTTTTCAGCGCCCAAATCCCTTTGCCTTGCACGGCGTCTGGTTCCACGGGCGCGGCTTTTTTTGGGCTCTGGATCATTGCGGTTTCGTCATTTCAAGATAGGTTTCCTTCTGAATCTAATGGGGCTTCCCCCCCCCCCACATATTTGTTTTTAGCGCCCACGCGTCCCTCCCCCCTTTTTTTCCCCCCCCCCTTCCAACACCTCTTTGGAAAACACCAAAGTTTCCCCCGAATACCAGGATGAGTGCCTTTTCCCCTTTATCGTCCTTTCGGGCGTCATTGTCGTCCCCCCCCCCCAACGACCTTTTCCCCCCTGAGTCCCTTATGCGTGAATAGTACCCCCGTAAGAAGGGAATCGTTCCCCCCCACAGATTTAAATCATTGTCAACCCCCCTTTTCTCTGTCGATCTCTACGGCTTTTCCCGTCCAAAGAAGAGTTGGTGCCTTGATCTTTCCCTTACCCCCCCTTTCTTTTGGTCCGGCCAACTTCCTATCTGGTAGTTATCCCCAAGAAAAAAAGATTTCCCCCTTTTTCCCTCACTTTTTTGGATGAGTTTTTCACTTTCCTGCGACAGTCGACCCCTTCCGGTTAACCCAGATCGATTCCGAATTAATTCCCCTTCCTGTGCCCCCCGCTTAGTTCACAGGGTTTCCCGCTGTGTAACCGGTCCCCCCTTTCCATAGGGTGCTTGCATTCCCCTTTTTTTTTTTTGAAAGGAGCACTTTTTTCCCCTTTTTGGTTTGCCCAGGAGTCTCCCTCTTTTCTTTTTTTCCCCCTTTTCTCTTTCGTAAATGGTTTCCTCCCCCCCCCCCAACGGCGTGAAGGTCCGTTGGTTTTGACGCCAACGCCAATCGCTTTCTTTTCTCCCCACTCGTCCCGAAACGTTAGTGACAAGTGCCTTTTTCTTTTCTTTTTTTAAGACCTTTTTTGGAGGCTGTTCCGAAGGGTCCCCAAGCTGATATGAAATTCCAGGCTTTTCTCTTCCCACCTGTCATGCAGAACCTTCCTTTTTTTCCCCCTTGTTTTGTATGGGCTTCGTTAGGAACACCTGCGAGTATGTCTCCTTTTTATTTATTCTGACTTTCTAGTGATCCCCTGTCCTGTATCATCGCCCTTTTTTTTCTCCGGTACTCTGAATCTCCCCCTGAGATAACGATCCCTTTCCTTTTTCCTTTTTTTGGATGGCGAGACGGTTTGTTTCATATCCCCCCTTCTCGCTTTGCAACTATTTTCTTGATCGTGGTCAAAATATTCCGGCTTTTTTTTCTCGAATGTCTTATGGCGGGTCTGTGCGGAACCGCCACTCGGTTCCCCCCTCCTTTCCCTTCTGGGCCTCGCTCTGTGTTGTGGACATCCAGGCTCCTTAAAGCTCCATCGAGCCTTTTTCTATCCTTCACCCTTCAAACTGCAAATGTGGTGGTTTCTTTCCCCAAAAAAGGCCCCTTTTTTTCTTTTCTCCCTAAACGGTTTCCGTTTTTTTCTTCGGGTGGTATGGAAAGCATTTCCTCCCCCGCTTTTTTAGGTACAGAGGCGATTCTTTCCCTTACAAGAACCTTCCCTTTTTTTTTCTGTTTGCGTCCACTGGCTCCTATAGGACCGTCTTTTTTTTTTTTCCGCCCCCAATATTGTAGAGGTCCTTCCCCCTTTCCTCGGAGGCTTTTTCCCCCCCCCCCCCTTTCCCTGAGAAGAGAAGGCTTTTTTTCACAAGGGGTAAACCCCCCCCCAAGGTGATTGCAATGTCCAGGACTCTTTTTTTTTTCTCGTTGCATTTTCCCCGCAACGCCGACGTCCCTTTTTCCTGGGCATATCAAGATCCTTGAAGGGCTTGAACCTTTTCTCTTATTTTCCCAAGTCTATTCTTTTTTTCTCCTTGTTCCCGTCCCTCGTTTTTTTCCCAAGTGACAAACTTTGTGAAAGGGTCTGTCTTTTCCCCTCCACCTTCCCCAATTCCCGTAATGATGACCTTCCAATTTTTTCCGCCAACCTTTTCCCCAGTCAATTGATAAAGCTGTTCTGGAATCTCCCGGTTTTTCACCCCTTTCTGACTCTTCCGATCCACTTAAATGTAGGCGTCAGTTTCTATTAATGGCTTATTTCCCTCACGAGTTTCTTGCATTCACTTTTTCTTGTTCCTAAATTGAAGGAGAATTTCCTTAGGCCCAGATTTCGACGGCGTTTCCCCCCCCCTGTTTTGGTTTTAGAATGATTTCTCTTTCTTTTTCCCTTTTCCTTTTTTGTGTTGAGATCGGATTAAATGATATGCCCTGCCTTCTCCGTGGAGGCCGCTCGACTTATTTTTCAATTCTGCAAACGCTGGTTTCTAGGAAAAGAAGCGTTTTCTCCACTTTCTGTCAAGAAACTTGACTTTCCCCCTGCGATTACGAACTCTCGTTTTACCCGTTCAAACTTTTACCTAGCTTTCCCCTGGCTGTTTGCCCCTTTTCCCCTTTTCCTAATGTGAAAGGAATAATTTTCGAATTGATTGCATAGTACAGGACACCCTTTCTCCCCCCCCCCCCCCCCCATAAAAGCGTTTCTCTTGGATAATGTTAGACTTGGCCGTTTCCAAACTGCTGAAGCTAATAAGGGCCTCCCCCCCCCTCCATGGGTCCCCCCCTTTATGGTGCAAGCTTCGTGGTCTCCTTCTCATTGATATTGCAGTTTTTTCTGTTTTCTTTTGCTTTTGGCTGTCAAGGTTTCCCCCCTTTGTAAGGGAAAATTCCCAACCTTTTCCTTAGTATAGATTTTTTACACTTGTCGAGCACTGTATCCCCCTTTTTTCTTGATAGATGATTTTCCCCCAGAAGAAGATGCATTCTTTCATCCCCTCCCCCCCACTCGACAATACTTTTTCCTGTCTTGGGGACGACGGTTCTCTTTCCTCCAAGGCTTTTCCTCTCTGGGGAACGACACGGTTCCCCTTTTCAAGAAATAGATATGTACTTTCCACGCTTTTGCGTTGCCTTTTTTTTTTTCCCTCCCCAAAGAACACACTTTTTGGACCCTTTTCTTCAACCTTTGTCTGATCATTGAACGCCTTTTTCCCCCCTTTCCCAACACATTGTCCCTCCCCCTGGCGGAATGGACCCCAGCCACGGAAACATTTTCCCCTCTTCGGCTTTTCCCCCCCTTTTTGCCTGAGTTCTCTGGATTTCCTCTCCCCCAGCAAGAGTCGAGCCTCCTTTTTCCTTTTTTTTTTTGATTTTGCCGAAGTGGCTTCCTCCCGGCTGACCCGCCTTTCTATTCTCCTCCTTCTATGACCACGATTAGTTTTTCACCCTCTTCTCCCCCCCCCCCAAAAAAGCGCGCTTGAGTTTTTTCCAGAAAACCTTTTTTTCGCGCTTATGGCCAAACAGTGCCCTCCCCCCCCTCTTCGTCTCCTTGGTCATCACTGCCTTTCTTTTCTTTACTTCCAGCCTTTTTTCGACTGAAACCTTCTAAGTGAATCAATAAATCCCCCTCTGACCTTCTTCAGGGTCCCTTCAGTTGAATC
>Ga0179593_1551856_pt1 | contig 11147 bp, 19 predicted proteins | sample CZODoug2_1_08_16_FD_185931 | JGI IMG/M metagenome (GOLD analysis project Ga0179593, IMG submission 185931) | Vadose zone soil fungal communities from Angelo Coast Range Reserve, California, USA - CZODoug2_1_08_16fungal (PacBio error correction) | ecosystem: Environmental > Terrestrial > Soil >... | reverse complement strand
TCCTAAATCTGGATACATCCCCTGTGACAAAGGTGGAGGTTCGTTTTTCCCTGGTTCCTGAGACGGACTCACAGTTTTTTTTCTCCCCCGCCAAGTTGAGCACCTTTTTCTTTCAAGAATCGATCTGAACCCCCCGATGCACCCAGATTGTTCTCCCCTCCACCTTCTTGCCCCCGCGTGCGCCCGGGAAAAGGCAACCCCCCCCCCACACGAGTCACGCCTTTCCATCCTCGTGTCTAGCGCATTCCCTCTTTTCCTGTTTCTTTGTTGTTTACCTGCAGAATGTTTGAAGCACCCCCCCAATCATTGTCTTCTCTTTTCTGTCGTTTCCCTTTGTTTCTTGACTGGTATGCCCTTCCATATAATTCTCAGGTCCTCCCCAAACGTTGCTCACATTTCGCTAGAGTTCTCGACGCGGGATGCACTCTTTACTGTGGGTTTGGATTGTGGTTTTCCCTCTGCTGTCATGAGCACGTTTTTTTCACCCTCATTGTTTTGCACTGGGGTTGGTTCCCTCGAATTCGATTCTTTAACTCCCCCGCACTTTTGGCGGTCTGTCTTTTCCTGTCCTTTAATGTTTTTTCCTCCTCAGTTAGACCCACCCACTCTCCATTTCCTGTTCCCCCGCCTCCCTATTTTTACTGCGTTTCCTCTTTTTTTTTTCTCTTCCCTTTCCCCTGGCGAATCCCTTTCCCCTAGTTCCCACTCGGTTAAGAGACTTTTCCCTCCCTTTCAAGCATTACCGTTCTTCTACTGGCTCGTCGCCTCACTTCTCATTTTCGCCTTCTGTTTCACAATGATCTTTCACGTCCGATTCTCCCTTTTTTCCCTCACTTGTTGTTCTTTTTTTTTTTTTTGCCCCCCCCACCCTCCCTTCCTCGTACCCCTTGATATCTTTTTTCTGAAGCTTGCCATCGATTTTTCTTCTCTTCTTGCTATAGTGATTCCGACCTCATTTTTTCCCCGGGATCGCCTGTAATGCTATTATTCTCCCTTTGGAGTTATGTGCCCCCCCCCCTTGATGACGTACTCTATCGTTTTTGCCCTTTTTTTGCTTTTCTTCAACCCGCTTATATTTTCGTGAGATCAGATCAGACGTAGGTGAAATTTTCTGGTTGGAACACCTTTCTTGTTTTGGTGGAGGCTTTTTTTTCTTTTTTTTTTTTTCTGAATTTTCAGTCGCCAGAGCTCAACTCCGAAGCCCGTCTGTTTTTTTCTTTGTGTTAACTTACCCCTTCTTACGGCGTCACCCCGGCGATTGCTCGCTCTCCGACCCCTCCTTGGCCCCGTCAAGTCCTCTGATTACCAACCTTTCTTCCTGTGCCCATCCCTCTTCCTTCCGAAGAGCGCCTTCCGTTTTTTCCCCGCCCCCCAACCACATCATTGGGGCTGTCGGCAGCGTGATTGTATCGACGTCTCATTTTTCCCAGCCATTTACGACACCCAACTTTAAAGTTTTCCCACCCTCGTTTTCACGCGCCTTTTTTTTCTACGTCCTTCTGGAGCTATGTGCTCTGCCTTTATTATGTTTCTCAATTGTTTTTTCTCTTTAAGTGAAGCTCGTTTCCGCGCGCACCTAAGCACGACGGCACCCTTTGAAGCTGATCCATGTCTCTCTTTTGCCGCTGCCCTTCCCTTCCCACAAGTCTTCACTGTAGGATCCCCAATCTCACTGTCAGACATATCAGTGGAGCTGTTCCAATCCGCGGGCCCTTCGGGCCCGAAACACAGTTCCCCGGCCCCCAGACAACCCCATAACTTGGCTTCTTTGCCTTTTCCACTTGTTTGCTCCTTCCCCACTAGCGACCTTATGGAGCGCTCCGCTCAACTTTATTAAGACCCCATCACTTTACTGCCCCCCTTGTGTCTATCATATCGGGCAACTACAAATTTCTCGCTGCTTGTTCTATCCTAGCCATCCCACGTTGCGTAAATTTCTGTGGTTGGCTTCCCATTCGTTGTCCCACTTTACGTCATTACTGCAGCCAAGCCCCCTTTACCAGAGTTTCGTGCCTTTCTGATCAATCCCATCAAATCTTTTTCCCAAGGCAAGTCCCCGTCCCCCCAGACAGACGGCTGACCAACATTGCCGAGTATCTGGGTACCCCGTGCTCAGATTACTCAGACTCCTTCTCTTTCCATAATTCATAGCTTTCACTCATCACTGAGTCCTCGTCCCCTCTTCTACTTCGGTCTTCTAAGAGCTTCCGATGTTTCCTTTGTGGTCACTAACCTGACCCCCGGTCTTTGGGTCAGGTTAGACACCTATATTTTCCCACCCCCTATAATCTGGTTTTTTGTCTCGCACTTCGTTTTTCTAACCCCCTTTTTGGTCTTCGTTTTTCCGCCCCTAAACTCACACGTGCGCGCTTGTTCATCGACCCTTTTGACACGACGAATGATCGTGTCCTTCTTTTCCTGGGAACCCCCCCACAGCGGGCCCCCATTAGTTATCGGGAAACCCCTCCGTAACCTGGGCCCTCTCGTTTAGTTCATTTCTCGGGAATTTGAGTACTTCTTTCCCCTGCCATTGGCGTCCCCCCCCCCCACCCCAGACTCAACCCCTAACAGTTTCGACCAGTGGCATGGTGTTTTCTGGATGATTACACCATCTCGATCATGAACCATTCCAAATTTTCTCCACCTCGTTCTTGCCGACCGGTCGTCGGCGTCGCCTGCTCCCCTCTCACATGAAAATCTTGCTCTTTTTTTTTTTTACCCCTCGCCCACGACAAACAAGGTCTGAATTAGAATTTCGCGAGCACGTTTCCCTCCGCCCCCTTTTTCGGACCCCGGTTTGAAAATCCGCCTCCCAACCTTGCTCTGGCGTAGCAGAGTTTCTGCGCGGAAAACCCCTCCCCCCCCCTCCTTGCCTCAGCGCCGATCTCTTTTTTTCCCATTTCCTAATGTTTGTGTTTTGTTGATTGTAGTTTCACTGACTTCTGATGACTTTCCCTGTTTGGTTTTCCTTCCCTGCGATTAGGTACGGTCTATTATGATTGATGGGCGCGTTTTTCCAGTCGTACCTTTCTTTCTTTTTCGCCCTGACCGTTTGTTTTCGCCTTGATACCTTTGTTCTCTCGACATTCTCCTTCCCTTTTTTCTTTTTTTTTGGTCCGAGGAAGAACTACCCCCCCCCCCCCCCCCAATCCCCCACCTTTATGTTTTGTTTGTCCTTGTCCTCAACGCTCTTTCCACGGGCACAGTGTCCGTTTTCGTGGTCACTCCCCGTTTTTCCATCTTCATCCCGTTGATTTGGATTTTTTGTACACTCTTACCTAAGCTGTCCAATGTTTTTTTTTTCGTATTTCTGGTGGCGGGTTTTTTAGTCTGTGGTTCGTCCGGACGCGGTGTGGTCTCGCCTATTTCCCCTCCCCCTGCACCCCCACACGGCGACATCCCGCCTCCCTTTTCGACCTTCGTTTCCCCCCCCATTAATTGAAGAGTTGGATTTCCCTCAACCCCCGACGTGGCCTGATGTTTTGCTGCGCACCCTTGTTCCCTCCATCTTTTTCTTTTTGTCATTTTACTCTCTTCCCACGACGCGCCTGCTTTTTTTTCTTTCCCGAAACCACACCTGCCCGGAAGACCCATCCTTAGGTTCTCTTAGTTCCAACTCGGACTTCTTCAAAACCGCCGCCCAAGTATCTGTTGTGGGTATCCTTTTAGCCCTTTTCTTGAACACCATTGCAAAGCTGGTTGCCCTTTTCACCACTGATTCTACCCACCGTGTTTTTCCCAACCCTTAACACGGAGTCTTGATTTTTTTTTTACGATTGATTTTCCGATGCGTTCTAGGTGTCTACTCGACCTCGGCGGGTGGGCGTTTCTCTCCCTTCTTTTTTGTCTCTTCCGTTTAAGCAACCAGTACTTTTGGCATCCGTTTTCCTTGGTCTTTCGTCTCGCTGTCCACGCCGCTGCCAAACCTTTGACTGTTTCTTTTCAACCGCCTTTGGCCGGACCAACCCCCTTTCCCGAGAGGTTTGGCGGCCTTTTTCTTTTTTGTATGCCGTCAAGTTATTCCTTTCTTTTGATATCCAACGCAGCGGACTTTCCCCCCCCTGCCCCCCTTGTTTTTTTAATACACCTGCCCGAAGTGATGGGATATCGTTGCCAAATCAGCTGCCTGTCCCCCTGTTTCCCCCCATTATTTGAGCAGTCGTTCTTCGAGGTGGTTTTTTGGTTCGGATTGTTTTAGGCCCGATTCTCTTTTCCCCCTTCTGAGCCGCTCTGCCCTACCTGCTGTTTCCGCTTCTTTTTTACCCTTTTAGCAAAAACGAGCCACCCCAGTGACCGCATGATTATTCTCTTGACCTGCCCCCCGCTACCCCCCCACCCAAGTGGTTTTTTTCCGCGTAGGGCCCGCGCCCCTGCGCAACAGTTTTTTCTAGCCTGCTCACTTCTGCTTTAGAGCGGAGTCCTCTGGAACCAACCCCCTCTTCTGTTCTGCATTTTTCAAGCATTTCACATAAAACCTCATTGGACCTCTGCGGTTCGTTGATTTTCTCTTGAGGTTTCTTGCAGCCACTTTTTTCCCCCCCCTTTAATATAGCGCAAACTTTGTTTGGAAACGATTTACCTACCAGCAGGCACTCTCCCGATAAACTTTAGCGTTATCGACTCCTTTTTCTTGTTTTCCCTGCCTTTGCATCGATTCCTTCCTCGCGTTTCTCATCGACCCCCCCCCCCTTATTTTTTTGTTCCTCGAGTTTCTGTTGGTCTTTTTTCCCCGGTTATTTTTTTCCTTGGTTGATGGGCTTCTGGTTTATTTTCTTTTGCATTTTCTGCGCATTTGTAATCATGGCTTCTCCGGCCGCCGTCTTTTTTTTTTTGATTCCCAAATCCCCAAGTTCACCTCGTGCGTTTCGATTGGCTTCTCCCACGGTACTTTTTCCACGGAGACCTTTCGTCGTTTTACCTGGCCGCGGCCCCTCCCCTTAAACCGTTGATTTCCCACTTTTTTTCCCCCCCCCCCCCACAATTTTTTTGACCTTTCCCAAATTTTTCCACAACGTTTTCGTGTTGCTTTTTTATCGCCCCCCCAACAAGCCTTTTTTCACCCCCCCCCAGCTTCTGCGTATCGCTTTTGACCCCTTTTTTTTTCCTTTCATTTTTCCCCGTGCATTTAACCAAAAAGACTACTTCCAAGTCGTCATGCCTTCCGGATGAGTCTCCTCGACTGTGCGTATGGTCGGAGACACCCAGGCGAGGGGGTTTCTTTCGAGGCGTGGCCCTACTCCAGTGCTTCGGGTTTTTGGGTTGTTCTCCCGTTTCCTTGCCGGCTGGTTTTTGACAAACTTCCGAGAGGTCTGGTGCGATTTCGCAATTGTTCCCAGTACCATGACTGCTTCAGTCTTTTTTTTTTCCTCGAGTCAGGCCGCTTAAAAGATGAGTGACCAGACGCCACCAATGCGTTTTTGGTTCCAGCTCCCTTTCACAGCCAGTCTTTCACAGTGAAGCCGTCCCATTTTTGTGGTTTTTTGTATGCCGAAAAATTTCTCAGCTTTCCCCTTCGTACCCTGCGCAGGTTGGATCCCCCTTTGCGGTCCCCCCCCCCCCCCATTTCCTTGACCCCGCTTGCCTCTTTTGAGATGTTCCTTCCCCATTCTTGAAACCAGGTAATTTTTTCTTTTGCGGCACTCAGTTCAAAAATTACGGAACTCTTAGTGTTTTTTTCCTGGTTCGCTCTTTGATTTTTCTGAAACATTCTTTCCGCCCACAAACCCCCGCCCCAAACCCCGCTTCTTTGAGTTTCTCGCCCATTTCCCCCCTCATTTTTTTTCTGCCTGGAAACCCCCAGATTACACGCGATTTAACCCCAACCGCCGCCCCACGCCTTTGAGGGGCAGCCTACCAACCCCCCCCCCAAACCCCCCACCGGATTCATCACGCCCCCTTCCTGTTTTTGCGTATTACTCTATCCCCCCCCTTTTTTTTTGTTTTTGGTGTGCGCCCGTCTTTTTCCCCTGCAATGACGCTGATGTTTTCTTCTTCCCTTTTCTCTCCTTGTGTTTTTTTTTTGATCTTATCTCTCTGACTGTTACCTTCTCACTCTTCCGGGCCCTCACCAACACGCAAATTTCTCGTCTAGAGTTAACGACTCCGAAAGCATTCCGCACGGCTTCTTACCCTTAGTGGTTTGGATTCTTGCTTTTCCCCCCCCCTTGGCTATGCCGCCGGTTTGCGCTACAATTTCCAGTTCTTCCCCCCCACTGGGTTGTTTGCTTCCTGGATTCTTTGTTCTTTAATGGCGCGACTACCGGTTTTCCCCGCGGTTCTCATTTGTCCCCCTCCATGGCATTTACCCCTCCTCTTCTGGTATCCTAATGTCCCCTTTTTACTGGTTTTTTTTTTGTGTAATGCGGGGTTGGTTTGCTCCCCCCGGCCGTCAAGCGTGTTTTCCTTCTTACGGTCTGCCTCCTTTCCCTTTTCACCCCTTTTCTCATCTTTTTTTGGCGCTAACCTCTGCCTTACGATTCCCGTCGATTTGCGATTGTCATTGTTTTTTTTTTCAGTGTTTTCCTGCACCCTTTCTTTTCCTTCTTAGAACCCTTTTTTTCTTTTTCCTTTCTCTGACCGAGTCTCTCATCTTTTGATAACGCCCATCCGGTCATTCTTTCTCTCTCGGACCCCCCTCAGGCCGCCCTGGTCATATTGCGCTTTTTTCGTCTTGCACCCCACGTTCACGCCTTCCCTTTTTTCCACGTTTTTCGCCGTTTATTCTTCTCTTTGTTGACTCAAATAAGAAAAACGGTTTTTTTTGGTTTCTGAACTGTTTTTCTCTTCTGAAAAATTGTCTTTCCCCCACCCCCCCCATGTGGCTGTATGGTTTCTCTTCCCTATTGTCGCGGCTTACTACCGCGAAGGCTTGTCGGGGCAACGTAAAGTCTACCCTTTTTTCCCGACTGCGATTTCAGATTTATTGATCGCTGCCCCCCCCCTTGATTTCCCTTGAGATATCGCGAAGAATCCAACGAATCTGCATCCAAAGCACCGCCTCTACCCGGCCTTTTTCAACCTTGCTTTTTTTTTCCCCCCTGAGTTTGTGAGATCGAAGTATGACTCCAACGCAATGGCGAACTCCCTTTAGCTTTCAGCAGATGGCTTTCGCTCTTGTTTTTTTTTTTTTTCATATACTTCTTCTCCTTTCCTCCCCCCCCCCAATGTTTTTTTTCGTTTTTTTTTTTAAGTGAAGTTATTTTTGCAAACTTTTTTTAACAAGACCCCCCTCAGTTCCCCCCTTCCACTTTACAGAATGTCCGTCTTCCCCCCCTTCCAAATGTGTTGACTCCCTCCTAGCACAGAGAACTTTGATTTTGCCAATTCTTCGCGGGGCGCGGCTCGCGGGCCTTCCCCCCCCCCTTCTGTTTTTCCCTCCGGTTTTGACCATCTTTTTCGCCTTTTTCCCCCCCCCTTCTTTTTGCTTCTTCGGGCCCTCCGATCAATGATTTTGTTAAGTTTTAACTTTTTTCCCCCTTCTCGCTCCTGCCTTTCTTCCTCAATCATTTCCCCTTTCCTGAACGTGCCCTTTAGGTGCCCTCTCCCCTTGCCTCTATCCCTCGCTATGTCCCCCAAGTTTTGTTATCCAATCTCGTGTTCCTGATCTTTTAGGCTTCTACTTTACCCGCCGCCCTCCTTACCGGTATGGCAATTTTTCCTTAATACCCCCCCCTAGACCATTTGGCATTTAGTTTTTTTGCACCCCCGAAAATGAAAGTTTCTGCCTCTTCTGTCTTCTTGTGTCTCATCATTTCCCCTAGAAGCCCGCCGCGAATTGATACTATCGCTGCTCCTCGTCCTTTTATCACTTCGTTCGTGCCTTTTTTGGCTCCCAGTTTTCCTGTACCTACTCGGTCTTTTTTTCAGAGCGTTCTGATACCACTCCCCCTCCCCCACAGTCTCTTTCTTGAAGGGCGATGCTGTTTCTCGTCCCCGTAGATTCCTCAACCCTCTCATTCGTTTCCGCAGTTGAAACTCTCGCGTTCGTGTCGTCAATGCAGCCCTCGATTTTGCGGTGAGCTGGGGCACCACAACAGCTTCCCCTTCGGGCGGTCTTCCTCCCCATTTTTTTCACGTCTTCACTATTTCCTCCCCGCCAAGAAGTCGTTTGTTATCCCGTCAGACCAGGGTTCCCCCCCTGCCACCCCCCCAGACTCAAAGCATAGACGTGCCAGTGAACTTGCTGTTCCCTCGTTTTTTCCCAATCCACTTCTCATGTTATGCAATCTGTTAGGACCTCCCGTTCTTTTTCCTCCCCGTTGAGTGGTAGCCCGTATCACTCCCCCCTTTGCTTTGTATTCTCTTCTGCGGACGAGAATTTTTTTATCTGCGGCCTTTTCCACCCCCGGTCCGTCCCTCCTTGAGTACCATCTTTGATGGAAAAACTGCGCCCAATCATGCCCTGCGTATCCCCCAATGTCGCAAAAAATTCCGCTTCAGAGGCTACTCCGATATATATCTCCCCCCCCCCGTGTTAGTTTTCTGAGCAGGCCGTGGCGTATGACCCTTTCCTCTGTAGAGGACCCGCGCTCTGGCTACGCGTCATTATTCTGCTCTCTCCTGTTTCACCAGGAGTCGCCGGTTATGTTCGACTTTGCGGAACTTCTGTTTCCTCCTTCTCTCAATTCTTTTTTTTCGGACCCGGCCAACCTTCGTTTCCCCTTTAGGCCGCAAGAGACACCTTTGTCTTCGGCCAGTTGTCCCCTCTTGGACCCCTGACTTCCTCTTCTGTCTTTTTTCCTTATCACAGATGTCCCATATCCCTTGACAATCGTTCTATTAGTGGTGAGGTTTTGAGTCTTGTTTTGAAAGCCCTGCATTCCCCCTCCCTACTGCTGCCCCCCGGCCAAACTCAATACCCTTGTCGCCAGGGAAATATGTCTCACCCCCGTCGGACCCCACATTGAATTTGGGCGATTTTCGTTATTCTTTCCTCGCCCAAAACCGTTTTTTCCGCGTGCCCCCGGCGCACTCCCCCTAAACTCATTTTTTGTTTTTTCAGTTTGCCCCTTGCTTCCTTTTGCATGTTTTTTGATTTACTCCCCCCCCTCTTGTTGATTGAGGACCTGAAAATCGGGAACTTGCGTGAGCTCACCCCAAATGATCTTCCCTTAAGAAGTTTTTTCTTTTTCTGATTTCTCATTCGCCCACTCTGACCCAATAACTCTTTCCAAGGTATGTTCTATACCATGTGCTACCCTCCCCCTGGAACATTGATAACTTCCGGTGATGACCCCCCAATCACACTCCACGTCTGCGGCTCTATCGATCTTCGGGCTGTACTGATTGTCGCTGACCCCCCTTAATGCCCAGATAATCCTCCTTTCAATTCGCTTTGCCAATTTTGGTGTTGCGTCTGCTTTGTGTTCCCCCCCTCCCCCCTTCCCCGTGTCCGATTTTGATTGGATTTACTATGCGTCCCGTCTCTGCATTGGCGGCTCCTTCCAAGTTACTTCCCTAAAAGGCGCCACCACCCCCCCCCGACTTCGATTCACCCCCGCCAACTTGCCCCCAATTTTCTCTTGTTTGGGTCTCGATTTGACCCCCCTGCGCGCTGTGCCTGATCTCCCTAATCTCATTGCCGATCCTTTTCACACTCCCTCTTCGTTCTTTTTCTTTTTCGAGTTTTCTGCGCTCCAACTCTTTTTTTTTTCAATGTCTAGTCTTCGCTAGTCCTTCCCCAACTCGCACACCAGTGTCGTGTTTTCACCTTTGTTAGAGACGTTTTTTTCCCCTTTCCGTTTTGCGTTTCGGATCTTCCCCACGTTAATGGTTCACGCTGGGCGATCTCCCAGCTCTGAGATTTGCCCTGTTCTTTGAGGGCCCCCTTTCGTCTGCTCGTTACCAACCTCCTTTATCCCCCCTTTCCCCTTTCTACATTCTTGGGGATCACCTTTTTCGTCGTTGGTGTGCTGTTTCTGCTGCGAACGATCCCTTATATGTTCCCCCCCCTTGGCCCCAATGGTCTAACCGATATACAGTTTTTTTTATACTTTCTCCTTCCCCCCAACGATTCGGCCATCGCCTCCTAACTTTTTCGCTTTTGGCTTTTTCTAAACTCTATTCGCTCTTCCATCCCCCTCCTAATATTGCTGCGCTTGCGGCCGGAATATTTTCTTTTTGATGTCCTGCTTGCAGTTCGTTCCTGTCGTTTTCTCTCGGAGTTTTCTCGACATATCTGAACTTCCCCTCCTTTCGATTCAACCGTTCTTTTTTAGACCCTGGGACGGTTTTCTTTTCCCCGCCACACCTTTTCCGCTTTTCACGTGTCCCCCATCGCGCACTGCCCCCTTTTCCACCACAAATTTTTTCAGCCCCAGCCGCGCCCTTCACACGTTTTTCTTTAGTCCTTTTTCCCTCCCCTTCAGACTAAGCCATTTTGCAACAGTGCCTATATGGTTGGAAATTTCCGCTCTTTTTAGACCCATCTCCCCCCCTCCCTGCCATGCCATTTCTTCTTTTTTTTAGCCCGTGAGTTTGACAAAATTCTAGGCATTGCCGGCCCCGATCCCCGGGAAGCGCGAGGCCCCGACCCTCGAACGTGCAGATCAGTTGGTCCCCTGATCCGGCCCCAGGTTCTCCGTTCAAGTTGATCCCCAAACCCCACTTCCAAGCCTCGCAGAAGAACTCCCTTTTTTACGCCACTTTTCGAAGCGCCCCCAGACTGTTTTTTTTTTTTCCCCAACCTTTCCTGCCCTGAAGACAGGTTTTTGGCTCATCCCGGTTTTTCTTTTCCCCCCCTCCACACCTTGCTTTCCCCTGATCTCCTGGTGGTTTAGTGTGCCCCCCGCATTACCCCATCACAGTTTTTCCACATCGGGCGGGTTTTTCCTACTTTTTTTTTATACACCTCCTTGGCAAACCCCTTAGTGTCTTTACTGTTGGCTGAGACTTTTTCTGTTTTGACCACTCTGTCAACCCCCCTCCAAAGCGCCTTTCGCCGCCTTAACTCTGACCTCAACCCTTTTTTTTTTTCACACCTCCTTTTTCCCCCCCTCTCCCCCCAAAACCGTTTTCATGGCAACTGAGACTGCAACCCCACCCCCCCACGCTTGTCTTCCCTTTTTTTGTATTTTATCCTCCCCCCTCCTCTTTTCGTTTTGTTCCCCCCCGAACGAGTTCCCTTCTACCTATGTGAGTGATTTTTT
>Ga0179593_1509355_pt1 | contig 11147 bp, 15 predicted proteins | sample CZODoug2_1_08_16_FD_185931 | JGI IMG/M metagenome (GOLD analysis project Ga0179593, IMG submission 185931) | Vadose zone soil fungal communities from Angelo Coast Range Reserve, California, USA - CZODoug2_1_08_16fungal (PacBio error correction) | ecosystem: Environmental > Terrestrial > Soil >... | reverse complement strand
CCTTTTTTTGTTTTCGGTCACTGTTTTTTAAATTTGGGTCCAACTCACCTCTTTCGATGTCTTTTTCACTTCTTTGGGATCTGTGACCGTTGTGGGACCTTGCGTTTATGACCTCGTACAACCCACCCCCTTTTATTTGCGGAGGATTGCCTGCCCGCTATACTGTAAAACACTTAGTTTCGTTTTTCTTTCGTCTTTCCTTCAACCCCCCTTCCCTTTTCGGTGTATACAACTTTGGTCATTTCGTCATTCTCTTGGCAAGTCCCCCAAAATTTCCACCGTGTGTTTTGTCGTGTTCCCATTGAAAATCCTACAACGTCCTGAAACCCGGTCATCACAACAGCACCGGGTCTTCACACCACGTGTATAACCCTGCTGTGCTGGACCCCCCTCTGTCTGTATGCGTCTGCACATTAGATGCAGCCCTTGATCTTATTGTTCCTATCTTGCACGGACTGCAAACCCCTGTGCCAATTATCACTTGACCCACCAACCCCTGTCTTTATTTTTTTTTGCCTAGTACCGACTTCTCCTCTTTTTGCCTACTGCGATCGCTAGATGTGTTTGTGCCTCCCTCTTTTCATCGTTCCTTTTTTTTCCAATGTGTTGCCCACTCGCTTTTATTCTTTTTTTCACCCAATCTTACCCCAATGTTTTTAAATTACCTTTATTTGCCATAATCCAGTTTTGTCATTCTTTGTCAAACACCCCCCATGAGTTTGGTCGCATGGTCCCTGCCTTTTTCCCCCTGTATAAGACGAGACACCACTGAACACAACCCTTCTTGGGGTTTTCCCCACCCCACCATGTTTCTAGATTTGGCCCCCCCAATTATCTCCTCCTGGGGGGGTACAAACACACGGTTGTCCCCCAATTGGTCCCCATTTTTTACAGATCCCCCTTTTCCTCCACCCCCTTTCCCACTCCACTCGACTATTATCCTCTTTTTTTCCAGCCGTCGAGGCCAACCCCCCAGGGCGAAGCCATTATTCCCCGGTTTCAGGTTCTTATATCATATTCTCCAACCCGTCAAATTTGGGTCCCCAGTTTTTTTTTTTGGTTGTTTTTCTCTGTGTTCCCCCCCGTCCCATTTGCTCACCGGCCTGCCCCCCCTTTTTTGACATTTTCCTTGACCGACAAAGACTCAAATTCCACCAGTGGTACTTTTATTTTTTTGTTTTCCATTTCCTAGATCCCCTTTTTTATGTGATGGGATTTTGCCTGTCGCGTACAAAAGTCACCCGCCCTTTCCGTTTTTTCCTGGGAAAACCCAAACCCAGTGTTTTTTCCAGTCCTATGTCCGTGTCTTTCAACCACCTCTTTCCTTATTAACAAACTTGTGGGAGTCAATTTGGCGTCCCCCCCAATTCACTTCCTTGTGTTTTGTGACTTTTTCAGTGGACACCAGTCAATTATGGACCCCCGTTGTATCGTCTGCGCTTTTTTCCCTGTCCACCTAGTAGGCACTTCTTTAGGAGTACACGGTTCTCCCCTGGCTCCCTCAGCTCAACCTCATTCTGTCTCAAACCAGAGCACCCCATTTTTCTCTGTTCTTAGCGCCAATAACATGTTTTCTCACGCTTGGCCATTTAGGTGGTGTTTTCTTTACCCCCACTGCTCGTTTTTTTTGTCCAACTCTTGTTATGACCATCCCCAACTAACACCCCTTACAGCTGTTGACACTACTTTAGCTTGTGTCCATCGGTCAAGTGTGAGCTTGATTCCGGCTCCTTTACAAAGTCACTTCTTTCGATTCGTTATCCGGCCACCGGGTCTCTCCGTTATGTTCGTCTGACATTTTTGTCGGATTTTTTTCCTCATTCCCACTTGCTTTGCGTAGTGGCGCAACCCCCTCCATACCCCTCCTATTTCTTCTCTAACGCACCCAGTTATTTGTTCCCGTTCTTCTTGATGAGTCCACATGCCTTTTCTTTCAACTTCTCACCCCCTTTCTGGCATTTTATATTACTCGGGATGCAACTGCATTCTCACTTTTTTCCCCCCAAATTTTTCCTAAGTTTCCAAATGAAATTGGACCATCTGCATTTAGGCCCTACTGGTTTTTCTCTTTCTACAACACTCCTTCCCCTAAATGTTGTTTTGTCCTTTTGCCCCCCTGACGTGTAAACTTTTTTTCGGTTGGTATGTCTACTTTGCTTCCCCCCCCCCTATTTTTTATCTGCGTACCTCGCTTTCTTTAAGACTCTCGGTATGTCATTGCGAAATTTCTTACATTTTTTTTGTCTTTCCTTTTTTGCCGGTTTTGGCCTTGCCCGTTTTTATTCCCTGAATTTTTTTTTGGCTTTTCTCAGGTCAAAAGTTTTGTGTCTGATGTGAATTACTTCCCCGGCACCCCTCCTTTTTCATGCCCCACACTTTTTACTCACCCCCGCATTCCCTTCAGAAGTGTTTTCTTGCCGGTTGGTATTTATATCATACTTTTACGCCCCTTTTTTAAACATTGGTCCCCCCTCCACCCCCAGTTTTTTTCTCCCCACCATCACTTCTTCCCCCAGTCAGTAGTGTTCATCCGGCGAACGTTAACCGTTCTTAGTCTCCCCCTTTTCCTAACATTTAAACGCGCGACTTTTGTTTGTTCACGCCCTTTTTTGGCTACCCCCCCCCCCTACCCCTTGTCGTTTTCTATTTTTCCTTTCCCTGTCACAAACACTCCCCCTATTTGTTACCTTTCCCCCGTTTCCCATGTCACCCGTCCGTCATCATTTTTATTTCAGTCGATGTTTTAATTTTATGGACCCCCCCACCTCTGTGTTAAGGTGGTGTGGCGATCCCCTCCACCCACTACCATTCTTTCCAGTTCAAGTGCTTTCCTTTTCGATTGTTCTTTTTTGATCTTCTCTACCCACCCCCCAAAAACTCTTTCCCAACCCAAGAGGAGTCCCCCAAGGCAATTTGTTATTCTTCGACGTTTTTTTTACCACCGACTTTTGGTTTCTTTTACACCACTCTTCCCGAAACCCCCTTTTTTTTTCCCATCTTCACCCGTGTCAATTGGCGTCGCGGTTTGTTTATCGCCTTCCAACCGAAAACACTCCAATCCCCCCTTCCAATTCGACTTGCGCTCTGACAATACCGTGTATCCGTGAAGCGCAGTGTGTCCCCCTCTTCCCATACCCTTTGTTGGGGGGCGTGTTTCATTTTCCTTGTTGCCGAAATCAGTTAGCAGTTTATACTTTCGGTTCTTCGTCTGTGCGGAAGTTCCGAACCCATTTTATGCCCGTTTTTTCTTTGGCGGTTCGAGTCCCCCTTGTGTTCTAGGCATGTATCGTTTGTATGTTTTCTGGTTCGCGCTCTACGTTGTTCCCCTCCCAAATTCCCCCAGAGCTGTACAAAAAAGTGAGTTGGGTCAATTTCTACATTTTTCCTCACCCACACACCCCCACACACCCCATGGTCGCCGCCCTTATTTTCTTGGTGTGACACCTTCAAATTTTGTTCATTCTATTCCGCTATTCATTCCCTGGTCTTATCTTTACTCTTATGGGTTTTTCTCTCTTTGAGACTTCCAACGGCTCTCCTGAGTCGCCCTGTTGACCCCCCCCACCGACACTATTTGCTTTTTATCTAGTTTTCTTTCTCTTTTTACCACCCCTTCCTTCAGAGCTTGTTGGTTGTTGTTTGGTGGTCTAGTAACCTGTAACCTCCTCTTGTTCCAGCCCCCCATGGCAGGGATATTTCATGTCCTTTCCCAAGCACAAGTACACACTTCCCATGTTCTTATTCCCCCACCACCATCCCCTCACAAAAGTATCCCTTTGGGTACCCCCTCGACGCCACCTCAGTAGTCCTCTTCATCTCCACCCTCTTTTTTTCGATTCATTCAGGTGTAGTTTGTGTCCCCCCCGAATAACTGGTCCCTTCACAGTTACCCCCCCTTTGTGCTTCAACTTGGGTGACTCCGCAGCAGTGTTAGCTAAGGTGAGGAATCAGCGATCCTTACACCCCTTTTCATTTTTTTCCCTTTAGGTCTTGTATTTACGTGCTCCCGGGGGCAGCTTTTTGTCCGTCATACCCCTCAGCCCTTTTACCGCACAGGGCCTGCACTCCATCCCGACATAGCTGGTGCACTGTACGTTCCCAACGTCAGTGTTTGATGTTGCATTTGTTTTCCTGGCGTCAGGTACCATCCCCCCGTTTCTTAGTCTTTCCTTACGACCGTCCGATTCATATGGATGTTCACCCCCTCGTGGCGAGATCCCCGTGTACCCATTTCCATTTCTATCGCTCTCGTAAACCAACCTGTGTGGCCCTGCGTGTTCTCCCCTCATCTACGTTTTTTCCACCCCCCCTTACTTATGATCTTTTTAAGGACACCACACAAGAATCCCTCCCCTCCTTTGGGGAGTTTCGTCCCTTTGGGTGGCCCCAACGTTGCATTGTCCCCCTTTTTAGTAGTTCTCCAACCCGATTTCATACGTCTCTCCCTATAGCCTCTTTATATACTCCCCTTCATGGGGAAGCAGTTACGCCTTAATCTTCGTTGTTCGGCTGTTTTCTTGTGTAATTCTTTTACCAAACCCTTGCTGTGGTTTTTCCTCTATCATTTCTGTTTAATTTTCTCGTCAATTCCACACCCTCCCCCTTTGGAACCTTTTCAAACGTCTATTGTGTCGTCCATTTTTTCCAAGTGCCTTTTTTTTTTTTTTTTTCTTTTCTCTACCATTTTCAAAGAAGACCCCCCACACCGGCGATTATTTTGGCGACACTCTCCCACCTTGAAACCGGTTATATTCGATTTTACTTTATTCGGGTGACCTGGCTGGCGGTTTTAGCCCATCGCACCCCCCCACGACACCCTTTCCCAATAAGACTTCACCCACTTTTGTTCCTTTATTTTGCCTATTCCATGTGTGTCATTAACATTATTGCCCTCCATTTTCCCATTTTCTGCCCTTATCTAAGATTTGGTTTTTCTCCCACTTTTTTTTTTCCTTAATTCATCGACTGTTCAAAGTTTTTCTTCCCTAAAGTTTGGGTAGTGCCGATTTTTTGTTTTAACCCCTCCACAGGTTCCCCCCCCCTTTGCGCCTTTCAAATGAATATCTTTATGTTACCACCACTTTTCAACAAATCGGTTTTTCCACTAACAACATCATTCTCCCCGTCATCACGCCTGACACTTCTTGAAGCGCGCGTTTTTAGTTTAATCTGCTTTTAGGGGGATGGTACGACCCTCCCCTTTTTTTTTTTACTCAACTTTGGCTAGGGCTTTCGTGGTGGCTCGGGCCTTGTGTCCTGGGACTGGCTGGGGCCGGTTTTGATTTTTTTTCCGAGATGGTGGGGACCTTTTAAAAAAAGCCGGAGGAGTGAGTGGTTCCTTTTCCCTTACAATTGACTGTTTGTACGAAAATCATTTCTCCATCATCTTTCTGTAGTCCTTTGCGACTTTGTTTACGCGAAAAAGAACACTCTCTTCCCCAACCCAACAAATGCCTTTTCCCACCCCCCAACAAATTCTCCATCCGTTCTACATCGTCCCAACATATTACTACGAGCACTCAGCTCTTTCTTCCTAAAATCTCTATTTACTCCACAATTTCCTGGTTTGGCCCGGGGTTGAGGGAAAGACAAATGGCACACCTTTTCGCCCCCTTATTTTTTCCAAAATGGAGCTTTTTCAGGCCACCCCCCCCCATTGTTACGTTTGGCCACGGGTTTGATCCCAAATCTATATGCGTTGTTCTTTTACCCAACACGACCTTTTCCCCTCACACCGCTTTAAATTGGATTTTTTGCCCTCTTTTCCGTAGGTTCTCCAGCACCCTTAAAACCTTGTTCTTTTTTCCCTTACCGCGGATTCTTTGGGTTTTTCCCAACCACCATTCCTCCTGTGACCGCCAACCCAGAATTGGGTGCCCGTCCCAATTCGATGAATATCCTTCCTGCCTCCATTTCCTCACATCCCCCATGTTTCTTTTTCTTAAACGAGAGCAAGTTTCCTTGGTTCCCCTGGCACTGGTTTGGGTCGATAACCACTTAGCGCTAGTGCGCTTGCCCGCCCTTCCCACGGAGTCTCCCCCCCACTTCCACCCCCGACCCCGTGTTGAACAGTCCACCACACAATTCGAGCAGTTTTTGTGTCCCCCCATTTTCCTCGTCTCTCCTTAGGCACTTCTTCTCGGGACACGTGAAACACACATCCCACCCTTACACCCAACCCGTTCTGTTAATCTCTTTCTGCGTTCCATTATTTGCACAGTCTATTTTTTTACTTTCATTGACATCATTACACACCATGCCATATTCATCAAGACTACCACTGCCTCTCACGGACCACCCCCCGCCACACCACCCACCGTTCATATGGCCACATTTTTCCTGACTACTTTTTCGGATCGTCCCCCTTTCACCTAGGCATTCAAGCGGGTAATTTTCTCCGTGACCTTAGATGGTTCCAGACTCTTCTTCCCCCCGAAAGTCCTTGCACTCTACCCCACATTCGCTCTCCCGATGGTCAAGGTTAAATCCACCCCCAAGCAAACAAACCACTTACCGAGGGCATTTTCCACCCACCCAATTTGAAAATCTTTCCATTCCGTTGTGCAGCCCCCCCTCTTGTTGGGGTTTGAAACCGGAAATTTGGGGGCCCCTTGCCCTCACACAAAGGCCGGTGGGGCACAAACACCCACCCTATTGTGAATTTTGTCAGTGGTATTTTCTGACCTGCATTTCGGAGTCGTGAAAAAAGTGTTCCTGCACCCTTGCAATTCCCTTTACAAACCGCTGCGTCTTTCTAACTTTTAATTTTTCCCTTAGGTGGATGGGAAACTATTATCACTGTGGCTAAGAATTTGTATCTTTCCCCCCCGGGGCCCATTCTCATTTTTCCTCACACACATGACCTGCACACAGTCCCCAATTCCCCCACGCCTGTGGTCCCTTTTGATTGAATCATTACAACTTCTCGTTTTTTCACTTGGGGCAATGTGGCACCCGCGTAACAAGTACCCTTTGCGTCGTTCATTCAACCAAAAATTCCACCCCACATCCCACTCTTTTTTTCTCCGAATTCTGCACGTTGATAATTTTTCCTGAGCTCGCACCCCACATCACCTTGAGTTCATACTTGGTGCGAACTTTTTGACGCTTCAAATTATTAATTACTGTTGGTGTTGCCCTGTTTCGGGACGGACCCACGTTTTCACCTCGCTTCATGTTAGCTACCATGGTATTGTTCCTATCGTTTCCCACCTTTTTCTTGGTCCCCCCTTCCCCTTTCAACTTTTGTTACCCTTCAAAAACCCTTCGGACTCAAGATTTTAACATTTCATAACACCACAGAAAAAATCGCAATTCCAGTGACTACAGGTTAATACTGGCAGGTTTTCCTAGTGTAAATGAAGGCCACCAGAGAATTATGAATATATGTTGCGGCTTGGAGTGGTGCCTTCTTTCTACACCCGCCGGCCCTATTCCCCTCCCCCCACTCCCCTTCTCACAGCATTTTGTCCATCACTGTCAAAAATGTATACAAACCAACTCTCCTCCCATCACCTCCCTTGTTTGTTTTTTCTCTTTCCTTTGTTTGTTATCCTGTTTTTATGGATTGCCGGTTCTTATCTTTTTATCTTTTTTTTTGGGCCTTATACTTTCTGCGGCTTTTTCTTCGTCGAGTCCCACGTGGTTCCCCCCCATTCCTCCCATCTTTCTTTTTCCCCCCGCGCGGTCACTAGTATTTCTGTTTTCGTACTGGAAATCTTGCGGGTTGGGCCGTAACTGCCGGGTTGATCCTCAATGTTTTTCAGGTGGCCATAAAGTTGCCCTCCAGACCTAAGAGTTTTGTAGGAAAGCGCCCCCCAAGGACCCCTTGGTCTCCAAAACGCGCCCACAGGTGTTGGAGCCTCGTTTTTTTGTTTGATTCTTCGGCCCCCCCAAAAGTGCTCGAGTTCAACGTTTTTCTTTACAATCCCCCGATTTCCACGTGCCCCCCCGTTGACTTTTGGTACAAAACTCTGATTTTTTTTGTTTTTCACAAGTTTTCGAACCTCTCCCTCAAATGGCGTCCGCTGGAGGTGTTGCTTTTCAGTTGTATTACGGACGCAAATCCGTTTTTTTTTTGTGGCACACTTACGCCGACAATCGCGCGGTTGATTTTTTCATCACCTCCTCGCCAGTGCTTACACTTTGGTCTGCCCGCTTCTGCAGGCTCAGTTTTTCTCACTTCTTATCACGACTAACACCACGCCCACCTAACTTCTGATTATTTCCCTCCTATGACTGACACGTGTCTTTATTTTACTCCCATGCTCTCTTCTCTTTCCCCATCTTTGTCTTACTCACGGCTTCGCACCTCGTTCTCCGATGTCAACCAATTTGTACCCGCTTCGCCCCCAACACAACACCCGCAAGCGGTGGTTTTTCTCTATTCGCTTATTACAGTTTTTTCTCCCCGTCATCAAATTTTTTTCCCTTGTTCACTCAAGATAGTCCGCTTGGTCCCGGAAAACCTTAGTCGCCCGCACCGTTTTTTTCTGGATGCCTGGGGGAGTCGGATACTCTAGGGGATCGGCTTTCTTTCGGGGGGTCGGGATGGGTTGACCACCCCCAGAGACAGGGGGATACACAGCCCCCCCCCCCCAGGGAACCGTATAATCCCCCCCCTTCTTCGGTGGGCCCGCCGGGAACCATGAAGAAGTACTGCCCCCCCACGTTGATTTTGGTTTTATTTCCGGTGAAACCTGTAGAATAGGGGTCTGGTGGAGGGGACAAAACACGGGACAGTACAAGGGGGTTTGGACGTTTGCACCCGTTTTTTTACATCTGGGTTTTTACCTTTGTTTTGTTTGTTGGACCCTCTTTTTTGGTTATATTTTTTTTTTTTTTATTTTTTCTTTTCAAATTTGTTTTTTTTTTTATTTTTTTTTTACTCTTTGTTTTTTTTTTTTTCGTTCTATTTTTCTTTTTTCTTTTCTTTTTATTTTTTTTTTTTTTTTGTTTTTTTTTTTTTGAGAGTAAAACGGTTCTTTGTCGGCAGATGGCGGTCTTTTTGCAGGTCCAACTTCCTTGACCCCCCCGGTGTCACCGTTTGTCATTGCTCCAGTGGGCACAGGTTTACGGGCTGCTTAGTGCAGTTTGGGTTTTGTGTGTTTTTCAGTGTTCTAATTGTAACGGTTATTTTTCTTTGTTTTCCCTCCTTTCATTCCAATTCTCGGGAGACCGCTCTTCTATTAATATTCTCTTTTCTCCCCCAGTAATGTTTCACAGCCCCACCGAATTCGGGTTTTTCGCCCCTTTTGTGGTTTTTTCGCCCTGCCGAGAGCGATTGTACCCTTCGGGCGGTTTTTGATTTCGACTCTTTGGTCCCCCCTCTCTTTCTGCGCCATTGTGTTTAGGGGTTTTTTGGTGCGTGGCCAACTTCCCCCTCACCCTATCCAACGGCGGCCCTCAACTTCCCGGTTTCTCGGCCACCCGCCCATTTGCTTTTTTGGAACCCACAATGTTTATACGTACTTGTGGTGCCATTGCGGGGCGGGGTACTTCCTGGAACCGGGAAATATCGGTGCTCCCAGGCCCCCTTTGTTTGGCCGAATTTTACGGTGTGACCTGTTCATAGATGTGCCTTCTGCCAATTTTGTGATGTACTGCCCCTTTTTTTTAACACTGCTCATCTTTAATATGGTGAACGGCCGGCGGCTTTTAGGTATTTTTTGATCGGCCCTTTTTCCCCTTTTTGGGGTATTTTTCTTACCGACAGATTTTCCCGTAATTTGTGGTTTTTTCCCGCGGGGTCACAACCGTTGTTTGCATTGTGCCATCCACATCCCTTCTTTTTTTCCGAGCATTGTTTTTGACACCGCAGCATTACGTCGTAACGATGTTTTAGCTTCAGGGGGTAGTTGGTCTTTTTGGGAGTTCAGTAGACATTTTTTTTTTTAGAACGGATTATCCCACGTTTTGTTAACCCATTTAGCCAAAAGCCTGCCCCGATTTGCCTTTTGTGTTGGGAGCCCTGTCCTTCGGGAATTTTTTGCGACAGAGAGTCCTAACCTTCCCCCCCCCCCCCAACTTCGGGAATTTGGTTCACCAAGACCACCCTTTACGTTGGCGACCCCCCCCTTTTGGACTCTCGGCGTTATTTCAGAAACCCCTTTACTTCCTGTTCCTTACCTTTTTTTCTCTACTTCTGCGAGACGGGTTTGAATTGACCTCTCGGCAACACCTTCATTGCGGACTCTGCATCGCCGGTTAAAATCAGTCATTGTTTATGTCAGTTATGGACGGGGCGACTTTAGGTAGACCCGCGTATAATAAGGACCCCCGTCTTCCCGTCATTTTTGGGCATCCTGTCACCCCTCATACACCTCCGTTCACGTCCTATTTTCGGGGTTTATCCTCTAAAACCCCCCACCTCCCCCCGTCGGGTCATGGCCAACACGAGAGTTTTTGTCGATTTCCATAAAACCGGGAGTGCTCCTCTCGGAGGTTAAAGCCATTTGACCATTTCCTAGCCGCGGTTTCAACTTTCTCTTTTACCCGAATAGTTTCCGACACCACCCCAGTTTCAGCCTTTTTTTCTCCCTAGAAGGCTTTTCGGTTCCACTTTTTGGTTTGCTAACACCCTTTCAACCTTTACCCTCACAAGGGAATGTCCCTTTCCCACATTTAGAATCCTTTTGCCCTCCAGGTGTACATCTTTCCCACCATTCCCCATCACGTCTTTTTTTTTCCCGGTCTAATGTGATGTCCCCGCTAAATTTTTTTTTCATTGTGGTGAATGGGTTTTCTTTTGTTCGTGCAATCTTCCTGTTCCCCTCGTTCCTTTTTTTTTTTTTTTTAAGTACCTACCCTTCTCCCTTCCTCCTTCCTTGTCCCCTATTTCGTGGCAGTGTCTTCTTGTACTGTACCTCCTTGCCGTCTCCCTGTGCCGCGTTTACCTCAAAGGGGGCAGTTTTATTACCGGTTTTTGTTTTAAACCGACTCTGACCCTATCCCAATCTGCGTCCCCATAGTAATCCCACCCTCCCCCCGATCATTCCCTTTCACTTTTCTGATGATTAAACCTTGGCCCCCCATTACTTTATTTCTCTCGCTTTCACTCTTTTAGCTTATTCTCTTGTGTTTCTGTTTTGCCACTTTTTTATTTTTTAGAACTTCACCCCCTGCCTCACCCCCCATTCAACAAGTTG
>Ga0179593_1437139_pt1 | contig 11147 bp, 16 predicted proteins | sample CZODoug2_1_08_16_FD_185931 | JGI IMG/M metagenome (GOLD analysis project Ga0179593, IMG submission 185931) | Vadose zone soil fungal communities from Angelo Coast Range Reserve, California, USA - CZODoug2_1_08_16fungal (PacBio error correction) | ecosystem: Environmental > Terrestrial > Soil >... | reverse complement strand
CCGGCGCGGAAGCGCATTTGGCAACAACAATCTCTAAGCAACACTCAGTAATACCCCCCGCTTTAGCGTTGTTCGGCCCGGCCGGCAAGATCAAGGCGTAATGGTCATGCCGCGCTAATCTATGTGAGGCAATCATGGGACAGAGGTCCTGACACTTTTTCTTTGTCCTCTGGCCGAAGAGCTGAGCCGTGGCGCCCAGCGCACCTGCATCCTATATTTCTCGTGTTTGCCCGGACAGTTTTCGTAGATTCTCTCTAAAGTTTGTTAAAAGAATGCGGCTTAGGTCGCACACACAGCTCCTCAAGCTTTTATCGCCTCTAATCCGTCGGCCTCACCGACAGTTTTCGCACCCTACGATTTCCAGCCGCGGCTATTTTCGCGTGATTGGAAAAATACTTGTCCCCCCGACGACGGGGGCCCTCTCTCCAGCAAGCTTTCTCGACTTGATATTGTCATATTCCCTCGTACTCGCGTTGTTTTAGATAAGACCGCCTCGAGCCCTGAAACATCTCACTTCCCATTGATTCCGGATCACCTCTGCGTCCGCCCAGCTTTCCCCATCCCTCGTTGCTCCCCTCTACGATTGCAAAGAATCGTTGTTGCTCGCCACTCCGCCGGACTGAGCCGCTTTGTTCCTTGCCCTTTTTAATAAGTACGAGCTTCACCGTCTTATTCTGCAGACTAAGCATAAGTCTTAGGGAAGCCTTGAGTTCTTCTCTCCCATCATGATGCGATCGACCTTGTATTCACCCTCTTCCCCCAATTTCCATCAGTTTCCTGAGCAAGCCCCTATCTTCTTTGTCTTCTTCAAATTGGCTGACATGGTTTCGAACGGCTCCGACATGACATGGAGCTACTGTACGATTTCAGCCCTTTACGCCTTTCCAGAATCCGCACACTTCCCTCTTCCCTATTATGATCGTTGTCTCAGCCGTGTGTTCTCAGCTTTTTTTTCTTTCTTTGACCATTTTAGTGCGTCAAGTCTACGAAGTGCCAGGACTTGGCTCCTTACATCTTCCCGCTTTAGTCCTTCTTGGGTTTCGTTACATAGACGGCATTCCCTGGTAGTTTCCGGCGCGCGCGTCCCTTCTGCTACCCCGCTTTTGTGGGGAATTGAAACCGCCAAAGCATCAGTATGCGGTTTTTTCTATTTAAGGTATTGTAGATCCTGCCGTAGATTATTGAAATATTTTTTCCTGAAAAGCGTGTTCGAATTAACCATTTAATTTTCGTGAGTCCTTCAATGCTCTGTTCTACTATGCGCCTTCCAGTGACTCCGAATTATTGCACACCTGCCCCACGGCTGTGCTCCTCCCCTCCCCTTCCCATTAGCCCCTATGGGTTATACCCCTTACAAGGACGGGATTTGCGGTAAGGATTTCCCTGGTCCGAAGTTGTTTTTTGGGTTTGGTTTTTCGTGTGCATGAATCGTAAGATTCGTGATCGTTCCGGCGCCGTCTTGTAGTCCGCCGGCATGTTGGTTCAGTCCTTGACCTCTTTGATCTTTCTCCGACCCTCTTCCTTGGAAAGGATTTCTAGTGCCCTCCAGTCCCTTGCCCTTTCCTGTTCTAGGCGGAATTCTTCCCTTGAGTATAAAGACCTCTGATTCTTCTTAGAGTCGGGTTTTACCCCCTTCTTTTTTTGCCCCGCGAACCGCCCCCTGAAAGTGCCCACGGGTCCCTCTATTCCCTCCCATTGACCCTCTTACCCGCGATCCGCTCGCCGATTAGTAAAATGCGGCACTGAAACCCATTTTTCGCTTGAAAGAACTTTCTGAGACCGGACTGTTTTTCGCGATTTTTGTTGTCCTGTCTCTCTGATGAGTGTGGTCCTCTCATTTGGTCTTCATCTCTTCACTTTCTGATCTCGTCTCTCAGTTCATTCAATGCGCCTTGACTGACCCGAATTCTTGGATTGCGTTTCGACTCTAGGGATAGATCCTCCCTATGAACTCTCCTCATGTTTTAGCTTATCCCTAGTTTCACTCTTTAAGGTACTTAGACCCTTTACTCCTCTTTCTACGTCCTTGCCGCAGATGGCACAGGACCCCTCCTTTGAACCTCGGAGAGACTACATTTTCTTCCTTCCTTACTCCCCCCCTTGTCTCTGCCGACTCGCTCCGCTTTTACGGATTGGAGGGCCCAAGCTAAAAGAACCCAATTTACCCTCTTTCCCTCGGTCCCCCTCCCAAACCATAAATAGGCACCCCTCTCCTCCTTCACTATTTCGTCCTTTTCCCGAGTTTTCTACGAAGCCATCTCAAAAGACAGGCCGGGCGTCTCTCTGAGTATCCGGTCTCTTCCTCCTCGACAGTTTTCTCTCTCCCTCCATACCTACTCTCTTCCCCTTTCCCGTCTTCCCGGCACAACTTCCCAACCGCCGGGGGACCATTCTCCGACATAGCCACGATGCGCCCTTGTCAAATAACGCCAGTGCCCCCGATTTTGAAGATCTTTTTCCCTGCACTTCTGCCCCCCTATCTTTCCCTCTCTAGCGCTATCTATCTCCATTTTTTTTTTTGGTCCGAAACGGGCTGATTGGGTTCCCCGTTTCCTATTAAGAGATAGGATGCACCTCTTACTCGAAGGAGTTTCCACCTCTTTGCAAACCCCTTCACGTTTTTCCGCTGCTCTTTTTTCGACATTCTTTCTTCTTCCTCTGACTCAGCGCACTCCAACGGCTGAGTGTCCCATTCAGAATATAGACCATCTAGTTCTAAAAGAAGCCTTCCCCTATCTCATCTTTCTCCTCTCCTTCGTCATCCAGCCTGAGCGTTTTTCGGCTTACCTCCCCTGGACCTCCAATACCTCTCGATGTGGCCTTAGCCGACTCGTTTGCCTCCGCCTATAGACTCATCCACACCCATAAAGAATGCCCCGGCTTTCTCGTATCTCCTCTTTACTCCCCCTTTTTTTTTTCTCTATATTTTCGCCTGAATGACCTCTGGGCTCTCTTAAAATATTACTTTCTGACTCCCAAGCTTCCGCGCGGTCCGTCCCGTCTATTCTTCGAGCCGAAAAGCCCTCCCTTCTACCAGTAGATTCTTTCTGCTGGATGTAAGCGTAAATCAAATGCGTGAGCGTCTTCAGTGACCCTCTTCTCTCTTTTCTAGGCCTTCTCTTCTTGCTCGATTTTTTGACTACTATCTACCATTGCCCGTCCAATTGCCGGCATGCGCTTCCTTTCTGGGTGATCGATCCGCATTTTCTAGATCTGTAGTTTAACTTTTCTTTTTTTTGTACCCGCTTCTTCCTCTCCTGTCTGAGCAGTTCCCTATTGCGTATCTCTGCATCGAACTGCCACTTCAAATCAGGCCAGGGTCGTTTCCCACTCCTAAGCTTTTCGATTCTAGATTCTTGAGAGGTGATCTTACCTTGCATTCCTATCGAGTCCCCCACCTCTGTTCTCCGCACGGCTTGTATTTTCACTTCTCCCAAATTCGCTTGCTTTCTTTTTCCCCCCCGGTCGTTCTTTTATTGCGACAGCGACCTGACCTTTGAAATCTTCTTTCTGCTGTCTAATTTCCCCTCGTTCCTTGCGGGCAGATGATCGAGAGCTCCCTGCCTTCACCGTCTTGATTTGTAGTATCCTGACCGGCATGTGCCTCATATAGATCCGTCTCCGGGGATATAGTTTCTCTTCCGCCCCGACTCCCGTCCTAAAATTTGCGTGTATCTTGAGTCTCCTTCCAGCTTGTATTTTCTTCTTCTTGAGAAGATTCTTCCTAAATGATTCTAGAAATGACTCTGCCGCCTTTCGTGTTATTTCCCTACTTTCTTCTGTTGCGCTCCTAGAGCTGGCTATTTGCCCCGGACGTTTTCAGCATGTCAGTTTGCCCAGCTCTTTAATTAAACCAGTCTGTCTTCTTATATTCCTCGATGCCCCTCGCGAATACTGCAATCCTAAACTTTCCCCAAAGGAAGGGTTCCCCCACGGCAGCCAAGACATACCTCTTCGCCTAGAATTTCTGTCCCCGCTATTATGAGTAACCACACTATAAGATCTTGATAAATCCTGGAAACCTTGATCCTGTCTCTAGGTAGGCATCGTATGAACCTTGGGTTATGGACACTCCGTATCTTCCTTTCTTCTTGCGGCTCATCGTGGTTCCTCTTTCCAAAATCTTTGTCGTTCATCTCTTTTCCTCCGTTTCTCACTTAAGTCTGTTCGCCTTTTGGAAGGTCCCACCATATTTTCCCCCTCCGTCCCAAAAACGCGCCCCTCACGTACGCATCTTTCTTGTCTGACTCGCCCCTCCCGACCATACCTTCAGAAAAGCACCTTCCTGTCGTCGGTAAATCTCTTCGTGGACCTCCTTCTCAGGGCCTGCTAGTTTTCTATATAACTTCTATCGTTAAGGAGTCCCCCACAGGAGTTATGCTCGCGCGCTCTCTACTCTCCTCACGAAAAGGCTACCAGGGTCTTTCCCTACCCCTCAAACGAAGTGTTTTATACCCTTAGGTAATTTCCTTTGCTCGTCCCGCGAGGATTTTGGCCCGCAGTCTCAATCCCTTCCTTTAGCACGCCCACGTCTTATTTGCACTCTTACAAAGGAGTAGTGTAACCCCTCTTTTTCGTCCCCCTTTTTCTTCCTCGGAAAGTTCTCCTACACACGCCCTTGGAGTCCACAAGCGCTCCTGCCATTGTAACCTCCCTCGTCGCTAAGGGCCCTCTCGGTCTCTCCCGAACCTTTAAGTGATTCATTCACGTCCATAAAATAGACTAAGGAAGTTTCATTTTCCGGCCAATTTCTTTTTAGACCTTCGTCGCTGACGCCCACCATCTCTTCCCACACGCTTGCTCCCTTACTGACTCTACCGTAAGCCCTTCATGGTATGGCTCGGATTTCCGGTGGAAACTTCCTTCCGAAATTCTTACCCGATTTCTCGCAAGGGAAGTGTGCTCTCAGTTCTCTATTCCTCATGCTAGTGTCTTTAGGAGACTACTCTATTCCTTTGTGCGCGCAATCGGATGTCCTTTGAACGAATTGCTGTGTGCACTCCTCTTCTAGTCGCATATTATCTTATTATTTTCCTTATCATTTTCCCTCTAAGTTTTCCCTAATTGATGAATAAGCTACGCCCCCTTGTCTTCTGACTTCATCGGGACTTCCGGCCACACGATCTTTTCCATCCCTGGTCGACCTTGTTAAGGGTCCCAACCGCAGATTGATTTTCTAGAGTCGGTGGCTGAACCCTTCTGGTCGCTTTTTAAGGGAATGCTCCTCATGAAATTAATGTGTTCTTGGCGAAGCTACGAGGTTTTTCTGAGTACGTTTTTTCCCTTCTCTCACTTTTCATCCGGAGTATTCGATACTCTTGGTTTGCGCGATTCAATTTTTCTGCAAGGATTTTTCCCAATCCCCCTAGTTCTCCTCTGCCGTAGTGAGCTTCCCGCCAACGTCATAGGAACCACTCCGAGCCTGCCTCAATTATTTCCTTTGTGGGATCTATCGGCTGGTTTCGGGACTCCCTAACGCCCCCGATCGCATCGAAATAACCCGAGGAAATACTTCTGCCTTGCTGGTTAGGTTTTTCCCGGCCTCTGCCAGATTCATTGTACTTTTTTAGACCCTGCTTTTCAATTCTTGAGCGCCTTTCCCCCTGATATGTCTGTTCGTTCCGGTACCACACCTCTTCATCGGTATTGCTTTTAAACGTCGATGATTGTTCATTGGTCTTCTTTCCCTATTTTTACTCCTACCCCTTTGTTGTTGAGATTATCACGTTCCTTAACAACTCCCCTTTTCTCGGGGATTACTTCCGCCTGAGATGGCGTTGTAGCCTTCAGGAAATACCAGTCGTCTCGCCGATCACTCCTAGTCGGCCTGCGGTCGATAGGTCTCATTCTTCTAATTCTCTCTTGATCAGAGCAAAAGCAATGTTTAAGCTTATTTCTAGGTTGATGGCCGTTTCGTTGCGCTCGTTAGCTGATTCTCTCAACTAGTGTTCTTCTGTTCCCAACACCCATCATACCTTGATGCGCTCGCTTTTCGCTGCAGTTGAGCCGGAATCCAGAGCGTACGATTATTTCTTGATAGCGGGATTGTGCGCCATTGATTGTGGACGGCAGGTGTCCTTCCCTGACGACACGATCATTTCTGACGATCATTGTCTCGTCCTTGGACTCTCCAGCCGAACCGTCCTTTCCTTCAGCCCAGTTTAATAGATTCGGAACCTCCTCTCCCCCACATAGCTTATGTACTCTCCCATACGTCCAGGCCCCTCACCTCCGATGTGTTCCCTTTCATTTTCCGATTCGCCCCCTATTTGTTTTTGTGCTTTAACTTCCGTTTTTTGCTATTTCAGGCGCCTTTTACACTTTCCTTCGTCGAGTTCACAGCGTATTCGTTCTTTGCCAGCCCTGGACAGAAGCCTCTCTTTCCTCTGAGGCGCTTGTTTTAATGATGAAGACCTCGACCTATTACCAGCACGCAAGGGACCAGACATGTTCAGCCTAAGATCGAGTCTTTTTTTCCCAAACCTTCCTCCTGACAGCGTTCTAAAGGCGTCCCTACGTTCCCTTTCTCTTTTTTTCTTTTAAGAATCCCTTGAGAACACTTCCTTAGCCCTCCTCCTTCATGTACTGATGGCGACCGGCTACGTTTTCTTTTTTCCTCCTCTTTCGCTTTCCCTTTTCTTGCGTCAGCCTTCGAAGTCGACACGCCCTTGGCGCCTTACCATGAAGCGGAGTCTTCTTTCTTCTGTTCTCTTTCCAAGACGTCCCCTGTGTCGGGCTGAGTCTTTCCCCTGGTTCTGCTGCCGGGTTATGAACAGGCCTAGTCTCCGCGTTTCTTCCAAGGAAATTTTCTTTTAGGCGAACTTCTCTCTGCCTTTCTCCCCTCTTGACTCATTCGAGCCGTATTCCGGTTCGGTTGTTGTCCATCCATTCTAAGTTTCTTGCCGCGTTCCCCAGGCTTGATTCTCCCTTTTGCCAGCCCCCTCGCGCGCTCGCGACGCTGATTTAGATCTAAGCACTTGCCCTTTTGTGTCTTCGAGTTTGTTCCCTGGTTCGCCGGGTTTTCGTTTTTTCTCCGGCCCCCCGCTCGGCTGAGTGCGGAATCTTGATTTGGTTTTTTGTGTCCCCGAGCCGTTGTGATATAGCTTCTCCTTGCGCCTTTTCGATGATATTCCCCCTCTTACCGATGCTGTTCTTGTCCCCGCGTCTTTTCTTTTCCTCGTTTTACCGCTATGCCTCTGAAGGATGGCAGTTTTGGCTTTATCCCCCGGCTGTTCGGCAAACGGTCTCCCGCGGACTCCTTGCCTGTTCCGTCGCGCGGTACTGTCAACAATCTTTTCCCCATGGCCCACTCTGACCCCCCGTCCCTTTTCGGCGTGTTGCTGAACCACCAAGGTGCCTGCCCCCTCGCCTCCTTTTCTGACTTTTCTTTTTTCAATTTTGGTGATATTTTGGTTTACCTAATTCATCGGCGGCATTTCCCGATGCATAGAGCGCCTGCGAACTGACGTAATGCTTTTGTGTGTCATGCTTTTCTACCTCCTTTTTCTTTCTGTTGCTGGTCAGACAAGATTACTGCCGCCGATGGTCCTGATTGATTTCCAGAATGGTTGAAACGGCTTGCCGTCCCTTTGCCTCGCGCTCTTGCAAACCAGTCAGCCCATCTCCCTCTGTGCTGCCGCTTTGCGGTCCGGGGTCCCTAAATTTCGCCTCCCTGAACGCCGACCTCGAGAGATGAGGACTCTTTTTTCGCCATTTCCACGCCAAAAAGTTCTTACGCCGCGCGGTTCCTTCTACCTCGGTTCCCCCACTCGAGCCCTCGCAGATCCTAGGCACTTTATGTTCGTCCTTTTTTTTCCTCCAGCCCTTATAACCCCAGAAGGTGCATTGGTTGGCTTTTTTTATACAGGTCCAGCAGGACGTCCTTTCTGTTCGACGCTCCCTTACCTATCTGTTAACTTTGTAACTGGTTTTTCCCTGCGGTTGTGGGGGGATGACTCAATGGCTGACCAACTTCTGCCGGGGAGCCGACGATCGCGCTATGTTTTCCTGTTTCCCCAAATAAAGAGGTTCGGCACCGCTTGTTCAGCTTCTTCCCCCTTCAGTCTTTCTTTCCCCGTGCATTCATATCTCTTTTTCCGCGTATTGGCGAACCCCCCCCCCCCACCATTTGATGGCCATTTCCCTTCTTTGGATCGTCTGCTCCGCCCGCGGGAACGCCGCCCCCTTTTGCCGTCACGCAGGGCGAGTGGTACCCACTTGCATAACGCTCCCCCCTTTGCGCCAGATTTGTCAAGCTGGCCCTTGGACGTCTTTCGCTTAAGGGTTGTGTCAACGGCTTTCCCATCGAGCAGAAGCCTCTTACACTTCTCCGTCACGTCTTCTTCTCTCCGCTCACTGTGTAGAGTCTCTTTGACCCGCAACTCGCTTTATGACCGATGCTGTTTTCCTTCCCCTTCGTGGGTTTTCCTGCCCGCTCTCCAGCTTTTGCGGCATAAATGCATACAACTCAAGTTCGATTCGCGCCTCTCTTCCCTTCTTTTCTGAGATTCGCGCTAAAGCTTCTGCTTTTTTCCATGTTTCGGCGGATCGCCATGCGAAGGTTTGCCGGTTTGGTTGCTTTCGCCGAACCTCTCGGATACAAGTCTTCTTCGTTGCGGGCTGTACGTGCCACAGCAAAGGCGGTGATCCTTTTTTTGAGTCCCTTGCGATCGTTTGACGCCTGCGGATTGTACTCTGCGTTGCTCTTGGTGGCTCTCGACTTCCTCCCGCAGCAGTTGCCGTGAATGCGCTGCCGTATGGGCCAGCAGTGTACTTTTGTGAAGCGTTCTCTTTTTTTTCACTTGCATTTTCCCACGTCGTTTTTTTGACCTCCGGACGACTGTCCTAGTTGTTTGATCGCGTACTGAACTGCACCCTGGCCCCTCCCCTCGTAATGATTGGACCCGCAAGGCCGGGCGATTTAGTATGACGGTCGCGGGTGCTTGATCCCTGACGCCTTGCTTTTTCCCTCGTTCCACTTTTCTATGTCTTTCTTTTTGTATTTGACACTGTTACCACCTCTCGTTCTATCGATCCCTATGGTCCACTTTTTGCAGGTGTAGCCGTTGTTGCCGGCCAGCCTAACGTTCCCTCTCTTCCCCCCCTTGAGTATTGCGTCGAAGAACTCGACAGGCCCTGCTTTGCCGAGGCTTTGCTCGCTTTTCGCGCCGTTTTTTTCTTGATTATTCGTATTTAGACGAACCGGGCAGTGTCTTCGTGATAGTTCGCGTTACTGTGACTGATGTAGTTGCTCATTTTTCCCTTGCGGCCTTCTTTGAAAGTTGTGTCGTGACTCTTTGGTCTCCGATCAGTCCCCAGTTTTTAGAGGTCTGGCTTCCTTTCTTCCCTTTCTGCTTTTCCCTTGCATCGCGCCGGCAGCCGCCTTTCTTCTTTCCGATCCAGGACTTCAGTGGCGCCGATCTGAGACATTGCGGCCTGACGTTAGCAGTCGTTGACCAGATGGCCTTTTTTCTTCCCCGTCGGCGGTTTCTTAATTTGCTTTTTAGCCCTCCCTTGTCTGCGAATTTTCCCGTTTCACTTCCCTCCTTCACAGCAAGGTACCCAACGCAGTTGGAATACCCAGGTCGCCTGTTTTTTCGCTTTGAAAAATGCATCTGTTCACTCCTTGAGCTCCGAGTCGACCCATCACCTCGCTACCCAAAGGTACCTCGAGGTAATCGGCCTCATTGGGTTCATGCCGAACCGGTTGACGATCGGTCCAGGTATTTTGCCGTTTCTATTTTCTTTTCATTTGCCGCCCGTTTCTCCCTTTTGTTTTTTGCCCGTTGGCCAGTCCCCCGGTTGAAAAGCCTCCTTAATCAGGCGCGGGAGCGACTTAACTTGTTTGACCCCCCCCCCAATTCCCTACAAGAACCTCACTTTAAGGGAGTCAGATCCTATAGAGGTCCGAGGTCAAAACGAGATAGGTTCAGTTCGCCCCCCCCCTGGTTTTCCGCACCTCCGCTTTCTGGACGCGCGTTCAAATCCCCTGCGCCCAGGGACATACGGCAGAGAAAAGGCAGTGGCGGTCTCCCATCGCTACTATGTGTGTTTTTTTTTTCCGTCGGACCATTTCCTTTCTCTCCAATTACACGGTGGATGGCCGCACTTTTCAAGGCGTCGCTGTATTAACTTGGGTCCACGAATTTCTCCTACACTTCTCAGCACACTCGCATGAGCCGGTGCTGTTTTCCCTCCTTTCTTCTCCGTTCGTTGTTCTCAAATTTCAGGGGTAGTCTTCTTTGAAGAGCCCTAAGCTCCCGCGCCGAGTCATCTTTCTCGTTCGACTCTTCGTCTTTCCGTTTAATTATTTCCTAGGCATCCCCCCTCCGACCTTCCGACTCCTTCCTATCCCCCATTAATTAATTGATTCTCTTCGCGCGGATTCACCCTTTTCTTCCGCAATTTTCGTACAGTCTTTTTATCTATGATTTCCTTTTCTGTAGAAACCTTTTTCTCTCCTTCAGCTTCTCATCAGCGATATTGTCTAGCCCAATTGCTGGTCCCTTTTTCTGAAGCTTTTTTTTCTCACCAGATGTACGTTTCGCATCATGGCTTTTTATCCTTCCGTTCCGAAGGGCTTATGCTTCCATAGGCATTCAATAAGCTTTCAAGCCGACTTTTCTGCTCCTTCCCTATTCTACTTTTTTACTCTTCACCCAGGATCATCTTTCTCTCTCTCTCTCTGTAAAATCTCTGTTCGCTTTTGTACTGATATTCATGATCATCATCACTGCAATGGTGACGCTAAATAGATCTTGGTCCTTTTTTTCTGGACCCCCATTATCTTCTTCTTTACGAGATTTTCTTCTATTATCCTACATGAGTAGTAGGTTCAATTATTTTTACACTCCATATCGCCCTTTGATTTGAGGAGCCCACAACATCCTCAAAGAATCTTTTATTTCCCCTTTTGTTTTCCTCTCTTCTTCCTATTTTTATTCCGATATATAAGTATCCTCACTTACCCTATTGTAAACCTTCGTCCGTTATGGTTTCTAGCGCCTCCCGACCTAAGCCGCTTCAGTGTACGGCCTTTTTCTCCCCTATCCTATTCTCTCTCTCTTTTTCCAATGGATCTTCGGACTTCTCCCCCAAGCTCTCGTGATGGGTAGAGCCGGTCTCTATTTGTTCACATGGCGGCTCTT
>Ga0179593_1263067_pt1 | contig 11147 bp, 10 predicted proteins | sample CZODoug2_1_08_16_FD_185931 | JGI IMG/M metagenome (GOLD analysis project Ga0179593, IMG submission 185931) | Vadose zone soil fungal communities from Angelo Coast Range Reserve, California, USA - CZODoug2_1_08_16fungal (PacBio error correction) | ecosystem: Environmental > Terrestrial > Soil >... | reverse complement strand
TCCACCCTCTTCTTCCCGTTTCAGATCGTCTAGCTTGTTTTTTTCACATCTTGCTTTCTTCCCCCAATCGCTGTTTTGTACCTCCCTTAAGCTTCGCACGTTCAAACCCCACCCATTTACGTCGTCTTCATGCGATGCTTTCCCGTCCACTTTTACCCCATGATATTTTTGACCAGGCTCCCCCCACGACACACCACATCCAGGTACCCCCCTTCCGTAAGAAATTTTTCCGGCGCCTGGCCTTTGGTCCACCTTCTATTAACTTGCTGTTGAATGTCTCTTTGAAGAGTCATGCTTGTGCCCTCCGGATTTTTCTTTCAAATTTTCTTTTTGTCCCCTGTTGGCCAAAACCTCTGTAATATCCCCAGCAGTTTTTACCAGGGGTCTTGAACCAGGTTGCCTCGTTCACGTCCCTTGTTCTTGTGGTGAATATTTAACAACAGTTTTTATCCTCTTCCCTGTTACTGAATCTTCCCCCCTTTTCCTCTTAGGGCTGGCCCATAACCCTTCTTCCCCCTACCTGTCTCATTAGTCTTTTTATCTTTCCCTTTCAACCTGCATGCGGCCGGGGAGCTACTTTTTACTGGAAGCCCAAGTTCTTTGATTTCAACTTTACGTGTTCCGCCCCAACATCTATTTTTCGCTCGACATCGCTGCCAACGCGTTGACTTTTAACAAAACGACCCCCTGCCCTGGTTAGAAAACCTTTGTTTGTTCAGCCGGTCTTTGCCTGGATTTGTCCTGAGGCGCCTCTCTCCTTCACCTTAGGCCTTCCCCCGGTTCCTCGATGGTCACCACGGCCGGTGTTTTCCCTTCTGGTAAAAGGTACTCAGGAGCCTCTGTGACTTGATGCCTTTCTCCCGGCCTCCCCCCCCTTCGGTCCTCCCTCCTTTTACAACAAATCCCATCATATTATCCTTTTGATTTCTCAATGTAGCTTGTTAAGAGACGATCTTTCGGCTTCGAATAATGGCACTGATGCGGCGACCCCCCTTTCTACTGTCAATTGCTTTGTTCCTCCTTTTTTTCAGCCCCACGGCAATTCTTGACTGCCTTCCTCGACTTTCGTATGCGGACCTTCCCCCCCCCTCCCGAACCGAGCAGGAAATATTCATGAGCGCCGCATTGGTGGGAGTTCTTCCCACAACTCCCCTCGCTTTTCGCCCCTTTTTTTATCCGCTTCCGCTTTTTTTGTTTTCACAGTTCGCGCATTCCCTCTCTTGAAGCGCAGCGCGTACTCGACACCTTTTTCTACAAGCACGTCCTCTTGAGGTCAACATTCCCACTTTCATTGGATTCTTTTTTCCTACCTGAAGATGTGTTTTATGTTTTCATTCGCGGACTGAATCACCGCTGCCTATCGCTTCTCCCGAAGCTATTAGTACTAGGCCATGAACACTGGCAGCCTTTGTCAGCTCTTTTCACACCGCTCAGCTTTTCCCCCAGCCTGATCTTTCCTTCCTCCCCCCCCCCTTTTAGATCCCGGGAGGCCGCGCCGTCTCCCAAAGCTTCACAGCCCTTGGAACGACGTCTGTGGTTACAAGTCCCCCCTTTTCTCATTTTGTGTGCATAGCTCCCCCTTCCTTTTCCCTCCTCCTTTTTGGGATTTTCTTCCCCCAAACAAAAATTCGATTGGGGAACGTCAGATTTGGGAAATCTGCTCGGTGATGTACCAGATTGTCTCTCAGTGATATAAACGATCGCACCTCCCCCCTTTCCCTTCCCCCTTCCCCGTTCTTTTTCCCACGGCGGGCTTTTTTTCCCCCCCTAGCGGTTTTCAGTAGCGGCACAGGGTTCTTTTTCCATGGACTGGCCGCTTGGCTGATTCCGATCGCTTTTGATCTCCCCTCTGAAGCTTTCAACAAATTACTTGGAGGTTTTTTAATAGTCACCATACTAGGGCCGGTGGACCCCCCTTCATTGCCGTGCCCGTGGACTTCCCTCTGCCTTTTTCTGGTTCTTTTCCCTGCCATAGCTGAGATTCCTTTTGATTGTCTTTTCGGGGCGAGAACCTTTCCTCATTGCCCCTCGAACATTCGACCTCTTATGGATGGGCGATAGACCCTTTCACGGCCTTTGGCCTTGTTTTTATTGTAATCACATCGCATGTTCTTTCGGATCTAGTTTATCTTCGTTTCTTCCCCCTCTGGACGCTCTTTCTGTTGCTTATATGAAGGCTTCCAACATGATGATTGACTTTTGAGCGTCCTTTAGCATTCTCTCCTGCCGGAGGATGTCGTTACCTTTATCGATCATTCGTGACTTACTCCCATCCTTCTAAGATTTGGAGATGGTTGCGTTTTTGACTGCCCCCTACCCCTCGAGAGTGCCTCCCTTTCTTCTCTTATGACGTTTTTTTACACTTTCGGTGTGACAAGGACACGGCCTTTCGCTCACCCTTTCCCCTGAAGTTTTTTCCTCCAGCCCCACTCCAGCCATAAGCCACCGTGCCAGGCAACCCCAAACCCCTTGTTCTGCAGGGCTGTTCTGTGGGTTTTCGTTTCGAGTCATTTTGCAGGGGGCCGTTTTTCGTTTCCTCTGGAGATCTTTTTTTCTTCGCTTTCAATTTACTTTTTCCCTTTATTTTTTCAAGTAATCCTAGCTACCATCTCACTCATCTTGCTTTCAACATAAAAGACCCCTCTCCCTAGCAATGTTATTTGGTCAATCCGGCCCCTGCTTAAGGAGGCCAGATTTGATGATGTGCCCCGAGTCCCAGGACTTGGTCCAACGGATTAGAACCCAAGAACCCTTTGCTGGACTTGTGCTTTTTTTCCCTCCTACACCTGGTTGACGGGATACTTTCTTGTTTTGGGCGCTACTGGTAAAATCCTGGACGGGACACCCTAGAGCTATGACCTGCATCCTTTCCCAGTCCATTCCCCAATTTGCACACTTTTTATGATTTGCATTTCCTTTCGGAGCCCCCCTCTGAGCTTTTATTTAAGAAGTGGAGCGGCATTTTTGTTGTTTGTGGTGGCGTTTAGGGCATGGTCTTTCTTGCTTGATCTTTCCCCTCCCCTGAAATTATCTTTTTGCTTTTTCGTGACTCTTGCGGAGGCGTAACATCTCTTTTCTTCAACTGTGCTCACAGAATCGGACACAGGTGAAGGCGCATTCGAGGAGGCGGGCTGTGGTACTCTCTTTCTGTTTTTGTGTGTTGTTCTATCCCTCCTCCTGGCGAATGAGATCTGTCCTTGTCATCTGTGGTGAACGTTCGCCACCACCGAGGGGTCCGCCGCCGCGTCCCGCCAGGTATCCATTTATTCGTAGATACGTCGGATTGTCAAACTAGCCCCTTCAGATGCCCTATCCAATCCCCCTGCCACCCCCCAGAACACCCCCGCCACACCCCTCCACGTCCAAAGACATCTTGGTGTCCCAAACACCGCTTTCCCCTGGCCCCCGTCCTGGAATGCACTTACTAAAATTTTTTCCTATAAGCTGGGGAATGGACCTCGATCCGTCGTTCGTGTCTCTCCCGGTTTCTTTCTCTTCAATTCTCGCTGTTTACAACTTAATACTGTGTATCCCTTCGCCAGTTTTCTTCCCCCATGCACATTTGCTTTTTTCGTCAGTCCCTTTTTGTGTGGGGTTCTATCCATTTGAAAACCATCATTGCATTCCTTTTCCCTCCCTCTCAAGTCCCCTCCCTTTTTTTATGGCCAGTGTCAACCCTGTCCAACTAACTTTGCCAGTTTTCTAGGCTTTTTCCGAACCCCTCCTCGGCCGTTTGGCGTGCATTGCTGTTCATCCCCTCCGAATTCCGCGTCCCCAAATTTCCTAGAGTCCTGGAAAACACCCTTTCTGGAGCTCTTTTCGAACAACGCCAACTTCACTCTGGTCCTCCCCCCCTAACCTTTTGTTAGGTAAGCTTCCTTTCTTGGATGTAGGGCGGCTCCCTAATTTCTCTAGGTACCCTCTTTCTGTCCTGGTCATCGGAGGTCTATGGAAAAAAAGACTCTTCGCTTTCAGATGAAGTATGGTCCGGCGCATCTGCATGTCCTTTTCACAGGCTGCCCCCCTAGGCATCTCTTTTCTCCTTTCCTGTTTTAAGTAGCCAGGTATTTCCTCTACCTGTATCTCCTTTCGACCGACCATGGCCTGTCTCCGACCCTCAGCGCCTTTCGAGCTTGCGAACTCGTGGTGAGCTCCCCCCAGGGTGGCAAAAATTTCTAGTCCGCATCACGTATTTTTCTTCTCTTACCGGAACGATGTTTTTTCCTCCTGAAGGAAACCAGATTCTAGTGCTAGATATCTTTCCTTGCTCAGGTCTTACTCCTCACCCCCCACGCTCGATTTGCTTGTCGCCCACGCCCTCTTCTCCGTCTTTGAGGTGCACGGGCCTTCCACGTCTCGCCCGCGACACAGCTTTTGAAGGGAGCTCCTTTTCCCCAGAAACCCATATAGAAACTATGCTAGGCCTCTTTTTTCCCTTTTTACGTTGGCTTCCCTGTTTTTTCTGGAGTTCCAACCCTCCAAATGTGGCCTTATGAAGCTGTGTAGCTTTCTTTCCTTTTTGGCGAATCACCTTCGCACGTCGATCCTCGCGACTTCTCCTCGGGATGCAACTTCATCAACTGAAGGGCATTCCTTGCCCCCTTTTCCCTCCGACACTTTCTGTTATCCCGTTCCCCTTCGATCGTGAATTAGTTTGCTTTAACTGTCACAAGCCCCTCCTTCCTTTGCCGCGTTGGATTCCTCCTTCCTTTCCTCGCGCATCTCTCTCTCTGTTGTTTGGTTGAGATGCCCCCCCCAAAAACTTATTTAACCGGTAAGTGGAGGCTCTCTGCTGGTCTTTGTTTCATTTGGCGCGGGCTCCGATCATAGCAGCACGGATTTTCCCGGGTTTCTTTTAAATTCGGAGGCGTCAACCCTCTTTTTCTGCTTCCTTGGCCCCTTCTTTCTGCCATGTGAGGACTTGGCTTCGCGTTGCCTTCGCGTCCCCCTCTCTTTTTTTTTGAGTCGTTTCCGCGCCAATTCTGAACAGCCTTGTCCCCTACTTGGAGGACTAGCAAGTTTGAAGAGGGCGGGGGACTTCCACCGTGTCTTCGGGTTGATAGGTTACCTCCTTCCCCCCTCGTTTCGAAGTTAGTCTTTTCATCGACTAGTTTAGTTCATCGCGGTTTCTGTAAGGTCCCTTACGGTGTTAAGCCGTGCACTCTCCCCCCCCCATTTCGAGAGTTGTTGCGACGCAAATCGAAACCTAACTTCCTTTCGGTTTTTGTGCAGTCCCCCTTTCTTACTGAGTCTGCTTCCCTGTTTTCCCCGCTTCGAGGATTTCGATTTTTCTTTCCGCATTCCATTCGCTGCGGATTCCCACTTTTCGGCACTAGATTGTTCAAGGCGTCTTTTCCGGTCCTTTTCGCCTTCGTATCCTGGCCCGGTTCTTGCGCACCCGCTCCGGTGCGATCAATGCTGCGACGCAATATGGTTCTTTTTTGTGGGGATTGGTTGCGCGGGACGACTCTCTTTCGCTTTCGGGAAATTTCCTTTCAGCTCGGCCTCTGAGTTCTTCTTGTCACGCCTTTTGCGTGCCCGCGACACTTCCTTCGTTTTTTAGCCCTCGAGGTTGTTTATCTCTTGAGCCCAGTTCCTAATCCAGTTCCCCCCCAAACCATTGGCTGTTCCATTTTAACAAACCCACAATTGTGAGTCTGCAAGTGTTTTTTTTCTAGAGCTCCCGACGTTCCCGTCAGGGTGTCTTCGTTCCTCGGAGACTCTGCTACTTCGCTTTCCCGTGAGTCTTCACCACGCCGCAGGCATTTAGTTCCAAAGCCCCATTTCATCCGAGAAGTTCAAGTCACTGTTCCTGGCACCCTCTTTGGGCCGTGATGAGCAGCCGGAACCAAAGGACCGGGCGAGCGTCCAAATTTCTCCCCCCAGGGCTGAAACCCCCACCCATTTCAAAATTTGGAGAGCGTTCTCTTTGCTGAATTTTTTTTCCACGATTTTTTAGTACACAGTTTCTTACCTCTTTTTGATCCCTTCTCTTGTATTTGAATACTCGAGCCGTCTAGAGGGGGACCCATCTGCTTTGAGCATCTTCCCAATCTCTCCACATTCACAGCGATATGGGTTCTTGAGATGGCCTTTTTCCCCTTTGGACTTTCTTATTTTCTACATGTGCGTCCTGGTGTTGCTCTTAGTGTTGGGGTTTTTTCGCCTTGCATCGCCCTGGGCTACCAACAGAGGCTTTATCGTGATATAAGATCGAATTTGGGATTTTCTTTTTTTTTGGAGGCTGGGGGCGGCCCCGTGTGGTGGTTCACGTATCGTTTTCCCCCTCCCAGTCAAAGGATTTTTCAGTAGCGGGGCTGTGTCTCTCTCTTTCCCTTTTTTTTTCTCTGATATACAAATCGCATTTTTTCTTCTTTTTTTCTTAGCCTTCCTTGGTCCTTATTTCGTTGTGTTTCCCCCCAGGTTTGCGTTGTTTTCCGCCGCTTTCCTTCCCCTGCTGCAAACTCCACACATTACAATCGGAGTTATTTCTTTCTTCCACTAAACGGTGTCTCCTTCTATTTTGCACCCGTTCCCGAACACCCACTGGGCCCACACCCCTCCCCTTCTAAGCAAAAAAGCTCACCCGCTGACTTTCATCAAGACATAGGCATGCCCATAAAATTGTGGTAACCCTGACCTCGGGTTGCCTGGTCTCGCGTCTTCGATCATCGTCCCTCCCGGATTCTCCTATTGCAATCTTCCGGCAGTTCTGCAAAAACTGTCCCTTTTTGTCCATCGTCGTGATTGACACCTTCCCCACCGTTGCGAAACCCCCACGCCCTGTTGTGGTTTGCACCCATTCATCTCGTGTTCTTCCAGTGGCATTCACTCTGGCACTACCTTTATGGTCACGGTGAACCGTGCTCTTCCCTTTTCAGTTTTTTTTCTCATGTTCGAAAACTTTTGCCAGACTGTTCTCTTATGGCCGGATTTTTTCCCTATGTGCTCTTACATACCTTTCCGGGCTCCACCACCCCCCCCCTTTTAATTAACATCTTTTTGCCGTCCCTGCCGTGTTTTCGTTACAACCTCAAACAGTGAATTTTAGACACCCTTTTGCCTTTGTCAGCGGTCTTTGCGTATTTCTTTTTCTTTTGGCCAGTTTCTAAACCCCCTGCTTCCGATCGGCCCTCCAGTCTGTCCCTCTCGGTCGTTTTGAAACCTCCATCACTGAGCGCAGAGCCTTTGGTCGCGGCCTAGATAAAAATTGCGGTCCCCCCCCAGCTCCAAACAGCGCCAGCATTCTCTCCCTTTCTCAGTCTCTCCAGTTTTCAGATTATTCTGTGATGACTCCTCCCCTTGATATCGAGGCGTCGCTCCCCTAATGCGCTTTGACCTCGTCGGGAAGCTTTCCAGGAACCTTTTTGTCCCGCGATAGGATGGACCCCCCTTTATCCTATAATTGGCCCAATATTTTCGGCTCCGGCCATTGTTCTGTGTCCTTTGTCATGCAACTTAGTACTTTCGCTGTTCGAAAACGCCCCTCCCTTCGCGATTTTGCGAGGTTGTTGGTTTTTTTGTTGGTGTCCTGTCACCTTCTAGAGAATCACGCGTGATCAGATCCTCCCTAGGTCCAATTTCTCCCTGAATGACGGGCTCTATGTCCCCGCCCGAAGCCCTAGTATTGATTTCCTCACATAGTCCAAATTTCTTGGCTTCCTCCACTTGTCTTTTTTTTTCCAAGCGTTTCTAACTTGCTTCTTGAATAACCAGCTCATTCCCTCTTTTTTCCTTTTTAAGCGGGATTCCCCTCCCTATGGGCAATGGACTCCATTGAGCAAAGGACCGGGTCAGCCCTTCTTTTGTCCCTCCTCCAATTTTTTTTCGGACCACAATCCCCTGCTTCCTGGTTGCTTCGTCTCCGGTGCTCGCCTTTCACCCCGCTCCCCGTCACTTGAAGTGCATCCGCCTCGTGGACACCCTCTCCATTTGTTGTGGCCACATAGCGCTCATCTCTTTTCTCCCCGTTGTGTTTTTGAGATTTGTGTCCCCCACCCACTCGCTGTTTACTCGGCTTGCAATCTGCTGATGGTGCAGCTTTTTCCTCCTGGAGCGAGCCTTGTACCCCGAGCGTTTAACCTTTTGAAACGGCCCGCGACCGTTTCCGAAAGGCGTCGCGGTTCCCCAATAACGGGTGCGTGCTTCTTTCCCTTTCCCCAGTGGGCTTTTTACCTTCGCGGTGCTCTCGTATTCGCCCTCTGAAAATTTCTGAAACCGCCTGGAAAACCCCTTTTTCCTTGTGAGACTTAAAGCATCTCTTTGGGTTTCCCTCGACTATTTTTACGATGTAGTATGTTTGATTTCTGAGTTTCGTACCCCCCCTTTTTTTTTTTTTCCCGCTGCGCTTGCGGTTCGAGGGGTCGAACCGGTCGTCCTTGCCTCTCCCCCCTTCTAAGCTTGTTTTTGTCTCCTGAATTTTCGTGCGTTTTTGAGTTGGTTTCCACTGAACTTGCAGATTTTTTCTATCGAGGTTTTCAATATGTTTTTCCTGCTTTTTCCCTCTGGGTTTTTTCCGTTTCTCTCTTTACCCCTCTTCTGTTTTCACCGTCTCATTTAAGGCTCGACGAGGTGAACATTCCCGTTGACGGCGCGAACTTTCGCCTTCATGGCCAGGATTTTTAGTCGACTATCCGATCCTTGCGGAGCTGAAGTCTTTTCCCCATGGAGGCAGAGTTTTCTTGCTGAGCTGTGTTCTTTTTTGGCTTATTTTTTTTAGAGCTCTCGTCTTGCATTTTCCCCGCCGGCTTCTTTCCATTGAGTCTTCTTCCTTAAAGAGAGTGAGTCCCAGGACACCTCTCGCTCGGAGAGCGGGTTTTGGACCTTTTACCTTACCCCCTGCAGTTTCCATCTTTCCACATACCTTGACCAGTCCCCCAAACCAAAGTTGCGCGCCCTCGTGTGGGCGTTTTTATCCAGACGTAAACGCTTCTCTCCGTAGATCGAGGTTGGTTTTTGCCGGGAATTCCTTGTCCGGGCTTCCTAGAGGAAATCCCCAGGTTTCCTCTCGTGACACACTGACACCTGAAATCCCTTCTGTAGAATTTGTGGGTGACCATCCGTTTTCGGTAACATTTGATTTTTTCTTCTTTTAATGGAACTAACGTGACAGGTGCTTTTTAATTTTGAGGTAAGGCCTTTCCCAAAAATTAAAACCCCGTGTGTCCGCGGTTCGCGTGTTTTCCACCTTCAAAACAGGCGCGGGGATACCCCCCTTAAGCTCTGTTTTTTGGGCGCAACAGGCTACTTTCCGGAATCTGTTCCTCCAGGTTTTTACCCGAGATTCGTCTTCCTTGATAATGGACTCCCAGCGTTTACTGGTCCACCCCCCTTTTTCTTTGCCATCAATGTCGGAGGCCCCATCTCGGGCTTTTTTAATTTGGGAAGGTTTTTTTGGTTCTGTTGTTGCTGGTGGAGCATGTGAATCTTCATTGGCTACACGTTGTTTCTCCCTCGCGTTCTACTTAACGTTGTGGAATCTATTTTCCCTTTTTCCCCGTGGACGTTTAGATGGCCCGGGTTTTCACATCGCGTGGGTCAGCTGTTTTAAAGAATAAGGTCACCCCTTTTAATGAGACCCTCATTCGCCCTGCTTTCTTGCTGTTTTGGTCTCTCTCTTTTCCTATCTAAGTTGTGTCGTCGACATCCCCCCCCCTCCCCCGCCATCCATTATTAGTCGCATTCCTGAGGGCGACGATTTGGCGTGCCAACGGTCTTTGCGCCTCCGCGCCAGTTTTGCGTTCCACGTTTCCCCCCTATCCCACCCCCTGCTTATATAGAGAATTTTTCCCACTTGTTAAGCCCCTGTTTGTGAGGCCCTTTCCCCCCACGTCACATCATTTTACCTCCCTTTTTCCAGAAACCCCGCTCGATCCGTCCCTGATAATTCCCAACGGTCTTGGTTTCCCTCCCGGCTGGTTTCCTGTTCTTCTCGTCTTTTTTTATACGCTCTTTGTCCTCCGTGATCTACTTCTTCAGTAGTCTGTGCGCCCCCCACCCCATCGATACTTCTCTTTTTCGTATTTCCCCCTGCACACCCCAGTGCTAACCGCGTTGACTCCCACCCTTTTTTTTGTTGGGGTTTCAAATTTGCACGCGACATCCTTTTTGTTAAATTAGCACCCATGTCCCCCCTTACCTTTCTTCGAATGCCCCACGCTCCTTTTTTTTTTGTCTACTTCCCGGTGCACCCATCGCTCTGACGCCTGGAAGCCATGTCTGATTCTTTCCCTTTTTTCACACCATCCTCTTCACGAGCCCCCTTTTGACTTGGAGATATTTAGTCAACCCGCAGTGAACTTTCGTATTGGTTTTTTCTGGTTCGCCTGTTTTTCTCTTCCTTTCTTGGGGATTTTTCCAGTTTCAACTTCCCTTCTTTTACGCTTTTTTCTGTTGTGTCCCCCTAGCGGTGTTCGACTCCTGAGATCGTTTAGTAAATGGCGTTCCCCTGCGTTTTCTCGACACCGACTCTGTTTTTTCTACCGCGACACCCCCTCCCCACAGTCTCCTTCTCCTGCGCAATTGTTCCGGCTGATGATTCTTTCGACGACTCCTTGCCAATTTCTTCCTTTGCGCATTCTCGCCTTCCTTTTGTGCCCTTTTGATCCTCCCGGTTCAATTACTTTTTCCTTTTTCTGATTTTTTCGAGGGATGTTCCGGAATCGAATAGCCTAAAACCCCTCTCTGATGCCGCATTCGGTCCGATTTTTTCTCAACCCAACTCTTTTTTACTTTTCCTTTTTCCCAAACTGAACGCCTGCTGATTTTTTGCACGGGTCCGCACGCCACACCCGTTTCTCGCATCGTCTTGATTCTTATCCCTCTTCTCCTGCCGGTGCTTCACAGTCACGCACTTGAATCCACTATTCTTTCTTCCCCCACCCGACGTCCAAATGCTTTTCTTTAATCCCCAAGGAGCGTTAAGATTTTGTTTGTCAAGCGTGGTAGAACTTTTGCGTTTTCCGCGCTATTCTTTCGCCCTTTCGTATTCTCCTTCACCTGTGCAAAGACGGAGCATGCAGTTCTCTTTTGCCCCTTTCCTAGTTTCCCGACCTTTTTCCTTTTCCCCTGGTTGCTGGAGCTAGACTCGAGAATGCTTGCACCGCAGAGTTCCTTTTTGTTGGATTCCCCCGTTTTTGGACTTTCTC
>Ga0179593_1810562_pt1 | contig 11148 bp, 10 predicted proteins | sample CZODoug2_1_08_16_FD_185931 | JGI IMG/M metagenome (GOLD analysis project Ga0179593, IMG submission 185931) | Vadose zone soil fungal communities from Angelo Coast Range Reserve, California, USA - CZODoug2_1_08_16fungal (PacBio error correction) | ecosystem: Environmental > Terrestrial > Soil >... | reverse complement strand
GTTCCTTTGTGGCTGAAGTCTTACTGGAAACTTTGTTCCGCTCTTTTCTCCTCCTACGTTGTGTTTTTTTTCTCTTCCCCTTTTTATCAATCCCCCATCCCCACATTGAAAGTCCCCTTTCTCCCTTCCAAGCCTTTTCCCTTTGATTTTCTGAACCTATGTAGCTCCTTCTTTCATTTCGCGGACTGCCCCCTGAAATTAGGCTGTAAAGGTATTCAACTCGTTACTGATACGCATTTTGTTTCCCCCCTTTTCCCTTTATCGGTTCTCCCGCGCTTTTTTATTGATGCAAATTTTTTTTTTCTTCCGATTATTTTTTCCAGGATTCCTTTCAAGTGATCTCGTTTAGCTATCTGATTAAACTGTATTCCCGCACGGCAGTACCACCACAAACCTTCCCGTTCCGATCACTTCTTTCCTGCACCTGCTTCGACTTTTTTCTTTTCAAAAGGGAGCTTTCCAATCGCGATAGTCTGATTTGTTGTTTCCGTTCACCCCGCAGCTCCCTTTCTCAGTTTCTTCCTTCCTGAAGAGGGGTCTGGTTTCGTCCTTTCCTCCGGGCTATTCTTTCACGCCCTTTTTTCTTTTCCTGGAGCCATTCTTCGATTTTGCCCCCCTCATGGTAAACTTGTCGCTGCTCGGTCAATCAGTGGTCCCGCCCGGCCCCAAAAAAAGTTTTTGCCCCGTGAAGACGTTTTCCCCGAAATTCTTCTTTTACGACCTGCATAGCCTCCCGGTGCGCCTTTGAGAGCCCTCTCGGAGTTCCTTTTTCTTTTGACCACCGCCTGTCCACTTTTCACGTTCGTTCCGTGCCCCTGGTGCTCTCCATCCCTGCACGGATCTCTTCCTGTAGCAACTTTTCTTCCCCTTATCTCCCCCATTAAAACCTTTAGTTGCCCCTCCTATTAAACTCTTGGTCGTGGTGTGCGGGACATTCCCCTATCGATTCAAAAGGATCCTTTTTCTTCTTATCTCTCTGTTCTTTTGTTTCGGCGTGGCACCCTCTGGTAAGTTTTTTTCTTTTCTTCAGATTCCGTACCCCTTCTTCCTTTTTCGCGATCTTTTTTTTTTCGTCCCCCCCCGTTGCTTATCCTCCTCCCCCATGTCTCCCTCCCTTATAGGTCCCCCCACTTCTCCTTTACTCTGTATGGAACAAAGTCACTTTCCTACACTGTTTTAGACTGCGGAGTCTTAACTTTTTTAACCTGATCCCGACCTCTCTCTCCATGAGGAAACCCTAGTATAATGTTCTTCCCATTCTTTGCGTCTCGTTTACAAAGTGAAGTTCGCCTGCTTCTGCCCCTAAGGGTTTCCTTTCTTTCAATACGTCTGAATTTCCCCCTTCGGGCTTTTCTTGGTATGGTCCCTTCTTATGATCTGACATCCCCTTTTCCCACGTACCCTGGAATTTCCTCGCCAGCGTTGTACTCCTTCAAGTGTTTTTCCTTCTTCTCAAACTCCCCCCACTTTCGCTTTCTGCTTCTTTAGCATAGAGTGGGCGAGGTACCCTCTGCTAGGTCTACGCAAGTGTCTTTTCGCCTGATTCCCTTCTTTTTTCTAGACGTGTAGGCTCCTCAGCCCGCTTGCCTTTCAACGGCGGCCTTGCGCTCGGCGTTGAGGCTTGAAATTCTTTTTTTTTTCCCTCCCAGGCGGAGCCCTCATCTGTACCTTTTTGCAGCCTTTTGGAACAGGTCTCACTGGTTCCTCCGAAACTTCATGCCGGACAGCCTTTAGTGCCGACTACCGCGTGCCCATCCCTCCTTTTCCCCTTCGTTGACGTTTCTTTTCAGATACCGTAACCCCCTGTTAGGAGCCCCTTACGCGAAGGATGGCATTCCCTGGCGTTTTTCGTCAGATTCTTTGCCTTAGTTTCCGTTCAGTCTTCCTTCCTCGCGTAGTTTTCATTAGATCTTTCCTTTCCCTTCCAGTAGTCTCCTGTCCCCTTCTCCGCATTTTACCGCTACGAACAGTTGCGACTTACCCCCCAGAGTTTTTTCTGAATTTACTCCCCTCACCCGGAGGTTTTTAAATCTAACCTTTCGGAGTTGCGGGTCTTTAGGTTTAAATTCACGATTTCTGCTCGGTGCGGAGGTTTTTTGTCCTTTTTTTCGAGCCCCTTTTTTCTCAGCAAAAGCCCTCCCCTTCTCAAGGAAGGGCAGGTTTTTCAGGATTTTTTTTTCCGATTGACTTTTCATTCCCGCTGAATCCCTCCTCTATAAACCGTTTTTCTTTCCTTAATCTCCTCCCTGAGTAGACCTTGCCCCAGCGGAGTGGGCGCCTACTACGAATTCAGTTTTGTGGAGTTTGTCAGCCCTTCAGTTTCCCCCTGTAGGACCCTTTTTCTTTGATATTTTTAATCTCCGATCATGAGTCTGCAATGAGATTTCGAGCCTTTCAGGTCTCGCCCCTCATCTCCCTTTCCTCTCCTGCGGGTTTCTTTTTTCTCTAGCTGAACCATTTTTTTCTTTTTTTTTTTTTCACAACCACACTGGCGAATCGTAGTGCAAGTTTCTTTTCGTCCGCAGCAGACCGCTTTCCTTTCAGGTTTTTCTCGTCCTTCCCTCTTTGTGCATTACCGTGTGCTCGCGAAACTATTCCCCATAGAGATTTCCAAAGAGTTTTCTTTTTTTTCCCACGGGCTGCGCGGGTGTGGTTGACGAATAGCCCTTCGAAGTTCTCCCCCCGGTGGGGGCCCCTTCCTTTTTTTCGGATTTCGTCTTTTGAATCTCCCGACCTTTTTATTGTCGGCTGCGTCGACTTTCGAGCCTTCTTAGGCAGCTTTCACTTGTTCCCCCCCCCTAATCTTTTTTTTTTTTTTGCAAAGAGTTTTCTTTCTTCGCCGGCCCCCTTCGCCACGGAACGAAGCCTTCGCCCCGTCCTTTTTCCCGACAAATGACGAGTTCCTTCCTCACTAGCTTTTTCCCCGTCTCAGACGGAGTCCGAAAGTTCTTTTTTTTCTCGGCCGGCGCAGATGCTTTGAGATGACCTTCCCCCCTTCATCGTGCGTCTTCCCCCCTCTGAAAAGCCTTCTTTTTGCACCATGAATCGCGTTTCACGAAAACCCCCTCTCTCCCCTCCTTTCCTCGCTTCGTTGACCTCGCCGAAGGCGGGAAGATTTGACGTGTTTACCCCCGTAGAAAAATCTTTTTTTCCTTCATAGCGATTCGAATTCTTTTCAGAAGATACTCCTTTTTCCTTCAACCGGTAGACCCTGCGATCCAACCCGTGAAATTCCCATTCACAACGATAAGCTGGGGTTTTCCCCTTCGTTTTCTTTATCCCCTTCCACCCCCTTCCCTTCCCCTGAATTGGGAGACGGATGTCGGGGACGGTGACGCACGTCATTCCGCCACTCTGTTGGCCCTCCCGCCTGTTCAAATTCTCCTGCTGATGCCGGATTGTCGACTGGCGATGCCTCGCTTCCGCCGATTCGTTTTGCCCAACAAAGTCTCAGAGCCGCTCTTTTCCCCCCTCCCTCTTTCGAATGGCCCCCTCGGATTTCCGTACGTTTGTTACCAGACGGGCTTCTCCGACAAGTCGGAACCCCTCGGATCTTCTATAAAATCCCTTTTTGTTTCCAACCCCAGTTCCGCTGTTTAGACTTACTCCAGAGCGCGTGAACTTGTTAATCCCAGGTCTCCCCGTACATAAAGGTTACAATTAGGTCTGTTCTGACGGCTCCCCGCTGTGTCCCATTCTTTCCGAAATGACGTTTCTCCTTTTGTCTTTCATTTTCCCCATGCTTCTTTTTAGAAGGTCCCCTTTTAACGTATATGGTGAACCGCCACCGATTCCATCGACTCTGTTTCCCTCTTTTTTCATACGTTCCTTGAGGAAATCCTCTCCCAATTCCTGCTTACTTTTTTACCAACTGGTTCAGTACTTGTAAATTACAATCTTTTCTCCCCTTTCGTGGGGAACCCCTGATTAATCTGGGTATTTTCCGCTTTCCCCTCTCATGGTTCTAGAACCCCGTCTACCTCAGATTTCAAGGTCTCTCTCACCCTTCTCGATTACTCACCTCCTGCCCCAGATCGCGACGGGTTTCTCTCTCTCTCCGCGAAGTTTCAGCTTCACCTTTTTCGAAAGCAATCTAATGAGTTGACAGAGGAGAGGGATCCCCCAAGTCCGTTCGATTTGTTACCCCTTCCTGAATTCTTCCAGGGTTTTTGAAAACCGCTCCCGTGCTCTTAGGCTACTCCTGTCGAACGCCTTGACCCAATCTTGGTGACTTTTTCCCCTCTGTTTTCCAAGAAGTGAACTTCCAGAGGTTACCTGCTCGACTAACCCGGCCTCTACTCCAGTGTTTTCTAAGGAATTTTTTGCCCTTCTGCAGCAAACTTGTGTTTTTCTGTCCCCTGTCCCACCTGGACTTCCTTCGCCTCTTTTCTACCAGAGATTTTCCGGAAAATTGAGTTTCATTTTGGCCGCTCGCCCCCTTCGTGGGAGAAGCCCCCCTTTCCTTAACCCCCCTTCTTGGAGCCCGTTCAGCCGACTTACTCCCCCAAGAAAGTCGGTCCACGGGGGTCCCCCCAACCCTCCTTCCTTTCAAGATCTCCCTGTCAACCTCCCTCCTTTGCGGATCAGGAGTAGTCCGTTTTCCCATGAGAGTAACTGTGTTTTTTCCCCCCCGCTCCTGTTGAGACTTTCTGTTCCAAGTTTCTTTGAAACAGCTTCCTTTCGATCACATTAGAAATTTGAATGCAGCATTTACGGCGCACCGTTTTTTCCCCCCCCAAATTCACATTTTCTTTTCCCCAAATCCCGCGAGTTGGATTTTTCCCTCCCCTTTGTGAACCCATATTTTACATCTGAATTTCCCCCCCCCCCCCCCTGAGATGCCTTCCGGTGACTCCTATTTCTCTTGGCGAAGCCTGCGCCAAATGCCAATCTCGCCCTTTCACTCCTTCACGGTTTTTCTTCCCCTTTCGTCCCTTTTGCTGTGGCTTCTTTAACTTGTGTCATCCCCCCCCCGTTGTTGAGAGAGATGACAAAAGTTCAGTCCATCCTTTTAGCCACGCAATGACGCGTCTTCTTCCCCCCCCTGCAAACCCGTTTTTTTTTCCCGGCGAACTTCCCAGTTGGCGTTTTCAGGGCCATGTATGAGATTACCGTACCCCAAGATCGTCTTCCTTTTTTAAATTTCATTTAGGCCTCTAGCCTAGAAGCTCTGTCCCCCCCATTTTGGACTCTACACGTAAATGCGTAAGGTCATGAGATTCCGATTTTTTTTTTTCTCGAGGAAAAGGGATCCCCCCTGGCTTCCAAAAACCATCTTAAAGACCCCTTTTTTTTAGTTACGAAGCAGTTGAGAAGCCCAGAGTGGTCCTGGTCGCGGATAGCGACTGTCGCTCGTAATTTGTGAGGTGAAGTCCTGAGAGGCTTCTTCTCTCGAGGTCAGGACGGGACCAAACAAACCCACCAGACCCGGTTTCCACAAATCCTTTCCTCCCCCCCCCCATCTTCCCCCCCAACCCCCCCCCCCCCCCCATTCCAACACCCTGCCTTCCGCCTCAGCGTTTTCCTTTCTTTTTTCGCCGAACCTATAACGCAACTCAACCATATAGGAGTCCCATGTCCATCCTTCGACCCAATGTCCGGTCAGCTTCCCCCCTTTTCAATTCAGCCAAGGTGTTTTTTTAAGCATTGTCCAGTCTCACGCTCCCCCCCTGTTTTTTCCCTCTTCGGAGAATCACTCGCTTTCCTCCTTCTGCGACCCTTGACGTTTTTTCACAACATACGATTGCGCAAACCTTTTTTGCTGCCCCTAACTCCTCTACTGATTCCCTGTCCCTTACATCATCCTTCATCTCGAAACCCCTTGAGGTTCAGCAACCTCTTTGGAGTGAGGCGATTTGCTATAGCCCCATTAAACCCCTCCTAATCGTCGTTTCGCTTGCGGATTTGCTGCGTAAGGAGTGATCCTAGTCACGCGAGATCCTCCCAATCGCCAATTCTTCAGCCAACGTACCCCAATGGCTTCCCCCGTCATAGGTCTGTAAGGTTACCCAACCCTAAAAACTGTGGACCAGATATCTAAAGCCCAAAAATTTTTCTTCGAAGCCCTCCGCCTCCTGAGGACCTGTTAGTTCTTCTGCAACGAGAGGATCATCCCCCAGCGATTCCACTCGACCAATTCCCCTTGAGCAATTGGGTAACTCCCTTCTTCGGCCGTATCCGAAACTCAGTCCCCTTCCTAATTGGACGCGGATTCCTTCCTAAAAAAGTTGACGTTTTCTTGCATTCCTCCGGTTCCTTTTTTCCTTTTTTGTTGAGAGCTCCGCAAGTTTTACAGTACTTTCCAACAAGCCTCGTATGTTACAAGAGGGCTTATCTTTTTTTATCTCCCCCCCAAAGCTTTTAGCGACCCTCACTGAATCTCCCCATCAGACTTCTTGCTATTGTAGGCTCATTCGGGACCGTCCCTTCCTATGAAGGGGCCTCCCCTTCCGAAGATCCTTCTTTCAATTCTCGAGGCGCAGGATCTCTTAGCTAATAGCAAGGTTGAAGGAAGACGGGACCACAGGTGATGTTTTTCATGGGTATATCAGACCCAGGAAGGCCGCTTCGAAAGCTTGCTTCCTTTCGGGCAATTTCTTCCAATTCGCGATTGATCCCGTAACCTTGGGGTGAAGTCGCCCCTGAAGGCTTTGCCTTCTTTGGGTCCTTTTTCTGGATCGGTCCCGGTCGGGAAGCTGGGTCATATTCACCATGATCGTCCCGTTGATGTCCCCCTAGCCTTTTAGAAAGTGTTCGCGATAGGCACCCCCCCAACAAAACAACCCCCCAACCCCCTATAGTTCCCCAGAAGTTCCCCTCGGTTCTTACATTCCCCCCATTTTTTTTTTCCCCCCATCAATAACTCCCCCCATCTCTGAACACCTTAATTAAGAAACTGACCATTGTTCTGTGCAGAGTTGTTAGATTTACAACATTTTTTGATTCCGGTGCTGACCCTCCCCTCTCTGAAGTTTCTGGGATGCAGTTCGCCCATTCCCTTAACCCTATTGAACCTAGATTCTTCGAAGCGCAATCCTTTTTTCCCTCTTAAATAGACTCTCCGGAATTGTCGCTTTTTTTTTTCTTATACCTGATGAATTTAGTTAAAGAGTCCCGGGTCTCCCGCGGTGGACACCTGTTGAGCTACCCTCGAGATTTCTTTTCTCCCACCGATCGTGCGCGTGGATCGACTAACATTCAGCTCCTTTTGTCTCAGCGCTGCCCTTGTTTGACAAAACGTCTCCTTCGATTGCCTGCGGCGTCCGAATACTCAACGTAGGAGGATTTCCCCGCCCTCCCCTTCTCCCCCACTCTTTTGTTCAGGGACTCGGTTCGCCAAGGGACGTTACGCATACGCGGGACTCTCCAGAGACGTTCCCCCTGAAAGATTTTCTTAGGGGTTCTAAAGAGACTCACGAGATCTCGACCAAAGAGGTCTAGTCCCCCAGCAAACATTACAATGGCCTCAAAAAGCAGGCGCACAAGCATTCAGTTTACCCTTCCGGACCCCCTCCTTCCGGGGACGACTCCCCCGCCCTCGTACATCCTCTGAACTTTTCAACCCCCACAGAGAAACATTCCGGTCGGCTGCTCAATGTTTCGAAGAGAACGCTTTTTAGAGATCATGAAGACCTTCGCTCTCTCCGTCTACCGCGTCGCGCAAGTAGGCACTTAGCTCCTAGCGTAGGAGATATAGAGCAGCATCTTGAACCCTGTGCGTTTTCCATCAGACACTTTTTTTCTAAGGGCATCCACAGGAGACTTGAAACAAGATGCTCTGTTCCCGCAAGAGAGAAACGAAATTTCCGAACGGCCCGAAAGATTCTCCAAGAGGCCCCTCTTGAAAGAAAATAGCCTAATTTCCCAGAGTCAGATCCCCGACACTCTTTTCGCGAATTTTCCCGGTTTGGAAGGAGATCAGTCACCATTGATCTCTGCATGTTTTGTCTACCCGGAGGAGGACTAGGAATGTTGCTGAAGGCACTCCCCTCCAATGATTCAGGGTTGGAAACCTTGCTTAGAAGTCCGGAGGGTGCCACGACTGAGAGGGCTTCGTGGTTCTCCCCAACTCTCAACAAACTCCCTTAAACCTCTCTCCCATTCCTTCCCTTGAATTCGACTCCGCACTGATTTACCCCACTTACTTCTATCTTCTCCCAGCCAAGCCCCCCCCTAGCCTGGAAATCCCCCGACATGTTCGTTCCGTGTACTTTTCCCCCCATTCGGGTCCTTCCGATTTCTATTCACGGTCTTAGATTTCTCACCGGTGCGAGTCCAGGAAGACTCTCACCCCACCCTACCCGAGGTCCGATAACTTTTGTCCTGAAGACCGTTGCCGACCCCCTGAAGAGATTCTGGACTTTCCGCAAGAAAGCATTCATGTCTCCAAAATAGAGCTTCCCACTTCACTGATTTTCAAGTTTTCTCCTAGTGACTGAATGGTCTTCGGGGTAAGGAAGTTGTCGGGATTTTTTTCTTAAACCGATGAACCTCTAAGGCCTAGATAGACCCGGCCAGATGTAGACTAGATCTGCCCTAAGATTTTTCCTACGTACGCCTGCCCCTCCGGAAAAACTTATTCACGGGGCCTCCTTCCCGACGGATCGTTCTCTTTAATCGGCGTGATTTATTGTGTTCCTTCCAAACCCCCCCCCAAGGCCTTAATGGCAGACGTGGAACGTGGATTGGGACTCCCTTTCTCAACTCTCGGAAATCCCTGGATGAAACGGGACCGGTTTGATACACCCCCCCCCTGTATCCTTAATAGTTCCCCGTTTTTTACCCTCTGATAAGAATCTTATTCTTTCAATCTCCCCCCCCCTTTTGGCTCCTGCTTGAACACTAGCCTCTTTTTTTAATTCAGATTTCCTGCTTTTCCCTCCCTCCCCCTGCACCCACTGCTAACATTCTTTGGTCATCCTCTTATATGGACTTCTATAAAGGAACCTAGAGACACCGAGACGACAAGCTCTAAAGAGGACCTCCCCCCTTTACTCCCCAAGCCCTTAAGCCCGCCAAAATTGAACATAGAGAATTCCACTCGACGGTTTTTTTTCAGATTGTTCCCCAAGCGATAGGATCTCACCAGACCTAAAACCCGATGTCTGCGGATTCTCCAGGCTTGTTGAGTCGTTTTTGGGACCGTTTTGCCTTCTTTCTCTTATTTCAGCATTTTTCCGAACGTCCTTTCAAACTGGGTCTCCTCTTTGTGAGACCCCTGCCTTTTGAATTTCGTCATGTTTCTATTGCCCGCCTTCTGACGTTTCTTTTTCCCCCTCTTGAATTTTTCCCCGGATTCTCCAAACTTGAACATTTTCATGACCCCGGGTAAGTCTGGTTGTTCCGTCGGTTAAGCGTCCCTGTCAACGACCCCCTTAGTCCCACCGGTTTCATCCCCCCTGGATAAACCATTCCATACTCCTCCCTTTGAGCTTTTCCGCCATCCCTTACCTCATGAGTTCACTCCCTGCAAACGGCGTACGCAATCCCTTCCTCAAAGTACTTTTTTTAAATCTTTAGCAGGATTCTTGAAGACCTTTTCCCCGTGACATTATGTGTTCCTATCCTGTTGAGAGAGTCAGTGCTTTCCTCTTTTTTCCTGAGATACCTTCCTCATTACGTCTTTATTCTCCCCCCACAATGGACCTTTCTCTCTCCCTGCCGATCAAACTAAACTCTTGAACCCGCGTCGGGCTTTCCGCATACTCCCGAAGATTTCCGCTACGATCCCTTTCTCCCCCTTTCCTGTAACTCTTTTTCCTGTCCCTCGGTAATTGTGTCCTTACTGGACTTTTTATAGTGTTTTGCCAAAACCCAGACAACTCCCGTCTTAGGTTAATTTCCCTCCCCCCCCCTGGTAAAAGTCCTCCCTCTAGGTCTTCCTAGCTGAGTCTTTCCTTGTTTTAAAGCAGTATAACTCTGGAGTTTTCCCGTCCTTCACGTTTTTATTGGAATGTGTGTCTTTGTATCCCTCTTTTTCTTCCTTTCTTACTTTCTATTTAAGTTTATTTTTTTTTGTGTGAGCGTGTTTCTTTGATATTGTTAGCCGTTCTTTGTGGGCCCTTTTTTTTTTTGTCAGTCCAATGGAGGGATTCTTCCCATTCGCCTCTCCTCTTTTTGGTAGTTTCTTCCTTTCTGAGGAAGTCCATTTCCTTCTTCCCTTACCTTCTCTTTTATTCCCCCTCGGGCTTTCAACTCCTGGAGCCAATCTGCTCCCTGCTAAAAGGTCTCCCTTCCTCTTCCAAATGATCCTTCAGGACCGACAGTTTTTTTTTGTAACGACCTCATCTTTGCCCCCACCCATTACTCGGAAGGCCTTGGAGTGGAGACCGAATTTTCCTCCTTGAAGGTCCCTCTTTTGGAGTCACCCTCTTCTTAGACCAGTCCTCAATGTTCCTTTCAGACTTCTAACTATAGACCCTTACACCCATTTTCGTTTTTTCAGAAAACTTCCCCTTAAGGGAGTGACCCCGACTTCTTTAGACTTTCACAAAAAGGGAGTTGCTTTGAGATCGCTACTTCCTGTCTTGAGAGGATTAGCTTTCACAAGTCTGAGCTTTTCGGTGAGATCATCTCCCCCCCAGTTGCTTTCAAAATCTCCAAAATTTCAAGTCTTTTTATAATACGTCTGTACGTCCACTGTGGCGTCCTCTTTTCTTTCTTTCTTTAGGAATTTCCCCCCCCCCCCCCCTGTTATTTTTTTTTTTAATCGAGAAGCTCACAATCCAGATTCGACCCGCTCTTCTGGAGTTAACAAATAACGCCCCTTTTCTTTCCTAACCCTTTCCCTTACTAGGATCTCGTATCCCTTTAATTCTTGCCCAACAAATTTCGAGGCCTTGCATCTGGGCAAAGAGTCAGAAGTACATTTTGGTCGACACCTTCCAAAAGATGCTTTCCCTCCGTCTGACCCCTCGTTCGCCTTTTTAGAGACATCCGTCTATCAAGCTTTTACTAGTAAAGTCATTTAGAGGCTCCTTCATATTTTCGTTTCCTCCTTACTCTCGAACGGTTCAGCTTGATTCTCCAATTAAGACCTTCCCTGAATTTTCTATTCCCATTCTAAGGGGTCCCCTTGCTGGCGGCCCTTGAGTTCTTAGGAATATAAACCCGAAACCCTTTTTCACTCAAGTTGAAGTCTTCCCTGCT
>Ga0179593_1569207_pt1 | contig 11148 bp, 11 predicted proteins | sample CZODoug2_1_08_16_FD_185931 | JGI IMG/M metagenome (GOLD analysis project Ga0179593, IMG submission 185931) | Vadose zone soil fungal communities from Angelo Coast Range Reserve, California, USA - CZODoug2_1_08_16fungal (PacBio error correction) | ecosystem: Environmental > Terrestrial > Soil >... | reverse complement strand
GGAAACTCCTTTCCCACACAAATTTCCGTCAACTCTTGATTAATGTGCGTCGATCAGTGGGTTTATGCAGTTATTCCTCTTTTTTTTCCTTCCCTCGACCGCTTTTTTCCCCTTTCAATTAGAGTTATGAGAATTTTTTCCCGTCAAATTTCCTTAATTGCCCACACATTTTAAGTATCCCCCCCTTCTGCCCCCCCCACGTGCCAAGCCATTGAAACCCAAATTGGGGGTTTCTTCTTAACATACAAACCCCCTTTTAGCGCTGAAGAGTTTTGTTGATTTTCCTCGTATTCCTACCACGTTCCTCTTTTTGTTTTGAGTTCCCTTTTTTTTTTTATGGTTCTCCTCTCGTGATAAGTTTTCATGCCTCTTTCCTCTCCCGACAAACTCCGGAGACAGCCCTTTGTGCCCTGGAGGGGTATTTTCTATTTTTTCGTTCCCCATTCAAGAGGCTTTTCTAAAGTATGTAATCCCTTGACCGCCCTCTCTTGCCTGGATTTCGGACGCTTCCTCCGCCCATATCATGCAGATCCTTCCTCACCAGAAAATAGCTTGATACGATTCGTTTTTTGGTAACACCACCCTAAGGGCGTCCGGCCTTACCCAATACCCGTTTACCAGATTTTAGCTTTGTCCCAATCCCTGCCCCCCCCCAACTCGTGACCGGGCTTTTCCTCGACCCCCTTTTCTATACAGAGGCGGTAACCCTCTTTGCCTGAATCATAGTCACCATCCATAGATCTGGACCTGCTTTCACGATCTTTCCCTTTTTAAGCTCCTTCTCGGGAGTAGAACGGGTAGCTTTCTCCCCTTCCCTCTTCTTTTCGAGTGAGCGGATGCCTTTTTTCTAGGTGGGTTTAGCGCCTGTTAGCGATATCTCACAGCGCCGCCGAGACTTTCTTCCTTGTCTTTCTTGCGAATGATGCAGTCGAACCCTCCTACAACTCATACACTCCATGGATTCTAGTCTATGCCTCAAGATGCCACTTCATTCTTCTTTTCTTTGCAGAACGACTACCTTCCATTGGGTAAGGAATTCCCCACCTCGGCACCTTTGCTGCCAGCGCGTTGTACCCTCGCCTTTTTCCCTCCCCTCGGAGAGATTGCCGTTTGGCTGAGCCGCACTGCATCAAGTTCATCCTTTCCCGCCGGGATTGTCCTCTTTGCGCCCCCCCCCCCATTTCTATCATCGCTTAAAGGCCTTTGCGACGTTTTCAAGCTTCAGATCAGCTTTGTTTTAACGACTTTTGCGCCTCCGCTCTGTACCTCGAAGTCAGGCTCTTGCCAGTCGAAACGATGAGTTCTCCTTTTTTCTTTTTTTTCCTCCCTTTTTTCTAGACGGAATCCTTCCACGCCCTCTGACAGCACGGCCACCTGCCGAAGAGGCTTCTTTTTTCACTGTTCTTTCCGAGGTTCAATTACCACTCCAGGAACGGCCCCCATTTTCCCGTCCTCCCCAATTCTTCCTTGTCCCATGCATGAAGAGCTCTCAATTGCGGCTTATGTTCTCTTCCAACCCCCCCCCCTGAGCCTTCTGACTCGCTCCCGCCTCTTTTTCGCGGTTTTTTCGATCTGTTCTATGATTATGGTTCTCGCGCCGACCCTCTGGACGCCCTTACATGCAACCCCTCCTTGTCTTCTCCATTTTTGCCGACCAGAACCAAGCCTCCCCTCAGTGATTTCTTTTTTTTTTCCATAGCAGAATGCGGCCGTTGCAACCTTGAAAATCGGGCCCCCCTTCTGCAAATTTTGTCCCGAGGTGGCGCTTCTCCTCGGCCCCCCGCTAAGAGAATCTTTCTCATAGTGATGTCCGGTGACGTTTTGAGTCTATCGTTTCCTGTCGCGGCCAGTCTATTGTTTCCTCCAAGCGTTCTTTCCTGCCCTGAAGACTCGGTGTGATGTTTTTTTCTTTTTTCTTTGATCTGCAACGCCTTCTTCCCCGAAAGCGACCCCCGATCATTACAAGCTTATCCTGTCCCCGACGATACGTTGAGATCTGGCTTTTCTTTTTTTTTCCCCGCGAGAAATGATTCCTCCCCATCGTCCCTCCTGAGAGAAACCCCTTCCCCCCCTCCCATTTTGGTGACCTGCATTTAATTGTTCTTTCCCCCAGGCGAGAGCCCAAAAGGGCCTTGTCTAGAATGGCCATCTCTCTACCTCCCGCAAGGAGAACATGTCTCCACCCATTGTCTCTCTGGTAGGGATGCCCCCGTTTTTTCTTTTTTTCTTGCGATAGTCGCCAATCCCCCTAGCCACATTTTTCTCTTGTGCTCCTGGCGGTCGGAAGTACATGTTTTTCATGCGAGCTTTCCCTTGGGTGGGATAGAGCCGTGGCTTCTTGCGCGCCCTTCCCCCGATGGTCGTTTGCTACTTGGAGGTGGCTCGGGAGTGCCTCTGAGCCATTTCCGCGAGCGTTCTCTTTTTTCTGCAGCTCCCCTTTCCCTCCACAAGTCGACGTTAGCTTTTCTCACGTCTCAGATTCGCTGATGTTTTTCCCATGCCCTGCTATTGACCTTACAAAGCACCTTCTATTCTTCACCCCCCCTTTTTCCAAAGCCCCCCCTTTTTGAGCGCCTCGACCAATTTAGTGCTCCTCCACTCAGAATCCCAGCACGCTATCCCCCACATGAAAGACTCACTTGGAGGTGGCACCCCCACAGCCGATGATTTTTCTTCCTTTTTTTTTCCTAGTCATTCCCTTCTCTGAACTGAGCTTTCTGTTTTAGAAGCGTCTCTGTCGGACGAGAAGGGCTTTTTTATCCCCGATCTTTCTCTGCCTCCATAATAACGTTCTTCCTTTCCTCTGTGGGTTCTTTAGGACCTTTCCCACGCAAAGGCCCTTTTTATATGAGTCATTTGAAAAGATTTATTCGTGGCTTTTTTTCCAAGCCCTTCAGAAATCCCACCTCCCTATCCCTCGGCCAACAGCCCCGCCTCACCCTTCTTTCTGGGAGAGGAATCTCCCCCGCGAATCCTGGTGACCCAAGCGCAGTTTGCCCTTCCGTCATGTTTTCCGGCAACCTTTTTTTGCGGCAGATTGAATTTGTCTCTATATTCTGGTAATGAACCTTTCCTGCCTCCGAGGATCACATCCGGCTCCCTCTTCGGCGGACTCTTCCAGCGGGTTCTTCCTTTCCTCCTTATGGACAGGGACGTGCTTTCTTTTTCAATTCTGCAAACCTTCCCTCGTTTCGAATGTGAAAATGTCCTTTCTCACGCTACTTCGAGGGAATTCTCCCTCTCTGGAGATCTCTCGGAGCGGCCTCGCGATTCAAACTGAAAAAAGTCTCGGCCGTTTAGCAGGTTCCTCTCTTGTTCTTGATGAGAAAATCCTCCCTTTGCGGTCTTCTTGTCCGGGCTTCCCCTCGAAAAATTTCTGCGAATATTCGTAGGGCGCCAGTCTCCTTAGCTCCCGGAACGTTGCTTTTACTGGTGCTCCATCGTTCTCTTTCTGAAAAAATCGCTCCTTTGCTGGCCGGAACTTTTTTTAGGAGGTTCGAAATCGTATCCCATCTGCTTGATTCGCGGGTGCTCCTTTTGGGGTAGACGACCTTTTCCTCATTACGAAGTTCATCCTCGGTGGTGCTATTGAGGAATCTTTTTCCTGCTTCTGCTAACTTGTCTGCTAGTTCTCTTGGCGGCCCCCCCCCCTTTCTTTTCATAGCACAGAAAAGCTGCATTTTTCTCCGGCTACGCCCGAGACTTTGTCCCCCAAATCGCGAGCTTCTGCAGAGTCCTCTGAGCGTGAACAATTGTTTTTTTGATGATGCCGTCCCTGTGCGCCCCCAAGAATTATTTTTTTCCCTTTTTTCTGACGAATGAAGATTGGAGATTCCTTGGTCGAATACCCTTTTAATTCCTTTCTTTGAAAATAGCCCGGAAGCTTTTCCAATTTCTAGCACTTTTTGAAGCTTTTTCTTTTTTCTCCGAGAGAGCGGACCCCCTGGACACGGAAAGCGGGGCCCCTTCCTTTTCCCGCTTCCAGCCGAGAGGTCCTTAATAGTCCTCCGTGCGACTTTCAGTTTTGAACCTGATTGCCCCCTCAATACCCCGAAGTCGATTCGTCGTTCTCTCCCCCTCCGCAAACAGTATTTTCTTTCCTTTCCCGCAGCGCCCAAACTATCCTCACCCATCCCCCCAAACGATCGCACCCCCCCCCCACCTTTTTTTCCCTTCCCCGGTCCAATTCTTCACAATCAACCAATTGTCCGGCCCCTAACGTTGTTTGGAGGTTCGGTCTCCGGGACCCAAACCCTTTTTTCCATTCTCTTTTTTTTTTTTTTTTTCTTTTTGGAGAAGGGCTTTTCCTGTCCCTGTATTGGAACTTTTTCCCTGGATAGCCATTGCATCCAGCTCGCAGCCCTGATGGTGATGGTTCTCCCCCCCGGTCGAGAATCTGCGTTCCCACGTCCTTTCACTCCGTGCAGATTGCAATCCGCCCGTGGCGGTGTGCAGACTTCATGACCCCCGTAAGAGGAGTTGTTTGTGAGATGAGGGGCAAAACAACATTGAGGCCACCCCGCAACTTTGGCTGATGCAAGTTCTACTTTTTCTTTTGATTCAGTGGTATTTTCCCGCTCGCCCCTTTTCTACGACCATCCCATCTCGATTATTTTCCGATCCCCTGGAAAATGTCACGCCCCCTCTTTTCCAATTAGCAAGTAGCTAGAACGGCTCACACCTACATAAAGAACTCCTTCTTTTTCAAGGTCCAAGAAATACCAAACGACCTTCGGAAGTTTTCCCTTTTGATTTTTCTTTCCTATCCCCAGTTCTAAAGTTTTTTCCCCTCTTTTTTTTGCGACTGGTGACTTGTGTTTCATGCGATTGAGGTTTTCTCCCCCGGTTCTGGCTGTCTCTGCTTCCTCTAGGACGGGGTGGGGGGTTATTTATGATCCTTTTTTTACAACCATTTCCCTAGGATCGCGGAAGGCTCGAAATCTATATTCTTGAACGATAGTTTCCCCCCGCTCTCCCTTTTTTTTTTTAGTTAAGAGAATTAGACTCCCCCCTCCTAATCTTAATAACCACCCCCTTCAGGGGAACTCGATCCGCTTTTTAACAAGGGAACTTTTCCACTTTCTACAACGAACCCCCTTCCTGCCGGAGTAGTAATCCTCCCCTCGTCCAGCGCAGATTTCCTGCATTCTTTTTTTTCTTTTCCCCCTTGCCGGTCCAAGAGCAAAAGGTCCCTCCTCCTTACATTTTTCAACGAGCTTCACCTCCACGCTCGAGGAGTTGCACGTTAAAGCGCCCAAGTCTCGTTTTTTTTTTTTCTTTTCGCCAATGCCAGCGGTTTCTTTCCCGCTTGGAGAGGTCTGCTTCCGATCCCTTCTTATGCATTCTTTTTCTTGACCAGGTTTTTTCGAGGACCCGCGACAACTCTTTCTCTTCCTTCGGGCAGGAATCTTCTCTGTGTCCTGAATGACCCCCATCGCCCTACCCCTCCACCCGCCTGCCCACTCCTATTGAAGATCCTCTCCCCGTATTGTCAATACCCCTAGAAGATCTATATTTCCAAGCCCAACCTTGGTACGGGAAATCCAGTCAAAGCCAAGTGAGATTGAGCCCCTCTCGGAGTAATCTTTTCGGATATGCGAATTTAATTTCTTCCCAATGAATAATCCTCTGCCGAGGGATGTCGTTTGATAAGCCTGTAAGCGCGCCTAGATACTTTCCTTTCTTCCCCCGGTTTTTCTTAGATTAAGATAGACCCCTCGTCCTTATGAAGAGCTTTTGAGTAAGCTCCCCTGATCACACGAAGTCCTTCATGGCCATGGTCAAATCTTTTTTGTTTTTTTTCCCTTTTTCTTTGCTCAGGAAATGTCCCTATCATGACCCCCCCCTCCGACTCTTTCCCCTCCTTTTCCCCAATGATTTAAGCAGAAGCTTCCTTTTCCTTCTTTTTGATAATCTTTGAAGGTTTCAATTCCCATGCAACGAAGGTGTCCCTCGCATACACAATAACTTACCTCCTCCTTTCTTGGCTTCCTTTTTTTTGCGAGGACTGTTAAACTTTGTCGGATTCTTTCCAGGCAACTATTCTCGCTCCGTCCCTCCATCTAGAGTTCTCTTTTTTTGAAAGTCTTTTCTTATGGCTTTCTTGATTTGGCGCCCCCCCAGCGCTCGCGTTGCCCCGTCCCCCCCCCTCCTTTGTAGTTTTCTTGACCAGCTCTTCTCCCCTCTTTTTCAGACGTGATTCTGTCCGTGCTGTTTTTTTGTTTTTTTTTACTTTTTGATCGAAGAATTGGGTCTTCTCATTTCGATAGACTTGAAACCGGCGTCAGATCGCTGTCCCCCCGCTTCCCTCCGAGATTTTCCTCTTCCTATGTGGTGAAAGACGAATCACTCTTTTCTGTAGTTAATTCCTCGGCTGTTGACGATGCGGAGAGCTCTGTCCTGCGCCCGTGCTTATGACTTCTAACTCCTAGGGTGAGTGTTTTCTGCCCAACGTCCGAAAGGGCTGTAACCCCCCCATACCCTACCTCTTGGCGCCCTCGACGACGTGTGAGAAGCCCCCCCTTTTTTGTGAGGCAGCCCCCCATCTTCTTACGAATTATCATTAAATCCTGCACTACTCCCCTCCTTGATCGGACACGACCATCCCTTCCTCTCCCTACGCCCCGTCTTATCCCCCGGAAGTGGAAATGAATCCTTCCTCCCTATTATGAGAAACTGTCCCTCTATATGAAGAACAATGGCCGCTTTTTTTCTTCTATCTCTCTATTTAATCATCGATTCTATCCCCCTCCCACGAGAGAACACTTTCTTTCTGTGAGCCTGTTTTCCTAATTATGCCGTCCTTCGCGCTCTTGCCGGACTGGGGACCCCCTTTCTGCTCTCCTCCTTTCCCCCCTCGATGGGAGTGTGAAGAAGAAAGGAGGTTTTTTTTCTTTTTCCCCTTGTAGGTGATCCCCTCTCGTGTCTCTGCCTGGTGGTCCAGACCGCTTCTAACACTTCTCTTCCTTGAGAAGCTGCGTGATGATCGATGTCGCTGTCTTTTTTTTTTTTGCAGATAACAGCCCCCTCCCCTTGGTATTCACTTCTTTCTTTAAGCCGGTCCCCGCTCGCCAAACCTAGCGAAGCGGAACTGCCGCTTTTATCTCGACTTAAACGATCTCTGCGGATGTCCCCCCCCCTCTCCGTAGAGTGATTCCTCTCTTTCCCTTCTCAAAAGATTTCCACAGATCTTCGTCGACGAGTTTTCGCTTTTCCCCTTTGATGAATTCTTCCTTTTCGATCATGGTCCCTCCTCTTTCCCGTTACTTCAGGAATTTTTTTTTTTTCTTTTACGGCCCAATTGGAGTTCCCTGGTTTTTTTTTAGCTCAAATTCCCTCTCTGCGGTAGTGGTCCCCTGTGAATCATTCCCTCCTCCCCCCCCCTTCGCTAGACAGGAAAAAGCTACTCCTCTCTCTGGAGCTTTTTTTCCTTTTGCCTTTTGTGACCTCATTGACAAGGTTGTCTCCTTTTCATGTCTACCGTCAGGCCAATGAGACTCGCAGATCTCTCCTCCTTAATGATGGTACTTGACACTCAGTGACGACGCGTCCTCCTTTCTGGTTTTCATATTGAGCCGGTGGCCGCGGGCTTTCCCTTCCTTCCTGTCTAGACTTTCCTCTGAAATAGCCCCCCTCTTTTCCTTTCGTTTAAGAATGTGACCATTTTTCCCTTCCTTCTTCTAGGCGACTTCCCCCTTTTTAGACTTTCCGGTTCTCGGCCGCGGATCTGCCCCACTCTAAATCCACCGTCTTCCCTTTTTTTTTTCCTTTTCTCACGGAATATCCCGCATTTTTTGACTTATCGGGCGGCAAACTCGCACACTTTTCTTCATATTAGAAGAGGTCCTCGGACGCCGCCTCTGGTCCCTTTTGAAGAGTGGAATGGTGTCGTCCTTCCCCATTGTCGTTCGGACCCTCCTTCTACTTCCTGTTTTTTTTTTTATGCCCCATCTTTTAGGATTGTGTAGTCTATGAGTGATGCTGTTTCCTATGGTAGGTCTAGTTTTTGACTCGTCCCGTCCTGTGACTAATAGATCGTGTCCTCTTTCTTGAGAGACTAGATTTCTCCCCCCCCCACTCCTCCCCTTTCCCTTCCCAAGGAATCAGAGGAAAACTCCTCCCCCTCTTGCATTGGAATACCTTTCCTTGGCGCTTTTACTTGGCGACCCAAATCCGCGAGCTTTCGTCCTTTTGTTGAAAATGGTGACAGCGAGGCTTTGTGCGAGTGGACTTCTCCTTTTTTTTTTTTTTTTATCATGCAAGAATTCCTTCCTCCTCTTTCTCTCCCTCTGGAAGATTTTCCTCTCTTTTATGTCGCCTCCTGGAGTTTTTCTTTGGGTAAGCCGCCCTTTCTCGACCTGAAGCGGATCGTCTTCGGGTTCTTTTCTCATTAGAATTAGATCCTTTTTTTGGTGCAGTTTCCCCCTTTTAAGTCGTTCCCTTTTTTTGCCCCTTTTTCCCAGGAAAAGACTCCTTTCATTGCCTCCCCTCCCCCCGCTTTGCAGCACTCTTGTAATGTTACGAGCCCCCTGAGCTCATTAGCCCCCCCTTTAGGAAGAGAAGACCCGTCATCTTTTTTTCTTTAGCTTAAAGCTTCCCCTTATCACCGCCAGTTTCTCACACATAACCACCCGCGTGTCCACTAGACTGCAACCTTTCCCTTGTCTCCTCTCCCTCCCCCCTCCCGCAGGAAAAACTTTTCCCCTATTCCCCCCCCGTATTGGTTGTCTTTCGGGACCCCCTTTTACATTTTTGCTGTATGGTCTTTGGCTGTTTTTACTTGCAATGTTCTTTTTTCGATAGTCCCTTGCTCGCAGAGAGAAGATACTCCTATCTGGTGACTTTTATCTGGCCCTCTATTACGGAATCCTGCGCCTCCACTTCTCCCTCCCAGGACAATTTTTTCCCCGTTTTTTTCCCTTGTTTGAACTGATATTGCAATCTCTCTCTTCTCTCCTTTTTTGTTTCCCAGATAACAGTACCCCACAATTGCGGCCCAACACCGACTTGTCTGATTGCAATCTCGATACTTTTTCAGGATCCTTGGTTTTTTTCCTCAAGATGCTCTACAGCGTTTAGGACCATCTCCATGCGCCGCTTGCGGCTTCAATTTTTCTTCCCCAAACGCTCTTGCCCCCCCCCTAACTCTTGCTACAAAAGAAAGACAACTCCATAAAATGTTGGCCCGGGAGGTCAAAAAGTCCCGTATGTCCCTTTCCAGTTGAAACGGCGTTCTTCCTCTTCAGGGTTCCTGGTTTTTGCTGTTTGACTTCGTTTTGGTCAAATGGTGATTATCCCTTTTATTTTCCCTCTGCCCTCCACTCCCCCTTTTGAGGCATAGTCTCACCTTGGATAGGACGGTATTGCTATCATTTGGTCCGTTTCAACCATTCAAGATTCTCTCGGGTGATCAAAGTATGGTATTCCCCTTTGAATTTTCCTTATGGGAAAACGCTTTCTTTCCCTTTTCCCCTCTGTCGAAGACTCCTTCGATACCTTCTCGCTGGCGTATTTCCCCCTTTGGCATTTTTCCCCCAATAGACACATCTTTTTCCCACTAGGCTTCCTCTCCCTTTTGGGCAGAGAGAGGTCGCTCACCCTTTCCTTTTTCCGTCCTCGATTCTCCCCCTTAGTTTCATGGGCATCCTCGCGTCCGCGCAAGCGGACCTTCGGGACGCACTTCTTTCTTGTAAACTTTTCCAGTTTTTTTGAGTAGAAGTTTCTCCTTTTCTCCAATGCACCTCTTCTTAGTGTCCTGACATGGGGCCTAAAAGTAGGTGGGTCTATCCCCTTTTACTCTCGAATTTTTTACTAGATTCCCAGGGAAGCATGAGCGAGAATCTTCCTCCCCCTTCCCTCCCAAGATCCCCCTCTGCATCCTCTGGAGACTATCGATCCCCCTTTCCCCATATGGCAAGACCTTGATTCCCCTTTTCCCCCCCCTTTGTGCCCCCCTGCCCCCCCCTCCCTCCCCCAGGCACGCTTCGCTTCTCTTTTCCCGGAGTATAGATTTCTTCGCGATAATTTATGCGCAGCGCCGTTTTTCTGCCCTGCATCAGTCAGCGTCTTTTTTTTCTTTTTCGTGCGAAAAAGAGCCGCCCCTTCCTACCTTCCTTTGAGAAGGTGGCTTTGGGCTGACATCGGCTTACCTGTCGTCTGACGCTTCCTCTTTCTCCACGACTTTGGCGAAATATGAGTAAATAGAAGTAAGGCAGTCTTTCTTTCCATACTCCTCCTATTCTCCAGCCATGTCCATACGGTCTGAAGGAACTCTGTCACCGACGCCGCTTTTCCTCCAAGATTCCGCGAAGATTGACCCTGGGCCTTTTTTTTCCTTCCCCCTGCCGGTTAAATTCCTCCATGCGCTCTACATCACTTTCATACGTACGCATTATACCGTCTCCTCCTGAGCTTCCTCCAAAATTGAGGATTATAGGGTCTCCCACTTCAATTCTCGGACTTTCCCCCCTGAAGCTTCTCTAGCTTTAGCTGTTCCTTGTCTCGGCGGTGTGGATTCTCATTATCGCAGTTTCTAGCTGAGAAAGCCTACTGAGAATTTAGCTCCCACAGTCTGTCTGTTTCACGCCCATTTCCCCTCTGATCCAATCCTTTGAAGTTTTTCTTTTCCGGCGGGCCTGCTCAAGATCTCTCTTTCCTTTCGACATCCCTTCCAACTGTCTACACCTGTTCACTCACGGCTCCGATTTGGCCTCCCCCTTCCTCGCACGATAAGGAGAATTCCGTTTTCTTTTGCACTCCCCTTATTTATTTCTCCGTTGTCGGCTACGCTGACCCTCCTTTTGCAACTATGGTCTCTCCCCCCTTTTTCGAAAATGAGGTTTCCTCCCTCTTTTATGGTGGCTTCTAGTTCCCGACCCTAGAAATCGATCATCACTATGTCCTTTTCCTCCCTTTCTACGCGGGAGGTGAGGAAGACAGTTGTGAGAGCCACCCCTTATCTCCTCACACTTCTCCTAATTTTCCTACTTCGCCCTACTTAGCTGTCACACTACCATCGGTTGGTTCTTTGTGGGTAGCTACTTTCCTGGCGCGACTTCTTTTCAGAGCCCCCTGGGCACGGGACTCCTTCTCCTTGCAGACATCCTGTGACGCCCTTCTATGGGAGTAACAATTGGCTCTCTTTGTCTT
>Ga0179593_1561556_pt1 | contig 11148 bp, 11 predicted proteins | sample CZODoug2_1_08_16_FD_185931 | JGI IMG/M metagenome (GOLD analysis project Ga0179593, IMG submission 185931) | Vadose zone soil fungal communities from Angelo Coast Range Reserve, California, USA - CZODoug2_1_08_16fungal (PacBio error correction) | ecosystem: Environmental > Terrestrial > Soil >... | reverse complement strand
CTTTTCCCCCCCTTCGGACAACCATGAGTTTAATACCCCCCCCCATCGTTCAGCCTATCATTCATTTTTAGTGTTTTCTCTTTTGCGCTGTGGGGAGTTCGTTTGTTTTCGTTCCTCGTGTAAGGTTGGAGAGATGAGTTTTAGTCTTGTTTGTCTTCTCCCGGTTTTTCCTTAGTTCTTCTGGCAGGTTTTCTTTTTCTTTCTTGGAAGATCTTTGTTGTGATTTTTTGTTCATTCTTTCCTTTTTTAGATTGAAGGAGGGGTGTGCTGTGCTCTTTTTTTTTTCTCCTTTTTTGGTTTTTTGTTGACTCTTTTTCTTTTTTGCCAGAATCTAGGCCCTCCTATCGCTCTTTCTTTCCGTTTTAGACTTTTTCTTTCAGCCCTTTCTTTTTTTTCCTATAGATTTGTTAGAATTTTTTTTTCTTTTCCCTTGTACAAGTTTTCCATTTGAGTATTTTCTTAGAAACATTTTCGCTCTTCCCTCGTTGTAATTCCTTTACCCCCCTTTCATTTGTAGGAGTTTTCCCTTCTTTTTTGTCTTTGGTTTAAGATTTCCACGACCCCTCCCTTCTTTGTTTTCTTTAGAGGGTGCGGTCAACTCCCAGGTTTCCCCCCCCCTCCTTGCTAATGACCGACTTTGCTTAATGTAAGACATTTAAACCCATATTTTCTTCTTCTTCCTTTTTTTTTTTCGTCCTGCCATGTCCCCACTCATTGACCACCAGTGTTGGACTCTTCCTTCACCCCCTTAGGGACCCTTGGAATTAATTCTTCTCTTTTTCCCCCTCCCCCCCCATGATTATGGAGTTATTACTTTTTTTTTTCATGTCTTATTTAGTTTACAACTTCCTTTTCTTCCTCCTATTTCCATTTTTCCAGGGGGCAATCTTTTCCCTCCACCCCTACCCTCTGAAGATTGGAAACTTTATTCTCCTCTTTTGTTGCCCATTCTTACCCCCCCCCCCCACCGATCATTAGGTAGCTCCCCCGGTATGCCCCCTTTTTTTTTTTGCGTGTCCGTTTCCTTGTAGGCCACTCTCAACCCTAGTTCTTTCCCCCTCCAAAGTAGTTCCTCAGCTAAGGAGGGTTGCAGTTTCCCTTTTTTTTTTTTTCCCCCTCCTCAAGGTATAGAAAAGGTGTCCTTTTCCACGCAGCCCCTTCTTGATGAATTGTCACCATAACCCCAAGCGGTATTAGAATAAGTTCCCTGGTCTTCCCTTGTGGAGGGTTAGGCCCTTTTGCTGCCTTTCCTCGAACAGGTCCCTTCTTCGTACCCAAGTCACTAGAAGGGTTTACCCCCCTTTCTATTATGCAAGTTTTTTTCTTGAGTGATCTTTATGTGCATTCTCCCTCCTTAGCGCTTTGGCCGAAACCTTGTTGGTGTTCCCCCCCTTCTTCGTGAACCTTCTTACTCCTCCTCTTTGACCCGTTCTTATCTCGTCCGTTGCCCCTTTTCTCCCAAGGAGTGGTTAGTACTCCCACTTTCAGGTTAATAAGACCCCTCCCCCCCCTTCCATCTCTTCTTTTTCCTCGACGTCCTTGTGTTGTTCGTTATCTCCTCATTTTTTCTTTTATTATTTAACTGATGAAGGGGCTTCCCCCCCTTTCGATCAAACCACTTGCCCATCTTCCTTTCCCTCCCCACCTGTAATGATCCCTTTCCTTTCTGAAACAGGAATTGGGTTCCCCACCCCTTTTCGGCCCACCTCCTCCTGTCTACGGCACTTTTCCCCTCCCTCCCATCCTTAATCACAAATTGCTTTCATCCCCCCCCCCATGTATTTTTGTCCCCTTCTCTTTCCCATGTAGGTTCTTTCTGATTCCTTCATCAAGAGAAAAAGCCCATCCTCCTTCCCCCCCCATCTGCCACAATAAGTTGAGTACTTTCTCCCGTCCCCCTTGTGATTAGTTCCATATCCTTCTGTCTTGCTGTTTATCAAGACAACTTTCTCCCTCTTCGCCTAAAAAAGGACAATGACCCCTCTTCTTCTCCCCTTTTCCCCCCTAGAAATCTTTTTTCTCCTCCTGTGAGCCACACAAGGGAAAACTTCCCACCCCTCCTTTCTCCTTCTAGACTGGTTTGTGGATTTTGGCCCCTTTTTCCCCCCTCAATTCTTTGTCATCAATTTTCCCCCCCTCTTGTCCAGTTGGATTCACAGACTAGGCCCCCCTTCCCGTCCCTTCTCTTTTACAAAATACCTCCTTTTTCCCCCTCCCCTTCCACACTACACCTCCAAAGAATTCTTTAACCCCCCTTTGCTTTTCCTTTTCAGGAAGGCAATTAGTCCTCCCTTCTCCCTTTCCTTCCCACACGGGGGGGCCCCCCCTTCTTTTTCCCTTGCAGATCATCCCCTCCACCTTTTTTTCTCGCAGAACCCGTTTAGGTTTTTTTTTTTTTCTAAGGGAGCGCTTACATCCACCCATCCCTCCCTTGGGTGGAGACCTTGCTTTGACCCTCTCCCCATTGCCAAAGCGAGTTCTTATTTTTTTTTCACCAACAAAGCTCCACAGCTCTTCCCCTCCCCTCCGAAAAAAGGCAGGGGTCCGTTCCCTTCGTCTCTGCCTAAATAAAATAATAGTTATCCTCCCCCCCCCCCTAATCAAATGTTCCCCTTCTTCCTTGATTCGAAGCAACTCATGAAGAAATTTCCCCCCGTTGAAAAACTGCTAAAAGACCCTCCCCCTTCCTAACAGAGCGAGCTGAGGTTCTTCCCTTCCCCAATAAAACACCCACCTCCCCGGCGCCCTTTTTCCCCCCTCCTGAACCCAATATAACCCCTTTTCACAAAAAATAAGTCCCCCCCCTTCCTGCCCCAATAATAGAGATTTCCCCAAACTCCCCAACAATAATATTCCCGTAAACTCCCACACCCCTGGACAAGAGAAAAAAGATCCCTTTTCCCCCACATAATAAGACGTCAACACCTCCCCCCCTTTTCATAAACTCCTCTCCCCCTTTTCCCTCAAAAAATAATTGACGACTTTTCCCCCCAACCCAATCTCAATAAATAAAAAAACACCTACCTCCCCCCCCCCCCCAAGTTTTCCTGGTTGAATGATAGGCTGGACCCTCTTTCTTTTCTTTACAACTAATGCCTTGGTGGGAAGACTTTCTCTCCCCCTCTATTTCCTCCCCCCTCCGGTGGGCATGGTGAGTATTTCCTGATTCCAACACATTTCCCTCACTCCCCCCCCTTTTCAAAACCATACTCTCCATTCACCCCTTACCTTGGGGGTTTTTTTTTATGTACTTTTCGTCCCGTTCTTTTGTTTAATGCGAATGATGTTTTGCCGTCCTGTTTTCCCTGTTATTTTCAGCGGTAGTCTCCCCCTTTCTCTTTTTGGAATTGACTGTTTCCGGTTATGTTGATTCGAATCTTTTTCTTTTTTTTTTTCCTGCTAAGATTTGGTATGGATGTGTTTATGCTTGCCCTTCTTTTGTTAGTGCTCTTGTTTGACGAGTAGTTTTCCGTTGTTTTTTTTTGCAAGAACTTATAGGCACCCGTCCCCCTGATAGTCTTTCTTGCAGTTTTAGACATTTTTTTCCTCTTATCCAGTTTGTAAGTTTTACTAGATTTATTTATTTAAGTTTTCCCCTAGTTTCCCATAAGTTATTTGAGTAGTTAATTTCCCCCCCCTTTTCGTGTATGATTCTATCATAGTTTACTCCCCCCTTCCCTTTTTAGGATTTTTCCTCGTTTTTTCCCCCCTATCTTTTGTATCCCCTTTGTTGGGGACATTTTTTTCCCCAGAAGAACCCGCTGTCCTTTGCTTTTTTTTTTTTTTTGAGGGTCAACCTCCGTTCTCCCCCCCAAGGGGATAAGTAACGCGAAGGAGGTTTAATCTAGACAGGGATCACACCCCCCCCCAAACCCTCCTTTTCTTCTTCGGGAAAAGCATATTTGTCTTTTTGTTACAGGAAACCATCCTCCTGGTTTTTTCAACTGTTACTCTGCCGAAAAACACGGCTGCGAATCCGTTTTTCTTCTTAAGGAGCCTCGGGGGTTCCTTTTTTAACCATATTAGGAGGACTGTAATTTTTTTTTTGCGGACAATGAGAGGGATTTGACCCCCCTTTAGTGATTGGAAGAGGTCCCCTTTTCCCTGAGCTGGGACATCCCCACTTTACAAGGGCAGGCCTTTGGCCCCTTATGACAAAAGAGTCTTTTTAGTGCCCCCTAATCCACACGAGTCCCCTCTCGCCCAAGTTAGGCCCTTGGAGAACTGGGCGGGTGCCTTTTCGTCGGCTCCTCTCAAAAGAAGGCCCTTCCCCATCGCTTGCAGGGAAAAGTAGGCTTCTCCTGGTTTGAAGTTATTTTTTGGAGCCTCAGTACCCCCCTCCCGTGTCGAAAAAGGTTTGTCCTTTCCCGCCCACGGAGGGATGAATGTCTTTCTTTTTCCCCTAAAGTCAACCTTTTGTCCGACTTAGTCCTTCCTCCCTTCTTTTTCTTGTGGGTAGGGTTTCTTGTATGGTCGTGCACTATCACCTTTACCTGCGTAAAACAAGTCCCTCGCCTACAAAAAGAAGTTTTCATGGCGATAACTTGGAGGATTTCTTATTGACGGGAAGCCCATTCGAATCGAAGTGCCTAACTTTTTTTTTTTCCCCCAAAATTCCTTCCCCCCTTTTCATTAGGACCTCCCTTATTCCCCTTTTGTTTGCGTGAAGGCAGGAGATCCTTTGCCCATTCGACAAAATTTTTTTTTCTCCCCTTTCGAGGGCAGTTCATCCCCCACTAAACAACTGATACATTCTCTCCTTTTCATAAGCCTCCTTTTTTTTTAATCCTGTGGGGATGTTATCCCCTTTCCCCTCTGGCGGGGCCCCCCCCAATCAAGGTGGCTCTCACCCCTTGGTCAATGGACTAGATACGGCATCGCACCCTTTTCCCCTAATGTGGGTGAACGAAGAATGGGGGCACCCCCCCCCCCCATTTTTTACCCCCTCTGTCTAAACGGCACTGCTTAACCCTTTCCCCCCCCTTCCCTCCTTCATCAAAGTGAGTAATCTTCCCCCCTTTTTTTTTTTCCCCGAATTACAAGTAGGTCTTTCTCTCCTTCATCCCTCGAAAATCTTCACCCCCCAACCCCCGCCCCTTTTTTTTTTTTTCCTTTAGCCCGTCTTGTTGATTTATTTACATAGCCATGTCCTCCCCCTCCTTTGGCTAGTTGTATCAATGACCCCCTTTTTTTTCCTTTCTTTGCGAAGATCCCCCCCCTCTGCACCCCTCCGGAGTCAATTTTCCCTCTAGAAAGTTTTAGACTTTCCTTTTCGCCTACAGAAAAGGAAACCCCCCCCTGTCTCAAATTCCTCCCTTTTGTTCGACACTAAGGTTCTGGGGCTTTGTCTGGGTTACCGAAGTCGGGGGTTCCCCTTTCTCTGCCAGCCTTCCGTTGGATGTCTCTGCTCTGCACCCCTTGTCCCTTACAGAGGAGGGCCCCCCCAGTAATTATTTTTTTTCCCCCACAAGTCAGGAGTCAAGCAACCCCACATCATAATTCTTTACACAAGGGACTTTAGGCCCAGTTTTCCCTTCAATCAGACGTTGGGGGGCCCCCCCCTTGGATTACCCCCCCCGGTGTCTTCCCCCCGCCAAAAGAGGCTTGTACCCCCGAAAGGAGGGTTTTGGGGGGGATGTCTCTCGCTTCGATCCACTATTCTCCCTTCGCAATGTTGTCCTTGAGGGGACACAACATATATCAACTCCCCCGCCGGTTGTTTTTATTGCGTAGGGAAATATTGCCCCCCCAAAGCAACTCTTTCCCCCAAAGGCAAACCCGGCTTCCCCCCTCCATAAAACTCCCCCTCGTCGAAACTAGTCTTAGAATAACCACTTTCCCTTCCCCCCCGTACCTACTCCCCACCTGGCCCCTTCCCAGCAGACTCCCTCCTTAACTTAATTACTCCTTTTCCCCCTGAATAAAGCAACCCTTTTCTTTCCCCTTTCCTGTCCAAACGGAATCCCCGCGCTTCTCTTTTCTGGTGATTATGTAACTCTCAGTCTTTCCTAATAAACAACATAACAGCTCCCCCCTTCCCCAGGAAACACCCCCCCCAATCTCACATTCCCCATAAGGACAACCTCCCCTCATATTACTCCTTTCCCCCCCCCCCCCCTCCACAATACTATCAAGACAACCCTCCCCCCCCCCCCCCCTCAAGGAGACACCCCTCCGCAATAATTCCCCCCTCAAGACTGCAACGCCCCTCAAAAAAGTAATCCCTCTCTCTAACCATCTCACAGCCCCCCCCCCTTTCAACATGAAAAGAACCTAAAAACAATCCACCCCCCCCACAACACAAGCTAAGGGTTGAATTCTCTTCTTTTTTTTTCTTTTTTTCACTTTTTGCTTTCCTAGAAATGACTGGTTTTCCGCCTTCTTTTTTCCTCTCTTTTCCCCCTCATACGTTTTTGTTTTTTTTTTCTTACTCCCTTAGGACACACCCCTCCTTTTTCAAACCCATAGTTCGCATCTCTTCCCTTTTTTAGTGTTTCTGTATTTGGAGATGTTTTAGTTTGTTTTCTTTATTGTTTTGATGTAATGTTCTCTCTTTCGGAGTTCTTTTTCCCTTTCTTCTGTTAAGGAGTTTCTTGGGTCCTGCTTTCCTTGTTTTCGGTGCTTGCATATTCTTTTTCTTTTTTCTTTTTGGATTCTTTGGTGGGGACGTTAGGGGTTTGCATTTTCTTTCTCCCTTTTTTTAATTAGATTAGGCTTTTTTTTTCCTCTTTCTTTTTTGTTTTCTTGTGGGAACCTAACTTCCTCCTCCAGCTATTTTTCTTTAGGAAGTTTTCTCCTTTATTTTCCTTTTTTCTTTTTTCCTCAGTGGGTCAAGGGAGAGACTTGCTTATAACCTCTTTTTTTTCCTTTCAGTAGGTAATTGTGTATTCCCCCCCCCCCTTTCTTTTTTTCTCTTAAGCAGAGTTTACTTCCTTTCCCCTGACATTTTCGTTCGTTTGCACTCGGGGGGTCCTTTTTGACTGATCCCCTTCTTTTTTTTCAGACCCCCCCTCAGAACCCTTTTCTTCTCCCCTCCCAGGGGATCACCCCCAGTTTCCTCCCTCCCTCTGTGTGATTAAGCTAGCCCTCCACAAAAACAATCCCACCACCCTAATTTTCTTACTTCCCCCTCCCTTTTTCTTGGATGACTTCCCTGTCCCCACCTTTTCCCCCTTGTGTACTCTGCCCTCCACCCTCCCCTAATTAATATGATAGGGAAACTTTTTTCCCCTCTTCCTTTTTTTTATTGAATCCTGCTTCTTTTCCCCCTTCCCTGTGGAAAGAAGGCTTTCCATGTGACCTGTTTTCTTGGTCCATTTCCCCCCCTTGAAAAGGAGGAAGCCTTTTCCCCAAGTCTGCGGTAGGAAAAAGGACCCCCCCCCCCGAAATTAGTTAGATCCCACTTTTTTTTCCGTCCACATGGGCTCCCGGCGGGGTGCCGTTTTCTTCTCCTGATCAAAAGAAGGTAACTTCCCCGGCTGTTGAAAAGTAGGACAGAATTTCTTTTTTTTTTTTTGGAGGCTCAGCATACCCGTCTAAAGGTTAGTCTTTTTTCCCTTATAAACTCATCCCTGTATTATGTATTCTTGAAAGCCCTCCCCAAGCCCCCCCTTCTAAGTCACCTCAAGTGATGTTCCTTGTTGGTAGGGCTTTTCCCCTTGTATGACTTTCTCACCGGTCACTAACTGGTACCCAATAGAGTTTACCACCCCCGGCGGGGGATTCTTCCGAAATGGGAGGATTATTGCTATTGCTTCTTATGGGAAGTAACTTTTATGTGCCTACAAGTTTGGGTGGGGATGCCCCCCTTTTACAACATTCTTATTCCTCCCTTTCTTTCCCCTTTTCTTTGCGATGAAGTATCTCCCCATTTTTTTTGGAGAACACTTTGGTTGTCTCCCTTTAATAATAAAATCCCTCTCCTTATCTCTAGAATTTGCCTTCCTCCGTGTTGTTGTTTCTCTCTCCTGATAGTGTTTATTTTTCCCCCCTTGAAATAGACCAAGTGCGAGGACTCGGTGGGAGCTCCCCCAATGGGCACAATCTACTAGTCAGGACATCCCCACAAAGGGTATGCGGTTTTCCTGGTAGAGGAATACGTCACTTTGGTTTCATAATTTTTTGAACCAACCCCCAAAATGTTGAGGCCCATCTCCTTCTGCCCTGAGTCACATCACCCCCTTCCAAGAGAATAAAATGCTTACGAGATTCCCCCCCTTGGGGTCCTTAAGGGGGGACTTGTTTTACGTAGGGACTTTAGCGCAATTTCACAACGAGACCTCCCCCGAACCCTCATCCCATATTTTCCCCTAAGTGCGTATTTCTCATAGGTTCCCCTTGTGATGTATTTCAACTTCCAATCCAGTAATCAGAGTTGCTTTCTTACAAAAGTTTCTCCTTTTCTCCTTCGGACTCCAAAAAGGTCTTCTCCTCGTCAAAAATTCTCTCCCTTTCCTAGGAAATTTTTCTGTTCTTCTTTTTTTTCGCGTGAGAATCCACCCCCCGACACTTTATCAATGTTCCCCCTTTCCTGTGATGTGGATTTTGGTCCCTTCCTCCCCCTCACTCCTTTTGATGAAGAACGTTTCCACTTTCTTTTCCCTTTGCTTGCAAAGCTATGCCCCCTGGACTCGGATGGGACACATAATACTTCTCCTTCCTGAGAAAGAAAAAACCACCTCTTTCCCTCTCAGGAGGTTTCACCACTTTTTACTCCTGCCCAATGAGTAATACTATTTGTTTCTTTACTTTTAAAAAATAGGGGGACATAGGTCCTCCCAGCCCCCACGCCTCTCCTGACGAAAATCGGGTTGTTGTCTTTTTTTTTTTGTTATCAGGGAGGGATTAATCCCCCCTGATAGCTGGAGGTCCCCTTTGAGGTTGGAAAAACCCCCTTCCCCCCCGCGGGTTTTCTGTGTTGCCACTTTCAAAAACCACCCGATCCCCCCCTTTCCCCAAGCGGTTCAAACTGCCCCTCCCCTTTTTCCAACGTCCCCCCCTTTCGGCTTAGCCTCACCTTCCCCGAACTCGTTGCCCCTTACAAGACGCAACTTCCCCTAGGGTCCCTCCTCAAGTCTCAGCACTCGACACCCACTCCTCCCCCTTGTTTTTTTTCTGTGAAAACGGAATGACCGCCCCCGTGCTCCCTTTTCTTTAAAACTAAATAAAGATCCTTTTTTTTGCCGAGAAGGTCGTTCCCCCCCCCCTCTCCCAACTGAAAAACATCCTACGTTCCCTCTCCCACAGAATCGCAATTGCCCCGACGTTTCAATGAGAAAAAACATAACTCTTAGCAGTTAGTCGTCCCCCCCCCCTCCCCAAGAAGATTCAAGTCTCTCCAGACCACCCACTTAACACACCCTTCCCCCCTCTAAATAAGGAAAAATATCATACCCCCCCCCCCCCCCCCCCCCCCCAAAATTACACCTCCTCTCTAAAAATTACCTCCCCCCCCCCCCAGTACAAAAACAGAACTACCCCCCCCCCCTTTTTCAAAAACACTAACCCCAAACCTCTTTCCTTCTTTTCCCTTGGGGTCGGATTACCGGTTGACCCCCTTTCCTGTTTACGAATGATAGTCTCTCTCTCTCTTTTTTCTTCCGATAGATTTTCCCACCTTCTTCTCCCTCACACTTTCCCCCATCTTTCTCCCCCTTCCCCCCCCCCCTTACTTGTGTTTTTAGTGTTTTTATGTTTTTTCCCTTTTTTTTGGGTATTAAATGATGTGTTGCTTCAGTTTTTCCTTTGAGGGTTAGTTGTTGAATCCTTTTTTCCCCCTTATTTCTCTTTTTTCCGGGAATGTGTGCTTCCTTTTTCCCTATGATTGAGTGTGTTACTGCTATATTATTGTTTTTCCCTTATTTGGTTGACCATGATTTGATATTTTTTTCTTCTCATGTGTGGGACTTAGTATGTTTTTCAGTTTGTCTCTGTTCTGTGTTTTTTTTTGCCAGGAAATAGGACAGAACTCCAGTCTTCTTTTTTTCTACGTTTCGTGATCAAGGTGCTTTTATTACCTTTCCTGTTTAGAGTTGCTTATAAAATGGAGTCTTTGCTCCTCTTTTCTTCCCCCTTCTTTCGTGAGGGTTTTTTTGCCCCCCTCATTTGTGTATTATTCGCTTTTTAACCAAATGCAGTTTTTAGGAGTTTTCCCTTCTTTTTTCAAAGATAGAGTTTGATCTTGTTTTGCCACTGAACACCTACCTCCCCCGCTTTGAAGTGTATATTCTTTTTCAGGGGACCCAGTTGAGAACTTCCCTTCCTTTTTGCTTCCTCTAGAAATTATACCCCCCCCCCCCCCCAACACCCCCCCCCTTCGTCGGACAAGAAGCTTTTGGACTCGCCACCCCCCCCCCCCCCCTATTTTTGAAAAAAAGTGTGGACTATTGTCCCCTCTTCCTCCTTTTATTCTTTTCATTAATTAGGCCAGATTGTCCCTTCCATAAGTCCTGGGGGAGTATTGGTTTTCTTCCTTTTTCCTTCTTTATTTTTACAACTTAATTTTCATTTTTTTTTTTTTTTCCAGGTCAAAGGGGGCTGGGCACCTCCCCACTGGACAAGGCGGAAGTTTTCCTTTTGACAAAGCATGTTAGTGAGTACCCCTTTTTTCCCTCCCAGAAACTCCCCCCTCGGCAACAGGGGATAAGGAGGGTGCTTTTCCTTTTTGGCTCACGCGCCAAAGCCTGTCAAAAGAGGGTCATAGGTTCCTTCCTTTCCCCTAAGTGCGGTTTCCCGTTTTCCTTTTGGCGGTTTTTTTTGTGTGGGTTCCAAGTAAAGCCCTTTTTCCCCTTCTTTTCCCCAGACGCAACTTTTTTTGTTATGGAAAGAAATCCCACCCAGTTTCCCCCCCCCTTTCGAATTATGCAAGATTTCTTTGGGTAGTGATTCTATGCGATGACTTTTTTCCCCCCTACCTGGTAAAAAAGTCACCTTCCCCCAAAGACACCTTCGATGATACTCAATTTTTGTCCTCCTAGGGGAGCTTTATTAATACTGCGAGATTTTTTTCTTTCCCCAAAATTCCTTAGTTACCCCCTCTTTTCTCCTTCCCTTTTTTTGCGATTGAAGTATCTTTCCTCTTGCCCATTGTTTTGAGCTTCCCCCCTTCTGGTGGGAGCTCAATTCTAGTTCCTGTCCCCCCCTATAATT
>Ga0179593_1506097_pt1 | contig 11148 bp, 12 predicted proteins | sample CZODoug2_1_08_16_FD_185931 | JGI IMG/M metagenome (GOLD analysis project Ga0179593, IMG submission 185931) | Vadose zone soil fungal communities from Angelo Coast Range Reserve, California, USA - CZODoug2_1_08_16fungal (PacBio error correction) | ecosystem: Environmental > Terrestrial > Soil >... | reverse complement strand
TCCCCCCGTTTCTTTTTATCTGTCCGCCCCGAGTGATCATTTAACGTGCAGCCGGTCGAGTTGCTTTTCCTGAAAGATGGGTTGTTCCGACATTCCCTCCCTTTCTGAAGAGTCTGGACCTACGCTTACTGGCCCTCCTATTCCGATGGACTCGGCAACCGAGCCGTTTGTCTGACTAAGACAAGAAGACTTCTCTTCTCAAGTGCCTGTCCCTCGCCTAAAGCCTCCCCGGTTCCAGAAGAGAAAGTTGGGTCGACGTTTTTCTCTCGCCGGCACTCCCTGCTTCTTTGAGGAGTACTGCTCGCGTAACTCTGGCCGATTATTTCGAGCTTATCCCCCGCTGCATTCTGTCGTCTTTTCATGGCGCAAGGCGGGGTGTTTCGTTCTTCAGCCCTCAGTCCTCGTCGGCGCTTCTGCGCTTCTGCCTTATCCGCCCGGACCCAGTCTAGGGCACTCCTTCAAGAGGACTGAACTACCTTAGATGCGGCAATGGGGGCGTTCGTTCCCCCCTATGTGGCCGGCTGGAAAAAAGCAAGGCGTCGCATCTTTTCTTCTAGTCTAACCCTCTTAGTCGCAGGTTTTTCCCGAAGTTTTTACCCCCCAACCCATAAGGAAAACCGTCTGTTTTTAGCGACCTCTGTACCAATCTTTTCCTTTTTGATCCTTCGGAATGCGCCCTCTCTGAGAGTCTTAGGGCACCGATCCCACTCCGGAGAAGAGCTTCGAATTTTCTCTCCTCAGTGCTCCTCTATTATCCCTCAGGTGGAACTTTTTTACGTGATCCACCTCTCCTCTTTTCTTTCGAGTACGTAAAAGGTGAACGCCCCTTCTAACGGTCCTCGACCTTCTGGTTCAATTCATTCCTCTGAATTTTTGAGAAAGAATCCTTTTTCAAAGGAATCTCCTTCGCCTGGCCTCCCTACCTAGACTATTTTGACATCCTTCTTAAGTCATCCTTAGAGTTAGCATTAAGGATTAGATTTCCTGTGGAACAAACTCCGCAGGCTACCCCCCCTATTGCCCACCTGGTGCCCCTCTGGCCTCCCGCGGCTTAACCTTCTGACCCTCGGTCCTCCCACCGAGAGGTCTTCTCTGGGACCGGCATCGCAGAAGGATTCGTCAGATCGTGTCTGAGTCCCTTAGTTAAACATCCCCGATCCCAGCTTCTTCATCGGCCTTTTAAAGCCGGCAGCGATTTCCCCCCCTTCTCAATGGCGGCCGGATCGTTAAAAGATCAGGAGAAGGGCACCCCCCTAGCAGAACGATGAAGTGTTCGTATGACCCTCTCTTCCCCAGGGATGACTTCCCTTTTTTATCTTCGTAGACGTCCTTACCCCAGCCCCTCTACGTGCTTTCTATCCTGGGAATTAAAGGTCCCTCTTTTTTCGCCTGTCCCCTTTCTTTTCCAATGCCAAACGGCTTATTAGTATACCGTCTTTTCAGAGACTTCGCAGGAGGACCCCCCCATGTTCTTATGGTTTTTCCTGGCGAAGGGTCAATCTAATCACCTACTTCTGCTTTCAGCTGATGATCTGAGCCCATCCCCCCCCCCCGGAATTTTTGTCCTTTGTTCCATAAGGCCATCATACGACATTTTAGGATCGAGACATCCGTCGCCGGCGTGTTCCCTCTCACCTACCTGATAGCCAATTCTCAACAACCTGATGCGTGTGATCCTCCCTTCGCTGGTATTCCTTCTCATATTTTTCCCCTAGCTACTTTCCTGCCCGCTCCCCCTCCTTCCCGCGCGGCGGAGGCGAGCTCCCTTTTTTTTGTTTTTACTCCGGCGATGATGGACCTGCTTTTCCCAACCTGATCCCGCCGTTTTTCCCCACATCGTGCCGGCTTTTTAGCAGGATGAGATTCTTTCGGGAACGGTAGATGGGGTGGCGGTGGAGAAGATCACTACAACATGGCCGGCGTAGGCTTCATGCTTACCACGCTCAGAGAGCGCCTGTGGTTCTTCCCTTCCTTCTCCAGTCTCAGCTGTTAAGCCCCCCCCCTCCTACCGGAACGTAGCTCGCTTTCTCGATGATGCTCTCTGGAGCTTCAGTCTCGTCCTTCTTCACCTCCTTATGTCAGTTTCAGCATCTGGACGCGCGGGAACCCTCTTTCTCCCCCCGTTGCTTTTTTCTCAGAAAAACCTCCTTGTATTTATCGTCTCTGGTTGGTCGACGGAGTTCAAAGAGCCCTATATCAGAGTGTCGTTTGATAACCGCTGCGTTCTTTTCCCCTCCCCTTTTCTGAGACAGGAGCTCTGTCAATACATTTTCGCGACTCCATTCATTCCTTACTTTATTTTTCACCATTTCCCCCCCCCAGGATGCTAGGATCGTCTCTTTCCTCGTGAAGTTCTGAAGTCATTTTCGTATCCGCGATGATGTTTTTTCTCAACACGTGGCCGTTTCAACGTCCCCGGCCAGCTCGCTTTTTCTTCAGCTCGCCTGTTTCGCTTCTCTTTATAGTTTTTTCGAAGAAATTAGTTTCGGGACCTCTTTCCTCCAGCTAAAGTCCCCTCTCCCGACTCGACTTCCGAGAGATTTGTATCTCCGTCCCCCCTTCGTCTGGTTTGAGGGGGATCCGTCCAGTCTTCGTCCAACGAGTCATTATCAGTCTGGAGAGCTTATGGCGTTCCTCTTTTTGTACACAACACAAAGGGGACACCATTTTTCCCCTTGAGGCTGATCAAGGATCCCTTTCCTGATGCGCCCGAAGATGCCAGACGCTTCTTTTTCGCTCCCTTTCGTCTTTTTCCCCCCCCCCCTCTTCTTGAAGTAGTCCATCTTTTGTCTGCCTTCTATAATGGCCCTTTTTGTTCCCCAAGAGACTTATTTAGGTTGAGTGAGATCTCTTCCGTTCCTCTTTCTTCTCCTTTGTGGCGCATCCTGGACGTTTTTAACCTCCCTACTACGTTGTTTTTTTTTTCCTCGAGTTGTTCTGTAGATGAAGTCGTTTTTTTCCAAAACTGTGGGGCGCGTTTGGGATTTTTCCCGCCGCCACTTCGTTCACCTCCTAACCCTGCCCTTATTCTGGGTGAAACCCCGTTCTCTCTCTCAGTTCCCAACCGGGTCTTTTCAGACTTACGATTTTTGTTCTCCCCTTTCGTTCGCCATCTTCCAGAGGTCTTGCCATCTTCTTGATCTTAGTGTTTCTTTTTCCTCATCGGATATGCAGCCTTTACCTTGCCGTTTGTTTATTGTAAAGTTAGTCGACAAATCCCTTTCCCCTCGAGGAAGTAGTTTTACGCAGACTCTTCCCCGTTCTACCAGACCTTTTCTTCCTCTCGTTGCTGTCCAGGTCGTTAAGCCCTCTCCCTTTAGCCCCGTCGGAGCTGGCCGGGAGCGGATGTAGAATTCTTCCCTCCTTTCTTCTTCAGAAGATTCAGGTGCGCGCGTTTCTTGGCGAGCTTGATAACGCGTCCATCTGAGCTCGCCGACGTTCCCCTCTGTTTGTCTCTTCAGAATTGCGAGTTTCACTCTCTTCTTCCCCGACCCTCCAGCGAAATCGCGAGACCGAGACTCTCTGAAAAGAATTCTTGGTCCCTGAATGCGGTCAGTTTTTGTTTGTCCTCGGTCACCCGGTTTCGATTTTTCTGTTCAGCTTGACCCTCCCCTTGCTCTTCAGTTCCGAGTCGGTGATGAACTGAAGGGCGTCCCTCCTCCGCCGAGAATTCCAAGATTTTTCTCTCCATGAGAACTTTTATGGAAGCGTCCATCTTACGAGCTCTTTCCCGCTTAGCGGGTACCAGCCGCGTGAAGCCTGCTCTCCTAAGAGTCGCGCTCATCCCCTTCTCGCCATGACTCACTATCGAAGGTGCGTCCTTTCTGACCCATCTGTTCTCTTCCGAAGTAGTTCCCTCCTCGTCCTACCAGTCGAGCGTGGTCATCATTCTATACCTGCCTGCTTTTCTGTCGTAATCTCTAAACTCGAAAAGTTGAGGTGCCGCTCTTTGATCCTAAGGCCGCTGTTATTCTTTTTCCTTTGGTTTATACGCAAGCCTCTCCTTCTTTTTTCCCCCCCCCAAAGTTTTCTCGACGGCGATTCCCGCTTACCCTCTTTTTTCTCCCCTCAATTACATTCCGATTTATTCCCTTCCAGAGAATTTTGGTCTATTACCTCGCGCAGTTTTTGTAGGTCGATCTGTCTTGGTTAGGATCGTCGAAAGCTCATGATCGATTCATCGTGATCGCCTTTGATGATGAAGTTAGGCTTCCTCTACATGACCGGAGCCGGGCCCCCAACGCGTCGCGCTCATAAGATGAATCGCGGAGTCCGTCCCCCTCTTCCCCATAATCCGTAAATCATCCCCTTGTCTATTCTACTCTCTGGAGGGGTATAGCTTCACTAGGAGTGATGTCCCTGATGAGGTCACGAGTTTTCTTCCCCTCAGTCCTTTCCTGATATAAAGCCTTGAGGAATGGTAGTATTCGAATCTATTTCTTTAAGTACTTTTTTTATATTTCGGCCGCTGCCCAGATTTCTCCTTTGTCTTTCCATTTTACTGAGCGATTAAGCTCGCTAAGGAAGCCTTTTCTACCTACACGGCTTCTCTTTTTCACAAGGGACCCTCTTTTCGCCTCCAGTTATCGTTTAGGTTTTTAGCACAGAAGGGCTACGAATACCCTCCCCCCCCTTCTATCAGGCTCGATTTTTCCTGTCCCTATTAGCACACCTATGAGGGGTTCGTACCTCATGTTCCAGCAGTTTACGGTAAGCATTATTTTTGGCGCCAGTCGTTACTCCGTTTTTATGAGTTAGTTCTGTTGTTTAAGACTTTTGCCCCTGACCGTTCAAGCTCCCACGGAGTAGAGCAGTGCACATGTAGCTGCCTTTTTTAGTCTACTCTTCTTCTTTTCCCGGTGCTCGTCTTCTCCCTCTGAGGAAAGCACTGTCCGTTCCTAGGTCGATGCGCGTCTGATTTTGACGGTACCGCTGGGCTTTCAACATTACACTCGTTTTTTTTCCCGTTATCCCCTGCGAGCCCATTTCGTCTTCTCACGCGTTGCATACAGTCTCGCTATGAGCCTTGCGGTTTCGACGTGGCACGCTCCCTCGCTTTGCTCTGAAGGAGTCTAGCAGTGTTTCTTATTGATCGACGACAGTTTTTTACTGCCGTGTGGGGCGGACACTTTTTCAACGTCGGCGTCCGCCTTATTTTTTCCGCGAGAACGGCGCCTCCTGGTTCGTTCCCATTCTTTGTTAGCATCTCGTGAAAGTCCCCAGCGCCGATTTAGTAGACGGCGTCCGGCTGTATTTTTTTTTTTCCTTCGGAGAAGTCCGCCCCCCTTTGAGACGCGACGTTCTCGTCGTGCGTGCGCGTTTGTGGTCAGCCGCGAACCCTTAATGGATGACCCCTCTGACCCTCTCCTCAGGTCGAGAATGAATCCATAGTCACTAGGTCGAGCGCGTCGCAGCCCTCCTCCGGATTCTACTAGAGTGACCAAGAGCCACGGTTGGTTCTCCCCGGGCCTCGGATTGAGGGTATTTTTTTTTTCACCCCCTTGAGAGCCGCGTCGGGTGGTTTTTCGGCCTGCTTGGAGAGTTTTTCCTCGTCCAGCGCCTAGCGGGCGCGTCCGCGTCATGCCACCTGAGGCTTTTCCTTTTTATGAGGAAGGCCCAGAGTGTTCCCTTTTCCTTCCTGACTGCTGTTCACGTGAGAACCCCTATTGTCCCGGATCTCGCCCAATTCCAGGATTCACAATTTCTTCCCCTCTCCGTTGTTTGTGATTTCTCCTTTCTTTCCTGAGTATACTTCTTTTCTTTCCACTTTCCTTCGACTGGGCGTGTTCCGCACGCGGGTATTTCAGACGGTCTTATTTCGCGCTGGCCGCAGATGCGCGGCCCTCCCTTTCGTGGTCCTCGGCCAGCTCGCCTCTCCCTCCACTCCGCCTGCTGCGAGACTTTTTGCGAAACTGTACTCTCTTCCGGCGCCCCTAGCCATATGTTTTCTCGGTGACCTCTTCTAAGCTCGATGATGCGGCGCACCTCTTCCTTTTTCCCACGCGGACGATATGTCGCGTTTTTCTTATTTGATCGGAGATTGGTTTCTGAGTAAGCCAGGCGGGTGGCGTTTTCTCTTCCCTTCGAAGAATAGACGATCTTGGTCGGCTCTCTAGAGAGCTCGGCACGAGCTCCTTCCCCCTGAACGCTCCGCAAGGAACCGGACAGACTACCTATATCTTTACTGGGGTTTCGATTTGCCTTCGGAAACAGTCAAAGGAGGACCTCTTTTCCAGATATTTCGTCAACTCGAGTACGGACTGGGCCCTCCCGTCGCCCACCTATCCGCAAAAGCGTCGTTCGATCAAGATGCAGAACATGAGCCCTTTTCCCCTTCCCTTCGCCCCATCGCTGATCGAGACGGAAACCGCGACACCGACGCGCCTCTTCGACATGATAGACCATGCTCCGCGACATCCCCCTTTTCACAGTTTTTCTAAACTTCTTTCTTGCAGCGTAGTATTTCCCCTCCAATCAGCCGCTCCTCTCCTTGCTTTTGGTAACTCGAAGTGATCCCCCTGCTGGAGAAGAAGCTGCTCCCCGGAAGACTTTAATTCTCGAAGATACGCTCTAGAACGGTGACGCTGACCTTCCCCTCGTTCTGATTCGGAAGCTCGATTTCCCCTTCGTCCAAACAAGCCGCTCCGCGAGCACACAGGAGTTGCTCCCTCTCCTCTTAATGCGGCCTGACCTCGGCCTCGGTAGCCCTCGCCGTGTGCGACGAGGGGACCGGTCCCCCCCCCTTCGATTTCGTAGATCGGGTTTTCTTAGTCTACACAGAAACTTCTACGGCTTGGCCAGGACTTTTTCCAACCTCGAGTCACCCTTTGTTCGAGCCAATGACGCTTCTAGCGCTGCCAACTCTTCGATCATCGGAACCCCCGGCGCCCGATGAAGATCGCCGATGCCCCCCTTCTCAGACCATGGCTTACATCCGTTCGTCGCGACTGCCCCGTATCCTGACTGAGTTACCTAGACCTTCTTTCTCTTCACCCCGAGTGACCGAAGCCCCCTCCCCCCCGGCTCACGCGATTCCCATAGAGGAAGCCTCGTCTCCGGTTCTCTTTTCCGTGCGGATGAATTTTATCGACGCCCGCTCTTCTTTCATGCGCGCGCCTAGTCTCTCCAGGTTCGCCTGTCCCCATTCGTGTCGCATGACCCCTACTTCCGCAGACGAAGTATCGATGCAATCAGCTCCTTCGCTTGACCAATCTCAACCAAGCCTTCTCCTCGACACCTGGAGAGGTGATAGCCAGGAGCTGGATTTCTCTAGATCGAAGCCGTACTCCGGCGCTCTCTTTTCCATTCCCGAGTCTAGGGATTCTTCTTCCTAACTGTGGGGACCGCCGGAGATGCTGTTTCCTTTCCAACCTGTTCTTCGTCTTGCTACCACACAGATGACGGCTTACGACGGAGAGCTCTTCCGGCCTCCCTTCTTTCCCCCCAGGTGGACTCCGCTTAACGCCACCGCGGCCTTTGATAGCGCTGACCGCTTTGACTTCTGCTCTTAGTATGACTCGTCTGTAGACGAGCGCTTTAGTGTCCCCGGCACCGTCGAGCGGGGCCCCAAGGTACCGATCTTTTTCGAGAGGCGGGTCATTCTTAGGTCACGCGCCTTCTCGCGCACTGCGTTGCCCCTTGGCATTTGCTTCCGCGTCTTCACTTGCATCGTTTTTTTTCCCGCGCGTTGCTTATCTTGATTCTCTTTCGCCGGGCAGTTCAGCTTCTTTTTCTGACGAGCTTCGGGATCCCGAGGTAGTTTGCATGCGCCCTTTTTCTGAGCCGGCCCCCCGCTTTAGGACATCCCGCCGGCTTTACGCCTTACGGTTCCATTGTCGAGCTCGATTCGCGCGATTCTCCCGGCGTCGAGAGCGCGTCCCGCTCGTATGCTGCAGGACTAAACCTTGGACGGGGAACTCGGTGATTGCTCGAGAGCGTGTCCAGCGTTCCTTCCGTTATCGCGCACCTGCGTGATCGGGCCTGACTCTCGGAAGCCTAGTCGCAAGTGCTGTTTCACCTGCGCCGACGGCGTGCCCCGTCTTTTTTCCAACGCGCGTCCCGCACCGTCCGTCCCGTTGTGCAGGGGGCGCCGTCGCGTCGGTTCCACCCCGTCTCTACGTCGTGTGCGAGAGGGGGGTCGACTTTCTTTGACAGCACCAACTGACACCCTGGTCACGGCGGTTCTATCTTTTCATCGGCGTCAACCTGAAAGTTCTTCAATGAGCGATGCAGACAGCCGCCTAGGGACGCACAGACCCTCTAGACATAATGTGTCACCTTCAGTCAACGGAAATTGTTTTCTTCATCGTCAGGGAACGGGTTCACCCCTGAGCCCTTGCCCCTCTTTTGGCGGCGAGGTCCTCTCGTCATTTGGCTATTTGTACTTGATCACCATCCTTTTTTCATTTTCCCCACGCTCCTCCGTTGTTTGTTTTCTCTACTATTTCGATCAAAGGAGTGAGCCCACCCCTGCCTTCTTCCGGCTAGACAAGCTGTCCTCCTACAGACCTTCCTTTTAACCCTTTCATTCCGAGATGCAGGCAACCGGTACCTGGTGTCTTTCCTTATTATGGATCGTCGTAAAGTCGGCTCTGCCGCCTAGTGAGTCGTTCCTTCTTCTTGCGCAGAGTGGACCTGCGGTTGCCGATTTCAGCCTCTTTCCCTGGTTTCGTTGTTTTTGCTACTCACCGGCGCTCCACTAGTAGTTCCTTCGTACTCCCTACGCGGACGGCGACCACTGACCAGCCCGCGTGCAGCGCGGTTCTTCTTTCGAGGTAAAGCGCGACTGTCTCCGTGGCGCGGCCTTTAATAGGATGTAGAAGCGGTCTACCGAGGCGTTCTAATATACCCTTTGCAGTCCCTCTCCGATGAAGGCGCGATTTATCACGCTCTTAGCCTCCGAAGTAAGCCGTCCAATTTTTCCTTTTTTTCTGAATGCGCGCGACCGCGTTTCTGTTTTTCTCGAGCCGAAATTCCCCCCCCGACGGATCAATACTGAGTCAGCGAGGGGGTTTTGCTTTAGCGCAAGATGACGGCATGCGCATTTCTCAACCGACAGCTTGTACTCATCTTGCTCTGAATGCCCGTGCCCTCCCTCCCCGCCCCTCGCTTCCAGATAGGTTTTTCCCGCGACGATGCGCACTTTTTTTCAGACGCGTACCCGCTGAGCTTTTCTTTGACTGCGCGCTACAGCTTTTCATAAGGCGCGTGATACGCCGCTATCAGAATTCTACTAATGCAGCTTCTTTCGTTCTTCTTTTCCGCTGGCTGAAACAGCGTATCGTAGACGTTATGAGTTTCTCTTTCCGTCTTAGTGGTAACTAGGCTGTTTTCGCGGATGATGTTGTCGGAATCTTCGCAACCGCTCCTTTTTTGTGACGCGCTCAAGGCAGGCGATCACCGCCGGACTTTGGTCCTCCTGCCGGCCGATCGTGTGGTTTTTTTTTTTTTTTTTTTTTTTTTTTTTTTTTTCTTTTTTTTTTTTTTTTTTGGTTTTTTTTTTTTTTTTTGGGTTTTTTTTCTTTTTTTTTTTTTTTTTTTTTTTTTTTTTTTTTTTTTTTTTTTTTTTTTTTTTTTTTTTTTTTTTTTCTTTTTTTTTTTTTGACGTCCAGCATCTCCGGCGTGTCACCACCACCCAGGATGCCTCCGGCGCCTACCACGATCGCTCCCTGTTGCCTCCCAGACTCTAGCTCTGTTGCTCAGCCCGCGACTTTTTTTTCCCCTCCGTGGAGGTTGTCGCTTGCGAGCGGCTGGTTGAGATGGCACGAGAGTCCATGATGCATCTCTGATCTGGCTATGCCTTTTTCACGAAGGCCAGGCTGCCACCTTTGCCTCGAGTTTCATCAGTCTTGCAAAAACGCTTTTTTTTCCTTCGAATGCCGGTTATCTGCATTCACAGGTTGAGGCCGATGCTCCCCCCCCCGGACTGGCCCGCGTCTATGATTCCTCGGTTGTTCTCTGCGGTGCAAAAGTTGTTTTTCGGCACGGAATTTGCTCGTACGATTTTCTTTTAGGAATTCGTAGTCGACGACTCCTTTTTTCATAAATGGGTCTGAGGTTGCCTCGCATTAGAGTTCCGCGAGGGGCCGATGTTTGCTCCAGCGCGCCTTTTTTGCGGCCTGGCTCTCGAAAATTCTTAACCAGGCCGGTCCTTCCGACGTCGGTTTCGTGGAAGCCTTCTTCCCCTATCAACCTTATATTAAGATATCCGGCGCGATGCCGTCCCTCGCTCGAAACCCCTCGAGTTTACCTCGGTCCCGTCGTTGGCCTTTCATGTCCTAGGCGCGCGTTTTCGAAAAGTTTTTTTCTTCGGGTCGGAGTTGAGTTGTGACCTTGAGCGTAGACATGGCCGGAACGACCTACCCTGGTCGAGCGGTGCTGAGTGCCTAGTCTTCTTCTTTTGAAGAGCTTGGTGCGCCAGCTGACGGCGCCAGTTTTTTTGGCACGGCGGAACCAGCATGTCTCGGCGCTTTTTTTCTGGCGGTTTCCAACTGTCTTTTCGTCCGCTACCGCCGATTCGTGTCCTCGGTCCCCTTCGAGATGTCGCTGAGAACGGCGGTAGAGAATCGTCGGCTTTGTACGCGGTGGCCTGGGAGCCCTTCTTTCCCGCAGCTGGGTCTGCCATCTGGGGATAGATATTTGAGGGTGGCGACACGGGCCCGTCCGTTTCGAGTTCTCCCGAGCCGGGCTCAGCCTGGGATTTCCAGCCGGGGCATTCCTGCCAAGGCGGCCGATCGTCCTCAGGCTTCTGCGCGTGCATTCTTTTCCGGATACGTATGCGACAGAAAACCTTTCGTCGTTTCGTTTGGGCGCGGTGATAGCCGCGCCACCGCCTGGCTGCTTTTACCCATCGACAGCATTATCTGTCGCTCTGCATCTTTAGCGTTAACCTCGGCTCAGATCTGAGGTCGAAGAGTTACAAAGAGCCACCTTTTGCGGCGCTTCCGGTTAGAGGCAGTTGCGTCGACCCCGGAGCAGCTCATCGGGTTTTTTTTTTACTTCTTAGCGAGGTGCAAGAGGTCCCCAGAGCTCGCGGGCCGCGCTCGCGGAAAGGCGGGAGCGGCGGGCGCGCTCGGCCCCCCGCGTGCTGGACAGCCGCCCGTCGGAAGTTGAACTAAACATGCATGAGATCGCCTTCCCCTCTGACCA
>Ga0179593_1496120_pt1 | contig 11148 bp, 14 predicted proteins | sample CZODoug2_1_08_16_FD_185931 | JGI IMG/M metagenome (GOLD analysis project Ga0179593, IMG submission 185931) | Vadose zone soil fungal communities from Angelo Coast Range Reserve, California, USA - CZODoug2_1_08_16fungal (PacBio error correction) | ecosystem: Environmental > Terrestrial > Soil >... | reverse complement strand
GAGAGGTTTTTCCTTCCGTGCGTTTGCGGGGCCGGCCACTTCCCACCAGATCTGCCTCCCCGTCTATGGACCCCCCCCTTGTATGAATCGGGAGTAAGTACGTTTACACACCAAGCATTGATATCCCCTCCAGGGCCCACATCCCACCTTTCCCATGCCATATGGACCATTTCGTCCTGCCCGGATCCTTCTTCCCTCTTTCTACCTACGGTACCCCTTAGGGATGACCAATACTGCTATCGATTCTTTCCTGACCTTTATATGACAAACCCTTCTCACTAATGTTCACTCACCTTCTTGGCTTATTTGACATGTCCGGATTCAAGGCGGGCCTTTCCCGCACCCCTCTCTGATCCTTGCGGAGTCCGTTTGAGTCCCCTGGTGATCTTCTTAAGCAGCAGAGAGACTTCTTATTGTCACTTTTCTTTCCTTCCCCCTCTTTTCCCTATTTCTTTCCCGGGACCCCTTTCCCCACAACTTTCCTTGCTTTCCTCAGTTAGATTGGAGTCGAACTTTTCGAATAACAAGTTTCGCCTCCTGGGTCTGTGGGCCACGTATTTTTGGAGCGACCCGGTCCCCCCCCTTTCCATTCTCCCCCGGCCAAACATGTCGATTTCTGCAACTTCTTTCAATTTCGCCCCCACCTTTTGCCCGCTTTGATCATCATTCGAAACATTTTTTAACCATTTTCATTTCCCCAGACAACCGGGCACTCCACATTCTCACCTCCTCCCTTTCCCCTCCCCCTGTCCTAATATGGGACAGGAAACCTTGTCATTGACAAAACATCAACTTTCTGTCCTTTTTGGCCGGCCCCGGATTTTCGATTGGTTCAGTCTCCTCACTTCTGCCCCATCTCGAACATTTTCTTTGGTTTTTTTGGGAGTATAATTCAACCTCGTCCGGAATTCCCCGCCATGTTTTTCTCCCCCCCGTGGGGCGTTTTACTGCATGGCTTTTCTGAGTTTTTTGAATCTTTTCCCCCTCCTTTTGGCTCCCCTTTTAATACCTTCCCCCCTTTTCACTGAGCCCTCCCATGTTGAAAGTAGACAGAATTCAATTCGGTGGGTCTTTCCTCCCTGAGTCCCAATATGCGCCAGCACCTCGACCAGTTTCCCCTCTGCAAGTTTTTTTTTTTCGCCATTGGTCCCCCCTTCAACCATCAACTATTCCGTCCCAGCCATATTCGGGTTTGTAGGTCGGACTTTGATTTCTCCCCTTTCTGAGGCCCCGAAACTTGGAGCAACTTTCAGGCGGACGCCGACCTTTGCTGCACTCCCCTTTCGATCTCATTGCACTCCCAGTTTCCCCTTTTTTTAAAGCAACCTCCTTTTCTTCCTCCTCCTTTTTTTTAAAAAAGGACGAATATTCTCCCCTTCCTTCCTCCTCACTTGGTTGTTTCCTTCTTCGTTTTTTCTCCGAGCCCCGGCCTTGAGTGATGGGCAATCTCCACCGGCTTGCTTTCAATGTTTTCCTTTTCGGATACCTTTTCGCCTGATCCCACCATTTCCAATGTCTTAGCCCGTCCCTCCCCCTTTTTGGATAAAGCTCTTTTAACGGCCGAATGCTTTATCTGACCAGCTTTGCCTTGTGGATCTACTGAATTTCTCCCAATTCGATAACGGTTTTTGGTAGGGCGGCGCATATTTTTAACGGTCCCGGTGTTCCTCGTCTCTCGTCATTTTTTACTCTACGGGCATTTCTTTGATTCCTTTCCCTTTTTCTTTTGTGGCCGCCAATGAGGCTTAAGATGCCCAGCACCTCCCCCCCCCCCCCCCTTCGCCCATCTTTTTTCTCCCCCAAGGCCCTTCCTTTTCGAACCAAGGGATGGACCCCTTCCCCCCCTTCGTGAAGACTTCCCCCTTTTGTCGCGAGTTTGCGTTTACTGTATATTGTTGCGAGACATGTTCTTTTTGAGCCCAGGAGGCGGTAAAAGGAATGCCTCTTTTCCACGGGTAATGTACTAGGACCTGACCCTAACAAGTGGCGATTTTTCGTCTTTTCCCTCTTTTGCCATGTAGCCTTTTTTGAATGATGCTTCATCGTGGCTTTTGCCCTTGTGTGCAGACTCCCTAACTTTTCCCGCTGTTTGACCAGGTTCCTTGTCCTCTCTTTCCAGATCCAAGCCTTCTCCCCAGGTAAGGACTCACTTTTATGTCTTACCTTCCCTTTTTCTTAGTCCGTTTACCACCTGCTCCCTGTTTTGCAGCCCGGACTGTATTACGATTTTTTCCCCCTTTGAGAATATTCTTGGGCAGAGGGCTGAGACTCCCAGTCAAGTCTCTCTGCTTCTTTTTTAGCCATTCCCCCAACATGAAAGTATCCTGCCCCCTCCGCAAGGATAAATAGTAGCTGCCGCGTTGGTTTTCGTTTGCACTTATTTCTGCCACTGGGCCTGGTCGTTCCCACCGGTCTTGCTGCTCTCCCCCGCTTGCATGCCCTTTATTTGCAGGATGTAATAACTATTGTTTGTCTCCCGTAGGTATCAGATTTTTGCTCCCATGATTGCCTCTGCCAATTTCCAAGAGTGTCCCTTGCCAACGTTTTCCTGACCCTTCTTTTCATGTCTATGTCCATTTCCCGAGGAATTAACTGCTTTTGATCCAAGTAAGACGTTCTACAGAGGTGGTAGCCCGTGGCCCGTCCGCCCGTACCCTTTCCTGACCCTCCCCCCATCTTAGAGCAAACGATGTCCCCTCGATTCCCTTCTCCCCCGTCCGTCGGACTGGCTCGACCAGCCCAATTCATTTTTATCTTATCTTGTTTTCATATCTTTTTCTTCGTGGTCGTCCAAGCCGACATTTAGAATAAACTCCACGACTTTTGATCTCTTCCATTTTCTCTTTCCCGTTTCCGGGTTCCCCCTCACCGTAAGGGAAGAGATTGTCCTTCCCGTCCGAAGGATTTTGGACCTTTCCCTGTTGGGGGTTGCCCCCTTTCCCGCCCCTCCTTAGTTTTCTCTTTCTTGAGGTCGCTCGTCGGCTCCCTTCTCGCAAGGAGAAGACTCCCGGAGGTTCCCCTCCAGAAGACCTCATGATCCTTTTTAAAAGGGGACCCCCCCTTGACCAACCACTTCCTCTTCCGCCCGTTTCCTCATTCTTATTAAACACGTATTTTCCTTCCCCCCCCAAAGACAGTTCTGCCCCCATTTTCCTTTCCTTGAAGTACTATTTTTTACTTTTCAACCGTCGTGCTTCCACCCTATCGGTATTCTTTCCCCTTCTTGAGGTCCTGGTTCTTCTTACTTGAATAACCCCCCGACCCTTCCCGTTGCGTAGATGACGCTTTTTTTAACTCCCTCCTTCCTTTTTTGAGACGATCAAACTTTTTCTTCGCAATCTCCCCCCGCAACGGATTTCTCTTTTTCTTTTGAAACGGGACCCCTGTTGGCTCTCGTCCATTACTCCTCTCACAGGATTTGCTCTATCCCCCTCTTTCTGAGCCGCTATGCTGCTTTTCGTTTTTGATTCTGCCTTTTCAGGTCCCTCCCCCCCCCCCAACCCACCCTTGCGAGCATTCTTAAGAATAAATTTAATGGTCCCCCCTTCCGGTCTCACGTGTTCCTTCCTTTTTTTGTCTCGGCCGGCCTTTGATGCCCGACACCGTCGCAATTCCTTTAAGATTACAAACTTCTACTTACCGTATTCCCCCCTTCCCCCTTATTTCCAATCTGAGGTCCCTGAACGGAAGCAGAGGTTCGATTGAACCCCCGGTCCTTCCCGCACGCCGCACTTATCCTTTAAATCCCGTTTCATTCTCCCGATTATGATCATTTTTCCATTTTCTCCAAGAACACCCCTGAATAACATATTCTCTTCTTCACCTGCTACTAGTGGCCCCTGCAGTAACATCGTACCCTACCCCCCCGAGTAATTTCTCACTCATTTCTTTTGGGACGCGCTCGGAGCCCTATCTTTTTCCTCTTGATTGAATTCATCTTTGTCGCTTTTTTTTATTTTTACCTGTCTTGAGGGATTTTTGAAATTCCCCCCAACCCGCCCGGGTCTTTCAGTCGGGGGTGCCTCAATAACCTCTCCCCGTCCCTCTCGTTCCTAACCGGTGGCAACGCCCCCCATCCTTTTCTTTGTCTTGATCTGGATACGCAGAGCATCTTCTTAAACTACTTTGTCCTTTGGTCAATCCTGCGAGCGACCATGCTCCCCTCTTCTGGTGATTCATTGCTTCTCCCCTCCGCGGAAAGTGGACCCCTCCCTGTGCCCTTTTTTGGTCCGACGGCCCCCCTTTGAACTCCTCCTATTTGGTCTTCTGGCTTTCTTTCTATTCCTCTTTCTTGCAGTGGTCCTATCCACTCCCCCCCCCCCCTTTCAGAGAAGATGATATAGAAGTTCTACCGAATCAATATTCTTCCTCCTCCCCTCACGTCCTTAGGTCGACCCAACGGTCTCTTGCCTTTGGTCGGCTATTTTTCGAAGTACATTTCTCCCCCGGTCTTTGTTTTCCGCTCCTTTGGAAGATAACGGTAAGTTTTCCTTCCCTGTCCCAAACCTTTTCGTCTTTTCCTCCCACACCAATCAGCCGATCCGCTCATCTCTCCCATCACTACTTGCCCCACCCTCCCCCACCCCTCTGCATTTCTCAACCTTCCACTTGGTCCGTACCTGCCCTACTATGCAATCCTTGTTCCCAAAAACAATTCTGATGCACCGCCCCTTCCCTCCGTTTCGAGCTCAACTCTCCCCCACTCCGCCACCTCTCCGCCCCCATCTGCGTTCGTCTATTCCCGCGATACGGACTTTGGATCCTCTTTTCCCCTTTCCAAGGCGGTTGAGCGATGGTCTGCGTTTTACACGGCTTGCCAAAAGCGTGTCCCATAACCTGCCCTGACTGCGGGCAAGGAGTTTGACTGCCCGTAGACCGTCACACTCGCTGGTTTTGTGTGGTCTTTTTCTTCCTTTTCCAAATGGCGCCGTATTCCCTTAACCCTCCTACTTGGTTGCTCCCCCCCTTTTTCTTCTCCCTGCCACAGACTGCTCAGCCCCATTTTTTGCCTTCGTATGTCGTTCGTCTGCAGTTTCTCCCCCTTCCAAGACATTGCAACTGTTTGGATCTTCGTTTTATGCGCTGTTTTCCCTGCATAACAGATGCAGGCACTTTCCGCCTTACCCAACTTTCTCTACTCGGTTCCGACCCCCCTTTCCTGTATCTCTTGATCTTTACCCTCCCCAGTTTCCATTTTTTTTCCGATTCTCCCGATGTGGTTATCTTCCAATCAGTCCCACTTTTTTTCCTCGCGACGCTGCATCAGTTGACCAAGTTCCTTTTCCCACCAGTTGCAAATTCTTTTAACTGCTAAGACTTCGACGCTACCGGTCGCAACACGAATGCTGTTCTGCATCGCTTGCCTTACCACCCCCACCTTCTCTAGAAAGTTTCAACGTTGGTAGCTTTCTTCTTTCCTACGGCAAAGGTGTGTTTCTGAGTCACCCTCCGCTGGAAGATCTTCCTTCTTTTGGCTCTTTTTTTCTTTTTGAGTTTTTTTTTTTTTGTCCTCCTTTTCTTATTTATATGTTCCCACATTTATCGTTTTTCTGCCCAGCACTCGTTAAGAAAGCGTTTCGACAACTCTTTGTATGAAACAGTCGTCGTCGCGAGTGAAGCCTCTTTAAACCCCCCCACCAGCGTTCGCTTGATTTTGCCCCTTTTGACCATGCGCCATGGTTGACTCTTCTTCCTCTCCCTTTCAGAGTTTTTTTGGAGAGTACCCTTTTCGCATAGGAAGGCAGTTGACAAGTGAGTTCCTGCTCTCCTTTGTGCGCCTTTGGCCCTCTCGATTTCAGCCCCTCCCCCCCCCCCAGGGTGGTCACAGTAGTCCTTTTCCTTGTTTCACAATGTTATTTTCTTCCTTGCTTATTTCGTCATCGTGTGTTCTTTACATTTTGTGAAGATAATTTTTTGTGCCGAAATTTTTGGCCGTTTCTTTTCCCCTTCACCCACCCGTGCTACCTATCGCCTCCAGATCCAAGCTCCCATACGTTTGGTACTGCTACAACCTTTCCCCATACTCTTTTTAACCAAAGGCCATGACCTTGTGCGTCCAAGGACTGTGGACGCTTCGTTCCCTTAAATGCTCCTATCTGGTCCTTTTCTGAGAAAGTGCGAGCAATTTTCCTAGTGTCTCGTTGGATGACGCCCCCATCCCCCCCCCCATACCTGTGTCAAGAAAGACACTCTGGATTTCCCCCAATATCTCCCGGTTGATGAAATGCCGCCTTTTATGTTTTCTGTGATAATCATTGCACTCCCTTTTGGCCCATCTTTATCCACATTCTAGGGTCTGGTTCCTAGATGCATAGGATCCATTCCCCTTCGCAGGAGTGTCCATCCCCCCTATGCTCGGTCCTTATTTCTTTGAGCCGCCGTTCCTGACCATGCTCCAGGGGCATTCTTTTAGTGCCCCCTTTCTCCTTGTCTTTTTGAACAGCTGTACGGCGATGGTTAGTTCCCGTCAAACTACTTAATTCCCGCGCTTTCCACGATGATCCGTTCGCTGGGCGGTCGTGGCGGGTACCCCCCCCTTCCCTCAGTATCCCTCCCAACCAGGGCAACCTAATTCTCCCCCCCCACATCCTCTATGTTTTCCCCCCCGGCTCTTAAAGAGTTTTTTTCCTCCCCCAGTTACACATCATTTCGCGTGGTGGTACGAGCGGGGGTGGTCGTCCTTGACCTTGATTCGTCTACTTTTCGAACTTGATTCTCATGCAGCCTTTTTCCCTTCTCCGTTGTGAAAATCGCCCAAACATCGAAGGGTCGGGCTTCCCCTTTTTCCTTCCTATTCTGGTAACTTTTTAAGTCGAAACCGTGATTTCCTTTTTTTTCTTTTGCCGATTGGATCGGGCATCTCTCCCTTCCCCAGCCCCGTTTTGTACAGAGACTTTCAATGACCTGTTCCACCTTGAAAGGTCGCTTGCCCTGTAATCTCTCTTGTCGACCTTTCCCTTGCGATATTCAACCATGTGATTCTCAACCGAAGGCCCCAATGCCGTTCTCCTTTTTCCTCCTACCTTGTCCTACCACGGGGTGGGGGTTTTTTTTCAATTTCGTCGTGCAGTGAACACACGGATCTTCCCTGCTCTTCTCCCGACCGCCCGTTCCTCGTGAGAGGCATAACCCCCCTCGAAATCCGTGACTGTCTTCCTGCGTCTTGACTCTATCTTTTCTCCTTTTGTTGTTGCGAGGCCAAAAGTCTTAGCCCTCCCCTTATTTTCCGCTTGGTTTCATGCCTCTAGGCGAGGACTTTCCACCCTCTGCCTCCCTTCCCCGTTTGTTCACGCACCTACGTTCGTTAATACACCCTCTGTCTCCCCTGCTTTTAACCCCCCGCGAATAATGCGTATTGTGTCTTTTTCTTTTGCATGTCTTTTTTCCCACCTGGCAGGTCGCGCACACTAACCCACCCCCCCTTCTGAGATGGGCAAGCTCCCTTTGCTTGTGAGTTTTCCTTTTCTCATTCCCATGCTCTGTAGTCGATATAGGCATTTTTTTCCTTTTTTTGCGCTGACCAGAAGATCACTCCGAATACGATAAAATGAATGATCCCACCCTTTTCGACGATAGCCCTACGACCCTGGACTTCCTCTTAGACCCCGCGCGGCCAATTAGTGTTGTCTTTTAGCCTTTTTCCGCGTCCCCCCCTTTAATGACTTCTCCTCATAATATCCGATTCCTTGCCCTCCTGAAGGCGTTCAACGTGCGAAACTCCCCTAGTTTCCATCCCTCTAGTAAGTGACTCCGAATTCGATCAGTGAAATAGGGTTCTTTTTCCTTATTTTAAGAAGAGAGGTCTTTTCCCAATCCCTTCTTTCCCATTTTACATGGATATGTTGGATCCCATTCAGTTTTTTTTTTCAGAGGGTTTGACCATCCCCGTTTTGAATAGCGTTTCTTCTCATAGATACATCAACAGCAGAAGCACTTACCGCCTTCCGCTCCCTCTGGGTCGACACGAATTGTCATGCCTTAGCCGGGCTTCAGTCCTCCCATGTCTCTGAACCCGGTGCAATTCGATCGATGGTCCTTGGGGAGAAGGTGCCTATCTTTCTTTTTGCCATGGAATGCCATACTATTATGATTCATTTTGTTACCATCCTGGTTCTTTCTATAACTCTCCCCCTCCGTGGCCTCTGTCCACCCTTTTCCCTTCAGAACGGTGACGTCACCCTCTCCTGACCAGTGTCTGCAATTTCGGACTCGAAGCCATTACCTTGACTCGCATTTTTCCCTCAGCTGGGAATTTTTTTCTGTTCGTCCTCGTTAGTCGGCTACGCTTTAGGAATGCTAGTCACCCCTTAGAGAGTTTCCTGTCTTATAAGTCCTTCTGCCCAGATCCCCTCTTCGTGGTGACCCCCACCCTTTTTTTGTTTTCCCCACGTCCGATGTGGTTTTCATTCCTTTGTATGGATAAGACTATACCCCCCCCCTTTCTCGTAAGACCTTAGTCTTTTTTTCTCTTCTGGGCCCTGGTGATTTCCCCCCCTCACTTGCCGGCAGCTGAGCCTTCATGCGGCCCCCTTTCTCCGCGCTATCTTCTATTTCAGGTCCCAATGTCCCTATTTCTTTTATCATTCAGAACATGAAGAATTTTCCCTGCCAACCGAGGACCCAATCTTTTCCCCCCCCTACTACGCATTGTGTCTCGTCTACCCTGTTCGATTGACAAGGGGAACCGTGGACGACCCAAATTCAAACTTTCTGACTGAGTTATTCGTAGGATCCAGGTACTGAGTAAGTTCCTAATATCGCAAACTTCGTTCCCCCCCCTGACTTTTCGCTTGTTGAGGGCACGTCGTCATGTTCGGTCTAACTCCCTGCAAAGGATAAAAGGTGTCGTTTTCGAGCCGCGTTCGCTGCGTCTGGACTTTTTCCCAAACGGCCTCGCCCCAATCTCAGCCAATATGCTGTAACTGCTCCCTCTTCTTGCCCTCTGACCAGAAGACCCCTTTCAACTCCTCGGATCTTTTTCCTCTCTTCACCCCGCCGTCCCAATCTTGCCCAGCACTACCGCGACCCTTCCATCCTTTGGTTTTCCCTCTATCCCCTTTTCCCCTTTAGTGAAAGAAAAGCTCCCTATGTTCCTTCCGCAGGTTAGCGTCTCCTTCCCCCGCGCATAAGACACTTTTCTTGCACATTGTGGGACCAGGCGTCGTATTCCCGAACTTCTTCTCCAGTCTCGGCATTGACTGCGCGTTTTCCCCCCCCTCTTCACCCAGCAACATCTTCTCTTAATCGGAGCAGAATGAAGACTCTCCAGTTCCCCTTTTTGAGAGAGATCATCGCTTTTTTTTCTCCTTTATCCTGCGTATCTTTGATCAAACTGGATGTTTGCAGTCAGCTATTAGCTTGCCTTTTCATACGGGCATCCTTCCCAAGTTCAACTTGTCGGACTCCCTTATCATCACCCGCGAACCCGGCCGACGACATTTCCTCCTTTGATCCATAGACCTGTTGTTCCAGAATTTCCTCACCAAGTCTACAGTAGTGAATTTTTCCCTTGGCGCTGGTGATGGTGCTTTAAGTTGTGCATATTCCCTCCCCCCGTGCCCGATTGGTCTTCTTCAAGGGCCTTCCCAGGCCCGTCCTCTTACTTTCATCTTATATGTGGAGCCCACCTTCTGCTTCCCGCCGAAAAGCACAGCAGACTCCCTACCATCTAGAACAACCCCTCGATGCGTCGAAAACCCTTTCTCTCCCCAGCGCTTACCTCTCCCCCGGCAATCAAACCTTCTTCTTTTCGCGGTGCGGAAGTTGAGTATTGTGCTCCTGACCGTAAGCTTCTTCTTTTCGAACTCATCAGAACATGTTTTTCTCTTCCCCCCATGTTCATGTACCTCGGCTTCTATTTCCTCTCGTTCTCCAATGGGGTTTTGTGGGTATGTGCCCTGACATGTCGTTTCTCTTATCGTTATCGGGTTGCCAACAGTTTTCCTCTTCATGTAGTGCGCCCCTCGCTTCCTGCCCTCAACGTTACCTCTGCCTCCCTCAAGCCTGAGTGCCCCCCCGAAATTCACCCCTGTTTGTTCTTACTTCTCCATCCTTTACCAAGGTCTCACTGAAGGCCCCAGGAATCTTTTTCCTTTGTGTTCCTTTCAAGATATTGATCTTTTTTCCTCTTTATTTCCGTCGATATAAAGTATATATGCGTTTCCTATTGAATATGCCCCCTCCTATCGAGACTAGGCCGACATTAAGTCTTTTCCCTTGTCGCGTTTTGCAATCTTTCAGGACATGTCCCTTCCATACCTGGGCCCTACCCTTTTTTCCTCTTTCCTTTTTCGATTGGTGAATAGAAATGATGTTCTTTCCTCTTTTTTGATGCTCCCTATGTTTCAGTATGTATGGTCCCAGGCCTCTTGAGCTGCGGCTATCTCCATTTGACCCCCTTCTCCATCTTTCGCCCCCCCCCGTGCCCCCTGTTGTCTGAGGTGGAGACGTCTTTCTCCCCCGGATTCCCTGGATTTTTTTTTGTCCACGAGTACTGATTAGATTCTTCCCTTCGGCCCCTCCTCGCTACGTACACCATCTTCACCGCGCAAAATCTCATCAAAACGGATTCCCTCCTCCTTAGCGCCCGGCCCATTCGTCTGCGTTCTTACCGTGAGTTGTCCCCCACTCGCTTGGTTCCTTTGGCGGGTACTTAGTTTGAGTTCACTTAATTTCGAAATCACTCGACAACGACGTTTTTCTTGTCGATCAACTCGGGCGTTTACCGCTCCCCCGGGGTTTCAATAGCCCCCCTTATTCCCGCGCGGCTAACGTAATGTAAGAACGTCTTTTCGGCATCTGTCCCCCCTTCGTGAGTCTTGTGATTTTCTGTCTCGGTCGTTCACATACGCTCCCCTTCCTGATCCCGGAGGGACGCGAAAGCCTCTATTCCTGGCCACCATGGCCCGCCTCGATTGCCCCCTTTACTTGAGCCGTTGTGTTGTGCTTTCCTCCCCCTTGCAGACATAGATAAAAAGTTCCGCCCCACCCCCTAATATACAACTCATTTTTTTTTTCCCCCCCTGAGTTATATCCCACGTCCTTTCTTGAGTTTCCCCCGAGCGGTATCTGTTTCCCGAACCTGGTCCCGTCTCCATCGTATGATCCTTTCCCCCCCCCCCCTGAAACAAGTGTCGTGCGATGACGTTT
>Ga0179593_1300834_pt1 | contig 11148 bp, 28 predicted proteins | sample CZODoug2_1_08_16_FD_185931 | JGI IMG/M metagenome (GOLD analysis project Ga0179593, IMG submission 185931) | Vadose zone soil fungal communities from Angelo Coast Range Reserve, California, USA - CZODoug2_1_08_16fungal (PacBio error correction) | ecosystem: Environmental > Terrestrial > Soil >... | reverse complement strand
GACGACCACCCCCCCCCACCAAAAGGGGGCTGGTTCATCAACTTTTCTGCCCTCATAGTGGACCCGGTCCCCCATTCAGAAAATTTCTCCTTTCAACCCCTAACAAACACAATAACGATCTTCGTTTTGTCGGGGCCCTTGGTGACTTTTCTTTATCGCCAAATCTGCTTGCTGACTGTTCCCCTTTTTCTTTTCAAATTTGGTTGAAAAAACCTTTCGATTTGCTACCATTTTCCCGGTTGTTTTGTTTAATACAAATCATCGTGAGACCTTTCCCCAGGTGTTGTGTTGCATCCCCCTTTTTCGAGAAGCGGCCGTTGGTTGAATTTTTTTATTTTTTCTTTTTTCCGGTCAGCCTTTTCAACCCCCCACCCCTTGCGCCCTTGCTTTCCATGGAGCCCTTCTCCCTCTTCTTGGCAGCCTTTCTACAGTGGAACCTTTGCCGATAGGAGAGATGGAGAAAGGGCCCGCGCACATTTGGCAAATTACTTTTTCCTCTTCCCCCCTTCTTTCCCAGTGTTCTCTTTGATACCCACTTAGGTATTAAATGTCCTTCAAGAGGTCCATCTATAACCCCTTAAGACGTCCCAACTTATTTCGCACCCCCCCACTCTTCACCTCCACCACCCGCCCCCCTCTCCCCCTCCCCCCCGCTCCCTCGCCACATTTAGTCCCCTTCTCCCCCCCCTTCCCTCACCAAGCTCCACCCCTCCCTCTCCACCAACACCCCATTCCTCCTCACCCCCTCCCCCCTCCGCCTTCCCCAGTCTATCACCCCCCCTCTTCCATCTCCCCTCCCTACAAACTCTTCCCTCTCCTCAGCGCCACCTACCCTACTCAGCTCCCTCCCCTCCCTCTCTCTCTCTCCCTCCTTCCCTTCTCGCTCCCCTCTCACACACACTTCCTCTCCTCTCTCCCCACCCCCCCTCCCGTCCTCCCTCTTTCCTCCTCTCCCATCCGCCTCCTCGAGTACTCTCCCCCTCCTCCCTCCCCCTTCTTACCTATTCTACCCCTAAACCAAGTCCTTCTTCATCTCCTACCCACCCCCTCTTCCCTTGTTTTCCCCTAGTTCCCCCCTTTCCCTTCTCTCCCTTTACTTTACCCCTCAACTTATCAACACTTCTTTTCTTTCTTCTATATTCAATTTCTACTCTTAAACCCCCCGCTTCTTCCCGTTTGCTCGCCTTCCCTCCTCCCCCATTCTGTCTTTTCTCCCTTTCCCTGCTCTCCCAAATTTTCCCCCTTTTACCCTGAGCCCCATTCGTTCCTCCGCTCTTCTACCCCTTGCCCCACTACTCTCTCTCTGCCTTCTCTCGTGCTCCCGTATCTTCCCCCACTTTCCTTTCTTCACTCCCCACCTCGTCTCTTCCCCTGCCTCACCCTCCTCCCTTCTCCCACCCCGCCCCCCTCACTCCGACTTCACCCACCTCCCAACTCCCTTTCCTTCCTCTCCTCACTTCGCCGACCCACCTTCCTCTCGTTTCTCCTCCCTTTCCCCACTTCCTTATCCCCTTGCCCTTAACTACCTCTTTCCTCTTCTTCCCTTTTCCGCTTTCCTCTCTCTTCCTTTCCCTACCGTCCTCCCTCCCTTCTCCTTACCCCCTCCATCCCTCCCGCCCCCCCACTACAGGCCCCCCTCTTTCTACTTCTCCTCACTCCCTCCCCTACCGCTCCTCCCAACCCATCTCTCTTCTACTCCTCCACTTCCTACTACACAGCCCACCTCCTACCCCATCCCCTTCCACCAACTACCCATCCCCCCCACCCCTTCTCTGCACCTCAGCCCACCGCCCTCAACCCCCTCTATTCTCTCTTACTACCTTCCCCCCCTACTCCCTTCACCCCCACCTTAATTCTCCACTCCTCCCTTTTTGCACTCTCCCGCCTTAGCCCTTTCCCCCCCCCGCTCCCCTGCCTTTTTTTCTTTACATTTCCCCCCCTCCTCCCCTATTCTCACCCTCGTCCCCTCTTCCTCCTCCTTCCCCCCCCCCTCTTTACCTCCCCCCCCCCCCCCCCCTTTCCTCCCTTCTACCACGTCTCCCCCTTCCGCTTCCCACCTCCTCCTCCCATCCCCCACCCCTCTCCCTCCCTTCTCTCTCCCTCCGCTTTCCCCCCTCTCAATCGCCCCCTTCGATCCCACCCTCCCTTTCCCTCCCGTATCCTCTCATCGCCCCCTCTGCTCATCCCCATTTCTCCCCCTACCCTCCCCCCCTCACCCCCTCTTCCCCTCCCCCTTTCCTAACCTCCCACCCCTCCCTCCCCCCCCCCACCCCCCTCATTTTCTCTTTCTCCTCACAACGCCAAACCCCCCCTTCACCCCCATCTCTGGTCCTGCCCCTCCCCCCCCATTAGCTTTTACCTCCCCTATCAGCCCTCTCCCGCTCCTCCCCTGTCCTTCCCCCCCCCCTCCTCCCCCTTCCCGTCCTCCCCACTTTTCCTCTCACTCCCTCCCTACCTCTCCTGTGCACTCGTATCTCACTCCCCTCTCCCTTCTGTTCGTCTCTTCTCCCTTCCGCTACCACCTCCTCCCCCCAACCCTAGTCTCTTGCTCATCTCACCTTCTTACTTTTACATGCCCCCACACCCCCCCCTTCCCCTTCCGTCCCAATCTCACGCCTTCCACCCTATTTCTTGTCCCCCCCCCTACTTCCCCCCCACCACCCCCTAACTCCCCTACACCCGCACACACCTTCCGCCCCCTTCACCCTTGTCCCCTCTCCCTTTCCCTCTTCCTCTTTCCCCCCTTCCCTCACTCCTCCAATACCCACACCGCGCATCTACCTCCCCTTCCTCCCTTCCTCTCCACCCCACTCCGTCCTCCCCTTTTTTCTCCTGCCCCCCAATCCCCTCCTTTACCCACCCCCTCTCGCCCTCCCTCCCAAACTCATAAGCTTTCACTCCTCTCCTTCCTCCCCGCTCATTCCCCCCATCCCGACCCCCCCCCCCATTCTCTCCCTTACCACCTCATCCACTCTCCACCCCTCCGCATCAGTGCCCCCCCTCCCCCCACTCTATCCCACTCCCCTTCAATTTCTCAATTCCGAGCCTGTCTCCCTTTCCTATCCTCCCTCTCCTCTCCCCCCCCCCTCCCCCCCTCTTCCTCCTCCACCGCCCCAAATTTCTCCCCCCCCCACCCCCCTCCCATCCTTTCCACCCCTTTCCCGCACCCCCCCTCTCAATTCCTCCCGACCTCCCTCATTTTTTCTCCCGCTCCCCTTCACCCTTCCTCACTCCTCCTCTTTTCATAGCCCAGTCAAAATCCCCTGCCTTCTTTCGCCCCTTCCATCACCCCCCAACCACCACTTATGTCTCACTCACTCCCCTTCGCCCCTCTTTACCCCCCCTATCCATCCTACCCTGCACATCCCTTTTCACTCGTATTCCTTCCCCTCTCTCCTCCTTCCACCCCCCTTTTTCCCTCACACTTTCTCTCCCCCATCCCTTATCCTCACCAACCATCCCCACTTACCTCTCTCCTCTACCCCCCTTCCTATTCCCTCCTCTTACCCTTCATCCTGTTCTCCCCTCCCCCTTCCCCTTCCTCTACAATTCCCCCCCTCATCCACCCACTCCACCCCCCCCCCTCTCCCACCCTTCACTGCCCCACCCATCTCCTCATACTCCCCTTCTTTTTATCCAAATCTCCTCTCTCTACAGTCCCCACCGTTTTCTTCCTTCTCAAATCTCCTATCCTGTACATCTTCTCTCCCACTTCATCCTCCTCCTCGCTCCCTCTCTTACCTTCTCCCCCCTACCCTTTGTCTCCTATTCTTTGGTTTCAATTCTTCCTCATCCTCCCCGTTCTTGATATTTCCTCCTCCCCCCCAAATTCAATTCACCTCTAACCATCTTCACCTCCTCGACCCCACTCCCCCTCCCCCCACACCCTTTATTGCCCACTACCGCATCCCTCCCACTCCTCTCGTCCATTTCCCCTTACCCTTACTCCTCCTCTCATCTCCTCCCCCTTCTCCGCATCTCCTCCCCCCCTCCTCCCCAACTTTCCCATGCACCTTCCACTTACCTCCGCTCCCTTTCTTTCTCCCCCCCCCCTATACACTCCCACTTCCCCCCTCATCACCTTCAGCTCTCTGACTATCCCCACCCTCCACTATTTCTACCTTCCCCTCCTTCCCCTCACCTCCCCACCCCCCCCCCCCCTCCCCCTTCATCCCCCCTTTCCCACTGATCCCTGACTCCACCCTTCTCCACCCCAATCCACGCCACCTCCATCCACCCCCCCCCTATTTTCACCCCCCTCCCCCCCACCCCCCCCGCTCTCTCCCCCTCTCCTTTCCCCCCACGTCTCCCTCCACTCCTCACACCCTCCTCGCCACCTCTCCTCATCTCTCCCCCACCACTCCCTTGCATCCCCACTCCCCCCCCTTCACCTACCCTCCCCTCCCCATTTCCTCTTCCCCACCCACTCCCTCCCCCAATTCACGCTGTCACTTCCCCCCCCCACCCCCCACTTTTTTTTCCCCCCCCAACCATGCCCCCCCCCCTTTTTGCGTTTTTTTTCCACCCTATCTGGATTGTGTGTGTTTTCGCGTCTCCTTTTTGTGTGAATGTAGTACAGTCCGAATAAAACCATCCCCTTCCCCCTTTTTCCTCCCTCCCCTTTCTTGGGGGGTCGTTTTTTGACCGTGCCATTTACCCAAAGGGGTTAAATTTTTCTTGTCAGCCCTTCAAGAATTACTGGTCTTTAAAAGCCTTTTTCCTTCCCTGGTTGGTTGATCCGTTGACCATTTTTTTTCCTTTTTCTTACTCCCGTGATGTGAAACACAACTCAATAATATCATTGTTCGTTTTTCACCCTGAATCAGATGACCATAGCAATTGGATTGCTTTTCTTCCCCACTTTTCCCCCTTCCCCCTTCAGCTTCAAAGCGACCGCCCTCCTTTTTTTTTGTACTGGCTAGGAAACCACGTGCGTTGCCCGATGGACGTCGGCAGCGGTCATGATGTTTTTTTTCCCTCTTTTTTTGTTGGCAATGTTCTCTCATGGTCAATGGTCCCCTTTTCGGGTCATGGTCCTTTCAAGTTTTATATGGTTGGTCACCATGCGTAATCCCCTTCTTTGGTCTCCCCCCCCCCCCCCTGATTACTGGATTTTTTTTTTTTTTTCCCCCGCGTATTCTCCTCCGTAATTTGTGAAATCTCCTTCCCTGGTGATTTCCTGAGGATTTGAGTGGCCAGCGTACTTACCCGGTTTTTTTTTTTTTGCTTGAACTTATTCTTTCCAGTCAGTCAATTTAATTTTTCATTCGCGCAAATCGCTTTTTTTTTTACAGACCCTCACAGGAGCTGGGGTGCCGCTGGGGTGTGGCCGCTTTTCTTCTTTTGGTCCCTTCCTCACCGCATGCGATTATTCCTTCTTCATTCTCGTCACGCCTGGTTTTGTCCGCCAGCAATAAATTTTTTTGAACAGGAGTTCCGTTGCGGACCATTCGCGCTGTCTTTTCCCTCCCTCGCTTTTTTTTTTCAGACGGGCCCCCTGTGTTTTTTTCCGTTATTGAGTTAGTATGAGGCCCTCTATCCCTCAAGTTTCCCCCGTTTAAGCCGGTCTGCCGGTTTGTATCTTTTCCTACCTCATTTTTTTTCCAGGCTTTTTGCTTCTTTCCCCAGTCAACCTGTAGAGTGTTTGATAACACCCCAACCCGGCCACCATGATATTTTCAAAAATTCTTCCATGAGCTCGCCATCTCTGTGGCTTGCAGTGCCAAAGCAGTCCTATTGTCTTCCCCTTCCCTTTTGGTTCTTTTGATTGAGTTTTGGCCTCCTCTTGTGTTTTCTGTTTTTCCCAACTAGTAACCCCCCCCTTTTGTTGTCATTGGAGTTTTCTTTACTTCCGTTATTTTATTGTTCTTCCTTTTTTCGGAGATTTCCGGCATTGCCTGTGGTAATCGACCCCCCACCACTTGTGTTTTTTTTTCTTAACTGGTCATACTTCTCGTGGACATGTCTGCTGGATTGGCATTAAAACTTTTCCCCTTCTTCTTTTCTTTCCTCCCCTTCCCCATCTGGACCCCCCTTTCCATGTTTGTCATGCGCCGACAACCTGCTTCTTCGTGTCAAGGATGTTTTTGCTTCCGGCCGGTCCGGATACCCCCGTCTACGTGTGTGTAATCTCTCTCCCTCTTCTTTTTTTTTTTTTTTTTATTTGCCTTCCCACCGTTTTCTCACCTTTTAGCGTTTCATCGGTCAAATTCCCAACATTACACTCACGTCCCAAGACGGCCGTTTGGCTTTGCCCGTTCCCCCTTTCCTTTTTCCCCTGCGTCATGATTCCCAGGTTCCTCCTCATTAAGTTAACTGTCCCCTTTTACCCTTACCATCCTTCGTGGAGGTATTCGGGGGACCGCTTACTCAACCTTTTCTTCCCTTTTCACCCCCCTTTTGTTTTCGGCTTTTTCCGACCGGACAACAGGTTGCGGGGACCCCCATCTCTGGTCCCATGTCCCCCGCTCCCCTAAACCTGCTTTTTTTTTTTTTTTTTTACCATCCCCTTTTGCCCAAAACCTTTTGGGAAGATTCCCCCACAAACGCATCATCGCGCACAACCTCATCCATGGGACCCCACGTGAGTGGCCCTTTTCTTTTTCCTTTTTTTTTTTTTGCATCCCCAGATATTTTGTTGAGTTTCCTGAATACGTTTGACGACTTTTTTTTCAACTCATTTCCCCTGTTGGTGACGTTTGTTTTTCTTCCCCCCCCCTGTAACTGTTGTGCACGCTCAATTCCCATTTTTGCCTCTTTCTTAATTTTTTTTGCAGCCCTTCTCATCGAAGGGACCCGCCCGGGAGGTCTTGGCTTCCCCTTTCCCCTTTTTTGCCCATTTCGTTTAAAACTAAACACCCCTTTTCACAAATTCGCCTCATCTACCCTTTTTTCACAGTTTCTGGACATTTTTCTTTGCCCCCACCCTGATCGCTACCCAGCCATTCTCTTTTTCCCTCCTTTGGAAAAGTCTTCCCCAACCCTTTATTTGGTCTTTTTTGACCACACTTATTTTCCGATTCCCCCTCCTCCTGTTAGCTCGGTGCTTAAATTTTCCCCCCCTTTCCTGTCACGTCCACCCGCCGTCCCCAACTTCTCGTTTGGTTTTGTTCAAGGAAAGCAATCGGAAGTTGACCCTTGATTTTTTTCTTTTTTACACCCTTTTTCTGGATTCCCCTTGTCGCCTCCCTTTTTCTGTCACAACTGCCCCCTCCCCTGGGTTTTACTTTAATTCTCAATTCTGGCAATTCAATCTCACTACCCCCTCCAGCTCTCTTCTGATTCTTTTCCCCCCCCCTTCGTCCGTCTCCCCAGAAGTTCCACTCCCGTCGTCCTCTTTGTAGTTTGTCTTCTTTTTTTTGCTAAAACCTCTTTCCGCACCTTTTTTCCCCCAAGTCCCACTCTCCGGCTCAATTCCTTTAGTCAAAACATGGGGAGGATTTTTTTCGGTATATACCGATTGAACCCCCAGCTTCCCCCCCCCTCTTCGAGCCTACCTTACAGGATGAGTTGGTCCTTTGGCACAACACCAACCCCCCCCAAAACCCAACCCCTTTCCTCAGATTAACATTTTTTTCTTTGGAGTTTTGTTGGCCTCTTTTCTTTTCTTTTCCCCCGTCCCCGTTCATTTGTTCATTTCCCTTGGGACAGTCCCCCCCCCCCCCTGCCACCATGATTTTTGAAGGTTCCCTTTTTCCTTTGATTCTTTTACCACCTGGCATCCCCTTTCTTCTTTTTTGTTTCCCCCCTGATCGGACTTGCCCCCCACTTCCTCCCCGTCCCTTTCCCTTTTTCCCTGGGTGTTGTTCCGCCCGGAAGTCTTGCTTTCACTCCCCCTTTTCTTTCATGAGCTTCTTGTTGACCCACCCACACGACTCGTGACTTTCAAACTGCGGTTCTTCAATCCCCCCTCCTGATGCGTTTTTCTTTTTGGCCTTGCCCGTTCCTATCGTCCCCCCCCAGTCAAACTTTATATTTTGCGCGCCGGGCCTTCCCTTCCCCTTCAAACCACCCTGTGAAAACATTTTTTTTTTGCCCCCCTTTGTTTTTGCTTTTCTGACTCCGTTTTACTTCTTTACTTGCGGACGGCTGATGTTGATCCGCCATACCTTTTTGATCCTCTTTTGTAACTTTTAGCCGTAGCTGGGACTGGCCTTTCTTCTTTTCTATGGTTTTACAAGCCAAATATTTTTTGGGGCGCTCTTCCACCCTTTTTCTTTGTTGAGTTTTCCGCTCCTACCCTCTCTCCTCTTGCTGCTCCATTCCCTTTAAGCCCGCTTCCTTCCTGTCCCAAAGGCATCTTCCCCTTCTTTTTTTGTGGGAAAGGGCCACATTTTGCCTTGAAAGGGTAGCTTATGTGTTTTGTTTCCACGTGGGCTGCCCCTTCCCCCTCCACTTCTCCTCCTTTTGCCCCCAAGACCCCGTCCTCTTTCTGGCGCGAGTTCTTGACCCCCCCAACCTTTTTTTTCTCCGCACTACTTTGAATTTTTTTCCCCCCCCTTTACTTTTTTTTTTTCCAGTCCCACCAATTGCATGTCTTTCATGTCCGTTTAATGCTGAAAGGCTATGCCCCGTCCTTCAATCCCCCCCCGGTTGGATTTGGCGCGCATAGGCCCCTTTCACCACGTCAGACCCAACCCTGACCTTTCCCTCTTTCTTTCTTGGGTTTGGGGGACTTTGACGTAAGCGTAAGTTTACTCTCTCTGGCTTTGGGTTCCCTCCCATCGTTTCCCCTTTCTTTTTCTTTAGCTTTTGAATTGCCCCCAGTCCCTTTTTTTGGTGGTTCGTTTATTATTTTTAATTTCTCTTTCCTCCTCCTACTTTTTGTTGTTTTTTCTCTGTCTAATGAGACCCCCACAAACCATTTGGGTTTTTCCAATCAACTTCCCTTCCTCTAACTCTTTGACCCGCCTGGATTTCTTAAATGAGGGCTTACCTCAAATCCCACCACACACACTACCGATAATTCTTGCTTTGGGGCAGTTGACGGTTTTCCTCTTTGGCGCCCCCTTGTTTGATTTTCCCCCAGTCTAGGCCCCTTTTCCTTTCTGTTGACAAAAACTTTCCGTCATGTGGGGACCCATGGACTCCCCCGAGTTGGGACGGACACCTTTTCATTCGTTTTCACACGTGTTTTTTTTCCCCTCCCTCGTGGCGTTTTGTTTAGGGTCCCTCTCCGACTAACGTGTGATTGTGGCCGTGCCCCTCCCCTTGACACCCCCACATCCGCTTACCCCGTGTTCCCCCTGGCCTCCCGCAGGCGATGCTTGCGTGTCCTCAAATGTTCTTTTAACCAGTGGACCTCTGGCCGCCCCTTCTTTCATTTCTTACAGCCGGCCGTTTTCAATTCCCCCACTTCTTCGCGCCAAAATCCTTTTTTCCGATACCGTGGCTAAAATGCCAATCCCAGGTTCTTCGTTTGCTGATTACCCACCTTCCCCTGTGCCCTGTCTTCCCGCGCCCTCTTTCAGTTCCCTCTTTTCCCTGTAATTTTTTCCATACACCCCCGTGCCCCAACCGTGCCCATGTCCTTTTTAAAATAACATATTGAACGTCCTGCTTTCTCCCCTCTTAAGGTGACTTTCGACTATGTTGTGACGCTACCCCCCCAAAAATTTTTTTTTCCCTTTTGAATCCGCTGTAATCGGTCCTTGGGTCTTTGTAACCCCCTCTTTAGTGAGGCCCATAACAAATGATTGGGTCGACAACGGGGGATTTACAAGGTTTGGACTTACTGTATTTAAACCCCTCCCCCTTTTCAGTGACTTTTTTTTTGTTTTTCTCCAGTGTCCCCTTTTTTTTTCCCCAGCCCCCCCATTCATGGACTTTCGACCCCACCCCGAAGATATGTCCAGGTTTTTATTGCATCAATCTTTTGACCACTTTTCGACCCCAGATTTGGATGCTTGGTCTGTTCCCCCCCTCTTGCAGAAGTTTTTTCCCTCCTCTTCCCATTCCAAGTGTTTGTGAGGCGGGCTAGACGTTAGTTTGCCCTACTTGCGGCGGGTTTACATTTTCCCTGTGTTTTCCCCCGAGATTTTTTTTTCCCCCCCCAAGTATTTGGTTTTTGGGCAACTAGCTATACGCAACCTGCTTTTTTCTTGTGTCTTTCACTTTCTCCTATCTGTTCACATTTCCACTCCCTAATTTGTTTTCTCTTCCTCCCCAAAAGATTACTGGATAGTTCCTTTTATAATTGTCCGTACCTGTGTCAAGAATATCCCCTTTTGCCCTTTCCTTTTTTTATTTCAAATGGCCCTCGTTCCTCCTCAAGGCTTTTTTTTTGTTTTTTTCTTCATTTTCTTTTGATATCCGGGCCATGAATCATTCGTGACCTTCTTTTTCTTTTCTTGCCACGTACTTTGTCGATTTGTTTGTATGTCTTTTGGTTTTTCGATAGGTTCTTTCCTTGGGCCTCAGCCCCCCGAGTTAAGGCTCAGTCCGTATCTTTTTGCTTTTCTTTTTTTTTCCTCCCCTGCTCCCCTTTTGTCGCCTGCTCCCAGTGCGGACACCTAGAGGGATGGTTGTTTTTGAGCTTATTTTGGTAAGCCGTTTAGTCTTTCCGTCTGACGAAGACCTCTTTTTCCCTTTCTTCTTTACGCCTTCCCCTGCTCTTTTTTTCCGGCTGGCAATTGAAACTACGAGGTTTTTTTTTTCTGCCCCCTGTCCACCCCAAGATCTCCAACCCCTCCCCTGTATGGGACCCACCTTTCTTTTTTTTTCCTTTTTGGCGCCCCCTCTGCCTCCTCTTAAAAAAGCAGAAAGAGTTTGGATTTTTTCCCCACTCACTTGATTCCATGTTGATTTGGTCTCTTTTTCCGTTCCTTGTGTGGAAACGTCACCACCCCTTTTTTTTGGCCATGCTTTCCTTTTCATACCCCTTGTTTATTCCGAGGTGGTCCCATTTGGGGTTCCGTATCTGTTTCCCGCATTGCCCCTTGAGTTTTGCATCGAATGAGAAGTGTTAGTTCTTTATATCGTGGAACTTGTTTCTTTCCTTTTTCACAGTTGTCTTCCTGATTACTTGATTCCTTCGGTAACTCACTTTAAAAGTTCCATGGCCTTCGGCCTGAACCTTCGTCTTGAAATTATGGTTATCTTTCAGGCAGGTCCGCATACCCCCTTTATTTTTCTTCCTTGCGTTTTTCC
>Ga0179593_1740471_pt1 | contig 11149 bp, 14 predicted proteins | sample CZODoug2_1_08_16_FD_185931 | JGI IMG/M metagenome (GOLD analysis project Ga0179593, IMG submission 185931) | Vadose zone soil fungal communities from Angelo Coast Range Reserve, California, USA - CZODoug2_1_08_16fungal (PacBio error correction) | ecosystem: Environmental > Terrestrial > Soil >... | reverse complement strand
CCCGCCATTTGCAGATGGCGGTTTTAACAAGTCCGAGGTCTCCTTCTTGACCCTTTCCCTTTTCGTCCCGACGGCAAAGAAATGAGAGGCGCTGCGACGTTGCTTTTGTTTCCTTCCCTTCGGGTTTTTCACTTGCCCTCCCTCTCGAAATAGCCCCTTTAAAGGCAAGGTCGCAGGTTTCCCCGGTGACCTCGTAATCCTTTTTTTCCTTTCGTCATTTGAGCCGGTTGAGAGAGCTTCCCCTCTTGAAGATGGTTGGTTTCCTCCAGATTGTGCCTTAGAACCGAGCCTCTCATGCTTTTCCTCCGGGAAGGATCGATCCGCGCCAATTTCCTCAAGCGATATCTACTTCGGCTCTTTGGTTCCCTGCCGGGAAATCCCCTTTCCCCAGGAAGACCTTGTAAGATTTGAGGCCGAAGATGTCCATTTTCCCTTATCTCAGCTCTCTCGGTTTCTACTTTCTAGCCCCTTTTTTTCCGAAGAATCTGCGTCCAGGGCCGCGCTGGGTCGGCTTTTTCTCGTTCTACCCCCCTCGTCTGTATCCTCGATAACTCCTCCTTCAGAAGATATGAGCATGCGGTCCTCTAATTACCCCCTCTCATTCTTCTTCTACTCCCCCTGCTGTCTGCTGTTTCTTTCATACCTCCTTTGTAGAGGACAGAGCGTCACGTACCAGAGACAATGCTTAACCCATCCCCGAGGTCTGAGGTTGATGCGCCCCTTTCTTATCAGGCTCCTTTTCAATGATAGCGCTTCAAAAATGATTTCTGCCGCCCTTATGTTGTCTTCTCCTTTCCCGAACCTCTTCCGACGGTAATGTTTTTTTTGGGTGCTGTAGTGATTGCTCTCCTTTGTTGAACAGAGCTTCGCGCATTGGTGGGCTTATGTTCTCAATCTTTCTCTGGTCCCCCCCGGTGCGGTCTTTCCCTCGCGTGTCTTCCCCTCCCCTTTCTCGAAGAAGAACCCTCTTTATTAAGGAAGAAAAGATAAGAGTTGTTTTATCTTGCTGGATCAATGTTTCAAGAGTTTATCTGAGCTTTGAGGACCCCCGTGCAGGATTCCCTTTATATCCTTAGTTGAACGTTTCCCCTCCCTTCCTGACACGTGAGAAGGGTTAGGCAAACCTTGCTCAAAGGCGTGGACTTCCCCCGATGCCTTCTGTCGCGACCTGGCCTTCTTTTTTTCTTTGGCAGATCCCCTTTAAGGGAGATAGAAGGATCCTAAAGGGCAAATTCGCGCAAACCCCCCCCCTTCCCCTCATCCCCCCTTTTTTCCACGAAGGAATTCGCCCAGGGTCCTTCTAAATAGTAACAGGGGTTATTTCTTTATACTAAAGACTGGTTGTGAATCAAGGCGATTTATACTTTCCTTCCCCCCCCTCTCCTATCTTCTCTTTCCCATATTTCTTCCCCCCTCCCTTAGAGAGAGAATAATAATCCGCTTCACGAGAGATGTATAGAGGGACTTACCTCCTTTGATAATGCTCTGAGTTCCCCATAATACTATACCGACATTGTATCCGGGTGCCCAGGGAGGGTGCTGAAGGAATTAGTAGAAGACCTATACCTGAGAGGGTTTTGATCCTGAAGCCCTCCGTTCCCCCTTTTCCAGTTTTGATCCCCTCATCAAAAACTTTTCTAGAGAGGTCACCCCCCCCCATGATAGTCGACAGTCCAGAGACAATCCTTCCAGGTCCCTCCTCTCTCCTGAGTTTCCCCTTCACGAATCTTCGGTATCTATTTTTCCTCCCTCCCACCCCTTAGTGGAAAGAGTCCCACAGATATGAAAATAAATTTCTTCTTTGCGGTCCTAGAAAGTCTTCCGGAACGATCTCCCCTCCTTCGCGTCATTTCGCTCGGGAGGAATTTTTTTTCCAGTCTTTCTCCTTGTCAAACCTGGCTCGCCCAACCGCCAACCCGTCTGGCCCTAGTCCCTGCAGCTTCGATGGCGTGAACACCCCGTGTTTCTCCCGTGGTCAACCAGTGCTCTTAGACAAGAAAAATAGGCTCGCGCGTCATGACGCCTGTAGGAGACCGCTTTCCTGAGGACCCCCCCTTTCCTCCTCCAGCATGTATTCTTGCAGTTTTCTTTCCCTGATTTCCCGAGCATTCCGGAACGTCCCCTCCTGGAGAGGGAACTAGATGATTTCCTTATTTTTGGGTACAGAACTTGCTCGCCGCGGCGTTTTTTTTCCTTTCAAGTGCCTCCCGCGCAATCCCCACGACCCTTTCAGGCCTTCGCGGTAAAAGTTGAATCTGTGCTCGATCTCTTGCTTTTTCTGTCCAGATTTTTTCGGCGGCTCTCCCTCGCGCCTTTCCGAAAACAAATGTCACTTTCGAAGATGCTTTTTCCGAGAGCTTTTCTCTCTCGCACGCCCTCTGTCAATCCCCTCGGGCAACCTCCTGGCAATCCCTTTCAAACAGTAGATCGCGTCCTTAGTTGGCTTCTTTTCCCGATTGTTCCCCGCAGTGAGCTCCCAAAAAGTACGAAAAGCTTGCTTTTTCTCTTTTGATTAGATCCCTGAATCTCCCCCCTCCTTTTTTTTTAATTAGTTTTTGTTCCTCTCCTTCCAAACCTGCTCTGGGTAAAGATAACTCTTTCTTAGCGCGAGATAGCCCCCCGAAGCCCCCTTCTTTGCCTCTCCCTCCCCCATTCTTGCCCGGTCAACCTGGACATCCCGAACGGTCCGTCGTCTATGTAGGCGGTGCAGCTAAAGCCCCAAACTCGATTCCCCTCAGCGCAATCGGCCTCTGCGCCTTTTTAGTAGGATCGACGAGGAAAGCTTCGTTCATTCTCTCTCCCCTGTTCTGACCCCCCATTGAGCACCCTTTTGATACCCCACTGGGCGGAAAGATTCTCCTCCGTTGTTGTCTGTCCATCGTTTTCTATGTCGTCACGTTTTTTTTGCGCCATACAACAGGTTAAAAAAGGCCGGGCCGGGCGTTTTCTTCCTGGCTTTACGTTCCCTCTCCCCCCTTCCCCCCTGCGATGCGACTCCCTCGAAGGTGGAACGACTTTTTTTTCCTGGGATCGAAATTGTTTTTTTTTTTTCCCGTCCCCTCCTCAGCACTCGAGGAACTTTCCCGGATGTCGGTGAACCTCCTCATCCTCGTAGAGCCTATTTCTGCCCGACCCCTCCTTTAGGTCCTCCCGGCGTTCGCTCTCCTAATTAGTTGAGGCGCTAGGTTTGCGACTTTTCCCAAGATTGGATTAATTCTTGCCTCTTTCTAGAGGCACGTCCGGCGAAGGACGGATCTTCATCATCCAATGTATTTTTCCTTTTTTTCCGGAAGGTACCAAGGTGGGGTCCGGCTGGGCACCGACCTTTGCTCTTCCCTGAGGTGGAAGACGGCCTTAATATCATTCCTTCCCTCCTCTTCGCGGGGCCTTAGAGCTTCTTTTTCCCGGCGAACTTCCGCTTTGGAGGAATCTTCATAGAGACCGCCCCCGGCCTCTTCTAACTCCTGTGCCCCAGAGAGCAACCATTCAACTTCTCCCCCTTTTAAGCCTTTCGACGTTTTCTTAAGAAGAACAAATGCGATGGCGCCATGTAACCTTTTCTGACTCGCATCGCCTCCGATCTAAAGGTTTGGGTCCTCTTAGTAAATTCCAGCGATTTCCCGAAAGATGATAAGGAGGATTGCGGAATTTCCCCACCCTCTCGAATCTGTCCTCCCCCCCCCTCTTCTCCCTAAATTGATGTTGTAGATCTTTTAGGGAGCTAAGCACGAACTCTCTACCTCGTCATGAAGCGGGTTTTCTATGCTCCTGTTCTCTCTCCGTTGGTCTGACATAGTCTCCCCCTTTTTCCCAGGATAGAGAGGTGCCACCCCCTTGTAGGTGGAGAGATTCTTCCTCTGGTGGTCTCTTTTTCGCTCGCCTTCAACCCTCCTTTTTTGATGACAGGCTCCCCCCTATCTTTATGGTTTTCTTTCCGTCGGAAAACCTGGAGACCCCCCTTCCCCTCCTTTTGTCCTTTTGTATCTTTTTCAACTTTTGCAGGAGGTCAGAGAACGAGATAGTTGCGATTGCTCTTCCCCTCATGACCGTGAAGAAGTTTTCTCGGCATCTGCCTGAATTCTTCCTTCGTGCGGCTAGAAAGGAGTTGGGTGACCCTCGGCCTCGAGGTTTTTGGATTCGGGCGATTTTTTCCAATTTCTTCATCGGCCCTTTTCTTAGCATCCTTCTCCTCCTTGTAGCAAGGAACATGTGCCCCTTTTTGATCGCTCAATAGGAAAGGGGTTTGATTATGCTCCTCACGAATTTACATGTTCCCCCCTCCCTTCTAGCTGTCTTCAAGTAGTCCCGCCTCAGTTTCTTAATGAGTGGCTTCTCCCTTCCTCGTTGTGGTGGTTGTGGCTTACTACTATACGATGAGACGGAGATTTTTTTCTCCCTCCTTTCCAGAATAGAGGGGTCTCCCATTCTTGAGGAGTTTTTTTCCTTCCCCCTGGTCCTCAGCGATACATCTTTTTCTCATTGCGGGCTTCCTCCGTCGATTCCTGGCGACCCTGGTTTTGAGCGAATGAATGACTTCTTGGCCTTCGAAGATATCGTTCACTTTTTCTCCTCAAACCCCTCTCTTCTTCGGAACCCTTATATTTTCGCCATCACCGGCCTTCTCCCCTAAAGATATAGAAGGGCACCTGCCGAGTTTTGGAGAAAAAGGCTCCATCTGAACATCCATTCTACTCATCCCTACCCCTCGCCCATAGTCCCTCCATAGTCACAACGAGAAAAGTTCCCTCGACGGTCGATGAGGCGATCCCCGGTTTTTCCCTCCCCCACAAACTTCTCCTTTGTAATCTGCTTTCCCGGAGGCCTCCCGAGAAAGAGTTTCTCGGTAAACCATACCACAGGCTAGTCTCTCCCCTCCAGGAAGAACTCCCTCTTGAGAGCTCGGCTGAACACCCCACAAACGGTTATCGGATCTAACCTCCCTAGAAAGAGTAATGACCGCCGGTAGGAGAAAGTCTGTTTTTTCTCCCTTAGCCCGGGAGCACAACCCTCTAGGCTTTCTTTTGTGTCGGTATCCTCACGTTAATTCCTCCTCTCGAGAATTAATCCGAATGATAGAGGGAGCTCACCTCGATTTATTTAAGAATACCTTTTAGACTTTCCTCTTTGATGTCCCCTTCTAGGGAGTCCTAGCACTTCTTTTTCTCTCCCCCGAAGGATTGACGCGCGCCCCGTTGAAGGAGTTTAGATATTTTTTCTTTTACCTTCCCGTTTTAGCGGCCCCCTCGTTCCTTTTGCAATTGAAGAAACACATGCCCCGTTAGAAGATGAGACTCTCTATCGTGCTCGAATCGCAGGAAGACGCCGGAGAAGGCTTTCTCTTTCCAAATTCCAGTTGGTCTCCCTTCCATCCCTCCGGACTTGGTAGATCTCTTTCGTAAAGGCAGGGCGGGTCCCCCACCTGAAGAGTTCCTTGAGCTCAATTTCCCCGACCCTTCTGACGCGTCAGCCCAGGAAGCATTCTCTCTCTTCGGGCCGAACAAAAAGGGGCAAGAGCGCCTCGCACGAGAGAGGGCTTGCGGCTGCCGCCCCTCTTAAGACTCCCTTTGACTCGGTTCCAAAGAAAAAAGGAATCGTTTTTCTCGCAATATTTTTTCTTTTCCTTTCCCGAGTAGTATCTTTTGCGGGGAGTCTTCAGCTCTGAAAACTGATTTACGTTTTCCCCCTCTATTCCCTCCATCTGTAGGTCCGTAGATAGACCCTGCCCTCCCGATGGTCTTCTCCGAAGGCTTTAATCTTTTTTTTTTTCTCTTCAGGCCACTTCTAGATTTTCCTCCCCTTCCTCTTTTTTTGTTCTCTAGTAGAGCGTGCACCCCTCCCTCGTGCACCATGTCTTGCCTTTCCGGGAGTTCGACCATCTTTTCTTAATAGTAGATTACGCCGACAGTCACCTTCGATGAGTTCCGAGATGATTTTCACCTTCCCGGTGGGTTCTTTTTTTTTCCGCCCGCTCGACATCTCTGAAAAGGACAGTTAGCCCTGATGTCGGTGAAATCTATTATTGGTTTCTCTTCCCCTTTCCTTTTTCCTTAGGGAGGATATTAGAATCGACCTCTTGAGGATGGAAAAAGATTCCTTTTTCCAGAGTTCCCTCGAGGTCTCCCCCTCCCGCGATTTCTTCCCCTTCCTCGATAGATTTTTTTTATAAGAGGAGGTTCGTATCTGTTCCCTCGGCTTCCTCTGTCCGCTCGGGACCGGCTTCCAGTCTTATGATTGAAAGATGCTGTGGCCGCTCTTTATAATTTCAACCCCCTTCTCGCTATGTAGCTAGTATCACGCGCTCTCCGGCGGGACTTGTCTTTGGAGGAAAGGAGCCTCTCTCTCTACAGAAACACTTCTTTTCTCTTTTTTGTCGTCCGATTCTTTCTTCACTTTTAAATTTACCTCCGGAGTACGACTTAGCCTTGCAGGTTCCGACCCTCCCCTCTTTCTTGCTGTTCCCCCTAAAAGAGTTTCACTCTTTCCTGTAGTCGGCCGTCTCTTTTTCGAAGTACAATGCGAGACCTCACCGGGAAAGAGCTCATCTGGGCTCCTGAGTTCCTAGCAATCCAAGAGCCTCCCCCCCCTCCATAGGATTTATGTTGCGAAGAATCCCCCCGGAGCTCAGCCTTCGAAGACCCTTTCTCTGTTCTAGGGCCGATTCTTTCGTTGACCCTCTTTTTCCTCCCGGGGTGCATTGACGCGACCCCCCCTTTTTCTGAGATCTCCCCTCTAACCGCCGGTTCTCGTAGGATGAAAGGCGTGCCCTCTACTTCTTTAGTAGATCGGAGCTTCCTCCCATCTATCCTTTTCTGTTGGATGTGACCTCTGAAATTTCTTTTTCTCCCTCACAGAAGTTGAGATTCGGTTTGAAGATGTACTCGGTCCCTCCTTCTGGTCGTCTATTACGTTCTTCTGATTAGACCAGCGACAAACCCCTCCTTATTTCGTTGGACCTCTCTCGGAGGCCCCCTTTATTGCTAAGATTCAGGATTTCTTTTTTTTGGATCTCCCCGATACCCCTCGCCGGACCTTCTCCTTCCCCCCCCCTACAGGCATTCGCGTCCATAGGTATAGGATCTACTAAGGCTTGAGAGGATCCCCTTCCAAAGGTGTTTTCTTCATTTCTCACCGACACTGTCCCTTAGCTGTCTTCCCTCTTTTTCCTCCCGCGAGAAGATCTCCGGTTTCTGAGTAAATCTATCTCTTCTCCTTTCCCGTTGTGTTGTTCTTACATAAGAGTCCTCCTCGATCGCGGACCGTCCAGACGTGATAAAGCTTAGGGTCACAGGGAACTCCCTATCTCTCCCCCCTTTTTGACTTTCTCGCTCCCCATTTTCCTTTCTATCTTGCCTTCTTCGCCGATCTTTAGAAAGAGAGGGTTTTTGCGAATGTTCCCTCTCTCTCATTCTCAGAAAATTCTCTTCAATCGCTGCCCGAGAGGTTAACCCCCTTCAGATAGTATCTCACTAGGACCTCAGGTCCTCCTGCTAGTCCCCCTTTTATTAAATTTTCAAATCTACTTTCACGAGATAGGTATATGTCGCTTCTCGTCCCTGTAGATTTACCTACCCAGCTTCCTTTTTCTTTTCTTTGATCAAGGGCATAAGGGTTTCCCGGCCTCCCCCTCTATGTCGCCTTCGCGCGCGGTTCGTCGGAGCGACGGACTCTTTCCGCGAGTAAACCTCATATCCCAACCCGGGGTCCGATCTATCCTAAAGGAGATTTTCTCTCTGGCGCCTCTAAAATTCGAATTTTCCATCACCCCTTTAGTCATGAAGCGGTTTCCCTTAAAGTAGTTTAGTGAATGAGATCTTATCTTTCTTGAGAGAACTTTCCGACGGGTCCAGTTCTTTCGCCCTGACAGACAGTTTCAGTTCCCAACTGCTTCGTCTATGACCTTCATCTCCGTTCCCCTGGATCCTGCCTCATTCTTCCTTGGGTTCAGACCTTGCTCTCCGGTCCGAAGACTACTCGATGCCTTCTTTGAGTTCTCATTCTTGCCCCCCCCCCGGCGAAGGCCCCTCTGTAAAAGTGGAAGGATGCCCCTTTTTTCTCGATCCGAGCGTTCCTTCGTTTTTTCTTTTCTCTCGCTGCACCTCCAACAAGCGCTTTCGCAGAGGAGATAGAGAGCTCTCAGAGCTCGCCGGCCGACGCGCCTCTTGGTGGTCCGACGTTGCCACTCCCAGCATTCTCCCGGCCGGGAGACCTTTTTTCTTTTTCACAACCTTTTTCTTTTCCTGGCAGGAAGGCACCTCAGATCCCTCTCCCTTCCCCTATCTGACTTTGAGAGTATTCGACCCCTCAGTAGCGGACTTCCTGAGAGCGAGACTATGCGTTTCGTCCCCCTTTTCATCCTGCTCGCAGCTGTTCCCCCTCAACGTCGAGAGAGACCTCCTCTTTCCCGACACTAACTCCTCCCGCTGTCCCCCCCTTGCAGCCCAACCTTTCCTCTCTGTCACGACATCTGTCGGGCAGTAAGAGTCAGGTTTTTTTTCCTGCAAGCCCCCACCTGCCTTTTCTTCTTCGAATTGTTCCGTAGAGAAAGCTCCATCGCAGCTTCCGTTCTCTTGCTTCTAAAAGGTCCCGACGCTTCCAGAAGTTCTTTTTTTTCAACTTTTTGCTGACTTGCTCTCTAGATCTTCTCTTTTTCCCGTTGTTGTTTGTTGAGTCTCCTTTAGTGACGAAATTAGCACGCGTTCTCAACCCTTCCCCTCATTTTTCAAGGGGGAGTCATTCCTCCCCCATAGGTCTCTCAGACTAAGTCCCTCAAATGACGATGCTTGACGTTTTCCAGATGATGGGCATCCCTCCCCATTAGGGATGTTTCTTGCTAGAGAGGGCCCCTCCATAGACCCCCCTCCTTTTTCGAACATTCCTTTCGGCAATCCTAATTGTCTGATTCAAAGAGGAAAAGTAATTTCGTGTGTCTCTCCCCTTCGATCTCTCTCCCCTCCATCGTTGCGCCAGATGTCGTGGAGATCTCCCCTCTTTTGCTCCTTCGGTCTTCTCGCCCCCTTCTTTCCGAACGTGCCCATTCGGTTAGGATTTTAGCTCAATGCCTTCCAGTCCCGTCCCCCTTTCCGTCCCCCGACCCCCGGGCCGTCCTTGAAAGATGAGGTTGGCCGCCTCTGGCCGATATAATTCGCTTCCCCCCCCCAACTCTCGGCGCCCCCTTCCCTTGACCTTCGAACTCCCTCTCGCATCTCAAATTGAACAGCGCTGGTGGGGAAGGCCCCTCTCTTTTCTCGCCAGCCGTTTCTCCTTCTAGAATTTCCGACTCGGTTCCCTCCATTTGAAACTTACCCTGTTCCGCCTGTGGAGGTTGAAGACGAACCCTTTCCCTTGATTTTTTTAAAAGTGCCTAACAGAAGACTTTCCAGGCTCATTTCTTTTTCAGAAAATGCTCAAGAGACCTTCTTTTTCTTTCGGTTTGAAGGAACTCGGACTATACTCCCAAGATCCGAGCATGAAAAAATGATTCCTACCACTCGGCCCCCTTGCCTTTTCTCAGGATATGAGATACAAAATTCCGATCGCCCTTAGCAGTCCTCATGTCCCGCCTTCCTCGCCTCCGACAGCTCGAGCAGCAAGGGTGTGGATTCTCAGGTTCTCGCCACCCCCAGGCCGGTCGAGCCCGAGCAAACCGCCTTTTTTTGCTTTGACGGGATATTGAACAGCCTCGTCGTCGAATAAGACGACTCCCGCGTTTAACCCTCTACCCTCTCTGTGGTCCCCCGTGCCCCCCGGGCCTGTCTTAGCCAGCTGACAGGAAGTTGAGGCGTCCTTTTTTCTGCCGATCCCCCACGGAAGCCTTCGGTCCTGCGATAGAGAAAGATCTCTCTGCGATTGAGATGGCCTTTCTTTTTTTCTCCCATGGTAGACCCCTTCCTTGAGGTTCCCTTAGGTCCCTTTAGGTATATGTTTTTGGGTGACCCCTTAAGCGAGGAGTTTGGATCGCCGTCAAAAAGAGGGCGATCCCCTTCTCTTCCCCCCTGAAGGCCACCCTCCTTACTTTTCCCCCCCCCCCTCTATTCTCCCAGGCTTCTTAGCCAGGCCCATGAACAAGGTTGGTGGCTTCTTTCCAATCGTCCCGGGTCTCAGAGGATGTCCCTCCTTCCCCCCGTGAACTTCTCGCTGGCCTCCCTTTCTTTTCTCTCTGAATCTGTCTCCGTATTTGAGGGAAGCTATTCCCCTAAGTTTCTCTAGAGCTCCTGGCCGGATCCGTCGAGCGGGACCGTAAAGCCCATCCAGCTAGAGGGCCCTCCCCCTCTTCTTTAAAGGGACCGTTCTCTTTTTTAACTTCAAGATTGCTCCAAAACGCGTTAAGGGGAAGTCTTTATCAGATGAAGGCCCTTTCCTTTTCCGATGCCCCAGATTCTTTCTTCCCCGCCTTCTGAACTGTCCTCTCTCCTTTTTCCGAAGAGGTGCGGATCGAAAAGGCCCCCTTCCCAAACTCTCTTCCACCCCTCAATATCTTGACAACCGGCCCCAATACCTGCCTTCCGCACTTTCTTGGTTCAACGGCTTTCTTTAATAGAAATAGAACCTTACCTTTTCCTCTATGCGAACCCGGTTTTTCGTCAATCGCCCCCCCTGCTGAACGCCTCCCCCTTCTGTAGAGGGTCTCCGGGAATTGGTGAAGCCCCCCCACCCACCTTCGATCTTCGGAGAGGCTTTCTTTGGCGGAGTATGCTTCCGATTTCTTTTTTCCCCCCTTTTTTGTCTTACAACCGTTCGTGTCCACCTCGTCTGACAAAGGAAGAACGTTGCGATTCTCTCTTCTCTAAAGCCCCCCTTTTTTCGCCCTCCTCGATGTCTCAATTTCGACCCAGAACCCTGTCCCGTCATGACGCAGGTCGGGACCGTTTCTGTCCTGAGCTCCGAGGAGCAGCTCCCTAACAAAATTTGTTCTTGTCCGCGACTACAGTTTACTTTCCCTAATAGATATGCGCCCAGGAAAAGAATTATCATCCCCCCTAGATGATTTTCCCGGGGACCCCTTCCCGTCCTCCTTCCTTTTATTCAGGTCCCCGGGGAGGGGGGTGAAAGAAGAAACTCCCTTTTTTCGTAAAACCCCCTCACGAAGCTCCGGTGTTAATTTCTCGACACTTGTGATCGATCTCCGAGACGGCGTTTTACCAGTTCTTCT
>Ga0179593_1608238_pt1 | contig 11149 bp, 20 predicted proteins | sample CZODoug2_1_08_16_FD_185931 | JGI IMG/M metagenome (GOLD analysis project Ga0179593, IMG submission 185931) | Vadose zone soil fungal communities from Angelo Coast Range Reserve, California, USA - CZODoug2_1_08_16fungal (PacBio error correction) | ecosystem: Environmental > Terrestrial > Soil >... | reverse complement strand
TTTTTTTTCCTCTCTTTTCGATGACTTTCTCTTCCCTTGTGTCCCCAGTGAGAAGGCGTCATATGCAGCCCCCTCCCTTATTATCCGCGGCAGCTTTTTTCTTTCCTACAAATGTGTTTTAGAAGGTATCTCCTTTTTTTTCTCTTTCTTCCCCCCTCAGTCTACACTTCCTGTGGCCCTTCCTCCATGTTGTAGGATCAGGAGACCGTCTTCCCCTTCTTTCTAACCTTACGGATGCGGTTTTTTTCTTCTTTGTCGGGAAGTTTGTCCAAAGAGATTTCCTTTTCCTTTCGTACTAAAGTCTTCTCTTACACCCCCATGGACTGCAAGGCGTGCAGATTGGCCTCCTTTTTTTTCCTTCTTTTCCCCCGCACCACTCGGATTGTGGAGTCCTTCCCTTCCGTATGACGGTGATTGGACGTTCGTTACCCCCCCCTCTTCCCTTTCATCTTGTCATCCTTTTTCCTCCTCTCCAGTCAGCAAAAAATCTTGGCAGTGCCCCCTTCTTTGCGGTGGTATTACAGTTCGTTTTTTTTTTCTCTTAGGAGAGACGGAGGTTGATCAGTCTCCCCCCTCTTTACCTCCTCCCCCAACCCGATGTGTTTTCTCCCCTTTATCACGATTCTCTTCTTTCTTCCCCCCGACCCCCGGAACAACCAATTTTTTTTCCCCTCTTTTGCAAGGCCGTGAACACCACTTTCTCATTTTATTTCTTTTCTTGTTGGCCCCTCTCCCTTTCCTTTTTCTATTTGGTAAATGCCGCCGGGCTCCTTCCTTCTTTTGAAAACGATCTCTGTCTTTTTTCTTCCTATACTGACAGTTAGAGATTAGCGAGCCCTTTTTCCTCCCTTCCTCCCCCTCTACTTCCCACACCTATTTTGTTTCGGGTACGAGAGGCGGCGATCGTGCTCCCTCCTTTTTTTCTTTTTCTACTGGCGGTTGTCTTTTCCTTTTTTCCTTCCGTGTTTGCGATACTTTTCGCCAGTTTTTTTCTTTTTCTCTCCCCCCTTTTCTCCGCGATGCCTGCCATAGGCCTGGCGCAGATGCTTTTTTTCTTTTCCCCCCCTTCTTTCTCTTTCCCCCCCTATTTGGTCTGTGAAACTTGGAATGGCCCTTCTTTTTTTCTCCCCTTTTTCCAGCTTTATTTTTTTTGTCTTTTTGTCGTCCCGTCCCGGACAACGCCGACCTCCCCCCCTCTCTTTGGTGCGACGCTGATGAAAAGCTTTTTTTTTCTCCAACAGCAGCTGGGGGTCAGGTCCTTTTTTTTTTTTCTTCCTTTTTCCCTCTGCCCGGCGCTATCTTCCTTTTCTACCCGCGTTGCAGACCAATATTTTTTCCTGATGGATCTCCTTCCCTTCTTTCTTCTCTTTCCTATTTGTGATTCCTTTTTTTCTTGTACTGTCGACAACGGCAGGACCCCCTTTTCCCCCTTCTTTTCCTCTCACAGTCCCTCGCTTTTTTCGGCTTTTACGACCTAGAGAAGATGCACGTCTTCTTTCTTTTTTCGTGCAGTAAATGGTTTTTCCTGTTTTCTGGCGGAGGGACTGTGTCTCCTTTTCCTCTCCCCTTTGGATCCTTTTCCCCTTTTCTTTTCCTGTACGCACTGTCCAGAGGCCAACGCCCTTTTTTTTCTTTTTTTTCTGGTATCCGCGAGACGGCTTTTCCCCCCCCCGGTTCTGGTTATTGACAACTTCTTTCTCCCTTTTTCCGTCGTGCGCCTCTTTTTCCTTTCTATTGCTGATAATATGCCATTTTTTCTTTCTTCTTTGTGACTCAGACGGAGCCTTTCCTTCCCCTTCCTCCTCTAAAGGGATTGAATATCCCTCTCCCCTTTCTTGGTTCATTTTTCTTTTTTGTTTGCCTGTCGTTCATCGAGGAGAATCGCAACTTTTCTTCTTTTTTCTTGGGTTACGGAAAGCAGATCCTTCTTCAGAATGATTCCAGGGTTGCTCCTCTCTTTACTTCTTTTGAGCCCATCGTTCTTCTACGAACTACGCGAAAAAGTAGAAGTACTTCCCCCCATGATGTGGTGTTTTTTTTTTTCTCTCTTAGAGTGTACACCTCCTTTTTTTCGTTTAGTCCTTCTTCCCCTTCCCTTTCCTTTAAGTATCGTGAACTCGCACGTTCCTTTTTTCTTTTCTCTTTCCTTTGGGGAAGGACGCTGGCTCAGCCTTCTCTCACTTTCCTGCTCGATTTACCCCTCCCCCTCTTCTCCCATTTTTTCGCCTTCTGTCTTCCTGTTTTGAGCGTAAAAGACCGCCTCCTTTCCCCCTTTCCCCGCCACGGAAGAGCTTCTCTGCCTTTTTCCCCGGAGACCCCAACCAGTCCTTTTTTCCCCCTCCTTTGGACCGATTTTTTTTTTTTTCTTCTCCCCCAAAATTCCGGACCCTTTTTCCTTTTCTGGCGCGATGGAAGGCGTCTCTTTCTTCTTTTTACTTCATAATTGTAGAACTTCCCAGCTTTTTTCGAACCCATGGATTCTCTCTGCCCCCCCACACCATCCGGTGCGACTTTCTCCGTTTTTTTCTTCCTCCCTGCGACCGCAACCACGTCTCTTTTTACCGAAACTCCCATAATTTCGGGCGATACTATATTACCCTTTCTTTTTTCTTCTTCTGTATCTGTTTTCTTTCTTCCTTTCCTTCACACGTCGACACGACATTACAACGAGGCTTTTTTTTTTCCCCCTTGCACTCAACCGCATGGTTTTTTCCCTTTTTACTAAAGTTGGTTACAGACGGCGAGCCGTTTTCTTTCTTTCTCACATTGATTTCCTACCCTTTACCATGCAACTCGCCCGGGCGCTCTCCCCTTTTTTTTCTTTTTCTTTTCGCCGTCAACATAGTCCTTATTTTCTCAACGGAAGCGGTTAATGAGACTTCTTTTTTTCACTTCTTTTTTCTGGTCACCTGTGATCTTTCCCCCCCCCTCTACCGAGCCATGTACGCCGTAACCCCCTTTTCTTTTTCCTCTTCCCCTGTCTGGAAGGCATTAGACTTTCGCAGCTCTTTTTTTGGTTATTGGCCGAGAGACTCCTTCCTCTCTTCTTACTTTCACTTCTCTCTTTCTTCCTCATTATTCCTAACCTCTCCTTTCCTCCTCTCTGCCGCAACCTTTTTCCTCCCTCCTTTTGTTCGGTTGAGCTTTACGGCTACTGTTTCCTTCCCCTCCCGGTTTTTTACTTTTCCATTCTCTCAACGATTAGAGGAAGCGGATCCTTTTTCCCTCCCCATTAATCGCAGATAAAACGACCTTTTTTCCCTCCAGCGGTGTTTCCAGACGAAGAAAAGGCTCTTCCATTCTTCTTCTCGCCACTTACTCCCCTCCCCCCCCTCTCCTCACCCCCCGCGATGCTGAGTCTCTCTCCTTTTCCCTCCTTTTTTTCCCCCCTTCACCCGGATTTGTGCTGCTATATCTCTCTTTTTTCTTTTTATAGAGATAGAGAACAAAAGCTTTTCTTTCTTCCCTTTCAGTCACGTTTTTTTTTCTATCTTTCTTATTTCTCTGTAGTTCATTTTTTTTCCCCTTTTTCTTTCAGGTGCCGGGGTAGCATGGGCTTCTTTTCTCCTTTCTTTTAGTAGGCAGGGTTTGGGAGCGGTGTGTTCCCTTCTTTTTTGTTTCCCCCCTTGTTTTCAATTTTAAGTCCCCGTCCTCTCAGTATATTCCCGGATGAGAGCTTTCTTTTTTCTCCTATGTGCAGTGCTGCACACAGAACTGCTTTTTCTTTTTGGAGGCGGCTGTCATTCCTACCCCCCTTCTGCCTTCCTCTTGGTCTTGCTGTTCTTTCTTCCCCTGCCCGCGTAAAGGTATTACTGCGAAGTCTCTTTTCTCCTTAATGCTTTTTTTAGTACCGATCCTTTTTTTTTTCTTTTTCTTTCCCCCTCCCCTGTTTTTCCTTTCTTATTCTATGAAAAGGACCCTTTCCCTTGGAAAGGTCTCATGAACCCTCCCTCCTCCCCTTCTGTATCAGGGGAGACAGATTTTCTTTTTTTCCTTTTTCCCCCTAGCTCGTTTTCTCTCTTGCCTCAGGAAGGGGGATGGGGTTCTCTTTTTTTTCCTTTTTTTTTTCTCTCTTCGGTGACTTTTTTTCCCTTTTCCGACCGCTTCTTTTCCTTTCTCGCTAGTAAAAATTTTCATGCTGAGTCTTTTTTTTTTTTCCGGTGCATGAGCAAGGAGGTTTTCCCTTTTTCTTTCTCTGACCTTATGGCCTACAAGGATTTCCTCCCCTTTTTTTTCTCCTTTTCCCTTTCGCCATGCTCACTTCTCCTTCGGCTCCCGGGGGAACGGGTACTCTCCTTTCTCCTTGTCGATGGGACACCAGGCAGTGTTTTTCTTCTTTTTGAAGTTTAGGGTCCGTAGAATCTTTCTTCTTTCTCAACTTGGCCTGCCTTTTTTTTCTCCTCATTGACGTACTCGTGGCACACGATGCCTCTTCTTCTCTTTTCTTTATCTTGAAGGTTTGACAAGGAGCCCCTTTCCTTTTCTTCCTTATCTCAGAAGGTGGAGGTCCTTTTTTCTTTTTCCCCTTCCAGCCCATGTCTTTCTTTATCGTCCTCACAGCGAATGGTTGGGGTCGTCTTTTTTTTCCTTTTTTTTCCCCCCTAGGGCCTGCATGGGTATAATTTTTCCCCCTCCTCGAGAGCTTCTCCAGGGTCATTTTTCTCTTGATTTGAGTATTTGCCTTTTCTCCCCTTTCCCCCCCTCCCCTTTCCTTTTCTTTCCTAGTTTTCTCCTCTCTCTACTTTCGTTCACGAGTACACGTCGCATTTTCTCTTTTCCTTATCAAGGTGGACTCTCTTTTTTCCCCCCAAATAGCCAGGATGGTTCTTCCTTCTTTTTTTTTCCTTTTTCCCAGCGTCATTTTTCCCCCTCCCCTTCTGTCCTTCTGAGCCGATTCTTTTTCCTTATGGGATAGACCAGCCGTGTCCCTTTTTCTTTTTTTTCTTTTGGTAGTTACTCAGTTGCAGATGAGCCTTTCCCTTTTCCCTCCCCCCTCCCCCCCCCCCTTTTGTGATTCTTTTTTTCTCCTCCTTTTCTGGTGACGTCAGAGAAGCCTGAAGCTTTCCTCCCTGTTTGCCCGCTCACTACTTTTTTTTTCTCTTTTGTCTTTATTTTCTATTTTTCCTTTCCTTCACCTGCTCTCTGCTGCCCAGGAGACCGTCCCTCCCGTTCCACCTGTCTTTTTCACTACACAGGTCGTCCTTTCCCTTTACGGATTTCTCCCCCCGGACAGTGCGAGAATTTGTCCTTTTCTTGTATCCACAGGACCGCCTTTCAATAAGCGCAACCCCTCCTTTTTTTTTCTTTTCGTGTTCTTCTTTTCCCCCCCATGCAACAGCTGCGGATGTTTTTTTTTTTTTTTTTGTTCCCCCTGTTTGTCCCCACGTGGAAGTCTGCCTCTTTTCTCTTTCCCTTAGGTACCATCACCCTTTCCCTCCCCCTTCACTTATTCTTCTTCGCTTCAGAGCGTATTCGAGACGGCTCTTTCTTTCCTCGATTTTATGACCTCTCCTGCCTGACCCAGCCTTCCCTTGTGAGCTTGGTAAGAGCGAGCCCTTTTTTCCTCCCTTTTCGTTTTGGCTCCACCCCCCCCCCCCTCCCCACAGAACATGATGGCGGGCGATTTTTTTTCCCTGACGTTCACAACAATGGTCCCTCCTCCCTTCTGCTTATTGTGCAGACATGCAGGTAAGTTTTTTCTTTTCTTCTTCTTTTTCAAACTCGATGCCCCTTTTCTTTTTTCCTTTTGCGATGATCGACAACTTTTTTTTTTTCCCCTCCTCTAGCAATAAATGGAGCCTTCCTTCTTTTCCTATATCTGGCGCTGCAAGTAATACGCGGTTGTTTTCTTCCTTTTTTTCTTATTTCGTTTTTTTCTTTGCCCATCGATGGATCGCGACTTTTCTTAGATCATCTCTCCCTTTTCTTTCTCTTTCTTTTCGACGTTTAGCGGCCCCTCCTCTTTCCTTTCCCTTTCCTTTCCCCCCTCTATTTTCTTCTTCCCCCTCTTCTCATGGCCAAGTATTTTTTCGTGTAAGGACCAATGGTGTCTCAGTGATCGGCGAATATCGCGGCCTCTTTTTTCCTTCCTTCTTTTCCTTTTCTTCAAATATGTCGATTTTTTTTCTACTCGGGTTGCTCGCTGCTGAACCCTTTCTTTTCCTGATCAACCGCCGTCTGCTTTCCCCTCTTTTTCATTTTATCGGTATGGTGTTAAAGAACTCCCTCTCTTCTTTTTTTCTTCCTTTCGCTTGCTTTTTTTTCCCTATCTTGTACTAAGAGGAAGACTTTTCCCTTTTTTTCCCCCCTCCTTCGAACGGTCAAACCGTCAGACGTTTTTCCGACTCCACACTCAATTACGAGCTTGGTTTTTTTTCCTTCTTTTCTCTTCCAATTGTTCATTTTCTTCTCTCTTTTCTCTTCCTCGTAAAGGGTTGAGATATTTCTTCTTTTTTTCCAGCTGGAGGATGGAGGTTTCTTTTTAGTACTTACAGAGCACTGGGCCGATTTCTTCCCTTTCCCTTTTCCCTTGCTCTTCGCCCTCTTCTTCTTCACCCGGGAAGGGCTCGTCGCCGTCTCTCCTTTTTGTTCGAAAAATTAGCCTCCTTTTTCTTTTCTGCGCAGAAGGTGCTTCTTCTTTTTTTTTCTTTCTTCGATTTTTCGTTATCCCCTTTCCTCCCGTTGTTAGACCAGATTAAAAGCGACTTTTTTTTCCCCCCCTTTATTTAGTACACAAGCAGACCTTCTTCCTCTTATTCTGCCGGATTCGATTTTTTTTCCTTCTTCTTAGCCCAATGTCCCCTCTCTTTTTTTTTATTGACGCTGGAGGCGCAGGCGGCATCCCCCCTTCTTTTGATTCGATCGCTCTTTTTTTTTTTTTCTACCTGGCCCATTTTTAGCCACTTCCCCTTCCCTTTTTCTGCTTACGTTTTTCTTTTCTTGCTCGTTGTAACAGCAGGGGTCGCCCCTTTTTGATGATTGGCGGTGCCCCCCCTTCCCTTTTTATTTTGATGATTATTGAAGAGACTTCTTTTTCCTCTTTTTCCTTTTGAAGACCCCGACGTCTTTTCTTCCTTTTCTTTTGTGCAGAAGCTGCTCCTTTTTCCTTTCTCCCCAAAATCTCTTTTCTCCTTTTCCCAATTTCTTCTCCTTTTCTAGAGTTATATTCTTTTCCTGACTTGTCGCCTTTTTGAGCGGCGATTTGGCCTTTTTTTCTTCCCTTCCGTCACCACCGGAGAGATTCTAGCGTTTCCTTCTTCCTTTTCTTTTCTCACCCAGTCCTTTTTTTGCTGACAAAAGAGCCTTTTTTTTTTTTTCCCTAAACTACACGGCTTTCCTTCCAGCCGCATTGCAAGCTGGGCTTTTCCCTTTTCTTTTCAAGAGGTTTCGTCCCTCCTTCCTTGTTCCACCCCACCGGTGCGAATTTACGGGACTTTTCCCTTTTTTTTTAATAACAACCTAGGAAATGGTGTCTTCCTTCTTTTCCATGACCATACATCGGGCGATTACTTTTTTCCCCCTTTCCCCTTCCCTCTCTTTATCAATCCTTTCTCTCCCCTTTCCCTTTTCTATCTTGGCTTAATCGGACTTCCCGACGAGGCTCTTCTCTTTTTTGTCAAAGAATCAGCTTCCTTTTTCCTTTTTTCATCGGTCATTGGTATCATTTGGGTGAATTCTTCCCCCCTCCCTCATTTGTCTTCCCCCCTTTTCTGTCATTTGCCTCAGGGGAGTTCTCGCTTTTTTTTTTCCCAGTTTTTCCTCCGGTCAACTGGACTTTTTTCTTTTTTTTCTCTTTTTCCCTTGGTATGAAAAAGACCCTTTTCCTTTTTCTTTTCATGTCCCCCCTTATCGCTTTAATGCCGCCCGACGGAATGTTTTCTCTTTCCGGGAGTGACGTCGTCTGGCGGGCCGCCTTTTCTTTCAACACAGCAGAACCCCCCTTTTCTTTTTTTCTTACAGCTCCCCCTTCTACTTTTCCTTTTTTCTTGTTGTTTGTCCGCACGGGATACTGGGTTCCCATTCCCCTTTTTTCTCCGACACCTTTGGGCCACTTTTTCTCCCTTTTTTTTTTTCTTTCCCACCTACCTTCCTCTCCTCTGCTTAGCCCAGAGCATGCGTACTCCGCCAGCGTCTTTTTTCGAACCCGGCACCTTAAGGCCTCCCTCTTTTTGGACGCGACATACATAAAAGCAGATGCTTTCCTTTGTTTTCTCTTTTTTTTTCTTGTTCCCTTCCTTCTTTTCATCCTCATAGTTGGTGTTGTTGCTCTCTCTTCCTTTTTTATCAGAACCAAGTAGATTTTTTTTTTCCTCTTCTCGCCGCAGATAGAATCGCTTTTTCTTTTTTCCCTCCTTTTCAGGTTCCCTTCGTCTCCTTTTTTCCTACCCGCTTTTTGTGGAGGAGTCGCATCTTCTTTTTTCCCCTCGCGTAGTCGGTGGATCTTTTTTTTCTTCTTCTCAGATGCTTGGGTCCACAAAGGTTTCTTTTTTGGCCTTAATATTTTTCCCCCTTTCTGTTGGTTGAAACAGTAGACGGGCTCCCCCTTTTCCCTTTCTTGTTATCCCCCTTTTTTTGACCGGAGGTTTTTGGTTCCCCTTTTTTTCCCCTGTGCCTCTTTTTTTTCCCTGCTTATTCTTATGCTTCTTCTTCTTTTTTCGGTACCGGTCTACACGGGAGAAGTCGTTTTTGTCGATTTAGATTTTCCGTACTTTTTTTTTTCTCTCTTTTTCGGTTATTGTTTTCCTTCTCAACTGTGTCATACTGGAGAAAGGAGGTTTGGGGGATCCATGGTCGCCGTGCTTCTTATCTGTTTGACCGATCCGCCAATTCTGGTCTCCTTTGTCTTCAGCGACTGCTTCAGGCGACAGTTGGGTCAGACAAGGCAGAATTTGTAACTCGGAGGGAGGGCGGTGGTTTTATTTCTGTGGGACTCGGTATGCAAATGACTGGCTTCTTTTCATATCTATTCTTTTTGGTGTGTTTGTGCTTATTTTTACTACTCGCGGTCGCATCGCAACTGTTCTGTATGACTAAAGCCGCTCAGAGGGAGTTTTCGGCCGGAAATTTTCTTTGATGTGCCGGCAAGGGTGGTACTCTACGGCCTTACCGGTGAACCTGTCTTTTCTGTTCTTCGCGTTACAGAGCCTTTGCTTGTTTCATCGCGGACCTAGCTCCCACTCTTATTTTCCCAGTTCGCGCGTTGCCTCCCAAAACAGCCTCGGGGGCGTCTCCGGTCTTAACGTAAGTTCTTTTTCTGCGGCGGTCGAGTATTTTTTGTTTCTTTGGACTTTTGTCTTTCGAATTTGGTGTTGCTCGCTTTCGGTTTTGCAAAGAAGTTTCTCCTTCTTGTGTGCCAACACTTAACGGTTCTCATCAGAGCCCGGTCTCCGGTTTCGCGGCAACGATTCTTTGTCTGTTTTTTCTGTCCGACTTTTTTATTTTTTCTTTTTGCACGCTATTCCTTTTTTTTTTCATCGCGGTTTTTCCTGTGGGTTAAGTTTTTTATTTCTCCCCCCCCCTTTCCTTTTTTCTTTTTCTCTCTCTCCTTTTTCTTTCTCTTTTTTTCCTCTTTTCTCCTTCCTTTCTTTCTTATTTTCGCCTTCCTTTTTTTTTCTTCCATCAAACCGCTTACAGTTTTTTCTTCCCGGTGGAGGGGGACAAGATGTGTCTTCTCCCCCTCTCTCCCTTCCCCCCCAGACGGATCCTTTGCTTCTGTGTGTATCGGGGTTGCTTTTTTTGGTGGTACAGCGCCCTTCTCCCAGAATGCCCCCGCTTTTCAGGTTCGTACCCTCTTTTTTTCTTTCCTTCTTTCGAGCTTCTTCCTTCCTTTGGCCTCGTTCGGGCAGCCCTCTTTTTTTTTCTTTTTTCTGAACTATGATACAGACTCCCTTTTTTTTTTTTGCTTTTTCTCTTCCGAGCTTTCTTCTTTTTCCCTCCCTTTTTCTTCCGTAGGAGGTTGGAAAAGCGTGTAATCTTCCTTCTTTTCCCTCCATTTTTTAATGAGTTTTTTTTGCATGTGGAATACAATGCCGTTTTTTCTTTCCCTTCTGAGACCTCGTTCGTCCTGTGGGTCTGCTTATTTAAGTGTGTTGCAGGTCCTCCCCCCCTCTTCTTTTGTCCCAGTGGTTATGGGCAGATGCTCTTTTTTCCACACCCACGCACCAGATGATGATGAGTGAAGGTTTTTCCCCTTTTTCTCCCCTCTCCCTTCTTTTCCTCAGGTTTTATGGTCCGCCTTTCGTTCCTCTTTCCCTGTGTTAGATATGGTCAGCCGCACCTTCCTGTGTCGGTCGTGAGACCATTTTTCTCCCTTCCCCTCCCGTGTTGAGGCGTCCACTTTTCCTCTCCTTTTTTCCATCGCTTTTCTTTTTCCAGATGAATGTCGAAGATTTTTTCCTTTCCCTCTTCTGGCGGGTATGCCTTTTTTTTCTTTCCCGTATTTTTTTCCGCTCCCCCTTTCTTTTTTCCCTTCTTTTCCCCTTTCAGCCCTCCCTCCCTCATCACTGCCGCGCCTCCCCCCCCTGCTATCGCGTTACAACGTCTTTTTTTCGGCTCCACGGCTTTTGTTTGTAGACCTTTTTTTTCCTGTCGATTTTTCCCTTCTTCCTTTTTCCTTTTCTCTTGAGATAGACAGACTCTCTCTGATTATGAACTCCCCCTTTTTTTTCCCCTTTTTTTTTTTGATGATCATTTTTCCTTTTCCTACGTAGCATATGTCCCTCCCTTCCTCTTTGATCAAGTTTTTTCTCCCTTTTCCGGTCCGGATGGGATGTTTCTCTTTTCTCCTTTCTCGGATATCCTCTGACTTTTCCCCTTTTCGTAGTGTTCGTTTCCCTCCCTGTTCATAGCAGCCATTCTTTCCCTTTCCTTCAAGAGCTTTGCATATACGCGTCAATCCCACGAGCGAAGGAAGTTGTCGCCCTTTTCTGATCCTTAACGGTTCTTTTTTCTCCCCCAGTTGTCCTCGAGGGAGCCAGCACCTTCCCTTTTTTTCCCCCTCTTCCGTTCTCTTCGTCCTTTACGCCGACGACCTCCAGCCTTTCCGCAAGAAGAACGAGGCCTTTTCTATACCAGGTACGGAACGGTTTTCTTTCCCTTTTTTCGCTGATAGTTTTCTTTTCCCTTCCCTGTCATCAGATCGGAGTTGGGG
>Ga0179593_1607570_pt1 | contig 11149 bp, 11 predicted proteins | sample CZODoug2_1_08_16_FD_185931 | JGI IMG/M metagenome (GOLD analysis project Ga0179593, IMG submission 185931) | Vadose zone soil fungal communities from Angelo Coast Range Reserve, California, USA - CZODoug2_1_08_16fungal (PacBio error correction) | ecosystem: Environmental > Terrestrial > Soil >... | reverse complement strand
AATTCCCGTATCGAAGAGGGAACTCTTCCCCTCTCCTTTTGTTGCCCCGCGGGCTCTCTTTTTCCTGAACAATAGGGACTTATCTTTCCCTTTCAATGCCCATTTCCGTGCTGTTTCCTCGCTTTGCGGCGCAAATTTGCCTTTACTGGATCTTTGTACATTCAGCACCGTCTTTTTCGTGGAAACCTTTGGTTCGCAGTTTTGTCGTGTCTTTTCATTTCCACCTCCGCCCCCCCCAGCACTCCTTCTTGCTCTTGTGCCACCTCCTCCACCTTTCTCTTGAAAGCGGGTCTTTGGCGTTATGTGATTCGTATTTGTGAGATTACCGGAGGCAGGCTACCTTTTTCCCCTGGTACGTGGATATTACTGCGATTGTCCTCCTCAAATGCGGAGGCTCTTTTTCCCGCGCAAGAGCTTCCTCATGTACATCAGTTTCCTTCCTCTCACTAAAGATTTCCGATCTCCTTGTCTTCGATTCTTTCTCGTTCTTCCTTTGCTGGGTCTTTCTCCGATGTTCCTTCAATCAGGAGACATCTGCCTCGGAGATGCTGGGATCCGATCGGGTTCTCTCTTCACTTTCGTGTCCCCTCTACGCTTTTTTTAAGTACGCGTCGACCTACGTTCTTTTTTTGTGATTTTTCTGGTGTTAAAAACAGATAGCTATAGGAGATTCTTTTTTGCGTCTACGTCGTGGACCTCTTACAACAGCTCTCTTCCCCTTTCTTTGGGCTTCCGTCTTAGTAAAAAGCTTCCGCTTCTGATGCCGTCGACGGCGAGGCTCGTTGGCATTGCCCCTTTATTGCGGGCCTTCAGGAATTCTTGACACTTCTTGACCTATCTTTTTCTTTCTAAAACTCCTTTATGAATCTCCTCTGCCAATTTTTAGACGCCTCCCTCCCTCACTGCGTTTCCATCAGTTCTTCTTTTTCATTTGCAATCCTTTATCTTCCCCAGTCGGGCAGAAATCTCTCACCCCCCGGTCCCAAAGAAACTCTCTTGAAACGGAAGCACCTCGATGCCTTCCTCTCTTTCTTTAATTGCGACCCAATCATGGAGAGAATGTGACTCTCTGACCTCCCACGGATTTTTTAAGTCTTTCCTTACATTTTTTTGCGGTTCCTTTTTTTTCCAACTTTATTTGGTAGACTACTTGACAGGCAGCTCGCTTTTTCTCTTGGATGATTATGGAAGCGGTTTTTTGGGTTCTTCCCCGGCAGATATCGTACCTTTTTCTTTCTCTAATAACTCTTCTTGAGCGGATGCTGACGCGTGTACTTACTCGGCGAGGTTGCTCCCCCTCAACTAGTTCCCGGTTTCCCGTCGGAATTATTCTTCTGTCTTCGTCTCTCAAAGTCCATCCTCGCTCATCAAAAACTTGGGAACCTGACTACCTTTCTTCTCAATGAATGATTCTTTCAAGTTTTCTTCCTCGCAATTCTCCGGTACCCTTTTACTCTTCCTGATCTTTGCCACTCTTCCCAGGCTGCGACTTTCGGTCTTTCGTCATTGTTTCAATTTTCTAGGGGGAGGGCCCTTGCCAACCCTTTTTTCTATTTTCTGTCCCTTTTCCTCCCTCCTGTGATCTATGTAGAAAGAAGCCTTAAACAAACAGTTTTTTTTTTCCCATATAGCTTGACCCGCCACCGCCCGAAGATCCTTGTAGCGTGTTTCCAGCGCGCCCCAACGGCGTCAACGGTTCTTTTCGCTCGGACCTTTCCCAGCCATTTGGAAATCAGTTGAAGCATTTTCCAGTAGTTCGGTTCGTTTTTGACGCTACGTTTTTTCCCACTCTTCCCTCCCCTCTTTCCTTCGCACGCTCGCAAACCGATTTTTTGACCGATAGCCAGCTAGAGAAGCCTTCGTTCTCCAGGGCAGCATAGCTCATCCTTTCTTCTTCTATGACCCGGTCCTGTCCCGCGAAAATAGCCGGCTTCCAAGGACCTCTCCCCCCGCCGAGGACATATACTACCCACTCTCCCTCTTTCCAATCCATACCTTTTATTCATCTTACCCCTCAGGAAAAAACCTCCCCTTCCCCCCAAAATTCCTGGAGGGTCTACACACCTGTCGGAATATCCCCATTCTTATTGATAACCCCCCCCCCCTTCCCACTCATCGATTGATCTAATGAGTCTCTGTTGTGGCCGTATTTCTGAGCCTCTTCCTCTCAATGTTAGGGAGATATTCCTTTCCCTTTTTTTCCCCGGAATTCGTCTGTTTTTGCTGCATAACCATGGTCCTTTTTAATGGGAAGGAACTCATCTCGTCACAACGACACTTTTTCTTTTCCAACCTCTATTTCCCGCCCCAGTTCCTTCCCTTTCAGAACCCTTTGATTCATCTATGTCCATTTCTCCGTTCTTTTTTTAGAAGGACGAACTCAGCTTGGTACTTTACCCTCCCGCGGATTTTTCCGGGCCTCCTTCTTGCTTCTCGGAAATGAACCTCCCTCCTCCCCTCATCTCCCCCCCCCCATTTTGTAAAAATCTTGTGTATCACCCACACCTAAAGTTTCGTAACTTCATCTCTATCCACGATACCCCCCCCCCTTTTCCGTCGAACTCCCCCATATATCTTGTTTCCCTCCTCCTCTCGCGACAATCTCCCCATCCCCAGTCTTTTCACTCCGGAACTCATTGCGACCCTTCCTTTTCTCCTCCTTCCCCGCCACTACCCCCCTCCTTAGGTGGAGCGTTGTTCCCAGCGCTTTTTGGTGTCCAAAACTTATTTTTTTTTTTGCGCGGGCCCCTCCTGTTCTCCCCTTCTCCCAATCGTCTTCCAGAGTAGAGCCACCATCCCACTTGTCTGCATTTTCCTTTGCTAATTCTCCCTGCCGATCTGACTCCCGCCGTCCATCCCCTTGCAACCCCTTATAGTTTTTTGGAAAGCGCACCTTCAACTGAGTTTTTTCTCCACTTAAACTCCTGGGATGCGACCTCTCTTGTCCACCCCCGCCCTGTGCTTCCTGTACACCTCTCTCCGCTGCTCCAGTTGCTTTCCGGGGTTTCCACGGACCGTCGCCTGTTTCAGTTCCGGCGCCCCCTTCCTTATCAGCACGCTTCCTCTTGGAAAATTCGGAAAGGGAATTTTTCCGTCGTTTCTCTTTTTTCTTCTCTTTTCCTCCTTCCTCTAAGACCATCTCTCCTCCTTTCGGGGCAGAGATTTTCGTTCCATTCTCCTCTACGACGACGGCACGATCCCCATCTTTGCCTTTGTATTTCGCCGGGACCCCAAGGCGCGAAACTGTTCTGTTCGGTCTTTTTCTTTTTTTTTTCCCGGATCGTCCTCTTTTTAGGTGTACATGACGCCACGGTCGGGTGGACAAGCAGGGAACTCCTATCTGACGTGATTGGGTAAGGCGACGTCCTTCTTACTACTATGGCAGATCTACACAACTTTTTTCCAGCGGGCGCTGTCCGTCTGATCATCGAGCACGGATTTCTCTTTCAGATCGCGCAGTTTACGTGGTTTGAGAGAATCTATTTACTTCCTTTTACACTTGGTGTTCGCACGAGCTTCTTTTTCTTTCCCTCCTCCGTCTTCACCCACCAGATTGTTTATGGACTGATCTGTGCGGGATTTTTTCGCACAGAGTCGGGATGGTGATGATTGAGGTCTTCTCCTCATTAATCTCTCTTATATTCTGTACCATTAGGGGTGATCTGCTCGCAGTTCGAGGAGGATCTCGTCTCGGTGGATATTCCCGTCTGCTGTAATGGAGCATGAGGTTATTTTCTTTTGCGGTCCCTTATTTGCGGAAGTCTTGGCTGCGCGAGATCTTCGACGGGACGAAGTTCCCACCCGCCCTCTCGGACCTCTTTTGAGCTTCCGCGGTCTGTGGTCTCCAAGAGGCGTTGCTCGTTTCTTCTTCTCCTTCGACATGGACCCCTGACAAAAACCGTATTGTGATTGTTTTCAGGAACCTTTCTTGAGGGAAATCCCCGAAATTTTTTTTCTTCCGGCCCATCTCCCATTTTTATGCGACCTCCTCCCCCTAAAGACTGCGTCAATAATTTTGAATCGCCACATCTTCACGTCGCGGCAGTCCCTTCACCTATCCGCATTGAAAACTTCTCTCGGCAGGGCTTGCGGGAAGGGAGACTTCCATGCGCGGACCTTTCTCTAGACCGACAGGTTTTTTTTTTACACCCCTTCCGGATTCTTGGCGTTGTGCGTTCCACTTCTTTTTCGCTATAAAGATGAAGCAGCCGTTCCCCTTCAGGGAAATTTTTGCCGCCCGGAGTGGTTTCTACTCTTTTCCATTTGAGCTCAAGGTTTCCCTTTCCCCTTTTTTTGGCTGAGCTATGAGCTTTGATGAATGAGGAAGCGGAGGTTTTGACTGGCATAGGTAACTGTGTCTTTTTGCTTCCTTACCTTCGCTCTTTTTCTGACCTCAAATCCCCGGAAAGCAAGCAATTAGCCTCCTCAACTCTTCCCCGGATTCCATGTCCTTCGTTCATAGTAATGCTCCTTACTCCGTCCTTCTAACGGCGGAAAAGTTGTCTCCTTTCCTGCGCCGCTGGAACTTCCACCCGATAGAATCTTTGCGTCTTCCCCATGTTTTTTTTTCCCTCGAAGAGGGGCTCGCCTCCCAAAAAAATGTTTTCGATTTCCCGCTTCTTCTATATATATCTCCCGTGTTTTTGGTGGCTTCGATTTTCGAAAGCAACGACCAACCTTTTTTTCAGCTGTCTCATCAAATCTTTCCTTTCAACGATTAGACCCTTTTTTGACAGAAGTCGAAGCCTTTTTTTTCTTTTTGCCAGACTCGCACCGGTTCCGCCTGCGACTAAGCGGAGTTCCTTCTCCATTTTCTAAATTCATGTTCCTTTATCCGCACGAGCATTCCCCCGCCCCTCCCCACCGATACCTACACATCCTCTCTCTTTCTGTCTTTGCGTCTCTTTTATTCCCTAACTTCTCGAGCAGTCTTCTCGATAGCCCCTTCAGCGACCTCGCCAGCTCGAAGTACCTCTTCTTGGCAGAAAAGCATTCTTCCGTCGCGTAATACCGCCCTTTGAACATAGCCGAGGCGTACGACTCTAAAAACCCTTCGCGGCCCGAATCCCCGAATTTTTTCCTCTGCTTAAGCCGGATAGGCGACCAAAGAAAGTTGATCCTTTAACGGCCACCCGCAACCATCCACGCATTCAATGATTTTAACATTTTTTCCATTAGTTTTCTCCTGATTCCCCCCCCCCCGCCTTCCCGCAAAGCCCTTGCATCGATTGATCCGTTCTCTCCTGTCTTTTTAGTTGGGACTCCTATCTTTCTGCAAGCCTTGTGCATACAACTGTTTCCCTACATACTGTTTGAACGCACCCCTGTTCTCGCTGCATAAAAATGGCAACTTTTCTTGGGAAGGAAGAGTATCAGCTTCTCCCTCCCCACTGTCGTTTTTCCGGCAAAAAGATATTTTCAGAACCTTCCTTCTGAAGTTTTTTTCTGTTTGTTCCGTGGACTCCCACTATTTACCATTCGAGTAGAAGGCAGCTATAACTCCATCTTCCCCCTCCAAGAAGCCCGGGCCCGCCTCCCCCATCAAGTTTCCATCTCTTTTTTAATTCAAAGTAGATCACTTACCTCTCAGCCCGGACATCTATATGCCATCTAATTTCCTTCTTTCATTCACCTCAAGGGATCCCTTCAGCCTTTTCTACAGATAACGCTATCCTTCCGGCTCCCGCGGACGGGAGTCTTTCTGTCCCGAATATACCGCTCTCCCGTTAATCGCGCCAATCTCCTGAACTAGTTAGGTCAAAATTACTCCGCCCTTCCCCATAAAAAATCTTAGGTTTATCCCTTTCTCTGCTTAGCTTGACCCCTCCCCACTCCGCTACGTGCGCGGGGTTTTTCCTCTTTCATTTCCCCTCCGTGAGCCGATTACTACTTCTTTTGATCTGTCAAACCCCATGGAGATGGAATATGCGCTCTCTTCTCATCGAATCTCCAATCCTTTCCTCCCTCCAAATACGCCGTAAAGCGCCCCTCTGACCTTTCCCCGTTGATTTTTCCCTTCCATATCCATCCGGCTATCGACTGAAATATTCAAACTTCACGGCTGAGAAACTCCCCCCCTCTCTTACACACAAGGCCCCACCTGATCCAGGCCCGCCCTCAGGCTCCTTTCCTTAATAGCTAAGGCCCATCCACAATTTTAATTTCCTTTCCTTCTCTCAAGATTGTATAAGACCGTTTTTTCCGCGGTGGACCTTCCCGGAAATAGTTCCCCCCCCGAGTGGTTTTCCCTTCCCCGTTGTGTTTTTCACTCCCGGATCGAACTCGTTCTCGGATTCCCGGTTTGAATTTTCGGGCAACGCGGGTCCTCTCTTTCTTGCTTAACCCTCGGACCTTTTTCCTGAACTGAAACCTTTTCCAACTTCTCCTCCACTTTTTTTGGCCGCTCGTCCCTTCAGCAACTGCGAAGCAGTTCCCCTTAGGGCATTTGTACCGACTTTTCCCGTCCTATGGAAACTCCGTTTGACGTTTTTCTCCGGCGATCGTAGACGAGAGCCGGCAGAGGAAAGTGGAGTTTTTCTCCTCCAACCGGGTATTTTCGCTGGAAGTCGTATTATTATTTTTCGATTCTCTCCCTGATGAGCACTGCCATGTATTTGCGAGACTCTTTTCTTTTTTATTACGAAGATTTTTTCCCTTTGAGGAAAGCGTGACTGAAGAAATCAAGTAACCAGTTGCCCCCCTTTTCCCGATTGTTTATTCCCCTTTGATTCCTTTCCATCCCGAATATTCCTTGTACCGCTGGGTATGTTTTCTTCCCCTGGCTCAATCGGAGCTTTTGGAGATGATGGCATCAAGTCTTTTTTTTATCAGCTCAGTGACGGTTGAACCGCTGAAGGAAGCCGTCCTTTCCTAGGCAGTGCTTTTTGCCTCCTTGCGGTTGAAAAAACGACTCGATAGGCCTCTCTTTTTTTTTTTTTTTTGAGGTTCCGTTTCTTGCCGCCGTTTTCACCCCGGAGCTGCAATTGATTGCTCCCCGCGGTTCTGTGTTTTTCGGTTCACTCCTTAGTTCGTATGAATGCCCCTTCGCCGTCCGTCACTATTGGCAATGCCCCCCTTTTCACACCGTATTTTCTTCATTAATTCCTGTTTTTCCCCTTTTGGGAAAATAAGAGTTGCTAAACTACTCTCGTTGCTTCTTCTCTGCCCCCAGGAAGAATTGTCCCCTTTTGGACTCCTCTCCTTTCCCCTATTGGATCTTCCCTTCATCAAAAGGCGTTCCGCTCTCAGAAATCGTCCCCCCCCAAATCGGCTTCTTCCCATTGAACTTCTTGTGTGCTTTTCGGGAAGGGTCCTCAGGAGTTTGTTTACCCCTCTCAAAATGGAGTCGAACATTTTCCCCCCCCCCCAAGGCTTGTAACCTCTGTATCCCTTTGAGGTGACGGTTTACTTATTTCCTTTTTCTGATCCACTAGGGATTAAGTCGTATTCTGATCCCTAGGTCGTCCAGTTTGCCCTTTGGCGTTTTCAGTACCTGTTTTAGATGGCTACGGTGCTATGATGAATCCCTCCCCCCGCTCTTTTCGTCTAAATCGTTCGTTTGCGAGCGAATTTCCTTATTACCTGCGCTTTCTTTTTACTCGTTCTGGACGGATGCCAAAATCCCATCCCCTCTCATAAAATTTCCCCCTTTTCACTTGCCATAGCTTCCTCTGATAGAATTGCTGCGAATGTGCTCGCGACCGCTGAAAAGTGCCTTGGCAGCGCTTCCCCCCCTCAAGGTCCTCTTTAGTTCCTTTCAAGAGCGCAGTATTTCCAAGAATGACCCCCCCTGTTTTTGCTATCTCTCTTTTCCCCCCTCCGCGTGTTGGTCTCTCATCTTTTTTCCCCATTTCTCTTTCCTCGAAACCACAGTTTTTTTCAGCCTGTTCCCCACACCTTCAACAGCTTAGAAACCCAAGTAGCCTTCCATATCAGCATTTTCTTTCCCCCTCAAACGGTTCCGAAGTTCTCGTTTTCAGAGTAATTAGAATTTTTTTCAACTCAGGAGTGACCCCAGTGGTAGTTCAGGTTTCGTTTCTTCGATGGGCTTTTCTTTCAGACTTTCTTCCAGAACTTCCCGCAAGGATCTAAATTTTTCCCCAACAGCAGAGACTATGCACTCTTCTCAGCACCTTCTTTACGCATGCCCTATAATAAGAGAGTTCCCCCAGTCCTCTTGAAACTGTACTACCCCCGCAGCTCTTTTAATGATAACACCCCCCCCATGAGGAAAGAATCACTCCCAAAGATTCCCTCGACCCCCCGAGCTGTATTAAGCCTTATTACTCCCCAAGAAAGTTTCGGAAACGTTTCCCAAACCCTACGATTTCAAAGCCCATGATTTTTTAAACGTTTCGTGATGTGATCTTTTCAATTTTTATCCTATTGATAAAACCCCCACCTCTGTCAATTAAAGCACATAAAGACTTACCCTGATCTTTAGAGTCATGATTGGGCTTGATTTTCTGATATTTCTGCACAGAACTTTACTGGTAGGGAAAGAACTCAGTGATTTCTCGTTTTCTTTTTCCTCCGCCCCCGTGAATTTCCTGTCCGGTAATTTGATCCTGGAAAGCAAAGCCACTGCTTGTCTTCGAAGGGTCGCCCACTAAGTTGGCCTTTCTTTTCCGCAATACCATACGGTGTTCCGTTGGGAAGGGCAACCTGTCGACGGCGACGGTTCCTGAAACTTTTTGGAACGCCTTTTTGTTTCCCCCGACCTCCGCGCAACGAGGGCAACCTGCGGGTCTCTTCCGCCTTTCCCCGCAGCGCCCGGCGCGAGCGCAGGGGGGAACCTTCCGTCGGTGATACTTCCCCCCGTGCGTGAAAGTTCCCGGCGTCCCTCTTTTTCCCTATCCCTTCATAATCAAGCGCCGGGAGCGCCCCCCCGATCTATACTTCATGCTTCCCATCACGACCGCTTCCTTTTCGTCGTCCATTCCCAAGCGCACCCTATCCCTTCCCGTCCATCGGTTCGTCCAAGGACTCCCGTCCCGTTCAAAACAATTATTGTGTGTCGGTTCTCTCCCTCTTTGACACTTTTTGCACTCGGCTTTTGGTCACACTCATACCGCAGTGTCCGCCTTTTCCCCCCCCCCCCCAACCTCCAAAGAGGTTTCGTTTTTGTGCTCTTTCGGAGAGGCCTCCACGTATACGTGCGCGCTCTCTCACATCCGCCAGGGTCCCCGCTGCAAACCCCCCTTCCCGTGGTAGTTTTCCCTCCATTTGCGTCTTTCTTCCCGTCTCCTTCCCCCCTTAAACGTCAAATTCGTGTCCTCCCCGTGGTCCCCCACGTGAACTTTATGTCAGACCCCCTCCCCCTCTTTCCCCCCGTCCCGCGACTCCAGTTGCTGCTCGCGTTCGCTTACCCCCTGCACACCAACCCGTTTTTTCCCTTTGGGTCCCTTCCCATTCTTCCTTCCTTTCGTGATATCTCCCGGTGGCCAACGAAAAAAAACCCCGACTTTTCGTTGCCGGGAACCTTTCCTTGGTGATTATCTCTCGTATTTCCACTCCTTTTTAGAGAGATACCTTCATTGACTGCCTAGACTTTTCTGGCCACTTTTTATATCGACGAAGGGCGTTCCCCCCTCTGGAATTTTTCCTTACATGACCCAAAGGCCTTGCACTTGGTTTTCTTGTCAAGCGAGGAAACCCTGGAGACTCTAGGCTCAAGGTTTCCCCTTTTTCACCGGCGGGGGTGCTTCCTTCACTTTCCCCAACCTGTTCCGTTGGGGGTGGACTATTTGTTATTTTCCTTCTGACGTCCTTTTGAGGAAAGTGGTTTTCTACTAAAAAGGAGTATTTTTTGCGTGGGGGGACGCTTTTTTCTTGCTTATTTTATTCATAGCGGATGCGCAGATCGCGCAGCTTCAGTCATTTTTTATGCTTTTTCCAGTATTACGAACGGCGGACACTGCGGATTCAGAGTGAACAGCGCACGAGCGTCTGGGTGCCTTGAAATCAGTCTTCCTCCACGCTCAAATAAACTTTTTTTCCCTTATCTCTTTTTCGCCACCGATTCAGAGTTCCGGAGTATTTGAAGCTGGGGATGGTAGCTCTTTCCTCCCTTTTCAATTAGGCTCCGTTGGATTGATGGGCCATGTCCGGATTTTTCTCCGACTCCCTTCGTGATCGCTTGTATCGGGAGAACCCCCGCTGAGGACTTTCCTTAGCAGTGAGGTTTGATGCCCACTGGGCCGGTCATGAGATTTTTTTTAGATTGGCAGAGGCTGCGTTAGGGTAAGTTCTAGGCTTTACGCCGTTTTTTTCCCAAAAAAGCCCCCTTCCCCTCCTCGGTCTTCGGTGTAGGGGCCCTTTTTGAGTTCTCTCAGTCCTTTTCTGGAAATAGTGGCCCGCCCCCACACGGAAAAGTTTTTTTTCTTTTGTTCATTTTCACTTTCGTCTTTCAATATTATTAGACAAAGGACAGTGGCCCCCTCTTCTTTACGCACGATTGACCCTGGCCTGAAGCTTGGCCATTCCATGACTTGAGTTCAAATCCCCGACCGGGTTTTCCCTCTCCCCAACAGTATCCAGAAATCGTCCCCCTTTTTTTCCCTGAGAATGAGCATGCCCCAGCAATCGATGACGGAAGGGATTGCGTTCCCTTTTCACTTTTGGTTTGTCCTCACTTGAGGAAAGCCTCCCCAGGTTTCCCCCCCTTGTTGATCCCTCGTAATCCTTTTTCCGTGAAGGTTTTCCCTCCTTCACCTTTTCTTGGTCTTGGCATTCGGGATTTCTTATCTTCTCTTTTCGTCTTTTTTTTTTCTTCCAGGCCTGCTATTGCCTTTTTTTGGTGCAAGGACCGGCGTCATTCGACGTTTCATCCCTTTTCTCTATGAGCTTTCCTCCGCTAGAGGTCTCTGCTTATGGTTCCCCTCTTGTCGCTTGCCTCTCTACCCCCCCTTCTTGGCAGGGAAGAGTTTTCCGAAAAATTCCGGAGAGCATTCACGCAGACCCACCCCCTTCCCCCGTGACTTCCTTCCATTTTCCCTGATTATGAACCTCGAATGACGCGCCTTCGGTTCCTTCTCCCCTTTGATCGAAGTTGCCTTCCCCTGGAACGCTGACAACGTTTTATTCCCCTTCCCCTCCCTCGTTTTTTTTCTCTTGGCTTTTCCTAAAAACACTGTTCTTTATGCTTTCG
>Ga0179593_1464498_pt1 | contig 11149 bp, 13 predicted proteins | sample CZODoug2_1_08_16_FD_185931 | JGI IMG/M metagenome (GOLD analysis project Ga0179593, IMG submission 185931) | Vadose zone soil fungal communities from Angelo Coast Range Reserve, California, USA - CZODoug2_1_08_16fungal (PacBio error correction) | ecosystem: Environmental > Terrestrial > Soil >... | reverse complement strand
CCCCTTCCTCCTTTTGTCTCTGGGTTCATTAATTGGATCGCATTTTCTCCATCTCTCCCAATTTCCGCTTTTCCATTTCACCCTTTTCGTTTTCTCATTGAACAACTTGTCAGTTTTTTTTTGCCTACTAATTGAAGGTCTTTTTCTTCCGCCCCCCGACGTTGCCTCTGAAAACGTGCTCTTCGAGTACCACTCTCAATTCCTAGCGATTCTTCTTGATCCACGTCGATGAGTCACTAAACCATCTCTCTGAAATGTTTGCCACATGCTCTTCATTTTTTAAAAGTGAGATGTATGTTTCCTGCGCTGATGTGGTATATCTTGAGACGACCCTCGCCTCCTACTTGCCCCCAAATAACATCCACCCCGCGTCGCTGACCCTTAACACCCGCTACTCTCTTGCTTTTTTCTCATTCCCCTTCCTCCCCGCCGTGCCTCCCATTCCCACACCAGTACTTCTCCCGGTTTGCAGCCCCCTCCTTCCCCAGACTATTTTTTCACGGCGCCAATTCCGGTCTTCTCTCTGACCCTCTCTCTTAGTCTTCCTCGTGAACGGGTTCCCCCCCGACCACTTCTTTTCTTCAGAGACGAACTTTTAAACTCTTTTGTATTTTAGCACTCGGCCTTCAATAAGATTCAGTTCTTTTATCCTTCTTGACTCAAAGTTCCGCCCATTAATAAACACTCACCCTCCCTTTTTGCCCTACTTCTCCTTCGAGAGAAACCCATATCCGCGAGTCTTCCCATCCTTCTGGTTGCTGACCCTGAGTACTGAATAAGTCAATCCGCTGTCAGTTACTTACCCTTTTCATAGGATTCCAAAGACTCGATGGTTCTCTTTTGTTTCCCCCCTTACTTCTGTGCCGAATCAGAAAGGAGACTCCGTCCCCATGGCATTCAAGTTTAATTTTTTTTACGTCGTCAATTGTTTCTTTAAGTATTCCATTGAGCCCCTACCAATTGCGTCACGTTTTCCCCATCGTTTCCGTTTTCCTCCGACCTTCTCCCCTGAATAAATAGACCCCCCTCCCCCCCCCCCCCCCCCATAAATAGGGAGGCCCTTACGCCTTCTGCCTCACGTTTTTCCTATCTCATGGTGGCTAACCTTAGATGTAGCCTTCTCACTTCCTCTACACTGAACCGTCGTCTCAGAGCATCAGAAACTCCTTTTGAGTTTCTCAAGGATCTTCAGGGATGCGATCATCCTTTAAGGTTTCGCTGTCCCCTTTTGCCAATCAATCCCCCCACTCTGCTCCCCCAATGCCCAACGCCTGCCGCATTTTCTCCGGGTCACTCTTTCTCCCCCTATGAAATGGTGCCTCCGTTTCGCGATGCTCGGGACTTCTCCTACATTCTGCTCAAACAACAGAAAACTTGGCGCGCCCCTTTCCGCCATTCCACCTCACACTGTTCCTCAACTCACCCCTTCCCCCACATCTCTATGTGCTCCCTCTCTCCCCCTCTCCCCCCCTTTCTCCCCCCCCTCCACTCTGCATTCCTTCCTCTCCCCCCCCCTCCCCCCCCCTCCACCCCCCCCACCCCTCCCCTCTTCTCCCCCACCCCCCCCCCCAGACCCCGCCCCCCCTACCACCCCCCCCCCCCCCCCCCCCTCTCCCCCCCCCCCCCCCCCCCCCCCCCCCCCCCCCCCCCCCCCCCCCCCCCCCCCCCCCCCCCCCCCCCCCCCCCCCCCCCCCCCCCCCCCCCCCCCCGCCCCCCCCCCCCCCCCCCCCCCCCCCCCCCCCCCCCCCCCCCCCCCACCCCCCCCCCCCCCCCCCCCCACCCCCCCCCCCCAACTCGTCTATAATTAGCTGGTCATCGGACCTGTCTTGTCCCTAAGCCCTCACCCCCTCAAAGAACTCTTTTCTGGGTCCCAACCCCCCGTTTCCCCCCAATCCCCCCCTTTCTCTATCGAAGTGGCAACCGTCCGCCTTCTTTCCTGCCCTTCTCGGTCGCAACTCCCCCAAAGAACTAGTTGGTTCTTCAAGGCTCCTTTCATTTGTCAGCTCTTGCCTCTTTTTCGGCCCCCTCTCTCTTCCACCTCTACCTAGGAAGCCTTTCCCGTTTCGACGGTTTTACACATCTTTTTCATTTTTTTCCCCACTTCTAACCAAAGTATGCTGCCCCCGATAGCCACCCCTGGGACCTTTTTACCTGCCCCGCCGTTTTCAAGCTCCTCCCTTTTCTACCGTCCCCCGCCGCGTTTTTTATTGGCAGTAAATGTCAAGGCTACGTTTTTTAAGTTTCATGACCCCAACAGCGTTCTGCGCGTGGCCCCTGTCCGCACGGTTCATTGGTGCCTGTTCCAGCCTCGTAGTCGTAAGATGCCCTTTGTCCTCGTAACAAGACTTCCCTTGCTGAAGTCCTGTCGACTTGTGATATTAAGCGGCCCGTCCGGTTTTCCCACCGGTTCCTCCTCCTTGCCTCTATTTTTCTTCTCCTTTACTTTAAGTACCGTGATCTTTTGTAGTTTCATCCGATATCTTCTGTCATCGGGCTATTGACCGCAGTTGAAGCCTTCTAGTCTACACCTAAGTTTTGTGTTTAGTCTGATATGCTTCCACTGCTATCTCTCTCCTCCCCTGCATTCTAAGGAAGAGATCTGTTTTTTTGCAGGTTTATCTGATGCTCAAACGAAATCAGCACTTATCTGTAAAAATCTGGGTTAAATTTTTCGTGCCCTCCTCCCCCCTTTCGAGTTTTCACGAGTAGCCGATTTCTAGTTATCCTCCTACCTCTCTGATCCGCCACTCTGTTCTGAAAATTAGCATCTCATAATAGTAAAATCTACATTTAGTCAGTCTGTTGACACCGCGCGGTCCGTCTCATCTCCTGGAAGCGTTGTATCTTCAGAAGTGCGTTAACTTTTTCTCACCAACGACTGAAAAGACCCGCCCCCCCCCCCCCCCCCCCCCCCCCCCCCTGAGGGTCGCCCAATGTCGCTTTTCCTTCTTTTTCTAGCTTAGAAGACTCTTCGGCGTCCTGCAGGTTTCCGTGTTTGGCTATCGTTGCCCCTCAATACTCTGCCTATGTTCCAATAGTCCTCAGCGATAGGCCGAATCCATAACGTTCTTCCTTCCTTGAGTTCAGTCCTCGTTCTTCCGAGACACCTCTGCCACTTCTTATGCCCCTGCAGGTAGAAATGGTTATGCGAAGAATCCTTTGTGAGCCCCTTTCCCCCCCCCTGCAGACTAGCTGCCGTACTTCATGTAAACTTCGATATCCTCACTGGGTTCTTTAATGTTGGACCCCCCCCCCCACAATTCTTTTGCATTCTTCGGACTTTTGTTGATTCCTTAGATGACCATGCTCCACTTAATCCTCTTGTTCTTTCCGGCCATTTTAACTTCCTCCCACAGAATGTGCGGGTCGCAATATCCTTCCCCTTGAGGCTTTTCTCCCCCCTGGAGCAATGCATTTCACCCACGAATTTGTGAGCTGCCATTTCGTTTTTTCAGTTTTTAGGGCCATTTTATTTTGTCTGCCTTTAGGAGCCCCCTATAGACGCCTGGACAGTCTTCTTTTTTTCGGACTCCTCCTCTCCAGCTAAAATTGGCTCTTTGGACCTACCTCTCCGTCCTTGGCCCCCACCCATGCTTTTTCTTCCTTCCGCTCGCATTTTGCTCTCGGCAGAATTCCCCCAGACGTTAGTAAGAACATTTCTCCTTGGGTGTTTTCTCCAGTTCGTTTCATTTTCGTTTGATTCGGTTGACGAAGTAGAGCTGTGGTACATTCTTTTACCCCCCTATTTCCCACTGCCCCAAAGTGCGCCGTCACCTCCCACCCGTGAATAATGCTGGTTCTCGCTTCCCCCATTACTCGCGCCCTCTTTAGTAAACCTTTTAACCAATTTTCCTCGTAAGGTGATCCTGCCCCCCCACCCCATGTAATTACTTGCCTCCACCTTTCTCCCCCCCCCACTTCACTGTATTATGGCCCCAAGAAGCACGATCCCTTCGTCTTCGAGTTTCACAGTTTTTCTCTTCCGAGTTAGATCGGATTGGAGTCTCCTTTTGGTCCTTCCCCACCTTGTGTTCTCCCTCCTTGTTTCTCAAAGTAAAGGCCTTCGAGCCCTTATGTGCGACCTTTCTACTCTCTCAAGCAGTTCCCCTTTATTCGTATAAGCCCACTTTCACGTTCGAGCGCCCCGCGAGGGAAAAATTGTTTAGTCCGCTACTTTCTTTTAAATATGTAGTTTCCTTTTATCGTTGGGAATTCAATTTTGCGTTTAGAACGGTGACACGGAGTTCGGTGTCTGCGTGCCCGTTCATTGTCTCCCCCCCCTTCCCCATCTTCCTTTCTTCCAGAAGTGAATGGTAAGTGCCCCTTAAGCTGGTTTTTTTTATTACTTCCCTCTCGAGGGTGAATTAAGATTCCCCGCCCACACTTCCAGACCTACCCTCATTCGCCGAGCAGTTTGCGGAAGATCTCTTTTCCGAAATTCTCTATCCCTTTTTTGTCTTCCTCTCTTGAATTGATCATCCTTTCACTCTCGGCCTTGATTGAGGGTCTTTTTTTTCTCCAGTTGGGGGCTCCTCTCCGTTTTTTTCTTGCGTTTCCCCCCTTCCCCCCCAACTTTTCCTTCTAGCCATCGCTCTGTGAGCGTTCCCCTTTTCGTTACTTCTTCTGTGGGTCGATGGTCTACAATCTCCCCCCTGATCCAAAAAGGCTGATGACGTTTGATCCACGAGCTCTTTCCCTCCTATTGTGCTTCTCTGGGGGAGACATCCGTTTTCTCTCTTCTCCTTCGGCAAATATTCCCATCGGATCCCCAGGACGTCACCTTGACGCGCTTCCTTTCTTTCATTCCCCCCCTGGTTAAGTGGACTCCCCCTTTTTTGCCTTTGCGTTCGTTTCCCCTCAACTTTTTTTTCCCCAACAGTCCTCTTCCTCTGGCCCCAAATCGAAATTTGTAGAGTGTTCCCCGTCTTTGAAGTCCCAGTTTTCTTTCACTCCCAAAAGGCCGATCATTTATCCCCCTCAGTCCGCATGCTCTTCAATTCAACTTTGCTTGTCTTGTTTTTCTTGGTTATCTTGATGAGACCCTCCCTTACGTTGCCACAAACACCTAGTACGATGGAACCCCATCACCGAAACCGGACGACGCTTTTTCCCTTGCTGACGCCATGCCCGTCCCCAGCGTACGCCTTTTTTTTACCCCTTCCCCAAACACCAAACGTTTGGAACTTTTTTTCTTCCCCGTTCCCCTTCGCCAAGTTTAGTGAGGCTGAGCCAACTTTTTCCCACCTAGCTCCTCGTGCACGAGGTCTTCCTTTGAAAATGCGCTGCAGAATGTACCGCTTTTCGCGCAGAACGTCTTCTTTTTCACTCCTCATACTGGGGCCCTCCGTCCTGCAGCGGTTCTGAATAATTCTTATTATTCGCACATCCCCCATGACCTACGCCCAACATATCTCCCTGGCCCTTCCGCTGACGCGGAATCCTTTTTCCAAACAGTAATCAGTTGCCGCGGTCACATCTAGTATTGATTTCTTGCCAGATTATCTTTCTTTACAAGAGAAGTACTTTGAAGAGATGCTTGGAGGAAATTTGAGCGTTAATTACCTTTCTTTTGCTAAAGGCGAATGTTTCATCTTGCCTTTTTCCCCCTACTGGCCGAATGACAGTTCTTTCGTCTGCGGAATTCCTTGGTGACTTCTATTGTTGTAATATGAGTTGGATTCCCGGCAGCTTTCACGAGCTACATCACGTCTTTGTTCATATAACTAAAAATCTCACCCGCGAGAGTCATTTTCCGACTCGGTATTTCCCCCGTAGACCCCCCATGCTGGCTAGCTCGCTTTGCTCCCCCCAAGCCATGCTATATGACGCATTGCACTTCTTTCCCGAAGAGCCCACACCCCGTGGAGCTTGAGATTTTTTGAGAAGGTCCATTCCTTTCTTCTCCCCGAGATCCCATTCACAACTCTGTTCCAACCCAATACCGTCCCCCGATGCCGCTCCCTTCTCGGTTAAATTCTTTGCTCCCTGCTCCCATGTGCCGCTCGGTCTTCTTCTTTCATTAGAATGGCTCATGTCCACTTTCCCCCCCAACGATCCAAATTTCAATTTCCAGTTTGGTCCACTGACATTCTATTGACCCCTCCACCTCTAGTACAATACCCCTGCGCCTTCTTTGTTTTGCAGCATTCCCCTTGAAAACCTGGCGTCTACCAGTGACATTGAAGCCGAATTTAGTCTGCCGTCAGTGCTCCCCAGTATTTTTTCACCCCCAGCCTCTTCTCGAGGGTGGTTCTTTTCGTATTCATCACAATGTGTTCATATGTATCTTTTCCATTGGCAGGCTCTTCAACTGTACCCAAACGTAAAGTACCCTTAAAGTTCCCGCGGGTCGCCCCTTCCTGAATGCTTTCCTTCAACCACAGGCTATCTCGCAGTGCCACCACCCAAAGTGCCTGGCCAAGCATTTCGGTCTGACGCTACCTAGTGACCTGTCTACCGTGTTGTTTACCACGGGTTTGCGGTCTGTCCAGTCGGTGAAGTAACCTGGATCTATCCACCCCCCCCCCCCCCCCCCCCCCCACTCTGCTTCTCTGAGAGGACCATGCGGCAACTACTCTTTGCATTAGCCCCCCTTGACTCTAATCTTCAGATTCTTTGTTTGGTGACCACGTAACCAGATTAGCATACTCCTTCTTTGGAATATCTAGACCCGTGGCATCGTTTCACCTGGTACTTCGCCTTCCTATACTTCCTACCCACATTTTTACATTATAATTGATGTAGGTCCTCAGACGACGTCACGTTCTCTTTTTTCCCGTCTCCCCGTCCCCCCGAAGTTGACATATCATTCTTCTCTCATCCTTTGTTGAGCGCGATAATGACTTTCCCACTTAGTAGCCTTCTAGAACTTTTCTTCTTTTTTCTCCGCGCCTCGCTCTGTGGATTTTATCTGATTCGTCCAATCCTACCTTCATGCCTTCAAAGATGGGTTAAAGTCTGAAATACCCTTCTCGTTACACGGTTTATCGCTTTTTCCTTTTTTTTTTACTATATCCCTGCTCTCAGATCATCCGCAAACTTTTCAGTCCCCACTTTTTTTCCTCTTTAAGGACTGAAGTAAAATGGTGCTTCAAATTCCCTTCAACAATGTTTCCAAGTCCATGTTGAGCATGGGGCCGCATATCATGCAATGGATTTCAGGCTTCCCCTTTGAGTTTCTATCACAACTTTTCCTTCCAATACGAACGCGTGCGGACTTCGGCCCACCCTCGATCCCGTAGCTTTTCCCTTGCAATTTTGTGCGCGATCGGCTATCATCCTGTTTCAGCTAGCATCATCATAGCCCGTCTTTACTCCGACGCACACGGCTGCTTGTAACTTGATGTACTCTTTCCCATATGTGCTTTTCTAGATTGCACGTGATTGTTCATTCCACCCGCAAACCCTTTCCTCATCATATCCTTTTTGGCTAGAAGTAACTTTCGCACCTTGACGGCAGACTATCTTTGGCGTTTCATCCTTCTAGATCACTTGTTTCTTTTCGCAACCTTTTGCGGCCGACAGCCCCCCCCAAGAGTCGTTCTGGTCCTTTTCAGGGATGGGCAATCTAACCTTCCGATACCCTTGCCTTCACCTTCTCTCTCGTTGTAGAACAAGTTGATAGTTTTGACTTCTATCCGACCTTTTTTTGGAGTCGTAAATCAAGACCGGCCCTTCTCTAAAGGCTGCCCCATTTTTCTCCCTTTGAGAAATGCTTTACCCGACGAAGTGTTCGTTTGTGGAGTGATTCTTTTTGGGATTGTCTTATGCTCTATCCGTCTAAAAGATGACCCTCCCAAATGCTTTCCAGCTGGGTTATTTGTAGTTGTTCCTCTTTTGCCGCCATTATTATATTTTCTACATGTGATTCCTTCCCCCCCCGGAAACATTTTTTCTATGACGCATGGTTTCAGTTTCCCAGCGACTTCTACTTCCCTGCATCTTGTGAGCGGTTCTCGCTTTATTTCGGAACTTCCTCGTGATGCGATTTGATCTTGTTTGAATGGACCCTTTCACCTACAAACAGGCGCGAGTCCACCTTGACCATTTGAATATCCGTTTCATGCGTCTTCATTTTCTTCTCTCTGAAGTATTTTCTTTCCACCCTTAAAGATCCCCAATTCGCTGTACTTTTGAACTCAAATGTAAACTGCTCACTTTCACACAGTATCTCCTCGACAATGTTTCCCTATTCTGGGCAAGGCCATCTCTCATTGCCTGCCTCGCTTATTCCCTTTGTCTAGCGGTCCTTAGTTTTGGAGCAGTCTGTTCCCGGGTCGTGAGCGTCAACTTCCCCAATTTATCTATTGTAATTGTTTAACCCCTACTTTGGACTCTGAGCCCTAAGCGTGCAGCGAATTTTTCCTTACCTCCCTTTGCCATCTTATCGGCATCTATGTTTCTTCTCGGTATTTTCTATGACTCCCCCTAGAGGATGGAACTCTTTTCTTCAGGAGGTTAATCCTAACCTTTTGCGTGCAGGAACGGCCCCCCCAATAGTTTTCCCGCTTTTATCGGGTTTGTCCCGGGCTTTTTTTTCCTAAAAGCAAGGGGAGTTTGTTTTTCCTTGGTTCAGACTCACATCTGTACGTGTATTTTCTGACCTTTAATGGTTCCCTAGTTGACGGTTGCTGTTCTTTTTTCAAGTGACTGGTCGAGGCTTTTACGCCATCACCCACATCAGCGCCGTCTCCAATTCCTTGAAGTCTTGATCCTCTCTCATTATGAAACTAGAGACTTTTTTTTTTCCCTCATCTGTATATTGATCAGATGCCCACTCTCGGCCTGGAATTGATGGTGGAACGAGGCGGTCCACTTTTTCGGGGGCGGAATACCCGTTGTAGTCGGAAACGCTTCACCCCCCTCCACACAATTCCATTATTCTATCTTACTTGTCTTACAAAGGATTTTCCTTTCTTTGGAACGTCTCTGTTTTGTTATCGAGGTCCTATGCGTCATACCTCTCCCCGACTTCAAACCCCTTTTTTGTGTAGCACCCTCTTCCTCTTCTTTCCTTTATCCTTCGGATAGTTTTCCAATGTTTGAGATCTTTCTTTTTCCACGACTCTCCCCCCCAACCACGACGACTTTGTTACTCCGCATCGGCTAGCTGACCCCCTTGTTGTGTCCTTCCTTTGCCGACTACATCCTTTCTGTTTTATGGAAGCCCCCCTCACCCAGTGCTCGAAACTGCTAGCTGACCCCCCCCCTCGCCTCATTGAAGAGTTCTTTCTGTCATTCCCCCCCAGATTCCCGATCCTGCTCACGAAACCTCTTCAAGTTTGATAGCATTCGCCAACTGCCTGCTTCTTTCCATAAAGTAGTTTTATGTCGCTCTTTTTTGGTTCGGCAGGCTACCCTCTTCCGCAGTAGGACAAAACACTGCAGTCCCGCTTTGACTTCACCTACCCCTTTACCCTGTTCACGAACTTCCGACGATTGTGCAAGGGTGCAAATGAACTTATTCCCTCCCCCTCTCTACCCATGACTGCAGACCCTACCAATTTTTTAATCACTTGTTTTCCTCTTCGAATTTATGTTAGGCTACGCCACCCCTTTTTCCATTGCGTTCCTCCCTTGTACACATAGGCTCCTGCTGATTTGACCCCCCCAGTTTACCGCTTGCGTGAGTTGCACTAGGCTGCCACCGCTAATGGCTCCAGTTCTAGCGTATTTGAACCCCTTCGGAATTCAGCCATTGCCATTTGAGAAGCCCCACCCCTCTCCTTGCCCTTCCCTTCCCTGCCTCTGCAAAAACGTGGATACCCCCCCTACTCACTGGTCAATTCCTCCCTTGCTCCCCAGTAGTCATTCTTCATCTCTCCTCCTCTTTGGGAAGTTGATCAGTAATGCATTTTCTAGATACAGTTTCCTCGAATTTTTCATACTTTTTCCCCTGGCAGTCCCCGTGAGCCCAGCCGACGTCCAGTTGCGTCGCAACTTTTCCTTTCATTGATGGGTACCAAGCGTGTTCCACTCCTCCCCCCCCCTCCCCGGCTTCATCGGACTTCTTCGCAACCCTAACTCGAACACTTTCACGATTTGTATTGGTCGTCACCTTTTACTTCCAATTTTGAAGCGCCACCCTTCTGGTCTCTTCTTTAGCTGACCATCTTAAGTCCCTGTCACGGCTGCCCCTTCTTTCCCCTGCGACAGACATCAGTTTGTTTCTTTTGATTTTCTTTCGATGTCCTGCCGTCAGTATATTTCCATGCTGCTATACCCCAGTGCGGACCCCCCCCTGCCACAAACCGACAGGACGATTCTTCCACTTCTTTGGTAGTAAATGCTCAATGAGTTGACGGTGATTTTTGTTTTAGCTCTTTTCTTTCTTCTTTCTACTCACATTAGCTCCCCTTCCACCCCAACCCGACCAAATTGGTCGCCAGTTCCACTCGGCCCATTGAGCCTGTTTTGCTATCCTCCCACGACCGACCACTCCGGGTAGGCCTCATCCCACGTTGAAACAAACAAAACCCTTCTATCCGAACGTTCATCTTTCTAGTCTGCCTGTCCCTACTACAGATTCCCGTTTCCAAAAAGTCCCCTCCCCGTGGGCTTCGTTAGGGGCATTTACATCTGTGGCCCTTTCTGTGATCCCCTGCCCAGAGTCTGCCCCCCAACTCACATCCAGGGAAGTCAGCGGTCCAATTTTTTATCTTCTCCACCTGTCTTTTTTGATTTTTCTTCATTTTCACTGGAAACACAACCTTCGCTCTCTGCGATCGCCCCCACTTTCCCCTTTCGTCCTAGATTTCTGTACAAGTACCTACTTCACATCCGCTGGGTGAGGGGACTTAAAAGTCCCTTGTCCTTCTCCATAAATGTTTCTTTGTAACTATCCACCTCTGCGAGTTCGCTGTTTTTTTCCCATTCGCCCGGGTCCCCTTTTGTTTTCCGAAATTTTTCTTAAAGTAATTCAGAGCGAATTACGTTCAACCTTCTTCGGCATTTCCATACCCTCCCCTTCCCCTTCCCCGTTTAACGTCCTTTTTGCATTTGGACTCGATTTCTCCTTACGCTTTTAAAAAGGGTTTCCCCCTGTAATATATAGACTTTACCAAATTTTCCCCTTATCCGTTTTTTGAAAGTACCCTCTAGTTGCACTAGCTCTTCGTTTTAGACGAGCGCGCGTTCATTTTTTAATCAC
>Ga0179593_1346777_pt1 | contig 11149 bp, 15 predicted proteins | sample CZODoug2_1_08_16_FD_185931 | JGI IMG/M metagenome (GOLD analysis project Ga0179593, IMG submission 185931) | Vadose zone soil fungal communities from Angelo Coast Range Reserve, California, USA - CZODoug2_1_08_16fungal (PacBio error correction) | ecosystem: Environmental > Terrestrial > Soil >... | reverse complement strand
TAACGCGAGCGGCCCCCGACTTGCGATTTCCCTGCTCATCCTTCGGCTTTCCTTATCAGATACGTATGTCTGCCTGGCCCTGACAACCTCGACGCCCATCTTGCCCTCTTTCCTTCCATCCACGAAATGTTGCCTTGTTTTACCGTCCAACCATATCGTTTTCTCTTTTTCTTCTTACTTTACCAGGCGTCTTGGGTACTTGAAGGTGGTAATATTTTTGCTCACTTCCTCTGCACCGGTGAAGTTGGCGGGCGCTCATCTCTGCCGTTCAGAATGAAAGGAAATTTTCGTCCCAACCACTTCCCCCCTTATAGCCCTCTTTGTGCTGGCCTCCAATCGACCCCATACTCTTCGCCTACATGCACAGGTGTCTGATTTTTTCCGGCAACGCGTTGTCTCCTCTTCTTTCTACTTGGTCCCTGAATTTCTTTAGGTCGCCTTTCTGCGCTTTGGATCCAAAATCCCAAAGGTGCCCATTTTCAGGCCTGTGACTGAGATCATTGGTTCCGTGTCCATTGTCGCCCCAATCTTCGGCCCCACGAAAAATATTTTCGGTTCTTTCTTCTTGCCGATAAGTACGCGGTCGCCAACACTTGTGCCGCTACATCCCTAAACCCTTTTCCTCTATCGGCTTCGTTTGAGGCCTGGCTAGCGTGTACGTGAAGAAAGATACAATCTTTCCGTCGGCGAGAGAGCCGAGCATCACTCCTTCGGCGGAAGGTCTGAAGGTTCCTTGAACGAACTTTAGGTTTGGAACGTTTTCTTCATTAAATTTCCCTATTCTCCGAGCGATTAATCGGATCTGCATACCCTCACCCTCTGCGTTTGTAAGCCTCCCCCCCCATCGCTTATACTTTCGTTTGCGGCATAGATTGCGCACGGTTCTGATGTGTGAGTCCTCTTGCCCACACTTCGTGCGCAGTAATGACCTTTTCTTCAAGGGGTTTGTAGTCGGCTTGTTCTCCCGTTTTTGCTGGGTATCCATTCAGCTATTTTTGCAGCGCAGATACTTTCCGTTCCAGACTGGCCCTGAACACCTGTTCCCAGTCCGCCTCCGTTTTTCCAAGTGACGGCCGCCCGACATCCTCCTCCGCCTTCATCAATCGCCCCCTCCCCGGCAACTTTATAGGCTGAAAATTAAAACGGTTCTTTACTCCCAAGGTCAGCGGTTGGCCCTCGTCAGACAGCCGGCCGTCACTTTCCTATTGTCTCTTCTATGTGTATGCGGTTCGTTGATGAAGGCGCAGGGAGGCCCTGAGTACGCCAGCCTAAGTTCGCGCCCCCTCGTGGAGTATTGACCCTTGCATCGATAATTTTGGCTGATTTTCCGAGGCCTAAGCGCGCATGCTCTTCTTTAGTTTTATTCACACTTTTCACCTCGTGTACACCACAATAGAATTTAGTGCCCCCTCCGGTAGGTAAACTTGAAGATCCGAAAATTACCTTTTCCTACCCTGCGGATCGACGCCATCTCACGGTCATCTATCCACCGTCATCACCGTTCCTTTTGCTACAAAGAGGGCCGATTCCCTGGCGAGTGGAGTCTTCCAATTGACGACGCCGATGAGGCTCGACGACGGTGGTAGTAGCTTCAAAAACGCGCGGAGTTGAAATCCTTTTGAGGACCGAGAACCTGGGCCTCCATGGAGCACGCGGGTCTATAGCCCCTCGCCTGCGCTTCATTCAGGTCCCCCTTTGCGCCTACTCCTCTCTTCTCAAAAGTCTCTGCGATGCCGTAAGAACCACTTGATCTGCTCGCCCCCCGATGGTTGTTGGGGGTTTTAGTCCATCACTAGACCCTGATAGCACGTCTATGCCCAACAGCAGACCGCCGGGCCCCCCCGTCTTTCTAGATGAGACTCCCCATCTCGTCAAGCACCCTACCCCTCTTCTCGCTGACGTCCCGACTTGTCGTCTCTTCCTCCTTGCCCCGAATGCGTTTTTCCTCAGTCAACTCCATCTTTGAAGCTCTCGCGAAGGAGATAGAATCGATCGAGAAATCCCCCTCCCCCCCTCTTTTCAGTTGGCATGATAGACGTATCTCCTCCATAGCGGAAACTCTGTATGGCGGCTCTGGAGGCGTCGTCTCAGAGTAGTTTCCCCCGCGAACGTTTTTCGTGTTGAGCCCTTTCCGAGGCTATGATATACCCCCTTTTTTTTTCTTCTACAGCTCCCGATCTGGATTTTTTTTGCGCCCCTCCTCTCCCCCCCGGTCTGAATCTTTATTTTCTATAAAATTGGGTGTTTCTCATTCGGCCTGTGGAGTTTTTTTGGCTTGCCCCCCCCAAAATAGTCCTCGTTTGGAGCCGCTATTGAGCATTCCTTCCTCTCCCTTCTCTTTTTTTTTAGTGTTGTCAGCGAGTCGGTAAAAATCCTTTTGGGACGATCGTTCCCTACTAATTTACATTTGACCTTTGCCGACTTTTGGCGGCTATCGTTCTAACGCCCCTCTGTAAGCGATTATTCTCTTCTCCCCCCTGCCGCCCGGATTGCATCGGCTTCATTTCTGTGTCCCCGCCAGTCTTCGCGTATTCGCCGTCTTCCATTTGTCCCGTCGGGAACGCTGCCGCTCCCTATTTTTTTTTTTTTTTTTTTTTTTTTTTTTTTTTTTTGTGTTGATCTTGACGCTAGCGCCTTTTTTGCGAAATCGGGTCCCGGCTTTTTTTTTGGTTTCGAATTTTTTCCGGAGCTCCTTTGCGCCTTCAGGAGCTGTGGGGGTTTTTCTTCGTTCGTATGTCCATTCGTATTACGCAGCGATTTTTCCCGATCTTCTCTCCCCAAGGCAGTGGGCCCCCTTTCTTTCCTATCGACTGGACTCCGATTTGATCTGACCCTTTTTCCCTGTGATTTTGTCTCAAGCTGTTTGTCTCAGATGCAGTCGAGGGGTTCGCCCTTGACACAGGTTCGCGCGCGAGATAGCAGTGTGTCTCTCCACAGGATCGCCGCGCACGTTTACAGTTATGGTGGCGCATCAGTAACCTTGCATGTTTCTTTTGTTAGATCTTTTTTGACGGGCCGATGGAGATGAGCCCGCTTTGTAATGTCGGATAGCCTTGGGTTTCTCCTTTCTCAGTCCGTTGATCCGCCGGCTCCTTCCTTTCGGTCTTTGGTATCCCGGTGTGGCATGGTAGACAGTTAGTAATTGACATGCCAAAGGCTGCCCCTCCACTTCACCTTCCCCCTAGATCACCAATGTTTCCCCCCGATGCCGTCAATACTCACTGATAGGTTTGAGACATTTCCGTACGGTTCCGTACTCCTGTGAGAGCTTCCGCCCAGCCATCCCCGAGCCGAGATGTCAGATCCCTCTCCTTAACGACGGGTGTCTGCCTATGGCCCCCCTTTTCCGTGCTTACTGCCCCACCCTCTCCAGGTCCGATCCTTTGCCAAGGCATTTTTTTTTCTGATTTAATGATGCGGGCTTCTGCTCCCTGGTTGCACAGCCTCCGTTTTTTTTCCCCCCGTTTCTTCTGCTTTCTCCTGCCCTGCAACGGCACCCTTAGTTTCCCCTTTCTGGAACTGCAACTTTCTGCGGTAAATCTCCCCTTTCAAGGAGGCCAATCCCTTCATTGTCTCCCCCCCCCTTCACTACAAAGCCCCCTTGGAAGCTTTTCTCTCCCTCCGTTTCAGCTCGATCTACCCTCCCGTTTCGTCATTGCGATTTCCTCATACGTTTATTTCGATTTTTGTCGAACAAACCCTTCCCTCCCCCCCTGAGGGCGTTTCTGCAGTCGGCTTCCCGGCCCAACGATCCTGGCACCGCCTTACTCCGGCATGCGTGACCCCCCGAAAGATTAAATGCGCTTAGGCAGGCGAATTTTTTTTCGGGCTTCCCCGGGCCGACTTCAATCGGAAGGTGCTGCCCTTCACTTGAGACGGAAACTAGGTGGGTTTTTGTTTTGGGGGTGTGTTTTTTGTTTTGGGACATTACTTCCCTTTCCGTTCGATGTCCTTGGCTGTGGTTGTTCTTCAATTCCTTTGTTAAAGGACCTCCCTCAAGATTTTGCACGATTGCTTCGACCCTTTCCTTCCCCTCCCATCTCACGATCGAACTTTCCCCCCCTTTAGAAGCCTCTCCCCTCCTATCTCTTCGTCATTCCCTTCCTTATTCTCTATGCCATTTTCACTGTCAAGATTTATTTTTTTTTTTTTTTGTTTTTTTTTTTCTTTTTTTTTTTTTTGGGAACTTTTTTGGGCAAAAACCGGTACTTAAATGCAGTCCGACGGTTGAAGTTTCCCCCTTTTCTTTTCCCTTTATTATCTTTCCGCCGCCGTTTCCCATTGTCTTCCCAATACACCCCCTAGAACTGGGGCGCACAATCGTCCATTTGGGTGAGCGGTCGTGGTGTAAGGTTGTCCCCTCCCCCCCTACCCATTATCCTCCTTGCGCGCGCACATAGTACATTCGGCTCGATTCGAAACCCGATTGCCTTACATTTTTTTTCCCCCATTCCCTTCTTGATGAAACCGCAGTCCCCAGTTTTTGCCAGGTGAGGGGGAAAAAAGGGCATGATCCCATGTCTCCCCCTTTCTGCGATTCCTCTTTTTTATTTAGTAGAGGGTCGGTTTTTAGCCCTCCTATGTATCGTCCAGACTCCCCGCAGCCTTTGCGCGGTTAGCAATTTAAGGTGCACTTCCCCGCTTTTTTCATCTCTCTCTTTTTCCCCCCATACTCCGTTTTTGGCGATCTTTTTGAAAGCGCTAACTCCGTGCCCCGATCCGCTCCCCCCATCTTTTTTTCGGTTTGCGTTTCTGATAGGATACTTTTGCGCCCATCCCCCCCCCCAACCGCCGCCGCGCCTCGTTCTTTTTTCAAAGAACCTTTTTATTCTTTTTCAGTTCCGTCCGTTGGTTGTTCGTTCGCCCGTCCCCCTTTCCTTCCTCTGCAGGTGGAATTGCCTAAGCCCCATCTTGTTTCGATCGCCTTTTTCCTTTTCTCGGTGTTCCCACCCTTGCCCTCGCGCAGCTTTGTTTTTCCGGCATGGACCTTGTACCTTATTACCTAACTGCTCGAACCCATTGATTTGTGTTTTTTCCCCGTCGGCCAGAACGTTGGATTGTTTTTCCTCCCCTCTCGTTTTTTCGGGTCTTAAAATTTGGTGTCTTTCCCTTTCCTTTCCGTTGCATCTTTCACGGCCTTTTTTTTGCCCCACAATTGCTTTTTTGCTTACATTGCGGAGGTGACTCGGTGCCCCTTCCATTTCAAAAGACACCATCTCCGCCGCCCATATTTGCTTTCCCCTTTCACTTTTTTTCCCGGTCGTTGCCCCCACGCCGCCCATACGAAACCCCATATTTTTTCGCTTTGATCTTTTACTCAGGCTTTTCTCTGCGTGACCCCTTCCCTTTTTCATATGCTTTCTCCGAGAGCGCCAGCACTCCCCCCGGCCTCCCTCCTGCCGCTTCCTTGAGTCTCTGGGTTTTTTTCTGTTTTGTCATGGCGGTCCAGTTCTCTTCGAGCTCCTTCAAGTGTGACCGAACATCATAGTGCTGGAGTTTGGCCCCCCCCCCCCCCCATTGTCCCGACGTGTGCTGTTTCTCTCGAGAAGATTTTTTTGCTTTCATTCCTTTAGCGGTCGTATCTTCAACACGTAGTCTGGAGTCTTCCCTCTACAGGGGGTTGTTTTCGGCATGTTTTTGTTTCCGGCTGGATTTTTTCTTTCTTTCCGGGTCTCTTTTTCATCGCACCCTGTAGAACTTGTGGCCCTTAAACGGTTCCGGGAACACGGGCAGGTTATCCCTCCTCGACCGTTGCCGACCCCCCCCACCCTTTTTCCTCTGCGTTTGCCCGACCGCAGTGCTTCCAAGTCCCCGCCTCCAACTTCCATTTCAGGAGTCTGTTGCCCCAAGTCTTTTTTCCCCTTTTATTTTGCTACTTGACCCCTTTTTCTCTTCAGAAGACAGTTTCTGCGGCCCTTTTTCTGGTGACTGCGTCTGGGCAGGAGAAGGTTTCCGCTCCTGAGTCGGAACCTTTGACGAGAATTAATTCGCGTATCTTTTTTCTTTTACGGCCCTATGTGTGCGTTTGGAATAGGCTGCCTCGCGCTTCGGGACCTTTCCTGTCGCTCCCTCCGGCTCATCAAAGCCGGGTCCTTCCCCCCCTCCCGTGTGACCTGGAGGATCAAGGCTGCGATCCTTATAACCACGACTTCAGAATTCACAGCGTCTGATCTAGCTCCAGATTTCGTCATTCAAATCGGCACCGTATTGTTATTTCCCCCCCGTTCATTATGTTTTTTCGTAGCATTGTTTTCCCCTCTCCGGAATTGAACCTCCCCGAATAGCTCTCTGAGCAGGTGTCGACAGTTTTCCGTTTCCTTTTCAGGTCTTTTGTCTTCAAGCATTGAGTTTTACAAGCAGCGCCATTAGACCCCTTTTCCTGCCCCCGATCAACCCTTTTTCTATCCTCTTCAGCTCCGTAACTTCCTTGATCTACTCCCCCCTATTCAAGACCCCCCTTTTGTTTGTGGAGTCCGTACAGACTGATCTCCGCTTGGTCGGAAAGCGCTCGTAGCTGTCCCCACAGCAACCTTTTTTCTGTCATTTCCACCCCCTCTTTTAGTCGACATCTCGTAAGATCACCAGCCATCCGCTTTCCTCCTTTTGACTTTCTAGAGCAATGACGTCCACCCTTTTTTCTTACCTGGATTTTTATCCCCAGTCACGCCATCACTGTCCGCTGACTGCTCCTTGCGATCGAAGACTACTTTCCTCCTTCCCTCGTTTGTTCAGAATAAATCTCTCAGCTCCCGGCCTTCTATGGAAAGCTGCAGTCCTTTTCTGAGTTTTTTTATCGGACGTTTTTGTCGCTAGATGACAACCCTCCTATAAATAGCCGGCTCTTTACTATTCGGGCGCACCCCTGCTCGATATGATTGAACACACTCCCCCTGTGTACTTCATTATTCACCTCTCATTCTTTCTATTACCGGTCCCCTGAGTTCTCGTCGTTTGAGTCACCAATCCTCCGAGATGACCCTCCCCTATCTTTCGTACTCCTTCCGTCATAGAAGGCGGGTTTTTTTTCAGGATAACACATCCCTCGCGAGCTTCGTTTTCCCTCCTGCCAGGTTTTTTTCGATTCTATTGCATATCCTTTATATTCCCATCTAGACTTTTTCCATTCTCTCCTATTCCCCTGATCCCTGTCTCATTTCGCCCCTTCTGTTGAAGGATATTACAGTGTCGGTTTTCCTTAGTCTCCCTTCGAGAATCTTGCCTCCTTTTCTTTTTTACTATATTGTTCTCGAGCTTTCTAACTCAGCGTTATGGAGGGTCATTTTTCTCCCTGTGTATCAGGCTCCCCGATTATCGCAACCCCCCCCCCCCGGTAGCGGCGAGGATGACTTTCTCTCCATTTGCAGCTCCCCCGCGTTATGCTACTCGGTGATTCGGACTGCCGGTTTTCAGGTCAGCCTGGCTACTAGACCTTGGGATCGTTCTCGTTTTTTTTTTTTTTGGTGGGTTTCTTTTGGGTGGGAGGGATTGGAGGTTTGTTGGGGGGTCCCCCCTCCCACCCACCCCAGGGTTTTTTTGGGGTGTGTGGGTGTGTTGTTCACCACCCTCCCAACCCAACCCGTGGCCACAAACTTCCCCCCCCAAAACCACCCACAAGTCAAACAACTCCCCCCCCCCACACAAACCCGGTAAACCCCCCCCAAAGTAACCCACCTACCCTCCCCCAAACACACCCTTTTTTCAAGGTTGGGGGGGGTGGGGTGTTTTTGTTGTTTTTGGTGTTGGGGTTTTGGGTGTGTGTCAAACCACACCCCCCCCCCCTTGGGGGGTGGTTTGGGTTGGTGGTGTGGGGTTGTGGGGGGTTTGGGGGTTGGTGGGGTGGGGGTGTTACCCCCCAACCCCCCCAACAACCAAAAAAACCCAAAAAATCTTTCTTTTCACCCTGTATGGCGTTTTGAGTGTTGTTTGTGGTGTTGTTGTTGTGGGAGGGGGTTTATTTTTTGGTGGTGTGGGGTTTGGGTTTGTTGATGGTTTTCCCCCCCCCCACCACCCAACCCAGTCGGTTTTCCCCCCCCCCCCCCCCCCCCCCCCCCCCATGCCTTCATTTCCTTCAAGCTTTTGGGAGAGAAAGGTTCATTTCCCATCGTTTTGCGTCGATGCGCTACTGATTTTTTCGTTCAAATGTTTCGCGAACGGCTCGCCTCACCGCAGCCGCGGTGCTCCCCGGCCTGTGTTCTCTTTACTATTTTTTCTCTGAGATGGAGTAGAGCTCCTTTTAATTTTCTTCTGAAGGCGCTACAGGTGAGCCGCCGGAGTCACGGTAGGGAGGCGTTTTGAATACCCCCGAGGGTGGATTCAGCAGTCGTTCCTCCCGGAAGAGCAGCTCGGCGGTCGCAATCTACAACTTGATCGATGCTCTCAATACAACCTTTTTTCGCTTTCCCTTCCTCTTTCGTCCGGTTCCGACTCCGCGAGTCCTGATCCTTCCTTAACTCCAGAGAAGATCCCATAGAATTTCCAGAGGTTTCTGCTGCCTTTCCCGAAGATTTACGTGTTCCGTTAAACTTCTTCCATTTTCATTCGACTGAAAGTTGCTTGGAGATTTATTCGAGGCGAGGCCCCCGGTCGTACCCGCGCCCCCAGGGTTAAAGGACGCATTTTCCCCCCCCTCCCTTTGTGACGGACCGTTAATTTACCTTTTTTTTTGCCCTGCAAGTTATTGCTGCGCCTGCCCCCATCCAGGAGGTCCCCCTCAAAGAAGGGCCCCCATGTACCGAACCCATTCGGAAGCGTTCATTATTTCCCATCGTGTTTTCCAGAGCGTTTCCCGTTCCGTTCCCCCAATCTGCCCGGCTCCTTTATGTTCCTCCTTCCTGTTGGACGATTACGTTTGTCCTACTACCTATCCTAGGAGTCCTCCTCTTATACGCTGCCGTCGATCCGAGTTTGCTTCCCCCCGTTCTTTTCTGAGCGTTGCCCCCCCAAACGACATACTATGCTTTCTGCGAAGTCTCCGCTCGGTTTTGCGCCCAAGGAATATGTCTTCAGTTGGGCGCCTTTCTGCTGACCTTTTGTCCCCCAAGTCCTTACTAGTTCCAATATGGATTTGTATGTATGATTGCCGACCCTGTGGTGCCCCGCGGCATTGATACGGCCCTCCGAACAGACCCGGTTTTGCGTCCTTGTTGGCGGTGCCCCCCAAACGGACCTTCAAAGACTTACACCGTCTCCTCACTGCGGAACCGATCGTCCTTTGCTCAAAGGCGTAATTTAGGCCGGCAGCCCCTGCTGCCCCCAAGATTTTCATCCCGGCCGGCGTAGCACGATCTTTGGAAATCATGGTGATTGTCCCTCCTCTCGAGGTTGGAACCCCGCCGTCCCAAGGTTGGCTGTTCGTGGTGCCGAAGTTCTTTTTAATACTTTTTCGCTTTTTGTTTTTTTTTTCATTTGCACCGCGGCTCCCTCTCGCAATGGACTTCCGGCCAGTCCCCTTGCTTTTTTTATGTAATCACGACGGCGCCCCCTGTTCTTTGGCTGTTGATTTACCACAGGCCTGCTTTCATTGTCTTATGAACGTCTCTTGCTTGGGTCGCTTTGATGCATTTTTGTCCCTCCGTCGTTCTCCATGCCAGCCGTTCTGCGCTTGGTTCTCCAGGTTCCCCCCCGCGCGCTTCCCTCTCTTTTCCTCCTCTCCGTTGTTTTCCGATGCGCCCTTTTCTCTCCCTCCTCGATCTTAGACGTCCCCCGGTAGTTCTGATATTGACCGATTGCCCCTCCAGGTCCCTGCACCGCCCCCCTTTAAACCCCCGCCGCTCTTGTTCATATCCTAACAAATTCATGCTTCCCTGTCGGTAATAGTAAGATTCCTCTCCTTTGCTGCCTAGTATTCCCTAAGTTTTCTTTTGGAATTGCCTGAGACCCTTCTTGATAGTCCCGAGACTAGGGTTTGCTTGACAATTGTTGTCCCCCCCTTCCCAATGAGCGTCTTCCTTGCCCTTCTTCACCACTCACAAGAGCACCCCTTTCAACTCTTGTGAGCCAATCTATTTTTTTTTTTCTCGCCAGTCCCCCGATTGATGTTCCCCTGCCGATATGCTAGCCCTTCCCTAGGCCCCCCTTTTGGTACCCTAGAGGTTCCTTCGGCATGATTTAACGGCCTTGGTGTAAAACAAAATAGAGGCCCCTTCCCCCTTGGAGGTTCTTTGAGGATTGGTTCAAGTATTCCTCCAACTTCAGGAAAAGCCATATTTTTTATGTTCGCGCATTCAGTCCGTAATTCCGCTTCGACCCCACTCTTCATGACTCATTTATGAGCCCGGCATATTGTCTATTCCGTCCTTCTTTGCTCGCTGTGAAACGGAAGCAATGCCCCGCCTATTTTCCTTGCGACTCGCCTTTCCTCAGCCCTCCTTCCTTCTGGAGATGTTTTTGCCCTTTTATTACTGGTAAGACGTGGGTGGTACATCCCCCCCTTCGTATGGCGGGTCCAAGCTCCCGAGTTGCCCACAGCACCGTTTCTTCTGCTTCCTCCCCCCTTTTTTAGTTTTTCCCCGCCTCTCCAAAAACGCCCTCCTTTGTCCGTTGAGTTTCAATTGTCTCTCATTGTAGATTGTTGTATTCTTCCCCGATCTGTCAACATTTTTTGAGCTTCCGCTGCCACCCCGTGGTGTGTCCTCGGCATGGTTTCCCCTAACTGCTGGCTGGGCGGGCCCTCCTTTAAGGGAGTTTCCTCGAGACTGAAATCTTCAGTAACTCAAGGGACTTCACTTTTTCCCCCGGTCCGGCCTTGCCATTCCTTTTCAAGAGTTTCCAGTTCTTTAGGCAGGCCCCACCTCCGCCAAAAGACCAAGGTCCTTAAGCAATTTTCAACTTTCAAAGTATCGTTGCTTCCCACTTCCTTACCCTTTTTATTTAAGTCCCGGTCATGTGCCAGATAGACGCGAGGCCTTCTTCGTGCCTCTTTTTATGGCTTAAGGAGCATTTGTTGTGAAGTTTTGCTTTTGAACCGGACCCCCCAATGCATGGAATTTTCGACCTCCCCCCGATATTTAGGCCAATATCCCCATTGATCTCTTTTACGAGGACGCCCGCAAGGCATGCTTTTTAACTCACTGTCTACCCACTCTTGCAACGCCCCCCCCCGCCTTTGGCCCTTGCTCACCTTTTTCCGCAGAGAAAACGTTGGTCCTTG